>Ga0265295_1003193_pt1 | contig 24439 bp, 23 predicted proteins | sample Munlansysbiofilm_FD_192503 | JGI IMG/M metagenome (GOLD analysis project Ga0265295, IMG submission 192503) | Leachate microbial communities from a municipal landfill in Southern Ontario, Canada - Methane capture system biofilm | ecosystem: Engineered > Solid waste > Landfill > Unclassified ... | reverse complement strand
TTTCCTCGGCGATGTCGGCATCCAGAATCCGGCTGCGGGCGGCGCTGAGGTTTTCCGAAACGTTCTGCAGGTTGGCGATGGTGCTTTCGAAGCGGTTCTGCACCGCACCCAGATCGCCACGGAAGGTGTCGATCTGTGCCAGGGCGCCATCGATGGACTTGATGGCGTTGGCCGCCCCTTCCACGGTGGTGATATCCACATCGGCAATCGAAGCCAGGTCGCTGACGTTGGCCTCACCGGCGGCAGAAGCAAACAGAGAATTACCGCCGGTTGCGTCTTCGGCAATGCTGCTGGTGATGTTGAAATCGTCCGAAGCGGAGAAGGTGACTTCACCACCCACGACCGTCGAACCATAGGTGCCGGTGCCATCATCCACCAGTTTGGTGGCATCACCCTGATTGCCCGTCACATTCATCGTTTGGCTGGCGGTATCGCTGTGGGCAAAATTCCCAACTGCAATATTGTAACCGCTGTCCTGGGTCAGAATGATCTCGTTATTGCTGCCCGACAGCTGGGCGGTAATGCCCGTGGTCCCTGATTTATCATTGATGGCCTTGGCCAGGGCCGACAGGTCATCCTTGGTGACGGTGGCCTCAATTTCAACAGCAGCAACCTCGGTGTTGCCCTGCAGGGTAAACGAAACCGTGCCGTTGGCCGACAGATCGGACAGGGTGGCCACGGTGCGGGCTTCGGCGGAAACCCCCGTGGTCGCCGTCTCGGCGTTAACAGCGGTCGCCACGGCGTTGGCGGTCGAACCCGCGGCAATCTCAACAGCCGGTGCCGAGCCATTGGGGCCAACAATGGTCAGCGTCTGAGCGCCCACATTGTTGCCATCGCCAGTACTTGCGACACCTGTTTTCACAGTGGAAACAACGCCGGCGGCATCCTTCGATGCATCAGCAAAGACACCGGTATCACCTGTGAGGCTAGAGGTCAGGGTCAGCCCTTGGTCAAGAGCAACAGTAAAGGAACCCGCGACTTCGGTAGCAGCCCCTTCTCCAGTCGCGACAGCTGGACCTTGTGCGCCTGCCACCGTCATCGAAAGGTCCGCAGTAGTATCCTCCTTATCCGTTAGCTTTGCAGTTATAGTATTCGCAGTAGCAGCCGTGATGGTAAAAGAACCGTCATCATTATTGACAGCGGTATAACCTTTATCTTCAAGGGCTAAAATGCCCGCAGCTGTCAAGCCATCAGTTTCATCGAAGTGGGTAGAATAAGTAAGTGTAACATTGGCTGCTCCTGCGGCCACAGTGCTGCTGATATTAATTTCGTCGCTAGCGGCGAAATTAGTGATACTCCCTATTGTTACTTGGTTACTTCCTGTTGCCGTCACACCCTCAATGGCGTTGAGTTCCGAGACCAGCTCAGCAATGTCGCCATTATTTGCGATAGCCGCAGGAGTTCCAACCGTATCGCCATCGGCGTTGGTGACAGTCAGCGTTTCAGCCTCAGTCGGTGCATCCGTCAATGCAGCCTTACCCTGCCCCGTGCCACCGGTTGTAGCGGCATAAACGGCTGTGGCCGATTCAATACCGGCAGCATTATCGGTGGTCAGGGCATTGCTGCCCAGATCCGACGACTTGGCCGAACTGATACCGAAGCTGATGGTTTCGTTGGCGTTGGCGCCCACCTGAAACTGGGCGGTGGTCAGCGAGCCATCCAGCAGGTTCTTGCCGTTGAAAGTGGTGGTTTCGGCAATACGGGTGATTTCGTTTTTAAGCTGGTTGACTTCGGCCTGCAGGGAAGAACGGTCGGTGGCGCTGTTGGTATCGTTGGCCGATTGCACGGCCAGTTCGCGCATACGCTGCAGAATGTTGGTGGTCTCCTGCATGGCGCCTTCAGCGGTCTGCGCCAGGGAGATACCATCGTTGGCGTTACGCACGGCCTGGTTCAGGCCACGAATCTGCGAGGTCATGCGGTCGGAAATGGCCAGACCGGCGGCGTCGTCCTTGGCGCTGTTGATGCGCAGACCCGAAGACAGGCGCTGCATGGACTTGTTCAGGTCGGCCTGGGAGGCACCGAGGTTACGCTGGGCGTTGAGGGATGCGACGTTGGTGTTGATTGTAAGTGCCATGATATTCCTCCATGAGATGTTAGCGGGCTTCCGTGCCCTGCTGGGGTTGGGTGATGCCGTGCGGCATCGGTGGTGCGTGGTCTTTTTTGCTGTGTGGGTTACGGCCTGGGCGCTGTTGGTGCTGGCGCCTCAGCGGTACTGAGCGCGGCGGGTTGGGGTACGCCTGATACAACCAAATGAATCAGCCTGACCTCCTTTCCGGCGCAATCGATCCCGCGCGTATGGCTCTTTTCGGTCGGCTGGCGCGGGGACTTTAGCAGCAAAGGGGGATTTTTTCGCGCGGGGTGGATTTTTTTACTGGTGGGGGCTCCCCCTGTGTTCCAGCGGCGGTGGCCACGGCGTTGGCTTTTCGTTCTGATGGTTACAACCAAAATCTTACAACCTAAATCAAAACCGCCGGGTCGCGCCCCGGTGACTTTTTCTCCTGTGGCCATCCTTTTTGTGAGCCGACAAAAAGGATGCAAAAAACGGCTTTCAAGATCAGGCGCCCTGTTCCGCTGCAACACGGTTGTTCCGTGCATCGCCCAGCGGATACGCTGCCGTGGCAGCGAACCCCCAGCCGCTTACCCGGCGGACGAATGTCCGCCGACGCGGCCCTGGCGCGAAAAGGGGTGCTCCCCCTGTGTTCCAGCGGCGGTGGCCACGGCAACGGCGCAGAACCAGCCCGGCGGCTGTCTGAGCGCCAGCGAGTTCCGCCGGGCCGGCGCCGGCCGGGGCCGATCCGCCGGCACCTGCGCCAGCAGGCTGGAACAGGGGGCGTCCTTTTCTTTGCGTCCTTTCTTTTGGACGAGCAAAAGAAAGGACGGCGGGTGCAGGGCGCAGCGCCTGCGGTCAGAGGGGAAATGTTGGGAGCTTGCGCTGAGCCGTTAACGAAACGCCAGCCGACGCGGCCCTGGCGTGAAAAGGGGTGCGATAAACTTACTGATTCTGGCAGAGCGAAAAATGTCGAATGGCTTCGAGATGATCCTTTTCCTTGCGCTGGGCCTGAAACAGATCGCAGCGCAGCTGAAGATTCAACCAGTAGTCAGCCGTGGTTCCAAGGAAGCGGGCAAGGCGCAAGGCCGTGCTGGGAGTGACCCCCCTTTTGCCATTGACCAGTTCGTTAATACGCTGATAAGGCACATGGATGGCGTCGGCAAGTTCGCGCTGGGTAATGCCCAGCGGAAGCAGATATTCTTCCAGCAGCATTTCGCCGGGATGTGTCGGCGGTCTGTTTGTTGGTATGCGCACCATGGCGCCATCTCCTTTCGTTTTAGTGATAATCGGTGATCTCGACTTCGGCAGGGCCGTTCTCGACCCACTCAAAGCAGATTCGATACTGATGATTGATTCTGATGCTGTATTGCCCCTGCCTGCTGCCCGAAAGCGCTTCCAGCCGGTTTCCGGGCGGTATTCGCAATTCATCCAGGGAGCTGACGGAATCGAGCTGATCAAGTTTGCGGCAGGCAACAGACCACAGAGCTACAGGGCAGGCACAGCGCGCCCCACGGCTGGATAGGCCATTGAAAATGTCTTCTGTGGCTTTGTCTTTGAACGAAACGATCATTCCGGCACGGTATCACGGATTCCATGTTTTTTCAATTTCCCGCTGACGCGGGCCTGGCGCTAACAGGCTGTTGAAAAACAGCCTGCTGGAGCCCATGGACGGGCGACCAAAATCAATCATTGTTCCGCAATGGATTGATTTTGTAAGCAAGACGGAAATCGCATTTTCGGCTTGCGTCGTTGGAAAAGCCCTGGATGGGACTTTTTCAACAGCCTGCTAAACCACAAAACCTTTAATTCGTGAACTCTGCACCGAATTGTAATCGGGTCGCTGAATCAAAAATTCGTAAATGGCCAGATAACGCTGCTGGCTTACAATCCGCACCAAAACGTCTTCATCAAAATTCATATAGTCGTGGATCATGGCGCTGCGAAAACCGACCGCCTGCATCAAGCTGCGATAGTGTTCGTCGTCCAGCGCGCCACAATCGTAAAGAATCATGAAGGCATCTCGTCCACGACTGGGCACCAGGGGACAATCATAATGCTTTAAAATGCGGCGAGCCTTGCCGATGCTGTTTTCTATCAGAATCTGCAGAGAGGCTCGGGCAGCGCGCAGCTCAATTTTGTTGAGTTGCGCCGTCGCACGCAGGCGGTCGGACAACAGGTCGAGCAGTTCTTTTTCGCATTCAGCAATTTTTGTGGTGCTTTGCAAGTAGGCTTCGAACGACACGTTCATCCCCTTTGAGTATCCGGTACTGTAACGCGATACTTTCCACCATTTCAGGCGTGGCTATCTCCAGGTCAATCAGATCAAAATCTTCATCGGGCAGGTTGAGAATCGCGCCCAGCTCAATCCGAAGCTGGGCAAGTGCCCCCCAGGCAAAGGGTTGGGTTTTATCGATCCATACGGCAAAGTCATAGTCACTTTGCGGCGTGGCGTTCGCTCCGGCGCGGGAACCGAACAGCAAGGCGATTCTGACATAGGACAGCGGGGCAAACGCCTGCTGCAAGATCGGAAATGGCAGAATTTTTACCTGGCCATAAACTCGGCGGGAATCATGCATCATGCGAAGGTTTTCAGCCTCTCCTCGATCCTGCCATCACGGCAGGAAGACGTATCCGGTAGCCACGGCAACGGCGCAGAACCAGCCCGGCGGCACCAGGACACAGTCTTCAGGACCCTGCCGGGCCACCGATGCGACCGAGGGCCTTGTCGAGCTGTTTCTTCTTGATTTTTTCCAACAGGGTGGTGCGCTTGAGATTCAGCAGTTCGGCGGCCTCTTTTTTGTTGCCACCGGTTTTGATCAGGGCCTGCAGAATGAGGCGATCCTCGAATTCGCTGACACGGGAATTGAAATCGGTGCCGCCGTCCGCCACGGCGGAGCCGTTGTCGCTGTAGGCCGGGCTGGCATCGAGGTATTTTTCCGGCAGATCGGCCGGGGTGACCTCGCTGTCGCCATGCAGGATCGCCAGGCGCTGGACCAGATTTTCCAGTTCACGGACGTTGCCGGGCCAGGGGTAGTTTTTCAGGTGCTCCAGGGCGGCGGGGCTGTAACCAAAAATGGGGCGGTTTTTGCTGTGGCAGAAGCGCCGGGTGAAGGTTTCGAGCAACAGGGGCACATCGTCGCTACGTTGCCGCAAGGGTGGAATCTGCAGCGGCACCACGTTGAGACGGTAATAGAGGTCTTCGCGGAAGGCGCCACGACTGACCGCTTCTTCAAGGTTGCGGTGGGTAGCGGCGACGATGCGGACATCGACATTGACGCTGCGGACACTACCGACGGGCTCGAAGGACTTTTCCTGAATCACGCGCAGCAGCTTGGCCTGCAAGGCAGGCTTCATGTCACCGATTTCATCGAGGAACAGGGTGCCACCATCGGCATGTTGCAGGCGGCCACGCTTGTTGTTGAAGGCACCGGTAAAGGCCCCCTTTTCGTAGCCGAACAGTTCGCTCTCAAGCAGTTCCTCGGGGATGGCGGCACAATTGAGCGGAACAAAATTGCCGTGGCGGCGCGGGCTGTGGCCGTGAACGGCGCGGGCCACCAGTTCCTTGCCGGTGCCGCTTTCGCCCTGAATCAGCAGGGTGCTGTCCCGATCATCCGCCAGCCGCCGGATCAGATCGAACAGACGTTGCATGCAGGCCGACTGGCCGATGATTTCGGGGAAGTCCACGGCATCGGCAACGCGGCATTCGGCCACACGCTGAGCGCGGAAGTGCTGGTGGGCGCGCTGGATGATCTGGCCGATGGCGGTGGTGTCGCAGGGGGCCGACAGATAAAAATGGGCGCCGGACTGCAGAATCTCGTGCAAGGGCAGAGCCGGCTGCTCCGGCAACAGCAGAATGCTGACGGTGGTTGGGCTGAGCTGATCGAGCTGACGCAGCAGCTGCAGACTGGTACGGGGTTCTGCTCCCAGCTGGCAGAAAAACAGCGCGCAACCACCCTGCTGCAGCAGCTGCCGCGCCTGGTCACAGCTTTCGGCTTCGAGTACCGCCGTGGCCAGCTCATGGCGCAGGCTGTTGAGCAGATCGCCGCGCAGGGGACTTTGGGGAGCGAACACCAGGGAATGGGTCACAGCTTCTACCGCCTTGTGAACGAAAAAGAGTTGAAAACCCGTTCATTGTGGCCATTTGCCGGAGGGTTGGCAAGGTCTTTCAGGGGCGGGGCAGATGACTGGCGCACTTCTCGGCAATCTCGGCCTCGCTGGCGGGCGACACCAGAATATCGTGCACACCATAGCGCACCGCCTTGAGCACGTCGCTGCGCGTCCATTGGGGGCCGGCCACGACCAACGGCGCCTTGTCGGGCAATTCGGCCCGCACCTTGATCAGGGCGGCGAAGCCTTCGTCGTCAACGGCCTCCATGACCAGGAAGCCCCCCAACAGCTGATAGTGGCGCAGATCGCTGAAGCGCTCGCCCGCTTCGTAGCACAGCACCTGATAGCCGGCCTGCTGCAGCACCTGCTGGTACAACTGCGGCTGCTGCGGTTGCTGGTACACCAGCACCACCGCTTTTTCCGCAGTGACCGCTGTTGTTGCCGGAGCGGCTGCCGGCTGCGGTGCGACACTTGCGCCAGCGACATCTTGCGGCGCGGCTGACCGCGACGCAGGCGCGGCCGGCTGGCCCCAGCCCGCCTCCGCCGGGCGCGGCGGGATGTGCAACAGATCGACCGGCACCAGGAAACACAGCCGACCCAGATCCTGCTCGTCGGCATCCAGGCTGGCACAGACCTGAAAATACTCGCCGGGAGGAAAGGGCGCGGGCTGCTCCGGCAGCACCTTGGCCGGCGTGAAAACCTGTTGTTCCCCCTTCTTCAGATGAAACTTGCGCGGGTACATCTCATCGAAGGTCTGCACCAGGGCGCCGCTGATGATGTTGGCCACCTCGCCAAAGGCATCGGCGGTTTCCCCTTCAAGGGTACCGGACTGGATATTTTTTTCCAGTTCGTCGGTCGGCAGCATGATCAGACTGCCGCCAAAGAAGATGGCATCCTTCAGGTCGACCAGAAAATAGCTGATGCCGCTGCTGTCGCCGCTAACCAGCATCTGGGTGCAGGTGGCCTTGGCGCCGGGCTTGGCGAAGTATTCCTCTTTCGAGATGTAGCCGGTGGCCAGACTGCTGAGGCTGATCTCGATGCCGAGCATGGTGCCGATCTCGTCACCACATTGGTTGAGGGCGGCCTTGAGGGTCCGTTCGGCGGTTTTCAGATCGACATAGGGTTCAGCTGGCGGGGCCGGTGGCGCAGTGTCCTGCGCAGTTTCAGTGGCGGGGTCTTCCGCGGCGGCGGGTGCCGGCGCAGCCGCGGGCGCTTCCGCTACGGCTTCTGCCGCCGCTTCATCCTGTGATTCGGCGGCAGAAGCCGATGGCGGGCCCTGCGACGCCGGCGGTGCAGCGGCGTCCGCTTCCTCAGGCGGCGGGGTTTCACTGGCCAGGCCGAGCACGGCGGCCGGGACAATGACTTCGAGTTTCTGCAGGGCGGCATCGCCCAGATACATGTCGGCGCTGGAATGGTAGTATTCGCCGGGCGGAAAGGGTTCAGCAGCGGCCGGGTCGAGGCGGGAGGGCAGAAAATCGCTGACGGCGGTGCGCTTGAAGTGCAGGTTCTGCGGATACATCTCCAAAAAAACGGAGGTGTAGACACCGGCGACGATGTTGGCCACCTCGCCGAAGGCATCGGCCGCCTCGCCCTCAAAGGTGCGCTGTTTGCAGTTCTCCTCGATCTGGTCGGCCGGCAGCATGATCAGGGTGCCGCCCAGGACGATGGAATCCTTCAGATCGGTGATGAGATAGCCTTCACCGCTGGCGTCACCGGAAATCACCAGCGTTGTCAATACCGAACGCGAACGGCTGATCTCGAACAGCTGCGCCTTGGTCAGCAGCTTGCTCTGGTGGTTTTCCAGGCGGAACGGTTCGCCCAGTAGAGCACCGACTTCCTCGGCGGTCTGCTCGATGATGGCGTTGAATACCCGATCGACCGTTGCGCGTTCAGCCACGAAAAAACCTGTTTAGCGGGAGTTTTTGAGTTTGAGCTCGACGAGGAATTCGCCTTCGGCCATGGTAAAGGGTACCAGCGTCCAGTGGGCATCGTCCATGCCGCTGACACGGTAGGAGCGCCCGGCCAGCACCGTGGGAATGGCCAGACTGATCGCCACGCCGTTGGCGGCAAAACCCTCCTTGATCCCCCCCAGCACCATGTTGGCCAGTTCGCCGATGGTGTCCTTGACATCATCGTCTACGCTGTCAACCTCCATGCCCAACAGACCAGCCGTCACCGCCAGGGCCACCGCCGCCGGGCAGTGGATGGTCAGCATGCCCTGCACGTCGCCGGCAAAACCGAGCATACCGGAGATGCTGTCGCTGAAACTGTACACCTTCTGTGCCAGGGGCGCGCCGGCCGTCAGGGGCAGCATCAGCATGGTATCGAACACCGTCTGGGTGCTGTCGATGATCAGTTGTTTGAGGTCACAATCCACGGGGTTGACTTCCTTCTCTCCAGCGAGACCAACGAAGCGAATGATCATTCGCCCTGCAGAAAACGCCGCCGAACCTTGCAAAAGTCCGTGCTTTCACAGAGTTCGGGGCGCGGTTTCAGCCGACTTCAGCCGTTGTTCTTGATCTGCAGCTCAACGACGAATTCGCCGCCATCAAGACGAAACGGCACAGCGGTCCAGTCGGCGTCGCCAACGCTGTCCATGCTGTATTCCTCGCCGTGAATGCAGGAAGGTATCGACAGGGTGACCGCCTTGCCGGCGCTGTCGAGCACCATCTTGATATTGCCGGCCAGCATGTTGGCCAGCTCGCCAATGGCATCGGTGACATCGTCGTTGATCTCATCGACTTCCATGCCGAGAAAGCTGCTGGTGATGGCCTTGGCAACCGGCTCGGGCAGATGTATCGACAGCATGCCCTTGCAGGAGCCGGCCAGGCCGATCACCCCGGAAACCGAGGCCTTGAACTGGCGCACCGGCTGCGGCAGCGGAGCCCCCGGCGTGATGTCGAGCATGATCATGGTTTCGAAAATTTCTTTGGTCGCATCGGTAATGTGCTGTTGTAAATCCAAGGTCGTGCTCCTGTGGCAAAGCGGCAACACTGCAACGAATAAGCGCCTTCCAGACGTCGTCAGCATGACGACTGATCCTGACCGGCTGGCTCACTGATCGTGCTCAGCCGGAACTCCAGCTGCACACAAACACCGTTTCCGGCCAAAAACTAGATCAGGGCGCCGATCACCTCGTTGATCATATCGGGGGTAAAGGGCTTTTTCACGTTGCCGGCCGCGCCGAGGCTTTTGGCCTCGCCGATGATGTCGGCACCGCCCTCGGTGGTGATCATCACCACCGGGATATCCTTGATGGCGGCAATCTCCTTTTTCTGACGCAGAAATTCGATACCATCCATGTTGGGCATGTTGATATCGCTGAGAATCAGGTCGACCTTTTCCTTGGCCAGCAGACTGAGGGCTTCCTGACCGTCTCCGGCTTCGAGAATCTCATCGAATTCGAGGCCCGCCTGACGCAGGGAGCGGGAGACAATCTTGCGCATGGTGCTGGAATCGTCGATGACCAGAACACGTTTTCCCATGATGCTTTCCTTTCAATAGATAATGACTTTCAGGGTTGCAGCAGGTTCAGCAGGGCCTGCGGACCTGAGGCCTGCAGCCGCACGATGACGGGCTCGTCATCGGCCAGATAGAAGGCCTCGAACAGGGGCTTATCGTCAAGGCGCTCTTCTTCCGAGGCCAGTTCCGGCAGGCTCAGGGCAAAGGTCTGCTGCTCCGGCAGCAGGGCGGTCATCAGCCGGCCGGCCAGGGTATTGAGAATTTCCGCCAGCAGATCGTTGATCAGATGTTCCTCGATCTGGTCAGCATCAAAGTTGTACAGGGTTTCGACCATCTGCCGCAGCAGGGCCTCACTGGTGGCCAGATGCAGCTCCATCAGCACCGGTTCCGTCACCAGCAACTGGGCCTCGCGCAATGACCCGGCCGTGGCGCAGTCGGCGGCACTGGCCTCGCACACACCGAGAAACGCCATGCTGCCGAAGGTTTCGTCCAGCACCTCGGTCAGCTTTTCCTGCAGCACTGCCTGCAACCGTTCCATGCATTCCTACCCTTTCACGTTGTCCAGCAAGGGCGCCAGCACCTCGCTGAGGATGGCGGGATTAATGGGCTTGTTGATCACGGCAAAGGCGCCCATTTCCCGGAGCTGTTCGCTTTTGGCCGGATTGCCGGCGCTGGTGATGATCAGCACCGGCAGATCAACCAGCTTGGGGCTGGCCTTGACCCACTGCAGCAGGGCCTCGCCATCCATGATCGGCATGTTCAGATCGCTGACCAGCAGATCGGTGGCGGTTTTTTTCACCAGCGCCAGGGCTTCGCGGCCATTTTCAGCTTCTTCGAAGGTTGCGTCCTGCAACCCGATAATTTCCAGACAACGACGAATCATCATGCGGGCGGTGCCCGAATCGTCGGCGATGACTATCCGTTTCATGAGATGGGGTCTCCGCTTTCATGCAGGGCGTGCTGCAGGGTACTGAAGGCTTCGTTAACTTCCAGCAGGGTCAGGGCGATCTGCTCGGGGGACAGGTCGAAGTAGTCGCTGTACCCCTTGTCAAGATGATACTGCAGCGCATCGGCCGACTGGGAACCTGCCATCATGGCCAGCAGGCAGCCCAGATGAACGGCATAAACCAGCGGCTGAAACGCTGCCGGGGCCTGGGCCGGCTGATGATGCCAGCGGATGGCCAGTTGCAAGGCCTCGGGCAGCTCCCAGGCCTGAGCCAGCAGATAGCCGGCTTCGGTGTGGTCGATGCCCAGCAAGCGCCGCTCGCCGTCGAGATAGTCGTGAATCTCGTGACCATCAAGACTGCCGAGCAACTCCGGCGCGGTCTGCTTGAGAAAATCGGACAGGATGGCCTTGCCCACGGCATGGAGGATACCGGCGGTGAAGGCCAGATCGGCACTGAGGGGCGACTTGGCGTAACGAGCGATTTCACGGGCGGCAATGGCGGTACGCAGATCGTGCGCCCACAGCTCGCCGGCCGGCCCTTCGTAGCCCTGCAGTTCCTTGTCGAACAGGGCGCTGGCGCTATCGGCCAGAGCGATGCCGGCCACCACCCGCTCACCCAGATAGCTGACGGCGCGATCGACGCTGGTCACCTGATGAACCAGACCATAAGCCACGGAATTGACGATTTTCAGCAGTCGGGCGGTCAGGGCGGCATCACACTTGACGATATCGATCACCTCCTGGATGTCGTAATCGTCCTGCGCTGACAGCTGCAGCAGCTGGGCCGCGCTGGGGGAAAGCAGCGGGATGTCGCGGATCGCCTGGAGAATGGTTTCACGGGTGGCACAAGTTTCCATGAAGGGCTCCCTGTCCTAGATTTTCCAGTCACCGCGGCCCGGTGACGATAAAATGACCTCGCCACTGCTGACCACGACCGCAACGGTGCGGCTGTAGGTTTCGCCCAGATCCTCGGCCACCGCCCCGAGGGCATATTTCCACAGCACCTTCTTCACCGCCAGGGCATTGCGCTTACCGATATTGAAGGTGTTGTTGGGGTCCATGATGCGGGCACCGCCGGCCAGCTTGACGATGAAGCCACGACCGCGCGGATCACAGCCCATCCGGCCCATCTGCTCCAGCAAGGCCGGAATACCGGTGTCGGCAAAGTAGCCGGGTCGGGTACGGGCCTTTTCCGGATTGATCTTCGCCTCGGGCAGCGCCACATGCACCATGCCGACAGTACGTGTTTTGGGGCACATCAGAATCACGGCAACGCAGGAACCCAGCGCGAAGGTCTTGACCACATCGGCCGGGCTATTGGAGGCGCCAAATTCACCAACGCCGAGAATGAGATTGCTCATCGAATCGTTTTCTCCGACAGCAGGGTAATAACCTCCCGGGCCATGTTGTCCAGCGACACCAGCCGTTCGGCACCACCGCGCTCGTAGGCCACCTTGGGCATGCCGAACACCACGCTGCTGGCCTCGTCCTGGGCCAGGTTGCGGGCGCCGGCCTGTTTCATCGCCAGCATGCCATCGGCGCCATCGGCGCCCATGCCGGTCAGCATGACCCCAATGGCGTTGCGCCCTACATGCTTGGCCACCGAATGCATCAACACATCGACCGACGGACAATGGCCGCTGACCTTTTCACCCGGCACACAGCGCACCTGATAGACACCGCCGGAGCGCACCACCTCCATCTGCAGGGCACCGGGCGCCACCAGAATCCGTCCCGGCCTGATACGGTCACCGTTCTCGGCCTCCTTCACCTCCATGGCGCAGAGCTGGTTGAGACGGTCGGAGAACATCTTGGTGAAACCCGGCGGCATGTGCTGGACAATGACCACTCCCGGCATGCTGGCGGGAAACTGGGTCACCACCTTCTTGATGGCCTCGGTGCCACCGGTGGAGGCACCGATGGCAACCACCTTGTCGGTCGATTCCGCCAGCGCCGTGGCGCTGAGACTGGCAGTGGCACGCAGTTCGCCACGGCGGCTTTTCCAGTGAGCGACATTGGCGGTGGAGGCAATCTTGATCTTGGTGCGCAGCTCGCTGAGCATGCCATTGAGGCCGGAGGCCACATTGGTGGTCGGCTTGGTGACAAAATCAACGGCACCGGCCTCCAGCGCGTCCATGGTGATCTGCTTGCCCCGCTGGGTCAGGGAACTGACCATGACCACCGGCATCGGATACTGCGGCATCAGCTTGCGCAGGAACTCTACGCCATCCATGCGCGGCATCTCGACATCAAGCGTCAGCACATCGGGCCGCAGCTCAACGATTTTGTCGCGCGCCATGTAGGGATCGGCCGCCGACCCCACCACCTCGATGGTGGGATCAAGGGCGAGACCGCTGGTCAGAATCTGGCGCACCAGCGCCGAATCATCGACAACGAGAACGCGGATTTTCTTGGGCATGGTCGGTCAGTTTCCCTTCTGGTAAACGGCGGGCATGATATAGCGGAACAATGCGCTGTCGCGCCCCAGGGTCTCGGAATGGCCGATAAAGAAGTAGCCATCGGGCTCCATGGCCCGATGAAAACGTTGCACCAGCGCGTTACGCGTCTGCTGGTCGAAATAGATCATCACGTTACGGCAGAAGATGATCTGAAAGGGCTTTTTGAACGGGAAGCTGGTGTTCATCAGGTTGAAACGCCGGAAGGTCACCTCCTGGCGCAGGGCCTCGGCCACCTGCATCCGGCCATCGCCCAGCTGCACGAAATACTTGCGCTGCAAGGCCTCGGGCAATGAAGCCACCTTGTCGGCCGCGTAAATACCCTGCCGGGCGGTGGCCAGCACCCGCTCGGAGATGTCCGTCGCCAGCAGACCGGCACTCCACTGGCGGTATTCGGCGCCAAGATATTCGTGCATCAACATCAGCAGGGTATAGGCTTCTTCACCGCTGGAGCAACCGGCGCACCAGACCCGCACATCCTTCTGCCCCCGCTGCCGCAGGCGGTTGCACACCTGCGGTAGCGCGGTTTTCAGAAAGTAGTCAAAATGATCCTTTTCACGGTTGAAATAGGTGTAGTTGGTGGAAATCAGGTTGACCAGATCACTGACGGCGCGACCACTGGTATCCTTGGCCAGATAGTCGTAATAATCCTGAAAGCTGACCAGGTTCTGGCTGCGCAGCAGCTTCTGCAGCCGACCGACCAGCAGCGAGCGCTTTTCCTCGGTCAGGTTGATGCCGAAACGACTGTAGATCAGACTGCGCAGGGCGGCGAACTCCTGATCGCTGATCTGCATCATCACGGCAGCGGCGCGCGCCTGGTCAACGGCGTCGTTTCCCATGCTTTCCCTCCTGGCGCCGGCGGGCGCTCTAGCAGGATGTTTATCAACAGCCTGTTAGCGATTTTCCACCAGATTGCCGACGTCGATGATCAGGCAGACATCGCCGTTGCCCAGGATGGTGCAGCCGGAGCAGCCCCGCACGTTGCCGATGTACTCCGACAGGCCCTTGATCACGGTCTGCTGCTGACCGAGAATCTCGTCCACCAGCAAACAGACACTGCGCCCCTGATATTCCAGCACCACCAGAATGCCATCCACCAGATCGTGGTGATCGGGCTCGGCACTGAGCAGCTCATGCAGCCGCACCACCGGGAAGAAATGTTCGCGTACCCGCACCAGTTCTTCATTGTCCGGCGTGATGGTGATGGCTTCAGGCTGGGGCCGGAAGGCCTCCTTGATGGCGAGGATGGGCACGATGCACTTGGAGTCGCCGACCCGCACCAGCATGCCGTCGATGATGGCCAAGGTCAGCGGAATGCGCAGCTTGATGGTCGTGCCCTTGCCCGGCACGCTGCTGACATTGACCTTGCCCTTGATCTTTTCCAGATTCTGCTTGACCACGTCCATGCCGACACCGCGACCGGAGATATCGGTAATCTTCTCCGCCGTGGAAAACCCGGGCTGAAATATCAGATTATAAACCATCTTGTCGGGCAGGTCCGAACCGTCACCCTCGATCAGACCGTTTTTGATGGCCTTGGCGACAATCTTTTCGCGGTTGAGCCCCCGACCGTCATCCTCCAGCGTGATCCAGACCTCGCCCTCTTCGTGGCAGGCCGACAGCCGGATGGTGCCGGTTTCACTCTTGCCGGCAGCACGGCGTTCCTCCGGCGGTTCCAAGCCATGGTCCATGGAATTGCGCAGGATATGCACCAGCGGGTCAGTGATGGTTTCGATGACCGTTTTGTCAACCTCGGTTTCCTCGCCGATCAGCTTCAGATCGACCTTCTTGCCCGACTTCACCGACAGATCATGCACCAGCCGGATCATGCGACGGAACAGCCCCGAAACCGGCACCATGCGAATGATCATGGCCATTTCCTGCAGCTCCCGCACCAGCTTGCCCATCTGCTGGGCAGCCTTGCCGAAACTTTCCAGTTCCAGTCCTTCAAGGTCAGGGTTGTGAATGAGCATATTCTCGGCAATGACCAGCTCACCAATCAGATTGATCAGGTTGTCCAGTTTCTCCAGATCAACCCGAATATCCTGCCGCTTGGCCGCCACTGGCCGGCTGGACTTTTTCTGCGGCGCCGCTACCGGCCGGCGCACCTCGGATTGCGTTTTGAGCGCTTCGCTGACCTGCTCCGGCGAAACCTTGCCCAATCCAACCAGCACATCGCCCAGCGGCTTTTTCTGCGAAGCCAGCGCCTCCTCGACATCCTCGGCCTGTACCATGCCCCGCTCGACCAGCACCTCACCCAGGCGGGGTGCCGGCAACGCCTTGAGAGCGGCCAGGTGCAGTTCCAGCTCCTCGATCAGATCCTTGCCCTGGGCACCCAGATTGGACAGACCTTCCTTCAGCGCGTCCACCGCCGTCAGCAGCACCTCGAAGGGATTGTCGACCGCGAAGGCGCCACCGGTCTTGATCACATCCAGCACATTTTCCAGCTGATGACTGAGCCGTTCAAGACAGGCATAGCCGAAAAAGCCGCTGTTACCCTTAAAACTGTGAATATTGCGGAAGATCGAGCCCAGCGGTTCCAGATTGCCCGGATCCTTTTCCCATTCCAGCAAGCCCTGTTCAGCGCCGTCGAGCAGTTCTTCGGCCTCCTGCACAAAACGCTCAACCATCTCGCTGGTGATCTCCAGCATGAACTCTTCGGTGCTCGCAACGCCGGCCTCGGTCGACTCAACGACAGTTTCCTCGGCGGCGGCAGGGGAGGAAGCAGTAGCAGCCGTCTCCGGTTCCGCCATGGCCTGATGCAAGCGTTCGGCCAGCAGTTCCGCCTGACCAGCCATGGGCTCATCGTTAAAATGCTCGGACACCTGTTCCAGGGCTTCCTTGGTGAAATCACAACATTCGCACAGCAGGCCGACGTGGTCGGCCTGCAGCACCATCTTGCCGGAGCGCACCAGGTCCAACAGGCTTTCCGCCGCGTGAGCCACCGTCGTGATATGATTGAACTCCAGAAAACCGGCGCTGCCCTTCATCGAATGAAACAGGCGGAAGACCGCATTGATCGTTTCCTGATCGGCCTTCTGCCCCAACTCGATGATCGTCGGTTCGAGTTGTTCGATCATGTCCTGACTTTCCTGGACAAATTCCAGGATAATTTCTATCTGATCGCTGCTCAAATCGTCGGTCATGGCGCTGTGCGTCTCCATGGAAAGCGGTAAACGGGTTGATGGCGTCGCAAGAAACCCGCCAAAGGCTGCGTTGCTGCAATCGTCTCGCTCCTTAACGTACATCTGTACGCTGCAGGGCTCGACGGCTTGCGCGCCTTGCAGGTGGCGCTTTTCTTGCTGAGCCATCCAACATCGATATTCTTTGCGAAAGCATCTCAACGGCTGCATGTGCGCGGCCCTTGCCGGACTGCCGCTGTAGCGCCGGTCAAGCAGCAGCCCGACCGGCGCTACACTATAACAGCAAAGACGGTGATTGCTGAACAGATTTTTGTCTGGAAAGTTGTCAAAATCATGACTTTTTCGTCCCGGAGCGGGCCGGCTGGCAACAGGGGCCCCAGGTAGCCCAGCACCAGAAAAGACGCTATTCCGACAGTTTGCAGCCAGACAGCAGCCCCTTAAAAGAAAAGCGCATATTTCTTGCATTTACCGGCTAAAGCCGGCAGTCGCCGCCCCGAAAAGAAATCCGGACAACACGCGGCGACAGCCTCGGAACAGGACCCCCATGAACGTGATAAAGGCGATGATGCTCCCGCTGCTGGCGCTGCTACTGCTAGCCCGCACCGGGTCAGTCCTGGCGGCCGATCCGGTGTTGCTGCAGGAAATGGTAAAACAGGACGACGCCAACCTCAGCCGCTTCGTGTTGCGCTTCGACCGCATGCCGGGGTTCCGCGTCGAGACATCGGGCCAGAAAATTGACATCATCCTGGAAGAAGCCAGCCTGGCCACCAACGCTCCATTGCCACCCAGCGACGAACGGCTGGTGCGCATCCTGGTTGGCCAGACCAGCGACACGCTGGTCCTGTCGCTGCTGCTGCGCCGGCCACCCTATTTCGTCAACCCGGTACGCGACCGGCTGGAAAACCGTCTGACCATCGATGTGCACTGGCGCGACGACCAGAGTCGTTCCCGGCCAGCCATCGCCCGGGCTTTGCCGGGGCATGTCGCCATCTCTGGCGAAGGCAGCCTCAGTGCCCGCAGCCTGGAATCGGGCTACCGCGGTCGCTGGAGCGATTTTTTTACCGAATATGAACGACCGCTACAGTTGCCGGCCCATCTGCGGTACAGCTGGCCACCATTTCCCTGCCTGCAGTATTTTCGCGACGTGGAGCCCCTGCTGTCGGGCGAGATACTTGACCAGGCTCAGCAACGCAACTGGTCACAGGCTCTGGAAGCCTGTGACCGCATCGACCGCCAGAGACTGGCGCCGATGCAACTGGTCGGACTGGAGCTGATCCGGGCCGAGCTGCTGCTGCGGGCCGACCGCCACCGCCAGGCGGCCGACCTGCTGCGACAGCTACGACTGCAACTCCAGGAAGAAACGCCCAGACCGGCAGATTTGCAGGATTGCGCCGAGCTGTTGGAGCTCTATCTGCTGGCCCAGCGCAGTGAGGCCCCTTTTGAGTTGTTGGCCCAGCTCGATCTGCTAACGGAGAACAGCGCTCTCCCCGACGTTGCCGAACAACTGCGGCTGCTGCAGATCGAGGCTTTTTTGGTTGCCGGCAACGCTGAACTGGCGGCCAGCCTGGCCGAGGAGGCGCTCCAGGGCGATCCCGGCCCGCTGCAAGGCCGACTGCAACAGCGGCTGGCCGATGCCTGGTTTCTGCAGGGGCGTCTCGAAATGGCCACAGACCTGTATCAGCAACTCGGCCAACAGATCGATGACGCGCCCTTTTCACTGGCAGGTTACAGCCTCGGTCTTTATCGCCAGGGGCGCTTTGACGAGGGCTTGCTGGCTCTGCGCCGCCTGCTGGAGCAGTCCAGCGACAGCGATCTACGTGACCAGGCGCGCTACGCCATCGCCTTGGCGCTGCTGCACCGCGGCGAAGCCAACAGCGCCCTGGCCCAGCTGCACCAGATTTTTCCGGGCAACGAAGGCGGCCTGCTGGCCCGTGCCAAAATCGCCGATCTGAGTGTCGCCGGTGGCGACGCCCGCAGCCGGGCTCAGGCCCTGGAAGACTACGCCCTGCTGGAAGAACGCTTCAGTGATCGGGCAGCCCGGGCCGAAATGCAGTTCAAACAGGCGCTGGTGTTGTTTCTGCTGGAACGGCGGGCCGAAGCGGTCGAGCTGCTGCGCCAATTCCTGATCAGCGACCGCCTGACCGATCTGCGCCCTCATGCGCTGGCGCTGCTGGCCGAGCTGCTGCCCGACCTGATCGACCAGTACGTACAGGAGGAACGTTATTTTGACGCGCTGGTGCTGGTCGAACAGAATCGTGAAATCCTTGTGGCCAGCCAGCGCAACTACGACTTTCTGCTGCAACTGGGCACGGTGTTTTCCCGCCTGCAATTCGCCGAGCGGGCACTGCGACTGTACCAGTACCTGCTGGACGCCACCGCCGATGCTGACCGACGGGCCGCTATCTACCCGCCCTTGCTGCAGGCCCTGGCCGCACTGCAACAGCATCAGCAGGTTATTGATTATGCCCGCCGCTACCAGCAAGAGTACCCCGCCGGAGCCCAGCAAGACCAGGTTCTGCTGGCGCTGGTGCAAGCCCTGCTGGCCCGGGGTGACACGGCGGCGGCCGATCAGATCCTGCACGATCGGCAACGCCCCTTCGGTGTCGCCCTTGAACAGCTGGCCGCTCGACGGGCCGAGCAGCGCGGCGCGCTGGCCATGGCCCGCCGCCATCTGAACCAACTGGAAGCGCAGGCGCCGCAGGCCATGACCGCCGAGGATCGTTTCCTGCTGGCTGATCTCTGTGCCCGGTTGGGCGATCTGGTTCGGGCCAGCGCCCTGTACCGCCAGACCGCTGAAAACCCGGGGCTGCGGCTGGCCTCGCTTTATCGCCTGGGAGAACTGGCGCTGCAGCAGGGACAACGGCAGGAGGGACTAAGGTTTTTGCGCCAGGTGGCCGAAACAGAAGAGTCTTCCGCCTGGAAGGATCTCGCCCGTGAAGCCTTGCGCATGGCCAGCTTCAGGCCGCTGTAACCCTATCCGGAGCCGCGCGGCTCAGCGACAGCCGCAGCGTTTCACCAGGAGAAGCCCATGTCCATCCTGTTTGACAAAACCGCGCAGGTTCTGAAAAAAAGTCTGGATCTACGCAGCATCAACCAGCAGGTCATCGCTTCGAACATCGCCAACGCCGAAACGCCGGGCTATGCCGTGCAGCGTTTCGAGTTCCAGCAGAGTTTGCGCGAAGCCCTGCTGGCCGAGCGTTCTCCGCTCTGGCGCACCCATGCGCGCCATCTGCCGTCAGGCCAGCTGGACCAGGTCCAGGGTCGGCTGGTCAGCCACCCCGACCGTAGCGGTGTCGGTGACGGCAACAGCGTCAATGTCGATCACGAAATGATCCTGCTGACGGAAAACCAGCTGATGTACGAAGCCTCAACCCAGTTACTCAACAAGAAACTCGGCATTCTCAAATACGCCATTCAGGGCGCCTGATCACACCTGCGCGTCCACCCACGAGGTCACCCATGGGAATCTTCACCAGCTTTGAAGTCGGTGCCAGCGCTTTAACTGCCCAGCGCGTCCGACTGGACACCATCAGCTCCAACATGGCCAACGTCGAAACCACCCGTACGCCCGAAGGTGGCCCCTACCGGCGCAAGATGGTGGTATTCGAAACCCGCAAAATGGATTTCGCCGGTCAGCTTAACGCCTCCCTGCAACAACGGGCCGCTACCGGTGTCGGTGTGCGACAGATTGTCAGCGATACCAGTGAACCTCGGCTGGTATTCGATCCGGGGCATCCGGATGCCAATGAGCAGGGCTACGTCGCCCTGCCCAACATTGACCTGCTCAAGGAAACCGCCGACATGATGCTGGCCACCCGCGCCTATGAAGCCAACCTGACCAGCATCAAAACCGCCAAGCGCATGGCGTTAAAGGCCCTCGAAATCGGCAAGTAACCCCCGCAGGAGTGTGGCCATGAAAGACATTACCGTCGGCACCCAGCTCAAGACTTTACTGCCTTCGCCGCTGGCCTCCGAGCAGCCCCGGGACAGCGCCTTCGCCGAATTGCTGGGCGAAGCCCTATCGCGCACCAACCAGTCCCAGTTGGATGCGGATCAGGCCGCCATCGCCCTGCAAAGCGGCGAGGCAGAAAACCTGCATGACGTCATGCTGGCCATGGAGGAAGCCGATATCTCCATGCGGCTGCTGGTACAGATGCGCAACAAGGTGACCGAAGCCTACAAAGAAATCATGAACATGCAGGTCTGACAAGCGGCTGTATAATTCCTGCTGCCTGTTCGCCTGACACGGAAGGTGCTGCCCGATGGCTGTTGATCTTAAGGGAAGTTTGCTCGCAGCGATGCGTAACTGGCCGTTGTCGCGCAAGATCAGTCTTGCGGCAGTTGCCCTGTTCTCGCTGAGTCTGTTCGCCATCATCATCCTGCAATCGCGCCAGACAGAACATGAACTGTTGTTCGCCAATCTGGCACCGGACGATGCTTCGGCAATCGTCGCCTGGCTGAAGGATCGCAAGATTCCTTATGAACTGCATGGTAGCGGCAATACCATCTACATTCCGGCGGAGCTGGTCCACGAAACCCGCCTGGAGCTGACCGGGGCCGGTCTGCCCCAGGGGGCCGGAGTCGGCTTCGAAATCTTTGACAGCCAGAGTCTGGGCATTACCGACTTTGTACAGCAGGTCAACTACCTGCGAGCCCTGCAGGGCGAACTGGCGCGCACCATCGCTGCCCTGTCGCCGGTCGAAGCGGCCCGCGTCCATCTGGCCCTGCCACAGAAACGCCTGTTCAAAAGCCAGCAACAACCGGCCACGGCCTCCATCATCGTGCGTCTGGTGGCCGGACAGCAACTCAAGGAATCCCAGGTGCAGGGCATTGTCAACCTGGTGGCCGGCAGTGTCGAAGGACTGGAGCCCGCCTATGTAACCGTGGTCGATACCGCGGGCAAGGTGCTGTCGAAAAAACCGGAGGAAGGCCTTGGCGGCCCCATGACACCGGGCATGCTGGAATACCAGCAGGCTGTCGAACGCCAGCTGGAAACTCGCGCCCAGGCCATGCTCGATCGCGCTCTCGGCCCGGCCAATTCCCTGGTCAAGGTCACCGCCACACTCGATTTCTCCCAGGTGGAGAAACTGGAAGAACATTACGATCCGAAAAGCGCGGTCCCCCGCAGTGAACAGATGCAGGAACAAAAAGCAGCGGATGCCGGCGGTGCCGGTGGTGTCCCGGGCGTTGAATCCAATCTCGGCACCGGCGCCGCCAATCTGGTCGGCGGCGCTGGCGGCAACAGTTCCAGTTCGGCCGAAACCACTAATTACGAAATCAGCAAGGTGGTCAACCGCATTGTCGCACCGGTCGGCACCATCAAACAGCTGTCGGTTTCGGTTTTGGTTGCCGATACCGCCGCGCCCGACGAATCCAGCGGCGAATTGCGGTTTGAGCCGCGTAATGAACAAGAGCTGCGCGGCATCGAGCGCATGGTGCAAAGCGCCCTGGGCATCGACAACGGCCGCGGCGACCAGCTGACCGTGGTCTCGATGCCCTTCGCCAATGACTTCTACAGTCAGCCAAGCCTGCCGGAACCCGACTGGTCTGACCGCCTGCACGATTTTGCGCCGGCACTGAAATATGTCGGGCTGGTCCTGGCCGGACTGCTGACCTACCTGTTGCTGCTGCGGCCGACCCTGCGCACCCTGCAGCAGGAGTCCACCGTGCAGCACATGAAAACGGTCAAGGAGCTGGAGGAAGAGCTGGCCGCCGGCCGCAGCCGCACCACCCAGCTCAACCCTACTGAACAGATGCGCCAGAACATTCTCAAGGGCGAACATTCACCGGCGCAGGTCATCCGCACCTGGCTGTCGGAAGAAAAATAACCGGCTTGAACCCCAGCAGGAGACACCACCGTGGACAACATGCAATTCAACCGCATGAGCGGCATTGAAAAAGCCGCCGTTCTTTTGCTGTGTCTGGGGGAAACCGCCACGGCGGCGGTTTTCCGCGAACTGCAGCCAGCCGATGTCCGCACCCTTACCCGGGTGATGATGGGCATCGAGCACATTCCGGCCGAACTGGCTTCGGAAGTGATGATGGAGTTTCAGAACGCCCAGAAAAAAAACCCCGGCATGTTTATCAAAAGTCATGAATTCATCCGTCGGGCCCTAGCCGAAACCGGCGACGAGCGCAGCGAACAACTCTACCAGGAAGTCATGAGCGGAGTTGAAACACGACCGCTGGAAACCATTGCCACCATGCAGCCACGCATGGTGGCCAGCCTGCTCGAAGGCGAACATCCACAGACCCTGGCACTGATCCTGTCGACGCAGAAATCCGACCACACCAGCAAGGTTCTCAAATACCTGCCCGACGATCTGGCAGCCGATGTCATGTACCGCATCGCCCGCATCGAGAAGGTGGCGCCAGAGGTGCTGGCCCAGATCGAAGAAGCCCTGATGCGCGAGATCGGTGGCATCGTCAGCAAGGAACAGCAGGAGGTCGGCGGGGTCGACAAGGTGGTCGATATTCTCGGCCGCATGGAAAAAGGCAGCGACCGCGCCATTCTCGACAGCATCGAATCACAGGATCCCGATCTGGCCGAATCCATCCGCAAGAAGATGTTCACCTTCAGCGACCTGGTCAATATCGACAATCGCGCCATGCAGATGATTCTGCGCGAAGTCAACAACGACACCCTGACCATGGCGCTGAAGACCGCGCCGGAGGATCTGAAGAACAAGATCTTCTCCAACATCTCCAACCGGGCCGCTGAAATGATTCAGGAGGACCTCGAAGCCATGGGACCGGTCCGACTGTCTGACGTGGAGGCCATGCAACAAACCATCGTCAAGCTGGCACTGAAACTGGAGGAGGAAGGTCAGATCGTGATTCCGGGCCGCGGAGCCGGCGATGTCCTCGTCTAGAATCCTGCGCGGAGGCGAGATGCCGCCAACCCGACCGGTCCGGCTGTGCGATCTGGCTGAGCTAAAGCCCGGTCAACCCGGCAGTTTCGTTCCGGCGGCTGACTGCGCTGCCAACGCTCCAGCCGAACCGGCGACGCCAGTGGCCAACGCCGCAACAACCGAACCGGCCAAGGCTCAAGTCAAAGCCAGTAAATCCACCAGCGCCAGTCCGCCAGCAGCCATGCCACCAGCCGCACCGGAACCGGCCCAGAGCGCCCAGGAACGCGAGCAGCTGCGTCAGCAGGCCTACGACGAAGGCTTTGCCGCCGCCGAAAAAAAACTTCATCAACAGTTCGACAGTACCACCAAGGCCCTCGGCGACGCCTGCCGCCAGATCAGCCGGGCCCGGGAGCAGATTCTCCAGCGCAGCCGTGATGACATGCTGGAGCTGGTGATCGCCATCGCCCAACGGGTCATTCAGCTGGAAGTAGAGGAACGCCGCGACCTGATCCGCTTCACGGTCGAGAAAGCCATCGCTGCCGCCGTGCAGGCCGAGGAATTCCATATCCGGGTACACCCGGAGGATATGGCTGTGGTCGAAGAACTCAAGCCGCTGTTCATTGCCAGCCTCAGCGGTCTGAGCAACATCGAATTCGTTGCCGACCGTTCGTTGAGCCGTGGCGGCTGCGTGCTTGAGTCGCCAGCCGGCAAGGTCGATGCCCGCATCGAAACTCAGCTGGATGAGATCTTCAGCCATCTGCGCAGCAAGGCCGGAGAACCCTCATGAACGGCCTGCGCGAGCTGGGGAACAGCCTGCGCACGCTTTCGCCTCTGCGGGTCTGGGGCAAGGTCACCAAAATCGTCGGACTGGTGGTGGAAGGCTTCTGCACCTCAGCCACCGTCGGCACCCTCTGTGAAATCCTCCCTCTTGACGGCGGTGACGCGGTGGCAGCCGAGGTGGTCGGCTTCCGCGAAGGGCACACCCTGCTGATGCCTCTGGGCGAACTGCGAGGGCTGGGGCCAGGCAGCCTGATCCGGGTGCTGCGCAGCAGCGCGACCCTGGATTGCAGCAACCGACTGCTGGGACGCGTCATCGATGCCATGGGCCAACCCATCGATGGCCTGCCACTCATTATGGGAGAGCGCGAAATGCCGGTCTACGGTCTGCCACCCGGGCCGATGGAGCGGCGTAAGATCTCCGAGCCGCTTGATCTGGGCGTGCGGGCCATCAATGCCCTGCTGACCTGCGGCAAGGGCCAACGTATGGGCATCATGGCCGGATCGGGTGTCGGCAAGAGCGTACTGCTCGGCACCATGGCCAAACACTCCCGCGCCGACGTCAACGTCATCGCCCTGATCGGTGAACGCGGCCGTGAGGTCCGTGAATTCATCGAGCGTGATCTGGGCGAGGAAGGCCTGGCACG
>Ga0265295_1003189_pt1 | contig 24453 bp, 24 predicted proteins | sample Munlansysbiofilm_FD_192503 | JGI IMG/M metagenome (GOLD analysis project Ga0265295, IMG submission 192503) | Leachate microbial communities from a municipal landfill in Southern Ontario, Canada - Methane capture system biofilm | ecosystem: Engineered > Solid waste > Landfill > Unclassified ... | reverse complement strand
CATCAAACAACCGGCGGATATCCCGACGGAGACATCAGCGATACGGATAAATTTAAAAACATGTTTGGAGGCATTTAAAAGATGATTAAAACCTATAAAGTACTATCGCTATTGCTCTCTTATCCAAGCCGCGAATTGCAGGAATTTTTATCTGTGGCAGTAAAAGAGGTGAAAGAAGAGGCACTGTTGCCTGCGGATAAAATCAGTGGGTTGGAAATATTCTGCAACGACTTTATCCGAACTGACCTCACCGACTGGCAGGCTGAATATGTACAACTGTTCGACTATTCAAGAAGTGCTTCCCTGCATCTGTTTGAGCACGTGAAAGGCGATTCAAAAGACCGCGGACAAGCGATGGTCAACCTGATGGAGTTTTACAAAGAGAATGGAATGCAGCTCACTGGCAGGGAACTTCCCGACCATATTCCGGTATTTCTGGAATTTCTTTCCACTCTTTCCGTAACCAAATCAGCAGAGCTGCTGGCCGAAACGGTTAACATTCTGGAACGGATAAGCATTGCCCTGAACGAGAAGGAAAATCTTTATGGAAAGCTGTTTCAGGCCATTGTTTCCCTATCGGCCAAACAGCCTGACAAAGCCATCACCACGGAAATGATAAAAAACGAAAAGCCACTGGATTTGGATGCCGAATATGAAGAAGCGCCGGTAGAATTCGGAGGCTTTTTGCCCGACAATTCACAGGATGGAACCCAGAGCGTGCCCTCCTGCCGGTCGGGTTGCCAATAACAGGTTTTGATTTAATAAACTACAAAACAAACAGTCATGAACACATTCATCAACAACCTACTGTTCACCTATCTGCCGCATATCTCGTTTGCAGTTTTCTGGTTTGGGCTCATCACCCGCTTGATTCTGGCCAACAAAACCGTGCAGGCGCAATCCACCCAGTTGCTCGCCGACAAAAGGATAAAAATTGGCAGCAACCTGTTTCATGTAGGCATTATAATGGTGCTTTTCGGGCACTTCACCCTGTTTCTACCCGAATGGCTTTATCATATGGTGATGACCACCGAAACCAAGCGAATCATTGCCTTAATTCTGGGTTCCGTGTTTGGAACTGTGGCGATAATAGGCATGCTGATATTGGTTACCCGCCGTTTCTACTCTCCCCGCATCAAATATAACAGCAATTTTCACGACCATTTTATCCTTATTCTTTTGCTCGTGGAAGCAGGCCTGGGTTTGGCCGCTATTGCGGGAACAGCAGCCACATCCACCGAACAATATGCTGAACTGGGCCGCTGGGCACAGGCGGTTATCACTTTTCAACCCGATGCCGGCGCCTTGTTAGCCAGCCATGCCATACAGTACAAAATACACATCGTTATAGGAATGCTCATTTTCATGATATTCCCTTACACCAAACTGATGCATATGCTGGTCTATCCATTTGCTTATTTTTTCCGGTCGGGATATCAGTTGGTGCGGAGAAGAAGGGAAGCCGGGGAATTTTGAGGAAGAGAATGATGTTGGTTTTTTTTAAAGACAATGGTCTGTTAAACTTTTCCTGACGCAATTTTCATGGCTGCAAGAAAGCATTGTAGCATTCAAATCGCTTCCATATAATATTGGGTGCTATTTTGAATGGTGCTAAAATTTTCGACAAACGTGCATCAATAATATTCCGGTCTCGTCATTTGGGACTAGACCGAAAAAGGGCCCAAATCGTAGTGAAGTCTTTATCGAAAATGCACAGTTATAAATTATGTGAGGTGCAGCCGGTTCGCCTGCAATATGCAGCCAGACAGGTACCAAAGACGCATATACACCGCTCTATTCCCTGAATTTATTCTCCTCCTGCTGCCTGATAAGGTGAAGGTGCCAGCTATTTACATGCCTTAGACTTACGGCAATGGAGCGTGCCGGATTTTTAATAAACTCAGCCGGGGTAGCCAAATCGCTTATCACCATAGGCAATATGCCAAATGCCTGAGTTACGGAGAGATACAATTGCCTGAATTTGGAGCGATAAAACAGTTTTTGCATCAGCGGGGCGCGCAGTTCGGTGCTCAAAGCTGCAAAACCGGTCACCACCACCAACGCACGCAGAATCATAATAAATCCGCCGGCAAGGGCGGTCAGTTTCCCTTCCATACCGCCTCCCGAAGTCTCGCTGAAAAACCAGGCCAATACCAGTATTACTCCCAACTGCATCCAGAACAACCATTTTTTAAGCTGCCGCATGGCAAAACGATAGCGCCAGAAGATAAATACAAACCACGGAAGGGTTACCATCAGTGCGGGTTTCAGGCTGAGGTTGCTCAGTGCAAAAAGCAGAAGCGGAATGATTACAACCAGTAAAACCAAAAAGAAAGTAGAATATTTAACGGCCTCGTCAGGTTTTTCCCAGGGTTGCTTGCCCGTTTCGGGAATGAGGGCCAACCCACCATCCTGCTCCCGCCGTGCACGTTTCCCCAACAGGTAACCTGAAAGGGCTGCCAATGCACCCAAAACAGCGTACACAATAAATAAAATCAGCACTGCACTTCCGGGACTTGCATGCAAAAAGCCTAGTTTTTTAGTGGCAAAAACGAACATCTCTTCATATATCCGGAAAATATCCAAGCCAAAGAGCAGGAATAATCGGACTATTTTATGCACCAATGCCCCAACCAGCGTAAGCATTCCGGCTAAAAGATAGCCGGCTGGGTTCCGTCCAGCCGCTCGTATTACCAGTTCCATAATAAAACCTTCCATGGCAATGGCCACCATAGGACCCAGAATAACCGCGCTGGGTGAAATGGATTTCATCAGGGCTGTAATCAAACCTGCGCGCCAAATAATCCCGTATTTAGGCCATATCTGAAAAAAGCCAACAATCAGTATAATAGAAATCAGTGTAAGAAAAGTACCCGAAAAAGGGATGCGCAGGTTGTGAAGAAAACTTCCAGCGATAATCTCAATGCCGGCCCATAACCCTGCCAGCACCGAAGCCTTTATCCATTTATCGTTAACCGTGCTCAGGGGTTTTTCCATAACTCACGGGCTTCATTTAAGACATCGGGCGTGTTCACATTTTTAAAAGCATGTTCATGATACATAGGATGACCGGTGGAAATTTCAATCGTTTCTGTCGGCACCAGGTCAATCAAATTTTTCAGTTTGAATGCTTTCAACTTAATTTGTTGCTCTATGAGCGGTAGAATATCCTTACGATACACCGCGCACAACATCTCAGGCTGTCCCTTTTCATTCACCGGCACCGTAATAAGTGCTTTATTGGCTTCGGCCTTTTCAATTATATATTCTAAAAACCGCACTTCAACCAGTGGCATATCGCAGGAAACCACCAAATTTAAAGCAGTGGTAGTAGCCTTCAAAACCGAATAAATACCTCCGATTGGTCCACAATCAGGATACTCATCGGGTACTTGCCGGTATTTCAGGTCAGGATAAGTCAGGTTTCCGCTGCTTACCAATATCGTTGACGTAATTGCACTCAGCTTGTCAATCATCAGCATAAGCATAGAGCGGCCGTGCATCATGGCTTCGGCTTTATTGTAGCCCATGCGCCTGCTTTGCCCGCCGGCCAACACTATTCCTGTAACATTGGGTTTTAAAAATATCACGGGTGCAAATTAATGAATTTTTAGCTTACAATCGCTTAGGTAAGGTTTGCAATACATTTTTAATTTGTTCAAAAGCCTGTTCGGGAAACGCAAAATCATCGGGATAAAAAATGGCCGCGGGTTCAATATCCCATCTTTCCATAATTGCCTCCACATGTTTGGTTTTGGTGGTGAATATCAATGATGATGGGGCATTTACGAGCCGGGTAAAATCTTCGCACCAAAGCTCTCCTGATAGTTCATAACTCCCAATTTCATCAATAACCGCGATATCGGGATGCTTATCCAAAATCTGTTGAATCCAGTGCATTCCGGTTTTTATCCCTTCGGGAAAAAGTTCAAAATGATGCGGATGCTCCTTAAAACCGGCTATCCTTTGCATAAGCCTGGCCTCTTCCTGGGTTTGAATGTTTCGCAGGGTATAGCTGTCGTCTGCGGGCTGATGTAGGGACACAAAGCCGGCCGTTGTCAGCCCGGCATTGTCGAGCATACGCAACAATTGAAGCAAAAAACTAGTCTTCCCACTTTGCTTTTCACCGGCTATAATAAAAATTGGTTCTTTTGCGAATACCATACTCCCAAAATTCATGCTTTCACCTGCGGATGGATTTTTACAATCCCATAAAAGGTAAAATTATGCAATAAATTTCAGTTAAAGAGCAGTTGAGGAGTTGGCTTGAAATATATTCCTATCAATCCTCCAGATAACCGAACTTTCCGGCGTTAAAATCCTCGAAAGCCTGCACCAGTTCCTGGCGGGTATTCATTACAAAGGGACCGTGGGCCGCAATGGGCTCGTTGATGGGCTCACCGCTGAGTACCAGAATCACCGAATTTTCATTGGCCGCTATCCGGAAGGTTTCCCCTTTGTTCTCAAACAATGCGAAATTATCGACAGGCACTTTCTCCGTGTCGTTAACGGTGATATTGCCTTCAATCACCAGCAAAGCGGTATTGTAATTTGCAGGAAATTCAAAATCGGCTGTTCCGCCTTTGTTGAGCTTAACATTCAGCAGATAAATGGGCGTAAAAGTGCTGGCCGAGCCCATCGTGGCTTGGTAATCGCCGGCAATCACCTCCACCAGGCCGGCATCATCCGCAAGCTTTACTTTATTGATGTTGGCATTCACCAGCGACTGATATTTGGGTGGACTTTTTTTATCCTTTGCAGGAAGGTTTACCCACAGTTGCACCATTTGAAAATCGCCACCGGCTTTGCTAAAATTTTCTTCGTGATACTCTTTGTGCAGTATGCCACTGGCGGCAGTCATCCATTGCACATCGCCTACGCCAATTACACCGCCACCGCCACTGCTGTCGTGGTGAGCCACACCGCCTCTATACGCAATGGTTACCGTTTCAAAACCCTTGTGCGGATGCACACCCACTCCACGCGGCTTTTCGCTGGGCGGGAAATAAAACTTTGAATTGTAATCGAGCAAAATAAACGGAGTCATGCGCTCCATATCGAGGCGAAAACCGCCCGGAATAAAATTATGTACCCGGAAACCATCGCCCACAAAGTGAGGTTCGGGAGGAGAAAGAACGAATTCTATATTTTTTTGTGACATGGGATAAGATTTTAGTTGGACAATCCCTTTCCGGAATGACCAGGTAGATATTAGCGTTGAAGGGATTGGTATATTAACAAAATTAGGGGAGGAAGGTTGAGAAGGTATAAAAGACCGCCTTCTCGATTTTGTAGAAACTCTAGAGTTGAACTAAATTATCCGAGTAATGAATGTCTTATTCCAATTACATTCCGTCTAACCATTTAAGATTTCTTTTGTCCATTTCATCCTGAGAAACAAGCCTCCCATTCTCGATATCTTCTTCACTCATCTGAAGCATTTGCTTTTGTTCAACTGACAGTTTCACGATATCTGACTCCGATTCATTGGAAGAAATAAGCTTATCCAATGTCTCCAAAAATTCCTTGTTTCTGATGGAAAGGATTTTGTCAATCACTCTATTTCTTATTTTGTCAATGGTTGCCATTGTGTGAAATTTATAATGTAAATGCCCGAATTACAGCAAAATGTGCTGTTGTCACCAAATAAGGTAGGTGCACCTCCTTAATATGAGAGAGCGGATATTGAAGTTCATCATCTCTTTCAATAGAAATCCTCGATAAAAATACAAAAAAACTGCTAATTTAACATGATTCTTATCGGTTTGCCAATAATGCTAATCACGATAACACGAAAACTAATGAATTTTCCTTGTCTCCGGCAGCGAAATTTCACCTCATCCTTAAATCTTCCGGTATAAATCAATGTAAACATCAGATGCCCAATCTGCTAAAAAGTTCAGTGGAATCTTTTACCCTGCTTCCTTTACGCTGCCTCACATCCTCCATCGCTTTGCGTGTTTCAAGATTAGGCATTGGTCCTTCAAGAAGTTGAATATCAATATCCATCTTTGTAAGAAGACGGGTAAGCAGCTCCTCTTCTTCTTTTGATTTTGGACGAATTATAATAGTATTCATTGGATTAGGTTTATAAAACAATGATTCAAAGATAATACAAATTAGTGGAAAGGGCAAGAAAAATCCATGAGCTTTTCTGTAGTCCTAACAAGTGGTTGAAAAACTTATCTCTGTTTTATTATCCCCAAATTCCAACAAAAAATAAAAATATTTCACCCCCTTTGAGCCACTTTCCCCAAAAACGGTGTATGTGTAAGTATAAGAAACCAATTAAAATCAAAAAAATCATGAAAAAATTAAACAGACTACTATTTTCAGCCGCCTTTTTGGCCTCCCTGCTTGTGTTTAACGCCTGCGAAAAGGATGATCCGGAACCGGATGGCCAGAAGCCAACCATCGATGTGGGTGCGGATATCATTGGAATGACGGATGAAACCTATCCCATAAATGTTACTGTAAGCGACCCTGATGGAAACGACATCACCTTGACCTGGAAAGTAATTCAATCACCCGCTAATTCAACGCCCGAAATTAAGGAAATTGGCAAAACCTCTTCCTCATTCACTACCGATATCGCCGGCTTGTATAAGGTGGAAATCACCGCGAGCAACGCAAACGGAAAATCCGATACAGGTATTTTAACCTTATACATTGGCGGCAAGTTGCCCAATAGAATTGACAACAAAACCACCTATCCCGATTTGTTTGAGAATGAGGACTATCCGGATTATTATGCACTCAACAATATTCAGATTACTCAAGGTATAACCCTGGAACCCGGCGTGGTGATTGAAAATGCAGCCGATGCAGGTCTATGGTTTAGTGGCAACAATGCCTTTCTGGATGCCCGTGGAACTGCCGCCAAAAACATCATTTTCCGCGGTATGGATAAAGTGAGAGGAAGCTGGAAAGCCATTCACATTGCCTCAAACAACGTAAACAACAAGCTTGACTATGTGCAGATATTGCATGCCGGAAGCAGTGCCATCAGCAATAAAAAAACTGCACTCATTCTGCAAAGCAATACCTATACCCAGGCCAGCATAACCAACACCCACATTTCACAATCGGGCGGATATGGTTTATACATTGATGGCAATGGTGGAAACCTGACTGCTTTTGCCAACAACAATTTCAGCGACAATGCAGCCGCTCCTATACGTTTTGGGGCTGAAAATATGTATGTGCTGGACAAAAATTCTGTTTATCAGAACAACGGTATTCAAGCCATCGAAATAGCAGCAGGGGGCAATACCAATGCCGTTTTTAACAACTCGGGAACGATACCTGATCCAGGACTTCGATATCATGTTTACAGTAGCTTTGAACTGAAGACTGAAGTAACTTTTGCATCGGGCGTTACCTGTCTTTTTGACAAGGGCTTGCGACTGTGGGTTACCAGCCAAGGCGCCATAATTGCCAATGCAGTTACCGACCCCATCTCTTTTCAAGGAATGGTTGAAGAACCTGGCTCATGGCATGGCATTGAGATAGCTTCTCCTTCGCCACTCAACAGCCTGGATGGTGTGATCATCCGACATGGCGGGGATATTGGCGGACGCGGAGCCAACATCTATCTTTTCGGCTCTTCACCCGGCTCGAAACTTTCCGTTACCAACAGCGAAATTTCCGACAGTGAAACCTGGGGAATCTGGGCAACTTCGGGCAGTGTGGTTCTCAACGAAAGTAACAACACTTTCAGCAACAATGCCTCGGGCGACGTACGGATTGATTAATAAAGTATTGGCAGATTTTTGTAGGATAGCTTTACGATGTCCAAGATAAAATCAAGATTTACTTGCCTTGTATTTAGAGCTTTGGATGGAGGAAGCTTTACTTTCTCCATCCAAAAATCTCAATCAAATAAAAAACCTATCACGTTTAACCAAAAGTTTAAGCGCATGAAAACCATTGATGATGATTTGATGGCGATAAAGATGCGAACGCGCCATAGTTCTTTCAACTTGCCGAATACCAGGTTCTAACCAACGATTTTCTGTTTTAAATTTTGAACCTAAAAAACCCTAAATCTTTAAAAAAATGAAAACACCAACTTTTATTACAGGATTGTTCTTTGCCGCTCTTTTCATGATGTCATGTGAAAAAGACAACAATAATAATAAAGCTGAGGTAGTAAACCCTGAAAAATATAAAGCTATTATTACCATCGGAACAATAGAAACTATATTTGAATACGATGAGGAAAAGGTGGTTGCTGCCGGAGATTTATTGAGTGATAATTCCTCAGCATATCTCTCGTTTACCGCAACACAACATGACCCTTTTATCGTTATCAACTTTTATCCACCTGATGATCATCCAAATAAAGAGGACAGGATTGCGATACAGATAAAGGCGAGCGAAACAAAGCCCTGGACAAGGGATAAAGAGTACACAACCGTATATTTTGCACAATTGCAATACGTTGAGGAGTATGCCATTGTAAACTACTGGGATGAATCAGAAAGAAGAGATTACATCTCCTACAACAGACCTGAATCGATGAGCAAAAAGGTGAAAATATGGAGAGAGGGTAAGCTGCTTAAAGGAAAGATTGAAAGAATGGGTTTGCAATCGCGCGACAACAAGCTTCTTTATATAACACTGGATTTTGAAATCAGGCCCGGGGATGATGGGTTGACGGATTAAGAATAAATGAAGAGCGAAACAACCAACGTTTATGAATTAATCCATATTAAATAAAACCATAACATGAACCTACCCTCTGTTGATGAGTCTATAGATAAGAAACATTGATGGTTGGTTGGTTTCTTTAAGGCAGGCTGCTTAGGCGGCTTGCTTTTTTTGATGAAAAAGGAGTTTTATTTGATGTAGGATTGTTTGCTACGAGGCAGTTACGAGTTCACGATTTGTGAAGTTATAGAAGGTGTTTTTTTACAACTTTTACCAGGGCTACTCATAAAATTAGCAATAAATCCCATCCTGTAAATCCAGTTAATCCTGTCAAAAACTACCTCCCGGCAAGCCAGGCACATCATTACATAGTTGATTTTCCTCAATATGTTATATTTGCAATACGTATGAAAAGTATAAAAATCTCTATTTAGAATGAATATAATTTACAGAAAGTTGCCTGATTTCTTTTTTACCCATGTTTTTGTAACGATTTTCCTATCTATTTTCGCATTAAAAAAAAAGATAGCGTAGATTAAGAACGGGTATTATTTATTGAAGCAATTATTTGTATATTTTTATTCACTCTCTTCACTATATCCGGTTGCCAGAAAGAAGAAGAACAAATTCGTTTTGTTTCTGGTAATATTGAAGAACACAAAGAAACACAGGGCAAGATTACACTCGGTAGTAAACTTGAAAACCCATATTCTGTTAAAAATATGAAACGAGCTTACGAAAGCCTGGTGAAGAAGGAAGGATTAAAAGCCTCAACCTTTGACAGTACAATTATCACCGTTACTGACCTTTACATTAGGTTTTTACCTCATAGTAAAGAGGAAATGAATCTATTACTTGACGATCCTACGCTTGAGTTATTCGACTTTCCTCTTGACCACGAAATCATAGAAGAAGGAGTTTATTATCACGACCCTACCATTCCATTTGATGCAATCACATGGTTATATACCAGCGTAAAAGTGAATGATATATTACCTGAAGTTGAAAAAAAAATACTCGAAGAGTGCTTTATCCCGGATGAAGAAACTAAAACTCGCGATCCTAAACTTTATAGTTTTCTTTCTAGGCTTGAAATTGAATCTTTTAAGATAACAGGCAACCTTGATGATGACTTTCAATTCAATGAAAGCAAGGCAAAACCAAGTGGAATCATAAAGGTTAATAACACACAAAGTAATATCCCTGAAGGTTTACGAAAAGCAAAAGTTCGGGTTCACAACTTTGTTAAATGGGACTCGAAATTTACCAATCTTGATGGTTCGTATCAGATGTCGAAAAAATTTCTCACGAATGTGCACTACGCTGTTATTTATGAAAATGAAACAGGCTTCAAAATATGGGGTAACTATGCATTTCTTTTGCCTGCTACTTATAATCTTGGTTGGCATTCAAACAGCGGCAAGAGTATAACATTCCACACCAACTCAGTTGCATGGCTTTGGTCAACAGTTAATAACGCCTCCCATATTTATCGGGAAATACTGTGTCCGCAACTTGGTGTATCACCCCCCCCCCGGCCAATCTACGTTTTTGGACTTTTCGTACCAATGGGAATACTGGGACGGGCAGTGCGCCAATGGCAAGACAAATTTCAATGAATAATTCAACGATTTCCAATCTACTTGTCGGCTATGGGGTTACCTGGTTAACATGGTACATCACACTTTGCTTACCCGACATTTTTATCTTAAAAAGACTTTACTGATACAAGGGGAGCCTATGAAACTGTTTTTCATGAGTTAGCACACGCCAGCCATTACACGAAAGTAAATAACTGGTACTGGCTAATGTATGTTACTGGTGTTATAGGAAATGGCTCTAACAATCCATACGGCGATGGCAGCGGCAGTAATGATGGATACATAGGTGTAGACGAAATGTGGGGCTATTATTTTCAATATGCCACAGCAAAGAAGCATTATGGAAGTACTGGATTTAATCCAAACAAACTTGGTTTAAACCAGGCATTATCCAACGTTTGATTGAAAATCATGGTTTCACAAACCAGTAAATGTTTAATTGTTTAACACCAGATGTTAACAATCATTATAAACTGAAAAATAAAATTATAACCAATTATGGAAAAGCAACACAAGTTAATGAGGCCTTTTCTTTCTACGGCTATTAATATCGTATTCTTCCTATCAATTATTGCAGGCTTTAGCTGCAGTAGGAATGAAGATGCCTGGAATCAATTAGTGATTGAAAACCAATTGGAAGATACACTGACTCTACAATCTACAAAGAAATACATTTCGGACATTCCCGGACCACCGCATATTATATACCCAAAGTCTGTTTATTGTCTGGCACAAGCATTACACAACAGCGATATGGAGATGATACGCGAAAATTGGGGAAATCCAGGAGATACAATAGAAATCTACATTAATGGCGAACTTGTCATTAAATGGGGCGGTCCGTTGCTTGATAGGGGTAATACTTTCAATCATTTTTTTAATGAACAATCGTGGCATATTAGAAAAGGCGGCCAAAAAGACAAATACACCATTGCAACATTTTCCATATCTGAGACAGACCTCGAAAATATCGAAGGTAAATAGAGTCTTGCCATCCTTCGGATTGCTGTTTTATTGCAGGCCAGAGCTGGGATTTTCTTCCCCTTGTCCCCTCGTCTCCCCCTCTCCTTGTCCCAAAAGTTACCAACTTCCCAAACCAAACTCAGGTGGTTGGTTTCTTTAAGGCAGACTGCTTCGGCGGTTTGCCTTTTTTTATAAGTCATTGCGAATTATTTCAATTTCTCTACCTTCTCCAATAACTCCACAATCCGCGCATCATTTTCGGGCAGGTAAGAGCGGTTTTCAAGCAAGGCCTGATTGTAGAAATCTTTGGCAGAATCAGCTTGTGCAGCCTGAACATAAAAATCGCCGGCAAGGGTATAGGTAGCTGCCCGCTGCCGTGCCTGAACTTTAGGCGATTTTGCTAGTATAAAAGCCTCATTCAGGTATTTTCTTACGGAATCTTGTTGACGGCTTTTTATAAAAACCTGAATCAGGTTGTTGGTTGACAGCATCACATTGATATTCTCCTTTCCGGGAAATAAATGCTGCCGAACCAGTAAACCTTTACGGTGATAGTAATACGCACTGTCCAATTGTTCCAGTTTAAAGAAAATACTACCTAAATTATTATAAGATGTAGCGGTTTCTGCATGATTTTCTCCGTAAAGCCGTTCAGCAATATTCATGGCTTTTCGGGTGTAAACAAGTGCTGAAGCAGGGTCATCCATCTGACTGTAAGTCCCACCCAACAAATTCAGGTTGGCCATGGTACCGGGAAAATACGTACCCATCAGATTTTCGCAAAGTTCCAGCGAACGGGAAACACTTTTAACGGCTTCAGCATATTTCATCTGATTGCGTTGAATGACACCGAGAATATAATAACTCTCGGCCAGATTAATGTTTTTTCCGTCCGGCCATAGTTTTTCCTCAATCACAATGGCCCGCTGGATCAGCGCTACTGCACTGTCATTTTTCTCCAGTTGCTTAAAAATAAAAGCGTGATTTTTTAGTGATGACGCATATACACTATCCTGTTCGGGATAATCGATCTGATGATAAAGATGCATTACCTGATGCATAATGGCAGAGGCTGAATCGTAATTCCCAACATCCCGCTGATAAAGCGCAAGCTCCTGAATGGCAAGCACATAAGTCAGCGATAGTGACAAAGCCGAATCGGCAGCCATAGCCTGAACCTGTGCAAGCACCTTTTTGGAAGTGTTGTAATCGCCCAAAGAGCGGTACAACTTCCCAATGGTGGTGAGCATTTCCAGCTTAATTTCCGGGGAACCGGTATAAGATTCCGCCTTTTCATAACCTTTATCCAGAAACTGAAAAACGGTCATGGTATCGCCCTTGTTTACCGAAGGATGGGCTGCCATAAACAAATCGAGTAAGAAATTTTTGGTGGCCGTGGAAACCTGTTCGTTTTTCAACGCAAGGTCGCGTTGTTGCCGGGCTTCTCTGGCCTGCCACAGACTCACTGTTGTGCCGGCAATCAATGCCAATAAAATCAATAGAAATGCGATACTTGCCGTCCGGTGGCGCTGCGTGAATTTAGCTACACGGTAACTCAGTTTCTGCTCCAGTGCACCCACAGGCAGGTGCTGACGAAAATTCCGCACATCATCCAGCAGTGTGCCTGCCCCCGAATACCTGTTGGCAGGGAAAACATGAAGACATTTCTTGAGAATCGCGGCCAGCTCATAATCCAAATTCCCATCAATTTTTCGATTTTCAGCGGCTTGCTGCATTCTTTCTCTTGCTGATTTTTCATCCGGGGCAGGTGTGGCTTCCGTTTCCGGAAATTTTCCTATAATCAACTTGTGCAGCAGCATCCCCAACTGATACACATCCGTTGAAACGGTTAAAGGTTCACCCGAGAGTTGTTCGGGTGCTGCAATTTTTGGCGTTCCCACAAAACCACGCTGTCCCTGATGTGGGGAAGTAATAGCAGTGGCAATGCCAAAGTCGAGCAACTTAACATGTCCGGCTTCATTCACCAGTATATTGCCCGGTTTCAGGTCGAGGTGCAAAATAAGATGAGAATGGGCATAGGCCACGGCCTGCAGCACCTGTTCAAAAAGAGCCAGCCGCCGGTCAGTGCTCAGATTTTTCTGCTCCACATACGCATCAATGGGAATGCCCTCAATAAATTCCATGATAAAATAGGGCACATTTCCGGAGGTTATTCCGGCATCATACAAAGTGGCAATATTCGGATGACGGAGTTTGGCGAGTATCTGATGTTCTTCAGCCTGGTGCAGCGCATCTCCATGATTTAAGGCCTTGGCGGGAAGGCATTTCACTACCACCTGTTGTTCAAAATGACCATCATTCCTTTCGGCAAGATACACATTACTCATGCCGCCTTTGGCCAGGAAGCGCGTGATGCGGTATTTGCCCACTTTTTCGCCGGTTTCCAGGCGCTGAAGGTCGCCATCGGCAAGTCCCCGGGCCAGGGTTTGCTGCATTTGATCAAAATATGCTATGGCTTGCTGTTGATGCTTCAGCATATTCAGGAGCATTGCCTCCAACGCATGATCATTGCCACAGGCACCGGCAATAAAAGCTATGCGCTCCTCTTCCGGCATATTGAGACACTGCTCATAAATATGCTCCAGTTGTTCGAGTGAATAAGCCATAATCAGGAAGTATAGTTTTTTTGAAGATTGGTGTAGAGCCAATCGCGCGCCAGTTGCCACTTGCGCTTTACTGTGGCTGGCGAAACCTCAAGCACTTCTGCGGTTTCGGCTATGCTCAGACCCGAATAAAAACGGCATTCTACAATCCGGCCATAAATAGCATCTTTTTCTTCAAGCAGGCTGAGTACATCCTCAAAATCAATGAGTTTATCAGAAGCTTCATCCGATAAGGTGATTTTTTCTTCAATTTCATGCAGGCGCTCGGGAACCACGCCTCCACCCCGCTTTTCGCGATGTTTGTTGCGGGCGGCATTCAGCATAATCTGCCGCATGGCTTTGGCGGCCACAGCAAAAAAATGGGTATGGTTTTCCCATCCACCCTGTCCGTCAGCTATCTTCAGATAAGCCTCATGAATAATGGCTGTGGTATTCATGGTATCTATTCCCTGAAAATTAAACCGGATATTCCGTGCAATGGCGTATAACTCGCTATATATATGCGGAAAAACCTGCTGCATGGCTTTTTCATCGCCCTGAGCGGCAGGACGAATAAACTGAAGGATGCTTTCAGGGGGAACTGCCATGAGTAAAATCGATTGGTAATAAACTAACAACAGGAAAATAAGGGTTTTGTTAAAATGGCGGGAGAAATAGAAAGACGGAGAGCTAAGAAGCAATCAGGCTTTGACTTTGGGGAAGTTAATATTATTTAAGGGAATTATAACTTATGCATGCCATTAGCCTTCATATGTAAGTCATCGTGCCAACTGGCCTCTTTTATTATTTTTCATCTCCTAAAAAGGTTTCCTGATTTATTGAAGCGTTAACAATAAATTCCGGTACATCTCAGAATCCCACTGCCTCAGGCCGATGAATTTATATACCAGCAACTTGTTTTTATCAATCAGGTATGAAGTAGGTACAGAAGAATGATGGACAAACGCCGGTTGACTTTCGGCAGTATATACGGAATAAGGAAGCCCGAATTTTCTTGATTTTTCAAATTTATGAATCACCTCCTCGCTTTCCTGGCTTGCAAATATGAATTTTATATCCGCCACTTTAATATCATCCCTATCCATTAAAGAAACAAACTCAGGCATTTCGGCAATACAGGGAATGCACCAGGTGCCCCAGTAATTGATAAAGGTAAAATTACCGGAATCCTTCGAGATGTAAATATTTGCCTTGCGCTCCAAATCATAAAAGTACAGACTGTCGAGAGATTCCTGATGGATGGAGAACACTTCCAGTTCGGCGTTGGTTATATTTTGTTGTGCAGCAAATTCAGCGGCTGATTTCTCGCCTTGATTTTTGATAAGGAAGAAAGAACCTACAAGAACCACAACTACGAACAAGATGCCGCTAAAAAAACCAATGATAAAAAATTTTCGTTTCATGATGAAATTAAGATGAAAAGACAACCAAATATACGAATTTTCGTGAAGTTTACATCAATTTTGCGATTTATTTTGGTTTAATAGGAATAGATTGCTGGATAGATTTGACTTTTTAAGGCTTAGGTTCATACATCAGAAGTGGGGAAAGCAAGTCCAATCCTTTATGTATGGAGAAATATTGACTATGTCCTCCTCATTTCGGGGGATACTGTTCTCATCCACCCTGGTTGAGGCACAGCATTGGACAGTAAAACAATCTTTCTCACAAAAGACCTGTTTTTGCAATTATCTATATATTCGAACCGGGTATAGTTAAATATTTCCCAACAAAAAGCCCCCGAAAACGAAGTGTAATATCGCCGGGGGCTTATTATTGCCAGTTTGTAAAAAGAACTTTACTTACCTTCCGCTGCCATTGCTTTTTCTACTTGTGCTGGATTTCTTTTGAGTAGAAGAATTGCGGCCTGCAGGTTGAGAAGAGCGACTTTTTGATGATTTTACGGCCTGCCCGGATTTGGACGAACGGCTGTCGCTATTTCGGACAGCAGGCTTGGTGGCTGATTTTGCAGGTGCCTGAGCTTTCTGTGTCTTCAATTCCCTTTTGGGAGCAGTCACCTCATTGCGCTGCCGGCGTGTGGTGGTGCGTACTTCTGGTTTAGTTGACCTGCGGTCCTGAGGTGTAGCCTTAGTTTTGCCCGATTCGCGGCCAACGGCAGGAGTTGCAGTACCACGGGGAGCCTCTTTTCTACCGCTTTTAACATCTGCTGCCGGCTTGACTGTGCCTGGTGCCGATGTTCTACCAGCATTTGGAATAGCACCGGTTGTTGCTTTCCGCTGATTTATATCCTGAGATACCCGGCCAGGGTTTTGACCATCTGTGCGTCCCGAATTACGCACTGCACTTGCATATACCCGTTTGCCTTCATCAGAACCTTTTGAGCGCAGGTCAGGACGGGTGTAAGTGTCCTTATAACGACCATTGCTTTCGTAAGTACGCACGGTGGCAGAGTAATTACGGTGACCATGATAGTAATTATTCACGTAGTAGTTATTGTAGTAGTGGTTGGTGTGGCGGTAATGGCTGTAATAATGGTTGTGCCAGTGTGAATGATAGCCATAGTAGTAATCCCAGTAGTAAGGGCTCCATGGATTCCAGTAAACCGGGTAATAATTCCAGTACCAGGGCGAACGATAAACCACGTATGCAGGGGTGTAAATATAACGCACTACGGGCCAGCTCCTTACTTCAATATAGGTAGTGCGATTAACCACTACCGGCTGGCTGCTGACTACGTGGGTGTTGCCTGTATAACCGGGATTGGGGGTTTCAGCATAGTAGGGTTCGATAATGTAATCTTTACCGTAAAGATATTCATCACCAACCAACTGAATTTGTACCTGATCGTATTTGTCACGATAAACGGTAAACACAGCTACATCCTGGCTTTCTTTCTGGTTGATGGCTACCTGCAATACTATGGTATGCGTGGTACCTTCAGCATAATCAAGCACTTTAATGTAATCAATCAGATTGTCGCCGTTAAGGTCGAGGTTGTTGACCTTTGCATCTGCGGCGTTGAGGTTCCGCTCAAAACCTTCAAGGGTTTCTGATTCCTGAAAAAGGTTCATTACTGCATAAAGGTTCAGGTTGTCACCGGGAAGGTAGAGCTTTTGGTTTTCATATTGCTGTGCTTTAACACCAATGCTTAGTGCAAGTAAGAGCACAAGGGCGGAGATTTTTTTTAGAGCTTTCATGGCGTTTGGTTTTTAGAAGGCATTTGCAACTACCTCGGGTTCATTTTCCCATTAAATACAAACCACGTACCAAAATTCAAATTGCAGCATAAAGTTTAAAGTATCTCCTCCGGAATATGACTGATAATATTGATTATCAATACTATAAACATAAATGATTTTTATACGAAAAAAGATATTTTAATCTGCTGCTTCCGGACTGAGAAAGCGCTTTAAAGCAGTCAGGGTGCGACTCAAAGTCGCGCCCTGACTTACAGACCCAACAGTTATACGAGGAGTCAGGGTAAGACTCAAAGTCGTGCCTTGACTTACAAGCCCAACAGTTATATGAGCAGTCAGGGTGCGACTCAAAGTCGCGCCCTGACTTACAAGCCCAACAGTTATATGAGCAGCCAGGGTAAAACTCAAAGTCGTGCCCTGACTTACAAGCCCAACATTTATTATGGAGAGTCAGGGTACGACTTAAAGTCGCGCCCTGACTTACAGACCCAAAAATTATTACTGACTCGGGCAAATAGGCTATAAAATATCAATATTGTTTTTGCCGGTAATTTTTTCACAAAAATGACATTGCAGCTTAAGATCATTCTTGTCAATTACTTTAAAGCGGGTAGCTACCGCCTGATGATTGGTAATGCAGTTGGGATTAACGCATCGGACAAAGCGGGTAATTTCATCCGGTATCTCAACATTTCGTTTTTCAACCACCTCATAATCCTTAATCACAATCATGGAGGCCGTGGGAGCAATGAGGGCAATCTTATTAATCGCCTCGCTTTCAAAAAACTGTCCACTTACTTTAATAATACCTTTCCGGCCGTATTTACGACTTTCCAGGTTCATACCTACAGTTATCTGGGTGTCTATCTGTTCAAGGTTGAGCATGCGCATAACCCTAAACACACTTTTTGCGGGTATATGGTCGATTACCGTACCATTTTGGATGGCTGAAACAACCAGTTCCTTCCTTTTATTGTCGTTTTGCATTTGAGCTTTTATTTAAAGGTAAATCACCGGATTATTTAACGCCAAGTATTGCTGACAACAGCGCCTGCCTGACAAACACACCATTAAGAGCCTGTTGAAAATAGTAAGCCTGAACGGTGGAGTCTACGTCTTCGGTTATTTCATTAACCCTTGGCAGGGGATGAAGTATCCGCATATTTTCCCGGCAGCCGCTAAGCATATCAGCCGTTAGAATATAGGCATTTTTCACCTTTTCATACTCTATGGGGTCTGAAAACCTTTCCCGTTGAATACGAGTCATATAAATGATATCGGCAATGGGAATTATCTCATTCAGATCGGTGTACTGATAGTAATTCAGGTTATTATCTTTAATATGCATCTTGACGTAACTGGGCAATTTAAGCTCAATCGGGGATACAAGATGGAAGGTAGTTTCAAAATTACACATGGCCATTACATTGGAATGTACGGTACGGCCATATTTAAGGTCTCCCACAAAAGCAATATTCAGTCCATCAAGACGGCCCTGAGTTTTACGAATGGAGTATAAATCCAACAGGCATTGCGTGGGATGCTGATTGCCACCGTCGCCCGCATTTATAACAGGTATCGGCGACACTTCACTGGCAAAACGCGCACTCCCTTCACGGGGATGACGCATTACAATAATGTCGCTATAATTGCTCACCGTAAGTATGGTATCCTTTAGCGTTTCACCCTTGGATACGCTTGAACTGCTCACATCGCTAAAGCCAATAACTTTGGCACCTAAGCGCGAAGCTGCACTTTCAAAACTCAGGCGGGTACGTGTTGAAGGCTCAAAAAACAAGGTAGCCACCACATAATCCTTCAAGATATTCTGTTTTGGCTCCTTTTCAAAAGTCTCAGCCAGATCAAGGATTTTTAGATACTCGGCCTTGGAGTAATCGGTGATAGATACTAAGCTTCGGTTTTTCATCAGGGATGTTTTAATATTGAGAATGTCACAAAATTAACCATTGAAATCCAAACAGGTTTCAATTGTTGAAAACTACTTAAAAAAAAGCCCCGCTATAAAACGGGGCTCTTCTTCATCTATTTGAGATTGTGTTTTTTAACAAAATCACCGAGTACCTGGGTGAGGTTAGGTGCGCCGATCTCCTGAAGATCGTAATCAACCACTACCGTAGGTTTATTTATTTTTATTATCCTGCTTAGGTCAATGGGCGTTCCAATTACCACGGCATCGCAAGGTGTATTTTCTATGGTCTGCTCCAAATCTCGTATCTGCTCATCGCTATAACCCATAGCTGGTAAAAGTGTACCGATATTTGGATAAATACTGAAGGTTTCGCTCAGTTTCCCTACCGTATAAGGTCTGGGATCAACCAGTTCAGCAGCACCATGCTTCAGGGCAGCTACAATACCGGCTCCAATCTTCATTTCACCATGGGTAAGGGTTGGACCGTCTTCAACAACCAACACTCTTTTATCTCTAATCAGCTCCGGCTTATCAACAGTAACCGGTGAGGCGGCATCAATAATGATGGCATGCGGATTTATACGGGCAATATTCGCACGAACAATATTGATCTCATCCAGTCCTGCGGAATCAATTTTGTTGATTACAATAACGTCGGACATGCGGGCGACTACCTCACCAGGATAATAATTAACCTCAGCACCCGGACGCAGTGGATCAGCAACACCAATCATCAGATCGGGTTTGTAAAAGGGAAAGTCATTGTTTCCACCGTCCCAAAGTATCACATCACAACCGTCAGGGTCATTTTCTGCTGCATGCAAAATGGCCTCATAGTCCACACCTGAATAAATAACATCACCACGCACAACATGAGGTTCATACTCTTCCATCTCTTCAATGGTACATTTATGCTTTTTAAGATCTTCGATGGAAGCAAAACGCTGAACTTTCTGCGCATTCAAATCGCCGTAAGGCATGGGGTGACGAATAGCTACTACCTTAAGACCCTTTTCCATAAGAATTTCAATGATGCGTCTGCTGGTCTGGCTTTTACCACAACCGGTGCGGGTAGCTCCAACTGCAATCAAAGGTTTGGTGCTTTTTATCATGGTATCACGTGGTCCGAGTAAAGTAAAATTGGCCCCTGCGGCATTCACCAGCGCGCTGATGTTCATTACCCGCGGATAAGGCACATCGCTGTATGAAAAAATACATTCATCTACGTGATGTTCATGAATCAGATCCTCCAAATCAGCCTCAGCATAAATGGGAATACCCTGAGGATAAAGGTCTTCACCGGCGAGTTCTTTGGGATACTTGCGGCCGTCAATATCCGGAATTTGTGCTGCAGTAAAAGCAACTACCTTGTAATCGCTATTGCCTCTGAAGTAAGTGTTGAAATTGTGGAAGTCCCTGCCGGCGGCTCCAATGATAATTACATTTTTTTTCATGAAAACTGGTTTTTGAATTATAAATGAGTGAAATAGTTGCTGATTTTAGCGTATTTCAGCTCTTTTACGGGCCCGGGCAGACTGGCGTCTCCACTTTTAAGAACCACTGTCGGCAATCTGCCGCAAAAAAACCATTGCAAATATAAAAATATTAGTTTTCAATTATTGTTTTCTTTTGGATTTTTTTTCAAACAATTTGTGCTACACTTCTTCTGCAGCTTGTCGCTTTTTATTGTTTATTAAATTGATTATCAATATGTTGAATCAATATTTCGGACTGTTTAATAAAAAAATGTAATTTTGCACACCTTTATAACTTTTACAATCATGTTCTCCGATACTCTTAGCCGGCATGCAACCGCAGCTATTCAAACCTTGTTTAATCACGCTTTAAATCCGGAAAGTCTTACTATTCAACGGACGATTCCTGCTTTTCGCGAATTTGGTGATTTTTCGCTGGTGGTTTTCCCTCTATTAAAGATTTCACGCAAGTCGCCGGAAGAAACGGCCACACTTATTGGGGAGCATCTCATGTTACTGCCTGAGATAGCGCAATATCATGTGGTAAAAGGATTTCTTAACCTCAAGCTGTCTGCACAGGCGATCATTACTGCCCTCGGAGAATCGGCTGAAATACAGCCTCCTGCTGCAAATAAAGCTGAACTTCCCGTGGTGGTAGAGTTTTCATCACCCAACACCAACAAACCGCTGCATTTGGGTCACATCCGCAATAACCTGCTGGGTTATTCGGTGGCTACAATTCTGGAAGCCGCCGGATACAAAGTGCATAAAGTGAATCTGGTTAACGATCGTGGCATACACATCTGCAAATCCATGCTTGCATGGACCCTTTTCGCCCATGCCGAAACCCCTGAATCCGCGGGTAAAAAGGGAGATAAACTTGTGGGTGATTATTATGTATTGTTCGATAAGAAATACAAGGAAGAATTGGCACGGCTAAAGGCAGAAGGATGGTCTGAAGAAGAAGCAGCCAATAAATCTTTACTGATGCAGCAGGCCCGCGAAATGCTGCTTAAATGGGAAGCCCGCGATCCGGAAATTCTACATTTGTGGAAGCAGATGAACGACTGGGTATATGCCGGTTTCGACGAGACCTACAAAACTATGGGTATCCGTTTTGATAAAATCTATTATGAATCGGAAACCTATCTGCTCGGTCGCGAAATTGTAAATGAAGGCCTTAAAAATAAGGTTTTCTTTAAAAAGGAAGATGGCTCAGTGTGGGTGGACCTTTCCGGCGAAGGATTGGATGAAAAGCTGCTGCTTCGTGCGGATGGCACTTCCGTTTATATGACTCAGGATCTGGGTACCGCCCAGTTACGGATCAACGACTTTGGCACCTCACGTCTTTTGTATGTGGTTGGCAATGAGCAGAATTATCATTTCGAAGTACTCAAACTTATCTTTAAAAAACTGGGTCGTCCATGGGCCGACAATATCTTTCACCTCTCTTATGGTATGGTTGAATTGCCTGAAGGCAAAATGAAATCCCGGGAAGGTACGGTAGTGGATGCTGACGATTTGATGGCTGAAATGACAGCCACCGCCCGCAGCATGACCGAAGAACTCGGCAAAATTGAGGACTTTAACAGTGAAGAAGCAGAAAACCTATACGATACCGTGGGATTGGGAGCTTTAAAATACTTCATTTTAAAAGTGGATCCACGCAAAAACATGATGTTCGATCCCCGCGAAAGCATTGATTTTAATGGCAATACCGCTCCTTTTATCCAATATACTTATGCCCGGATAAAGTCTGTACTGCGTAAAGCCGGGGATTACCCCACCCTTAAACCTGAATCGTTCGATGGTGAATTACACCCGCGGGAGCGCAGCATAATCGTTAGTCTGAGTTTATTCTCCGCCATGGTAAATCAGGCTGCCAATGAACTCAGCCCGGCCCTGCTGGCAAACTTCATCTATGAGTTGGCGCGGGAATACAATCAGTTTTATCATGAACTCACCATATTAAAAGAAGCAGACGAGTTTAAACGCACATTGCGACTGAACATTTCCCGGCAAACGGCTGAAGTTTTAAAATCCGGATTATTCCTACTGGGCATTGATGCCCCTGAACGCATGTAAAAACAACAGGCTGTTCCGGGGAGAAACAGCCTGTTGTCAAATCAGGGAAATATTTGGAAGGTTATCCGTAAAGTGTGTAATTCTCAAACCCAATTTGGTACTACATCTTTACCGGTAATTATATGACAATTAAGATCCGTTTTACCCCTATCCTGATTTTATAAAACCTTGTTAATTATTCATTTAAAGCATTGCCAAAATAGCTCAGGAATTTAAGGATAGTGACTGTGCCTATGTGTGAAGAATAATAAAAGTCATAAATACATTACAAAAATTTGCAACATCCAAGGCGTTCCAGAAACCAAATAACCAAAAATTGTTGTGGGAGAACTCTTTTCTTTTATATAATCATCCGGGTTTTAAGCCGATTTCTGAAATTTGACCACTGAAAGAAAACTTATTGCCCGGTTAGACATGAGATATAAGCCTGAGATAAAGATAGTAGCTGTCCTTCTAAATGTAGCAACTTCATGTAAATGAAAAACACATCAATTACCTGCAACTTTAAGCAAATAAAAATAAATTTATCTCATGCTGCAACTTTTTTAAGTTTACGACGTTTAACATGATAAATAACAACATGACAATATATATCATGTCAAAAGAAAACAACAAACTTACTATTGGAACGCTTTTTCGCCAAAAGCGTGAAGAAAAAGGTTTACTGGTGCGCCAGGTAGCTGCAGTAATTGAAGTAGATCAGGCCATCATCAGCCGAATAGAGAACAATGACCGATTGCCTACCAAAGAACAGTTACTTAAGCTGTCAGGGCTATATGGACTCAATCAAAGGGAAATTCTATCCGTTTGGCTAGCCGAGAAAATTGTGAAAGAATATGGTGATGAACCCTATGCACCCAAGGCATTTGAGCAAGCTTATCACCAAATCCTATTTAATAAAGGTCGTATAAAAAACGAAGATGATGATTCAATAACAGGTAAACAATAAAGTGAAACCATTAAAACAACAACACTATGGCAACCGACAAAATTTTCAACCTTATCATCCTGGATGAGAGTGGTTCAATGGAATCCATTAAAAAAGCCACCATCAGCGGCTTTAATGAGCTGGTGCAAACCATTAAGGGTATTGAAAAGAAGTACCCTGATCAGCAACACTTTATATCTTTCATCACCTTCAATGGTTTGGGTATAAAAACACATCTCGATAAGGAAAAGGCAAGCAATCTGTCACAGATGGATAGAAAAAACTATCGACCGGACTCCAACACTCCCCTATACGATGCTATTGGATTGAGTGTTCTCAAACTCAGAATTGACTTAGCCGGGCAGGAGAACACAAATGTTTTGGTCACTATTTTAACGGACGGCGAAGAAAATGCTTCAAAAGAATTCACCGGACAACAGGTTAAAGCCATTATTGATGAGCAAAAAGCCCAGGGTTGGACTTTTACTTATATTGGTGCAAACCACAATGTGGAAAGAGCTGCTGCGGCCATGTCCATTACAAACACCATGAATTTTGCGGCCAACGATGAGGATGTAAAGGAAATGTTTTTGAAAGAACAGTCGTCGAGAATACGTTATAGCAACAGAATAAGTAATAAGGATTTTTCTCACGAAAACTATTATCAGGATCCTGATGCTTCCACAGAGCCTAAAAAAGCTTAAGCAAAGAGCTACATACTTTTCAATTTGAAGTTAACCGCCCTGTTTTCCGGCATTGAAGAATATCCTCCCTATTTATCTCCAGTTTTCACATAAAAAAACCCGCCCGGCATCTCAACGACACCGGGCGGATTTAAAATTTGCAACCTACAAAGACTACTTCACACTAATCTTACGTGTAACGGTACCTTTTTCGGTAACAATGTTCAGGAGATATAACCCTGCAGGGACATTACCCGTATCGAAGCGGAAACTGTTGTTACCAACTACACTTTCGAGTATAACCTGACCGGCCAGATTAACCATCCTGACGCGCTCTATGCGCTCATTGCCGGT
>Ga0265295_1003188_pt1 | contig 24454 bp, 27 predicted proteins | sample Munlansysbiofilm_FD_192503 | JGI IMG/M metagenome (GOLD analysis project Ga0265295, IMG submission 192503) | Leachate microbial communities from a municipal landfill in Southern Ontario, Canada - Methane capture system biofilm | ecosystem: Engineered > Solid waste > Landfill > Unclassified ... | reverse complement strand
CGATGGGGTTTGGTCGGCTACTGCTTTGGACTGATCCAAAAGCATTGCCTGGTCTGAATGACGTTGACGGGGCTTGGCAATTGTATCTGCGCACATGGCGACCTGGTGCTTATACGCGCGGCACGGCAGAACAAAAAGCGGCGCTGCGCAAGAAGTGGGGCGGTTACTATGCTCAAGCCGTGCAGGAGGTCAGTAAATGCAACGCTTAATTATTTATGCCGCCGCCGTGTTTGCAATTGCATCGGGCACGTGGTGGCTGATTGCGTTACCGCGCATCGAGCTAGCAGAGCTAAACCACACCGTGTCGACAGATCGTGTCGCAGCGCTTGAATTGCTGGATGAACAGCGCGTTGCGCTTATACGCGATCAGCAGCTGCAGATTCTCGACATCATAGAAAACGAACGCCGCAATCGCGAGCTACTGCAAACAATCGCAGGGCAGAGCAGAGCGCAATCACGCGCACTTCAGGAGCTAAAACAAAATGATGAAACCATTGCAGACTATTTGCGCGGTGCTGTGCCTGTCGAACTTGGCCGCTTGTACCAGCGTACCGCCACCACCGACACCGGTGCATATCGACAGCCGTCCGAAGTGCGCACTGATCCCGTGCCAACTGCCAGCGCGTCCAGCACTGCAGGCAAATGACGATTGGCGCAGAGCAGTGGATCGGCTAGAAGATGATCTGTTGAGTTGCGCAGTGCAAGTGCAGGACTGCATCGAATTGCAGAAACAAAAAAGCCCCAATTAAGGGGCTTTTAAGGAAACGCTATTTTTTATGCCGCTTTTTTTGTTACGTAATGTTCGTGAGCATCACGTGCTTGGTCTAGCTTTTGAATAGCCCCATCAGTTAATGACTGTGCTTTTTTTGCTAAACGCATAAATTCGATTGCTGATAACTTATTCATAAGAAGCTCCTTTTTTCAAGATCGGATATAGCTTTTGTAAGTATTTCAATATCTTCCATATCAATAGCAGCTGCTATCTTTTCCATGTACTCGGCGTACTCGACTGCTTTTCCGCCTGTCAGGCTATCATCTATAGAGTCTGCCAATATGCTTACTATTGATGCGACTTTTTTGATATCAGCGGCCGCCTCAGCATAAGTTGGATTTTCTAACTTTAAAACGCTGATATGAAAGTTTTTAGCGTTGAATAAAAATCTATTAGCAGCTTGAATTATCCCGCTGTAAAGATTTTTTACAAGCTCTCTAGCTTGTTCGCCATTTAACTCAACAGTCTCTATAGCTTGCGCCCCATCCATCCCTGCTCTTCCTTTTATCGCTTACGTTAGTTAAATGGGGGCGTATTCTACTCGCTCTTTGTGATGTTCACAAGATGCGCGCTACTTTTGTTTTTTTAAAGAGCAAAATATTCAAAAGTAAGTAGTTTCTGTTGTCACTGACTGCTATGTGAGGGCATTCAGCTCATATCCAGTATTGAGCAGGCAGGAAAATATAGCAAGTACTGTTTGCTTTTTATGATCAGCTTCTATATGGCTGCAAAGCGTGCTGTTCGGGTACAGAACTGTATCGCTCTACAGAAACAAAAAAGCACCTAAAGCATCGCTGCTCAGGGGCTTTTGTTTATTCTGTAATGTCAAAAATAGCAGCAAAAACCTGTCTAATACTCTGCTTGTCTTCCGCATGTTTCGCGGCCTTGGTGTGCGCTATGTGGCGCTAGAGTATTAGACAATTTATTTCTATGTGTTTGAAATCAAACGTGTTTTAAAGGTTTCAAACAATACTGTTGCATCATCAGCGTATGTCTTGAAGTCTGAAATAATAACGGGATTATATACTTATACTGACCAGATCTTTCAGACTATAGCGTTGAGTCTGCAGCTCGCAGCATTATAAAAATCCTTTCCGGTAGTGTTTTAGGCCCCTCGAAATTACTGGCTTTCAAAGCAGATGAAAGGGCTTTGCTGCGAAAAGAAAAGCGGCTAAGTTGATGCATTGTTTGCTCGCTACATTAAAAGATGCTAATAAACCAAGCTGTATGAGTTTTATTATTACGAGGGAAGTATGAAAAAAATTATCTCCACGGCAATATTAGCCACGCTAGTGCTAGTAATTTATCCTGTAGCAGCACAGGCGTCGATGCGGTGCACAAACGGAATTATCAGCGGAGGAGAAACAACTTTTGAAGTGCTGCATAAATGTGGTGAGCCGGACTCAAAAGAAAAAATAAGTCCGGCACTAGGAAGTGACGGAAAAGCAATGAATGAGTCAGTAACAGTTGAAAACTGGGTATATGGGCCTAGCAATGGAATGTATAGAATGCTTAAGTTTATTGATGGCACTCTTGTGAAGATAGAAAGCCGCCGCATGTAGTCCTTTGACACTCAAGTCTGAGCTAAAGAATTTGGTTAGCTGCTTGGGCTTGAGTGCCAACGCCCCGTGTTTTTTTGAAATACCAGTATGACAATGCACATCTTTATTAACAAGGAAAGTTAAATCGAGCCTGAAGAGACAACTGGCGCGGCTGGCACGTAAGATTCAGCAGTATTTCAGCAACTTAGTGTCAAAATGGTTATGTTAGCTGGTGCTCGCTGGGGGTTCAAATCCCCCCGGCTCCACCAAAAAGAAACACCTAAACCCTTGATTATCCTAGAGATTTTCAGGGGTTTTTGCTTTTCAGGGTGCTTGTTGCCCATTTTTTGCCCTCACTGCTAGAGGGTTAAGCGAAACTGCATCAGTTAAGTGCTCCGGTGCCAGGTGTGCATAACGTAAAGTCATGGTTAAGCTCGAATGCCCAAGAATCTTTTGAAGCGTTAAAATGTTGCCACCGTTTTGCATGAAGTGACTTGCAAAAGAATGCCTTAAAACATGGGATGCTTGACCACGAGGAAGCTCTATTGTTGTCCTGGATAAAGCTCGCCTGAATGAAGAGAGTGAAGAGGTAAAACTTCCGTACTGGCTCCAGTGACTAAGAAGCATGTTTTTAAGTTCTAGGGTTATGGGTACGCTTCTAACCTTGCCGCTTTTGGTTCCCTCAAACGTGACTGTAGTCGAACGCAAGGATTTAGGTGTCAAGTTCTCTGACTCAGACCACCGCGCACCAGTAGAAAGACAAACAACCGTTATTAAATACACATGCGGATTATCACAGCGGTCTTTGATTGACTGCAAAAGCTCATCAATTTGAGCATGAGTTAACCAGGAGAGTGAACGCTCCTGCTGTTGCAAAGGCTTTAAAAAAGCTAAAGGATTTTCATAATCAATTTCTGATAATGATCTAAGCTCATTAAAAACAGCACGTAGATAACCAAGCTCATTGTTTAGGGTTTTAGCTGTTATGCCTGACTGTAACCGCTTCAACCGATAAGCAGCAAAATCACCCGCAGTTAGTTTTTTTGCAGCTGGATCACCTAAAGCAATGGTTACAAGATTTAATTTAGACTTGCGCCTTAATCCATCACGTAAAGCGTAACCATGCACGTTAAACCACGTATTAACTAAATCACTTAAACGCCTTTTGTCGCTATTGCCGAGCCATTCTTTAGATGATTCAGAGCGTGATAATAAAAACTGTTCAAACCGTGCAGCTTCAAGACGGGTTTTAAATTGCTTACGAACACGTTTATCAGGTGATAAGCGAAGATCAACCTGCCACCGACCATTAGAAAGCTTACGAATGGCCATTAGACGGCAACGCCCCATCGAACAGTTCGTTCCGTAAGCTTGTCGCGTATCCAGTTATAAACATCTTTTTCGTTGAGTCCTTTGTTCTCAAAATGCTCCTTAATTACTGGCCAGCACTCCCATTCCTGGAGACGCTTAAAAGCCTTTTTTGCTCCGACTTTCTCCCTGGCTAAAAGTGAAATCATGTTACCCATGAACAGTTCAACGTTCTTACCACTGAAGCCGCTAGCAGTCTTGTAATAGCGCTTGTACTCGGTTTCATCAATCAATGAGTCAACGCCAGTTTGTACATGGGCATCAGTTGCAAACAGTGACCAAGCAGCATCATAGAGCCCTTTTTGCTCAAGTAATTTGAAGGAGTCAAAACCATAACGCCACAAACCATCCAGGTGCGGAGCGAACTCAGCAAAAGAACGTGTACCAATTAACTCACCTGTATCAAGATTGATTGAACCCTCAGCAAACTGCTGAACTACAGAATGATGAAAACGCAATTCAATGCGCCACACCGATTGCTCAGGATCATACATTGGCGTATCAAAATCACTGTAAGCTTGCGACCAAAGCGAGCGCCAAAAATCTAGCTTATCGGTTGCTCTGGCTTGCTTAGTCTTGTCATAGATTGCCAACTGGACTCCACCAGCAGAGCCAAACATATAGGTTTCACCGTTGCCGTAAACGCTGGCCGTAGCTGCAAAGTCAAAGCTATTAATTCCTGAAATATCACGGACACGCTTAGAACGGCATTGCATACGTGCGACAGTATCAGCAGGAGGCGCCCAACCCTGTACATCAAGGGCAATATGTATAGCGCACTGATTTTGTTTAAAGTCATCAAGAACAAGCGCTGCAAGGCTATCAAGCAGGTTCTGCAAGTGTTGAGGCGTATAGTTTTCAATCGTATGCGGTGAGACTTCAATTTTCAGGTGAGGGCCGTTGTCGGTTTCCTTTACGTTGAAGTTTTTGATTAGCAGAATTATGCCGAGATCCGCATTTTGCAAACGAAATTGATAACCGGAATCACGACCGATACGACCAGCATGAAACGCATAATTACCCAGGCTAACCATTCCTGAAGCTTCAAACAGTTCTAAAACAGCAGGTTTGATCTTTCCCCGGTATAGCTGGCGAACTGTATCCACAGCACAACGTAATAAACGAACACCAGAAAGGTCAGTGATTCGTGCTGTTTTTGGATTTACAAAAATTCGCCCCTCATTGGATGAAAGACCATCATTATTGATTCTGTGTTGATGAATTACTTTAGACATATAGACACCTTATGACTGCTATAGACCTTTTAAGTGGTCTTTTTAATGACGTGTTACAGGGACGTCATCGCCGCTCAAGTTTCGCCGGTTTCCGTCTGCGCACGCTGGCCGAAAATCCGGCAAAACTTATCGCTGGCGTTGCTTATCAAGCTAAACGTATAAAAATTAATTCTGCTTTCGCTCATAAGGGACAACAGGAAAGGTGCGTTCAGCTTTATAGTGAGGAACAACAGTTACACGCGTTTTTTGTTCAGAATCTTTAACATCATTTTGTTCGTGGACTGGCTGTAACTGATTATCAGGTTGGAAAACAGTCGTGACTGCACCGCTTCCAGTCCACGGCGTGACACGTTCGCCATCAATATCACAATAAATATCTCTATCTCCCTCAAAAAAGCTACATTTAGACAACGGGATAAATCGACTCTTATTACCTGAAGTCAATACGACTAGATCGTTATACTTTGAGTTCCTAAGTTTAATATCACGCTGAACATAGCCACCGACCCGCCAAAGCGTTGAAAGTGTTGGCTCTGTAGGTTTTGAAACCACATTTTTATAAACAGATTGAGAGGCGCGTGATGCTGATGTTTGTTGCTTCTGTGGCGGTACTGGTGCTGGCTCAACTGACTCAATAGTTTTAGGCGTAAAAAAGCTTTTAATACCCATAAGGCCAAAAGTGCCACCGATGAGACTTGTGATAATCAAAACCCAAAGCCCCCAGCTTTTTAGAATACTTGCACGGCCATCGGCTTTTGATTCGTCTCCTACGTTACCCGTTTCGGATTGCGTAGCTGATGAATAATAAACGTAAACTTCTTTTTTAAATCTGCCAGTTGCTTGACGCAATAGAGCCGATTTCGGTGGACGAACACCAGTAACAGCGCCGTTATAAATACTTACTACATAGAACTTTTTGCTTTTCTTAGATACACGGTAAGTTGACTCAACAAGCACGCGAACCCAGTTAGCAATTTGTGAAAGATCCTGAGTTACCAGGACAATACGCATTGACCGATTGTCTTTATCGACCCTGTGACGGTGCTCGGCTAAAAGCGCTTTATCTGCTGTGCTAGCTTGATTGGTTAACATTCCAGCAGGCCAGCGACGCCAAAGCTCATCCAAAACTAAAACACAGCCGTTAGCTGCATAATCTGATAAATCATCGAGTTCAAACCAATCATTGGGCAGCTGCTGGATCGTGCCACCAAAATCCATTAAAAGCGCATCCGCGTTTAATGGAATATTGGTTACAACATGCCGCCCTTGCTTAAGACTCGGAATAATAACGTGCTCAACAACACCGTAACTTTTACCGTGACCAGGTAAACCAACATAAGCATCAATAGCCATAAGTAATCACCCAAAGATAGGAATGCGGCGAACAATAAAGCGCAATAAATACGCTCCTAAAATCATTGTGACGCCATAGCCGATATGAAAAGGCTGTGCAAAATACACAACCTCAGGAGGGATATTTCCAAATGCGTTTGCGGCAGTTGCAAAAAAATCAGGTACTGGTATTGAATTAAAAAACTCAATAAATCCATCAATAAGTTCGGAAAAAACCCACTCGGGAAGCTGCTTGAAAAACTCAATAAACGCATCATAAGCCTCACCAAGCCAATCAAAGAGACGCTGAAAAGCATCCCAGATTGATTTGAAAAAGTTGATAATTGTTTGAACCTTTCCATTAATCCATTCCATAAATCACCTATGCGCTTAAGAAAACGCGAACGGCAAGAATTGCCCAGAACGCTAAAAAAACGGCTGAAAGAATAGGCGCGATTTGCTGCCAAAAATTACAATGTTCACTGAACTCGATAGGTATGGAGCCAATACCTATATTTATTGAAGTTGACCCAGTAGGGCATGTGCCACCAGTAGGAAACTGGATATTTCCGATTGAATTGCCAAGAGGGCTATTTTTCATTCCATCCATAGCAGCGGTTAAAGACTCAGAAAAAGAACGAACCTCACCGCCGAAAGGATCGCCGCGCTCATCGCCAAAATCACAACGGCCAGACTCGCAGTTATCTACGCCTTCAGCAGAACTGCTGCCATCACCTTCGCCCTCTCCTTCGCCTGGTTGATTGCTACTACCACCGCCACCAGGTATGTTGCCAATAGCTGTTTTAATATCACCAAGCAGGCTATTAGTCGTATCAATTTTTGAGCCAATATCTTTTAGAGAAGAATCCTTAGCAGAGTCCCCCGAGCCATCACCGTCACCTTCGGTTGGATCGGTTGGATCGGTTGGATCGGTTGGGTCGGTTGGGTCAGTCGGATCTGGGGAATTGGGATCACGATAACAAGTACTGCCGTCATTACCGATCAAATAACCATCAGGACAGTTGCCTTGATCAGCTTTAGGATTACAGTCCCACAAATAACTGCCATCGGCCTGCATTCTGCGAGTGCAACCCTCATAGTCGTTTTTATCATCGGGGTCGGGATCAGTAGGGGGAAGCTCATCAGGAAAGCCGGATTCACCACCGCACTCTTGACCGTTACTAACAAAACTTGCCGAACAGTAAGTGCCGTTAGCCGTTGGTCTACAACCACCACCGCTAGTAGTTGTGCCGTCATAAGCGCAGGAGTTAAAACAAACTGAACCTGGAGCATTTGGAATATAAAAGTTGCCAACTTTAGTAGCTGGAAAAAAACGAGTGAAAATATTGCCAGCTTCGCACTGGGTAGGCTCGGGCTCTTCAGGTGGCAAACAAGAACCTGTTGACGGATCATAAATCTGATCTGCGGGGCATGAATCACCTGAACGGATAATATCAGCCTGTTTTGTTCCGTTACGAAGGCACTCAACAATAGTTGGAGAAGTAAAAGAACCTAAAGAAAATGTTGAACTTGAACCAAAGATAGACTTTAAAGAAGAGCAAGCAGTAGAAGGATCTCCAAAATTACCTTGCGCAGGATATCCTGAAACAGTCCAAACGTAATTAGCAGAAAAAGCACCGCTACTAAACAGAGCCAAGCTCGCTAATAAAACACGCATAAAATTAAACATCTTTAAAACCTCGAAAAGGCTGCATAGGCACATGCCGCGCCTATAACGAAAAATGCAAAGTGCCAAAGATGTTCCATTTCAATCACCGATTATTTGGTAAAAAAAAGGGCAGCTATTAGGCCGCCCTGTGTTGTTGGCCAACAACGGTTTGCATTAAGAGCGTAAGAAGCCGAGCACGACCTTTGCACCTTTGATACCTGCATAAACTGAAGCAAGCATCGCCGCAACAGCTAGAACACCTGTGGCGATGGTGGAAAAATCAACACCATCGGTTAGGGTCGAGTAGTCCCAGCCAGCAGCGTGAGATTGAGCAGAAACAGCAAGACCAGTTGCAGCAAGAGCGCCATAACCTGCATATTTTTTTAGTTGAGTACGCAATTTCATATTTGAAACTCCTTTGCGCTTATGCGCGTTTGATAAAGTCTAAAACTGCCTTGGCTCCAATTGAGCCAATCAAAACAGTCGCGACCAGGGTAAAACCGACACCGAAAAAAGAACCTAAAACAGCCGGATCTAATTGCTCAATGTCGAACTGTTCAGGCATCGGAACAAGCTCCCAAGTGCCTGCACAATACGGAGCGCCCTCAAGTGAAACTGATAAATCACCGTTACAAGAAAGGGCGTTAATCACTTAATAGCCTCCGCAAACTTCACAAAGCTGGTTGTCGCCATGAAAGAATTCATAAAGCTCTGCGCCGCATTCAGCACATTCAGCTTCTGATTGAGTTTCTTCAGATTTTGATGATTCAATATCAATAGCTAACTCATGCTCATAACAAACATTGCAAACTTCATCCTCTGAATGCTCAGGTTCAAAAGCATCACCACAACTTATGCAATTTGCTTCGGCCATTTCTTTATTCCTTACTTATCTTTAACTGCGGCTGGCTGTTGCTGGCCAGACGGACGCGCTAAGCGCTCAATGCTTTCAATAACGTTCTTAACCGTGTTTTTAGAGCCTCGAACCGCCTTAATTGATAAACGAACTTTTTCACCAAGCTGGATGCCTTGCTCTTGTACGTAACGGAAAATTGATTCCGCGTTTTCTTCCATTAGATTCATGCTAGTCACTGCTGCAATCGCTTCGCTTTTGCCATCCGGTGAGGACGCTACAAAAGCCTTTGAATAGGTGCTGCCATCTACTTTGATTAACTGAACGCTTAATAATTGAGCTTCCATTAACATTTGCATTTTCATTACTCCTATAGCTTTTAAAGCTAGTTCTTCGGTTGATTAGTCAAATGACTGGGTTGGTGTTGCATGTGTTCCTGTGGCTTTACGGGCTCTATTCGCAAGCGAACCAAGCCAAAACGATGAAGCTGTTTTGTCTCGGCCCTGCCGGGTAACGATCCCTAAGCCTCTTGCCATCCTGGCGCTAAGATCAAAACCAAGGCTCTGCCTTGTAATCCGCTCTTGCCGCCGAGGGCTCGAGGTGCGGGGGGTGAAGCTTTCCCCGCTCCCCGTGCTAAGGCTGCTTTTTCTTACCTGGTGCAAGTGCTTTCGCGGCATAAAACACAAACGATGAAGCGCGTTTGGATTTATTCCACGGTCACTTGCACTTATGTACATTGCGAATAATCAAAAAGTGAAAAGTGCTCCATAATCAGACAAAAAATGGAGGCGAATACAAATGCCAAAATCGACAAATAAAGCATGTAGGCATAGTCGCCCAAATAGCTCCCTTCCTCATTCAGCTCGGGGCAAGGGGTGAAACGCTTTAGCTCCGTGCCGTTGTTCGTGGTCGCGTGAGAATCTGCGGCGGCCATCAATTCGCGGCAAGCGTAAAGTGAACCCTTCGGGCGCTTGCCGCTCATCACTGGCCACCGCTGGTCGATTCCGCGACCGACGAAGACGGCGACGGGCAAGGGGTTTTAGTTTCAGCAGGCGAGAGATTAGGAAAACCCGCCTCAATCCACTGAGCAATAACAAGTCCGCCCAAATCCCATGCATTTAAACCACGGCGGTAGGCTTCCTTTTGAAGCTCAAGATGTACCAGGGTGTTTGAATGGACGTAAAACCGCTTTTCAGCAGGCTTAGTTTCTGGCTTGCGTGGGGGGATCATTGGCCTAGACCTCCGATTGATCGAGTATTTGAAAGAAGTCGTGCTGTGGGTAATGAGCGTTGGTCCCAGTCACGCGATAACGAGTAAATTGGTCGTGAATGACTCTGCACTTTTGTGACTTGACCCAGCAAACCGAACACTGACAATTGCTTTGGTGCGACTGGTTGCGTAGCTGAATCATTAGCTTGTCGAACTGTTGGCTGGTCAGCATTTTTGAGATCCTTTAAAGCATTTTTTAGATCAAAATAACGATCAAAAAACTCACGACGCTCATCCAATGTGAATCCATGTGTTGGCTCAGCATAACGAGAAAAGTTTTGGAAACTTTCGGATGCTTTTGCACAAAGGTCAGAATTCAAAGGAAAGCCATCTAAGCAGCGCTGTAACTGAAACTTAAGAAGACACAGGCACTCGTTTAAGCGGTCTTCAACAAAGGCTTTATCAAAGGTGATTGCCGACTCAAAGGTCATCGCTACTTGATTGCTCATGGCTTAAACCTCGCTTTCTTCGTTTAGGAGCGACTGGACAAGCTTTACAACGTTAACCATGCGATAACGGCCAATCTTTACCGTTGGCAGGTAGCCACGCTTAATCCAGCTTTCAACAACATCATGGCCATCATTCATGCCGATCCAGTCTGCAAACTCGCGCCATGGCATTACAGGCGGAGCCACTAAAAGAGTTTTAAGATCGAGTTCTAATTCCATGATGATTGCCCTATGATGTAGTCTTTAACGGCCTTTATCGGCCTATGTATTATTTACATATGTTCATTTTACATATGTATCTATAACATACAAGCTTTATTTAATGAAAAGAACTTATGAATACTGATATCAACGATAGAGCTTTGCTATTACTTGGGAAGCTAAGCCTTAGCGACCTAGCTGTAACAAACTCAAAAGAATATGTTCGATGGCAGAACATAAAGCGCGGTAGCGCTAGGATCGCTGCAACAGAGATTGAAGAATTAGGAAAAATTTTCCCTAATTATCGTTACTGGTTAATTAGTGGTGAAGTTATGCCTGAATCTGGACAAACCAGCCCAAGCTATGACGAAGCAAACGAAAAGTTGATAGAACCAAACGTGGGGTAGAGTTAACCGCAACAGCAGCTCGGCGTTGGTTCGAAAGAAAGGAGTTTAAAAGTGGATAAAATGGATTTGCACGCAGACCTGGAAAGTAGAATATTCCAAAAGAAAAAGAAATTCGAATTGCCAAAATGGTTGTTTTTTGGAGCATTTGCCATCGGTATTATTGCTGGATTGACCTACCTAAACAAAGACAAAATGGCGATAATTTTTGAAGGTCCAGGCGGAAAAATAGTTCACTTCCTGAAGCCTTACGTAAAGCCCGAGCCAGTTACTCCAATCATAGAATACGTATTACCACCACGACCAGTAAGACCACCTAAGCCAGTCGCTGTAAGACCTGAAGACGTAACCAGCCCTATGATGGAGCAATGGGAACGTGAGTGGCAGGCGAAACAAGAAGCCAAATCAAAAGAAAAACAAACTGTATTTAATGAAGATAATTACAGGCCACGTGGTGCAACCAATGTAACGAAAATACCAAGCCCAGCAAACACATATAGACAACCAACACAGCAACGTAAAAAATTCAGAAATACTCATTCAGTAGACTGGACGTGGCAAAGCTATGGTTCTGGCTTTAGTAAGCATAATAAATATGGAAAGTTTACATACATAGAAACAGAAAGAGGCATAGACACAAACAGCGTATGCGGAAATTACAAATATGGCTCGCTGGATTATAGAGACTGTAGAAAAGCCGCTAAGAAGTGGTTTCAAGATCAATGCTCAAACAGTTTCAGGCAGGCCTGCTTAGCAGGGAATATGATTCCTTAGACTTTATTAATTGCCCATTTATTGCCCAAACACAGAACAACACAGACAAACATAGACCAGTTGGAAAAAAGTAAAGCCTTATAAATCAAGGTTTTGAACAACACAGACCGTCTCAGACTGAACTATAAAAGGGGTTCAAATCCCCCCGGCTCCACCAATTTAAAAAGGTGAACTGATCTCAGTTCACCTTTTTTATGCCTGCGGCCCGCGCTACAGGCCTTGTGTGGCAAGGGTTTACGGACTTCGCCACCGAGGTAATCGCGGACTTCTACCGGCAATTGTTCTCTGAATGGCCGAATGCTCTCAGCGCCTCCCCCCATCCCGCCAGCCCCAAGTCCATGAGCTGAGAACAGAGAACCCTTTAAAATCAGTAGCTTATTATCGGACTCAGGAAAGGGGTTTGATTGGTTAATTGGGTAGGCGATGGAGCACGAAGCTTAGATCGCAATTTGCCAATTGATCAAAATAAGATTGATCCATGTACTCATTTGTACTAATTTGACAGCAACATGATTAATTGTGCTTTTTTAAGTGTGGGCAAGAGACTACGCCATGAGTGATGAGATTTTAACCATCAAAGAAGTCGCCGATTTTCTGAAGGTGAACGAGCGCACCGTATATCGCTTGGCCGCTGCCAAAAAGATACCTGCATTTAAGGTGGGCAATGCATGGCGCTTTAAGAAAATTGAGATCGATAAGTGGATTGCTGAACAGTCATCCCAAGGAAAGGAAGGCTGGAATGCAGATAACTAACCACCAAGCAAAATACTACGCCCACGAGCTCACCATTCGACACGCGTCCGGCGGCGTCGACAGACTCTCGCAATCATTATTTGATGCCAGTGTCGACCTGAATCCGCACCAGATCAACGCGGCGCTATTTGCACTCAATAACCCTTTAAGCCAAGGCGTTGTACTGGCTGATGAAGTGGGCTTGGGTAAAACCATCGAAGCGGGCCTGGTGCTTTCTCAATACTGGGCAGAACGTCGAAGAAAACTCTTGATCATCTGCCCGGCCTCATTGCGCAGGCAGTGGGCTCAGGAACTGGCCGATAAATTCAATCTACCATCCCAAATTTTGGACGCTAAAACCTGGAAAAACCGACAAAAGGAAGGCGTTTACAACCCGCTTGCAGAAAAGCAAGTGATCATCATGTCCTACCACTATGCTGCGCGCCTTGAAGAGCAATTGTTGGTAGAGCCATGGAATCTGGTCGTCATAGATGAAGCTCACAAACTTAGGAATGCTCATAGAGCCAGCAACCGCATGGGCCAACTGCTGCGCAGGGCGCTTGCTGGACGCAAGAAGCTGTTATTGACTGCAACGCCATTGCAAAACACGTTAATGGAGCTTTATGGCCTATCAACGTTAATTGATGACCAACTCTTTGGCGATGAACGTAGCTTTCGCCAGAGTTATATTCAAGGCCAAGGTTCTGTGGCCGAACTGAAAGGCAGGCTAAAAGGCTTTATCCACCGAACTTTGCGGCGCGATGTTTTGGAATACGTACGCTATACCCAGCGCCAAACCTTAACCGTACCTTTTACCCCCACAACACAGGAAGTAGATCTCTACAACGGTATCTCCGCGCTATTAGAGCGTGATGAAAGCTATGCACTTCCTCGCAATCAGCGTCACCTGACAGGGTTGATTCTGCGCAAGCTACTGGCGTCCAGTTCGTACGCGGTACTTAACACCCTCGAAACCATCTTGAAACGATTGGAATCGTTAAGGGAAAGCGCCAAAAGCGAGATTGATGTCGTGGCTACTTTGGTGGATGACGATGACCTCGAGCAAGAATATCTGGAAGAAATCGACGAGGTTTATGGTGGCGATGAAGACATCGACGTTGAGTTACTCGAAGACGAAATCAATGAAATAAAACTCTACATCAGTAAAGCCAAAGCCATTGAAACCGACAGCAAAGCCACAGCGCTTCTCACCGCGCTGAATCAGGGCTTCGCGAAAATGAAAGCAATGGGTGCACCGATAAAGGTAATTATCTTCACTGAATCCAAGCGCACGCAGGAATACTTAAACCGGTTTCTTTCTGCCAATGGCTACCAGAATAAAATCGTAACCTTCAGTGGCTCCAATAACCATCCACAAGCCACTGAAGTGTATCAAGGCTGGTTAGCGGAAAATAAAGACAGCGACAAAATCAGCGGCTCGCCTCAAGTAGATCGTCGTTCGGCATTAATCGATCACTTTAGGAATCATGCTGAAATCATGATCGCCACCGAGGCCGCAGCAGAGGGGGTCAACCTTCAATTCTGCTCACTGCTGATCAACTACGACCTACCCTGGAACCCGCAACGAATAGAGCAGCGCATTGGGCGCTGTCATCGATATGGCCAAAAGTTCGATGTCGTCGTCATTAACTTCTTGAATAAATCCAATCAAGCCGACCAGCGTGTTTTGGAGCTTCTCACTGAGAAGTTCCACTTGTTCGATGGCGTATTTGGCGCATCCGATGAAGTGCTGGGCAGCATTGAATCCGGCGTCGATTTTGAAAAGCGCATTCAGGCTATTTATGAAACTTGCCGCAAACCAGAAGACATTGATGCTGCCTTTAAACAATTGCAACAAGAGCTGGAAGCCGACATTAATGAAAAGATGAAAGAAACTCGGCAGCTTCTACTTGAAAACTTCGACGAAGACATTCACGACCTGCTAAAACTGCGTCTAGAAGCCGCCGAGCAACGGCTTGATAAAGTAAGCCGTTGGTTCTGGGCGCTCACCCAGCATGAACTAAAGAATTTAGCGGCTTTTGATGAAGTCAGTCATAGCTTTGAACTAAAAACCACAATCCCCCAAATTGCTTCCGGGCACTATCAGCTGCATAAACGCGGCGCTTCGCAAAACAGTAGTGAGTTACCCCATGCTCATCGCTACCGTTTAAATGCTCCGCTGGGCGAATGGGTAGTACAGCAGGCCATTAATCGTGATCTGCCTCCGGCAGCACTTGTGTTCGACTATTCATCGCATATGGCAAAAGTGTCGGTGATTGAAAGTTTAATGGGCAACTCCGGCATCCTACGCCTACAGAAGTTCAGCGTTGAATCACTGGAGCGCAGTGAAGATTACTTGCTGTTTGCGGCCATCGACAATCACGGCAAGACAATACCTGCTGAAGTTGCGCAAAAGTTAATGCAACTCCCTGCCTATGAACAGACCACTAACTCATCCTATCGCATTGCAGAACCGGCAGTTTCTCAAGCATCCCTTGATCGTATTCTTGAAACTGAACGCAATCAGGCCGAAAAATCAGTCAACGACCGGAACCTGAGCTTTTTTGAGCAAGAGGTAAACAAATTAGATGCCTGGGCCGATGATCTAAAAGAAGGCCTTGAAGCCTCTATTAAAGAGCTCGACAAACAAATCAAAGACGTGCGTCGCGAAGCAAAAATAGCACCAACCTTGGAAGAAAAGCTGGCCCTGCAAAAGCAGCAAAAAAACCTGGAAAGCCAACGCAACAAAAACCGACGAGATCTGTTTGACAGGCAAGATGAGGTCGATGAACGCCGCGAATCGTTAATTGAAACCTTGGAAGGCAAGCTCAATAAAAAAACCACAACGGAAGAATTATTTACCATTCAATGGAGCGTGAAATAATGCCTGCAATACAGCCCGCAATGCTTACGGCATTAAAAACGCTATTAAATGAACGGTACGCACCCCATTTGCCGCCATTATTAGGTGACGCCAATGCAGCCAATAAACCAGAAAAGCAAACGGCACGTGCACTCAGTGCATTTGCACTGCAGGCGTTGTTTTCAACCGACCCGAAAACCGCTGCAAAAGCCGTAGTTGATGATTATAACGATAACGGTGTGGATGCCATTTATTATAATGAGGCAGATAAGACCCTCTATTTCGTTCAATCCAAATTAAAGGCGAACGAGCAGTTTCAATTGGCAGAAGCTCAAGCTTTTTTGAGCGGTATAAAATTGCTTATTGCTAAGCAATATGATCAATTCAATCAAAACGTTAAAAATCTATCCGCTGTTATAGATAAGGCGCTTGATGAGTGTGACGCTATAAAACTTATCATTGCTTACACTGGCGATGGCATTTCCATTCAGGCCAGCAATGAAATTCGGCGTGTTATTCAAGCAGAAATCGACGAAGGTGAAGAGCAACTACAACTAGACATCATTGACTTTAGCCCACAGCAAATAGAAGATGTGCTTCGCCAAGAGCAAGCCATTAAATTGGTTAACGATAAAATCCGTATTCATAAATATCGCTCAGCCGACGGCCAACGCAAAACCTATTTTGGCATTGTTAAAGTGAGCGACTTAATCAAGCTTCACAACAAACACGGCAAAGGCCTTTACGAAAAAAATATTCGTTATTTTATTGGTTCAGGCAGGCGCGGGGTAAATTCGGCGATTAAAGAAACCCTAAAAAATGAGCCACAACATTTTTTACACTTGAACAACGGCATCACTATTGTTGGCAATTCAATTAAACAGCGTGCTAAATCCAAAGACAACAATACATCCCGCGATTTTGAAGTGTTAGGGATGTCGGTGGTCAATGGCGCACAAACCATTTCCACTGCCGCTCAGTTTTTAAAAGAGAATCCTGAAGCTGACATCAGCCAAGCCCAAGTGATGCTAACCCTAATCAACACCGGCTCAGACAGTTTTCACAAACAGGTAACCAAAGCGCGCAACCTGCAAAACCCAGTAGACCTATCGAATTTTGCCGCATTGGATGACAACCAAGAGCGCCTTCGCCAGGAAATGGCGCTATACGGTGTAGAGTATCATTATCGGCCGCAACGCCAGTTAAGCACAGGCGTTAAAATTATTGAAATCGAAACCTTGGCCAAAGCCCTTGCCTGTAAACACGGTGATATTCGCTACCCGGCAAAGTTAAAATCAGAACCCAGCGCCTTTACCAATGCATCCTCCGCAGATTACGCCGCCATATTCGCACTTGATTTGCCCGGCCACATAGCGATCAATAGCGTTAACGTATATCTGGTAATACAAGCGCTGACAGCCACCGCCGATAAAACATCACCAAGCCCCGAGCGTTTGGTGTATCGGCATTGTGGCTACGCGCTTGCCAGCGTTTTAATGAAGCAATTAAAAACCAAAATTGAAGGTGCCGACATTTTAAAAGCTGAGGATATTAAAACCCTGATTAGCGCTACCTTTGACGAGATTCGGCAGAAATTTGCAGACCAGTACCGCATCGACGGTGTGGGCAGTGCGCACCACGCTTTCTTTAAGCGCATACCCGATACCGCCAAGCTGATTCAGCGCGTATGCATCAGCCAACAAAACATGAGTGCCGATCAAACGGTAATGACCTTAACAGGCCGATTAAATCGTGAAGACCCCTACAACCAAGCTTTGAGTAATTATCTGGCCGGTAATGCGGCACAGCTATAACGGACAGCATGATAGACACTGACAGAATTTAAAGATTAAGAGAACACTATGAGCAAAACAAAACTAGAACTGACCTGGATAGGCAAAGACAAACGCCCCAAGCTTGAGCCGCGAATTTTATTGGAAGATCCAAGTAAGTCTTACCATGCTAGCCAAAAAGTAACCGAAAATGACCTGTTCGATAATAAGCTTATTTTTGGCGATAACTTGTTAGCGCTTAAAGCATTGGAACAAGAATATACAGGCAAAGTGAAATGTGTCTTTATTGATCCGCCCTATAATACGGGTAGTGCTTTTGAGCATTATGAAGATGGCATAGAGCATTCAATTTGGCTTAGCCTGATGAGAGACAGACTTGAAATTATTAGAAGATTATTAGCAAAGGATGGAGCACTTTGGATAGCTATTGATGATAATGAGTGCCACTACTTAAAAGTGCTTTGTGATGAAGTCTTTGGTAGGGATGCATTTATCGCTTCTATGGTCTGGGAAAATTTTTATGGCCGCAGCAATGCAGCTGCAATATCACCTGGCCATAACTACGTATTACTTTATTCGCCTATGGGGTTAGATTGGAAGAAAGTTAGAAATTTGCTGCCCAGGGACGAAAAAAGTAGTAGTAAATATAAGAACCTAGACAAGGACCCAAGAGGCCCTTGGAGATTAGGTCCAATATTTGCCGGTGGCGAACGGCATGAAGGTTTAATGTACGAAGTGACCATTCCCTCTGGCAGGAAGGTGAAGCCACCAAAAGGTAGTCATTGGCGCATGCTAGAATCTGATTTCTGGAGAATGGTTGAAGAAGGGCGAATTGTTTTTGGTGAATCTGGAGACAACAACCCTGCAATTAAACTTTTTCTCAGTGATGTACAAGGTGGAATGGTCCCCAGAACCTGGTGGCCGCATACAGAAGTAGGACATACACAAGAAGCAAAAAGAGAAATTCAATCGCTTTTCCCTGGTGATTTACCATTTGATACACCTAAACCTGAGCGGCTGATTGAGCGTGTTATTCAAATATCGACAAACCCTGGAGATATAGTTTTAGATTCTTTTGCTGGATCAGGAACCACAGGTGCAGTAGCGCATAAAATGAAACGTAAGTGGATAATGATTGAGCTTGGTAAACATTGTGAAACCGTCATTTTACCTAGGTTGAATCAGGTTATTGATGGGCTAGACCAAGGCGGCATTTCAAAATCGCTCAACTGGCAAGGTGGTGGTGGTTTCCGCTATTACAAGCTAGCCCCTTCACTGATCGAATACGATCGCTTCGGTCAACCGGTCATTAATAAAGAGTTCAATGCAGAGATGCTGGCAGAAGCCGTATGTAAGCTGGAAGGCTTTACCTATGCCCCGTCAGATACGCTTTGGTGGCAGCATGGTTATTCCACGGAAACTGACTTTATCTATGTGACCACCCAAAACCTGTCAATCGAGCAGTTAGAGAAAATTAGTGAAGAAGTGGGCAGCGACAAGTCCCTACTGGTGATGTGCGGCGCCTTCCGTTGCAAGGCGGATCGTTTTGCTAATTTGACCATCAAAAAAATGCCAAAAGCCGTATTGAAGCACTGCGAATGGGCGCACGATGATTACAGCTTGAATGTGCAGAACCTGCCGATGGCCCAAAAAGAAAATGAACAGCAAGACCCCCAACAAGACGACCTGTTTTAATTTTAAGGAAGAAGTATGGACACCAGAATAATCAATTCAATCTCAGGTCGCTTAAGCTTACGTGCACCACAGCGGGAATCGTTAGAGGCTTTGGCTAAAGCCATTGATGCAACGGATGACAGACTGCTCGACCCAAAGCACGATGTACCGGCATTGCTGGAAACACTGAAAGCTGAATTCCCTACGCTCGAAGACTTCGAGCGAGACTTCCCTTCGCTCTGTTTTGCATTGGCAACCGGCGTGGGTAAAACTCGCCTGATGGGTGCCTTTATCAGCTACCTGCACTTGGCTCGCGGCATCAAAAACTTTTTTGTATTGGCGCCCAACCTGACCATCTATGAAAAACTGATTGCCGATTTCAGCCCCGGTACACCCAAGTATGTATTCAAGGGCATTGCTGAGTTCGCGGCCTACCCGCCCGAAGTGATTACCGGCGACAACTACGAACAACGCGGCGCACAGGTGATGGGCGATATTTTGGCCAATGTGCGAGTCAATGTGTTTAACATTTCCAAAATCAACTCCGAAGTTCGTGGCGGCAAAGCACCGCGTATCAAACGGTTGTCTGAATATCTGGGCGATAGTTATTTCAGTTATCTGGCTGGGCTGCCAGACTTAGTTCTGCTGATGGATGAATCCCATCGTTACCGTGCAAGCGCTGGCGTCAGGGCTTTGAACGAACTGAATCCGATTCTGGGTTTGGAGCTCACGGCGACACCTCAGGTTGAAACCGGTAGTAGCACCACTCCTTTTAAGAACGTGGTGGTCGATTACCCCTTGGCGCGGGCTATGGAAGACGGCTTTGTTAAAGAGCCTGCGGTAGTCACCCAACGCAACTTCGACCCTAGTCAGTACAGTAAAGAAGACCTGGAAGAGATCAAACTGAAGGATGGCATCCGTTTACACGAAGCCACTAAGGTAGAGCTGATTACCTACGCCCATGAGAACGACACCCGTATCGTCAAACCTTTTATGCTGGTGATTGCTCGCGATACCACTCATGCTAAGGCCTTGAAAGAGAAACTGGAAACGGTATTCGATGGTAAATACGCTGGGAAAGTGATTCAGGTAGATAGCAGCAGCAAAGAAGAAGAAACCGTACAGGCATTGCTGAACGTTGAAAGCAGCGACGAGCCTACAGAAATTGTTATTCACGTAAACATGCTGAAAGAAGGCTGGGACGTGACCAACCTCTACACCATTGTTCCTTTACGTGCAGCCAATGCCAAAACCCTGGTAGAGCAAACGATTGGTCGCGGTTTACGTTTGCCCTATGGCAAGCGCACGGGTGTAGAAGCCGTAGACCGCCTAAGCATTGTGGCACATGATCGCTTTCAGGAAATTGTGGATGAAGCCAATTCAGGCGACAGCTTATTGCGCAAGTTAAAGCTAATTGAAAAGGACTTTACCGAAGAAGAGCCAAAAGAAAACGTGCAAGTGGGTTCTAATATTGATCACTTAATTAACGGCACCAAACCCGTTGGTAGTGCAGGCACGCATTACACCGAAACAAAACCTGCACAACCGGTATTTGTCTCTGAGCCTGAAAAGAAAGCGGCCGTCGTGGCACTGGAAATAATTAAACAGTACCAAAACAAACCGCAACAAGCGCCCACAAGCGTGGCTTTGCAATCTGCGGCGGTGCAAAAAGAAATTTCAGATGCGGTCAAAGAGCATCTATCGAAAGGTCAGCAATCTTTACTTGAAGAAGACCATGTGGACATTGCGGCGGTCGTGCAGAAAGCCACTGAAATCATGGTCAACAATACCATCGACATTCCTCGGATCATCGTCGCGCCAAAAGGCGAAGTATCGACAGGCTACCGACCATTTAATCTAGACATCAGTGGTATTAAAGGGCTTAAACCACACGAGCGTTCATTGGTAAGCCAAAGTTTGCAAACCAATCAGCAAACTGAAATCGGTGAAGGCGACTCTGGCAATATAGAGCCCATCAAGGAAAACTATATCCTCAAAAAGTTATTTAATTTTGATGATATTCCCTACGATGAAAACTCCGCGCTTCTTTTTGATTTATCGAAACAGGCAGTTGAATGCTTGCAACAAGTGAACGATGAAAAAGACGTTGAAAACATTTTGCAAAATCAGAGCGATGTTATCGCCCGTCTGATTCACGCGCAAATGGACAAGCATTTTTATGAAGATGCAACCGAGTATGAAGTGGAAGTTCGCAGTGGCTTCACCAACTTAAAGGATTGTTCCTATACCGCCGCACAGGGACAGGATGTATTCAGTTACCGTGAAACCGTTAAAGACGTCGGCAAAATAAAACAAATGCTTTTTGGTGGCTTTTCTAAATGCTTATACCCCATTGTGAAATTTGACTCGGATACCGAACGCCGTTTTTCTATCATTTTAGAACGCGACACGATTAAATGGTTCAAGCCAGCCAAGGGCCAGTTCAAAATGTATTATAAAAAAGGAACTGAGCACCCCGAGTACGTGCCTGACTTTGTTGTTGAGACTCATGATTTTGTTTTAATGGTTGAAACCAAAAGCACTCAGCACAAAAAGGAAGATGGCTCCTGGAATGAAGAAGTCACCGAAAAAGCCAAGTCGGGCGTTAAGTGGTGCATTAATGCATCAACCTACTTAAAAGCGAATGGCGGTAAAGAGTGGAAGTATTTGCTTATTCCTCATGATGAAGTGAAAGAGGCAAATACATTAAGCAGTTACGTTCAAAAATTTGAGCTGAATTGATTATAAAGTTCATATCAAGAGTAGGAGAATTTTATGATCACATTCGACCAACTCATGCTTCCCTTGATGAAGGCACTGGTAAATCTGGGTGGCTCCGGCAGCATCGACGAGATCTATGAGGCAGTGGTTGAGCTTGAGAAGTTTGATGAAGCAACATTGGCCATTTTGCACAACCCGGAAAAAAGCAGCCAAACAGAAATCGGTTATCGCTTGGCCTGGGCTCGCACCTATCTGAAGAAGGCAGGGTTTCTCGAGAATTCGTCGCGCGGTGTTTGGGCATTAACAGATAAGGCCAGACAGGCACCGGAAATTGATAGCCGCGAGATCGTGAATTATGTGCGGTCACTGGATAAAAAAAGTAACCAATACAGCGCTGATCCTGCCGATCCAGCCACATCAGTCGATGAGTCACCGGAAGAGGCTCTCGCCTGGCGAGAGAAGTTACATCATATTCTGATTGAGGAAATGAGCCCTGACGCCTTTGAGCGGCTTACACAACGGATGCTGAGAGAATCAGGCTTTGTTCATGTCGAAGTCACCGGCCGTACCGGTGATGGTGGCATCGATGGCAAAGGCATCGCCAGAATTAATGGTTTGATGAGTTTTCACATCGCTTTTCAATGCAAAAAATACAAAGGCTCTGTGGGCGCGCCGGAAATTAGGAACTTTCGAGGTGCCATTGTTGGTCGCGCGGACCGAGGCATGTTCATTACCACAGGAAGCTTCACCAAGGCAGCTATTGAAGAAGCCAACCGCGATGGCGCCGCCCCCATTGATCTAGTGGATGGCGACCAGCTTGCAGACAAATTGAAAGAGCTGGCTTTAGGAGTAAAGACAGAGCTTGTTGAAAAGGTCACCGTTGAGCCGGAATGGTTTTTGAGTCTGTAAGGAAGTGATTAAGTGCGTTTCATAGCAAATAGGATCAACGGCGTTCATTTACGCGACATATTACCTAGCGCGGACGAAGATATCGAAGGCGTCTACGCGGCTATTGCGTATGGCTCAAGAAGTGTAAACGAAAAAGAAGACTTGATAGGTAATTGCTTAGCCAACAATCTCCGTTTAGATATTTGGATGAGATACGACCACACGGTTCCCGTCGCAGTTTCCGTACTTAGGCGATTATTGGCTAATCATAGAAACAACATTTTTTGTAAACTAATCCCCGATTATCTTCACTCAAAAGTTATCTGGTGGAAAGGTTATGGAGCCTATGTCGGATCAGCAAACTTAACTGATCGTGCATGGCTTACAAATATTGAAGCAGGCATTTTCTTATCCGAAGATGATTTACAAACAAGCGGTATGTTGGCAGAAATCGAAGGCTTCTTTGAAAGGCTTCAGGGGCTAGAAGTGGCTTTTCCTCTTTCGGAAGAGGTCATTCTAGAAATGGAGGAGCTTCAAAAATTGCGTAATGGCCTAGACGAAAAAGGCAAGGCACAACGTAAAATCCCCGAATGGAACGGCCCTAGTTTTGAAAGCAAAGAAAAGGCTAAGGATCGTCGCAAGGAAAGCTTCCGAAAAGAGTGGCACGACACGCTAACTACCCTGAGAAAGATCGGTGATGAATTAAGTGGAAATAGACCGAGTTGGGTTCCTGCTGATATTCCTATCGGATGGCAGACAGATCAATTCTTACATGCGTACTATTACAATCAGGTTTCTGATGGTTTAAAAAAGCCATACGAAGATTTTTATCAGCTGAACAAGAAAAATCCTCAGTTTGCACTTGTGAATGCTGTTTCCTGGTGGAAAGAGACTACAAGCCCGCCGTCAAATGAGGATCACACATTTAACGAGTCGGCGCCTTACATTCAACAAAAACTTGATCAGAAAAATATCCTAAATCTAACGCCGGAAGAATTCTCTCAAGTCTGCTACCACACCCATGCCACTAAGGATCATGTAATCAAAATCAATTTGGCAACCCTTGGCAGGCCAGATATTTCCTCAATGACCAGAGATGAGCGAATTCCATTATTTGCCAATTGGTTGCTTTCACTGCGTAACAAAAAGGGTTGGGACGTAAGAAAACTATTGCACTACGTGCTGTATGAAGGAAAAGATGACATGCTTTGGGAGCGTTTGTATGCCGCAGCAAAAACTGACGAATACAGCCTCCCTCATTATGGGTTGAACTCCTTGGCAGAACTCGTGGGTTGGGCTAGACCGGAAATAGCTCCTCCCAGAAATGGCCGGACAAGCAAAGCACTGCGAGCCTTAGGCTATGATGTACGAATATATTAATGCCTCGCGCGCTCTTCTTCTTATTAAACCATCCAGCTTGCGTCCTCCAGCCCACACCCAACGCATAAACTGCTCTGGCACTTCGCTGTGAGCCAGGCAATTAACCTTGCGTCTCAGAGTCGATCGCTGCAAAGCGCCTGCTCCGAGGTTAAAGGTGAAGGACACCAGCGCATCAAACTGGCCATCGGTGAGCGGCACATCAATTAGGCGCAGGACTGCATTTTCCGCAGCATGGACATCTCGGCGCAGCAAGTCTTCGGCCTCGGCCTCGGTGATGCCCTGCTCGTATCGCTCCGCTTCCCTGTTTTGGTGTGTGTGTTTGGGTATTTCAAAACAGGCTCTAAAGTGATTGAGTCTGTTGAGTATGAAAAATCTCCGCATCTTAGTTCTGTTAATCAGCCTTTGCAGCAAGGCAGACCCGTTCAACAAACGCTGATTAAACCAAGCCCGCCCGCGGCTGAATCACAATCGCCGAAACAAACCGTTTTTAATGATGATAACTATCAACCTAAAGGCTTGGTGAATTCAATCACACC
>Ga0265295_1003184_pt1 | contig 24468 bp, 22 predicted proteins | sample Munlansysbiofilm_FD_192503 | JGI IMG/M metagenome (GOLD analysis project Ga0265295, IMG submission 192503) | Leachate microbial communities from a municipal landfill in Southern Ontario, Canada - Methane capture system biofilm | ecosystem: Engineered > Solid waste > Landfill > Unclassified ... | reverse complement strand
TTGTCCACTGGAAATACTGCAAGCCAACGTATTTCTTCGGCTGAATGATAAGAGCCGTATGAAGCGAGAGCTTCACGTACGGTTCTGTGAGGGGTTTGGGGTGAAACTCCCCTTACCTACTCGACAACTAACGGCTTTTTGACCTGCTGGATTGGATGCGTCTCGCGTCCAGTTGCTGGATTCGTCTCCTGCAATCACAATCTCCCCACTTCCTTAAAAGAATCCAGCTGGCGGTTTTAACCGCCACGCCCAAAGTTTTTGTCCAAGACAAGACTCCTTCCTGGCCTTTGAAGGCCAGGCACCCGCAGCTCTATGAACCAATATACCCACAGGCTATAATGGCGGATTTTTTATTGAGGGATCAGGTGCCGTCCTGCGGCTATCTGAACTGTCATGCCATTCAGCACTCATGACTGGTATGCCCTTCTGTGGTTATCGCATCTTCTCGAATCAGCTTCAGCTAATGCGTGAAATGTGCAAGATCTGCATCTGAGAGAATGATTCACAAGGATAGGACACACACCGGCACCTTAGCACTATCTTCAGACGGTGCGTGAGGCTGCAGTATCTGTATTTGCAGGAGCGCTTTACATGGCTGGGACACGCACCGTCTGAAGACAGTGCTACGGCCGGCTAAAGCCAGCATTACGTACTCCACTTGCCTCGCAAGCTAAAAATGATTGACAGGATTACGCCCGGTTTGAACTTTGAAAACATAAAAATAATAAACACCCTGGAGGTAATATGAACTACCGCGTCCTCGCGATCAATCCTGGCTCCACATCAACCAAAATAGCTGTGCATGAAGGGCATACCACTCTTTTTGAAAAGACTCTGCGTCACGATCCGGCAGAGCTGGAACCTTTTGCCGGCATCATCGAACAATATGACTTCCGTAAAGCTCTGGTAATGGAAGCTATGCGCGAAAACGACGTTGACCCCAAAAGCCTGCATGCAGTGGTAGGCAGAGGCGGACTCTTGCGCTCGGTAAAAGGCGGCACGATGAAGATCAGCCCTTCCATGCTGCGCGATCTGCAAGATCCTGCTTTGTGGGGGAGGATTCATGCCTCAAATCTGGGAGCTTTTATCGCCAATGCAATCTCGGAAGAGCTGCATATTCCTGGCTTTATAGTAGATCCTGTGGTGGTGGATGAATTTGATGATATCGCCAGAATCTCCGGTATTCCCCAGATTGAGCGTAAAAGCCTGTTCCACGCTTTGAATATCCGCTATATTGCCAGATTGATGGCCAAGGAATTGTGTAAGGACATCTCTCAGGTAAATCTCATTGGAGTGCACATGGGTGGTGGCATCTCTGTGGCAGCAATCAAAGACGGGAAAGTGGTGGATGTAAATAACGCTCTTTTGGGCATGGGACCCTTCTCTCCGCAAAGAGCTGGAGCCTTGCCCATCGGTGACCTGATTGATATGGCCTACAGCGGAGAATACACCAAAAAAGAGCTCAATACATATCTTACCAAAACTGCTGGACTCATGGCATATCTGGGCACGGATAGCGGAATTGAAGTAGATGAACGCATTCAGAAAGGCGATAAAAAAGCTAAATTGATCCTGGAAGCCATGTGCTATCAGGTGTCCAAGGAAATTGGCGCCTCAGCAACAGCACTCAGTGGAAAAGTGGATGGCATCTTCCTTTCCGGCGGCTTGGTTTACAATAGCTTTATTGTGGATCAGATCACTCAGCGTTGTTCCTTTATTGCCAAGGTTTACCTGTATCCAGGCGAGAAAGAGATGGAAGCCCTGTGTCAGGGAGGAATCCGGGTTCTACAGGGCCTTGAAGAAGCCATGGATTATCCTTATTAAGACGCGGATGTAGTTGATATAGATGCAGAAAAGCATGATTTTCAGGGGGAGCGAGGCGACATTGCCAAGCTCCTCTTTCTGCAAAGAAGGTCAGATGCCTAGGGTTTTGCTACTTCTGGCTATTTTGCTTATCTTAGGCGCTAGCTCTCTTTTTGCCACAGATTGGACTGTATTGGTCTATATGGCAGCGGATAACGATCTTTCCTCTTTTGCTGTAGAGGATATATTGCAGATGGAGAGTGCAGTTCAGGCTGAAAACCTCAAGCTCGTGGTGCAGGTGGATTTGCCGGTGTATGGCGCAACTCGTTACTTGATCAAAAGGAATCAATCCCCCGGGATCGGATCTACCGTCCTGCAGGAATTGGGCACCATCGACAGCGGAGACCCCAATCAGCTCAAAGACTTCATCCGCTGGGGTTTTGCTCGCTATCCATCCCAACACAAAATGCTGATTATCTGGTCTCATGCAGATAGCTGGTACAAGAATCCCAAGTATATCGCACCGGATCTGGACACCGGCAATGTGATCGGGGTGGCCAATGGTGAATTGTCCTCTGCTCTGAGCGCTGGCCCAAAGCTGGATATACTGCTTTTTGATGCCTGTAGCATGCAGAGTATCGAGATCGTGCACACTTTGAGGCACTATGCCGACATCATCGTTGGCTCTGCAGATCAGGTTCCTGTACAAGGTTTTCCCTATTCTGAGATCGTGCCTATATTGGCAGGAGATCCAGAGCTTTTAGCTGCGAAATTGCCCAAACTTTATACAGATTCATATTTACCCGGAAGCGCGAACAACCCTTCCATGTACCATTACACCACAACCTGTTCGGCAGTCAAGACGGATCTGGCAGATGACTTTTATCAGACTTTCAGAGATTTCTCCAGAGCACTCAGGCCTGTAGCAGGGGAATTGGAAGACATCCGTGAAGAGCTCTTCGAGATGAATAGCGGCAATGCAGATGTGGATTTGCAGCAGTTTCTGACCAGGATCGATGAGGCAGGGCTGGTCGATTGCGCGCCTGTATTGACGATCCTCCAAGAGATGATCCTGGCCTCTTCCTACACACTATCCTGGCCGGAGACAGACCTCTGCAGCCTCGCCCTCTGGTATCCGGATATACGTTACAATCTGGATGCTGCCTGGAAGACTTATATGAAAATGGAATTTGGTAAAACGGGCTGGCTAAGCTTGGTTAATCTGGCTTTGGGAGGGGATAAGACTCCGCCCGCGAGCCCAGAATTGATCAGCCAATATGCTCACTTTGGCAAGCTCTATCTCCGGCTCAAAGCACCTGTGGATGTGGATTCTCTGTACTATCATCTCGAAAGTGGCGATCTGAGCCTGGACGTCTTTCCCAAGGCCTACGCGGAGGAGTTTGAGCTCTCGTTTGCCTTTGCAGATGATGGCAGTTATAGCATATATGCAATAGACCAAGCCAATAATGTATCTTTGCCCTTAACAAGAGAATACAGCTATGATCCACCCCAGTATGCCCTCTCGATTTATCCCAATCCCATTAGAGATCTTAGGAATGCCTTTCTACAGTGGTATGGCGGGGAAAGTAAATCTGAGTCGCTGAGCCTGAATCTATACAATATCAAAGGGCAAAAGCTGATCAATCATCACTTTGACGCACCCAGCCAGAGCCCTGGGATGCTCAAACTGGACTTGGTGCCTGGCTTTGATAAGCTGGCGCAGGGAATCTACCTGCTGGAGCTGAATAGTGGCGGCAAGAAAATGCGCAAAAAGCTTACTATCTTATACTAAATGAGGGACTTGGAAGGCCTGTGGATAAGCTGTGGATAAGTTTTGTGGCGGAAAAGAAACAGAAAGCTATGCCATTGAATAACAGCGAGATAGTAATAAGGGTTTATCCACAAAGACTTGTGGATAAGTCTGTAGTTAACTGAAAATTAAGGAGCTATAGGATGCAGATAGACCCAGAGATTTCAAAGCAGAAGATCAGCGATCTTGCTAAGTTGAAACAAAAGAAATACCGCCAAGAACAGAGGCTGGTGGTGGTCGAGGGACAGCGTCTTATAGATCAATTGCTTTCCTTTGGCATAAAGCCTGTTGAGTTTTACTATGTAGAGCGCTCACCTGCAGGGGTGGCTGGAATCGGCAGCTATGAATTAACTCCACAGCAAATGCAACGTATATGTGAGAGTGAGAATCCAGCGGATCTGGCCGGGCTTTTCCGCCTTCCAGAGGAACGCCGGCAAAAACATAAGAGAGCTCTTTACCTGGATCGGATTTCGGACCCGGGTAATCTGGGAACCATTTTCCGCACCGCTGCCGCCTTTGGGATAGAAGGTATTCTGCTTTCCGCAGACTGCTGCGAAATCGGTAGCCCCAAGGTGATCCGGGCCTCATTGGGGGCAGTGTATAAGGTGCCCTTCCACTACGCCAGCCCTGAGGATTTGAGCGCTGAACCAGCCAAACTAATAGCTGTGGATATGGGTGGAAGCATCAGCCTTTCCCGCTATCAGCCCTCCCCAGAGGCCGAAATCTACATCCTGGGCAGCGAAGCCCACGGCATCGATCCAGAGCTGCTGGGTAAGGCTGATCTCACGCTGAGGATAGAGATGGCAGGTAAGATGGAATCTCTCAATGTAGCGATGAGTGCAGCGATACTGTGCTATCACTTGAGCTTGGGAGGATCATAGCAGGCTCCCTATGAGCATTTCTGCCTTAAAGCTCTGGGGCGGGTAATTCTTCAACTATTACTTTCAGCCTACTTTTCGCCAGTACTGGATAGAAATCGGCGATGTACTGTCTGATTGTGGCCTCAATGTCTTCCTGCGTTGCCAGGATTTCAGTAAACTTCACGGTGATCTTGGTGTTAACTGTGATGTGTGCATTTGCGCTGCAGCTAACTTTGGGGGTTTCCCCGTATACAGATTGCAGATATTGGGGCAGAGATTTGTCCAGCGCCATCACCGCTTTGATTAAGCGGGCCATGCGAAAGACCTGATAGCCTACGAAAAGCAGACCACCTGCAAGTAGGAGTTGTTTGGTAAGTTTTGTCATGATTCACCTCTCTATAATTTTATCAGTCCGTTGCCACGAATTATATGATTGTTCTATCCTACAACGTACTACAATATCATAATCAAGCCTGTAGCCATGTCAAGATAAAATTCTGAAGGCAGTCCCATTTATGACGAAAGTCTGATTATGATTGCTTGTTTGTTGCTATCTGAAATACCTTGCCCACAGGTGCTATCTGAAATAACGTCCCTCGTTAGGGTATGTGCTTGTTAGTTTCTATCTGAAATAACGTGCCTACAGCAGTAGTTTGGGTTACGCGAGGGCGGAACAGAGTCCGCCCCAACTCTAAAACTCTAAATCTTCAAAGCCTTCAAGGTATTCTGACAAATCTCATCGCTTTTAGCCTGCGAAGAACTTTCCACATACACTCTGATGATCGGTTCTGTGCCGGATTTGCGTACGTGTATCCAATGATCTGCTTTCGTGCCTTTGATGCCATCCTGGGTATCAATCTCATATCCTTCCAAGATCTTGGGCACTTTAGCCATGGCCGCTTGCATATCGGAGGGTCTCAGTTCCAGCTTATCTTTGGCGAAATAGTATTTGGGCAATTCTGCCACAAGTTCGGAGATGCTTTTGCCAGTTTCGGCCAAAAGTCCCAGAATTAGCGCCATGCCAGCCGGAGCATCGCGGGTATAATGCACTTCTGGGCAGATGATGCCACCATTGCCTTCTCCACCGATGGGGGAGGAGATCTCCTGCATCTTTTTGCCGACGTTGATTTCGCCAACTTTGGTGCGATGGACTTTGACGCCGAACTTTTTGGCAATATCATCCGAAAGCATTGAAGTGGAGAGATTCACCACGATATCGCCTTTTCTTTTCGGCAGGACAAAAAGTTCGCAAAGCGCTATGCTGAGCTCTTCACCGATGCATTTACCTTGGTCTGATACGATGGAAAGCCTGTCCACATCGGGATCTGTGGCAAAGCCCAGATCGGCCTGGTGCTTTTGCACAGCTTCTTCGAGCTGCCCCAGGTTCTGGTTCAGCGGTTCGGCAGGATGCGCAAAGATGCCCGTGGGTTCGCTATTGATGCTGATCACTTCGCAGCCCAGAGCTTTGAGTAGGGTCTCGGAAGTGAAGGCCCCGGCTCCATTAACGCTATCCAGTACCACCTTAAAGTGCTTGGAGCGGATACGATCCACATCCAGATAGTCAATGGCCAAAATCTTGTTTAAATGGCGTTGAATGGCGTTGTCATCGCGATCAAACTTACCGATCTCCTGCCAATTTGCCCAGGGGATCTCTGCGTCCACAGAGGACAGGAAGTCTGCGGCTTTCTTAGGAGCCAGAAACATGCCATCGCTATCCACAAATTTCATCGCATTCCACTCTGGCGGATTGTGTGAAGCGGTAATGGCTATGCCACCGATGGCGTCACTTTCTTCCACTGCAAGCAGGATGGTGGGGGTGGAGGCAATGCCCAGATAGCACACATCCAGGCCGATGCTCATCAGGGTGCTGGCCACGATATGCATCATGACTTCTCCTGTGGTGCGGCTGTCTCTGCCGATGATGATTTTGCCTTTGCCATGCGCTTTCTTTTGCATGAGGCCAAAGCTACTTACGTATTTTTGCACAATGGGTGGGGTGAGACTCTCACCAAATATTCCTCTCACACCGCTTACGCTGGCCATGAGTTTGCTCATTGTTTTCTCCTTCTTATGAAAAGGGATGCGAAAACAATCAAGTCTCCGCATCCAATTATTGTACAGGGTATCCTGTAAATATACTTTGTTACATGCCGAATTCGGCGCGACGATCTATGATCTCAGCTTTTTCCCGCATTTCTTGATACCAGCGATTCCAAGCTTTGCCTTCGAGGGTCTCGCGGATCTTTTTCTGAGCATCTTTGTCTTTCTCAAAAGCTTTCAGGTCAGGTTTTTCCCGGCTGGTAGCTTTAAATATATAGCTGCCTTTAGGATCGTGAACCAGAGCCGTCATCTTGCCTTCTTCCAAGGCCAGAGCCTTATCGGCAAAGATCTCGGATACTCCGATGCCAGGGGTGTTATTACCGCGTTTGTAATTCTGAACTTCGGTAACTTTCCAGCCCTCAGCTTCGGCTTTGGCAAAGTACTCTGCCGGAGTATATTTGGCGACAAATTCGTCGGCCTTTACTTTGGCTTTGGCGATCTTCATCTCACGTTCCAGATCGTACTTGATGCGTAGTTTTACTTTTTCAAAGTCTTCGTAATATACCTTGGCGTTGTCCACTACTTTGGCAACGATAATATTCTGTTGCTGATCCCGGATAGGCTCGGAAACTTGGTTTTTCTTAGCTTTTATCATCCAGGCTAAAAGTTGGGCATTTTGGCCAATTCCAGGGATGTATTGGGCATCATGTGCCACCCAATCGCTGTCTTTAGGCTCCATTTCCAAAGTTTTGGCTACATCCTCGATATTCTTTTTCTTGAGTAGCTTTTGAGCTTCCAAGGCTTTTTCTTCGAGCTGAGCCTTGGTGGTTTCACTGGCTTCCACTTTGAAGAGGATATGGCTGGCTTCCACTTTGGCCGTTTCAGGATTTTTGTCCACCCACTTGTCCAAGCGGATGATGTGCCAACCAAAGTCTGACTTCACCGGCTGGGAGATTTCACCTTCTTGCAAGGCAAAAGCGGCTTTTTCAAATTCGGGAACCATCTGGCCTTTGCCAAATTCTCCCAAGGATCCGCCGTTTTGACCAGAGCCGGGGTCTTCGGAATATTCACGGGCCAGTTCAGCAAAATCTTCTCCCTTTACAATGCGTTCCCGGAGCTGGACAGCAGAGCGTTTGGCTTCTGCAAAGTCTTCATCAGATGGGGCTACATTAAAGGAAAGATACATCACGCGGGTAGCGGGACCCTTTTTATATTCTTCTTCTTTGTGTGCTTCGTAGTATTCACTGATCTTATCATCGGTTACGGTTACATCGGTGATGGTGTTATAATCAAAGAACAAGATCTCACCGGAAACCTTGTCATTTTCCTTCTTATACTCTGCCTTCAGACTGTCGATGGTGATACCAGCTTCAGACTGGATTTTCTCTTGCAGACGTTTACGGGGAAGGTAGCTGCTTACGTACTCTTCCATCATCAAAAAGAATTCTGGAGAGTTCTTCAGAGCAGAGAGGTACTTGGCTTTGTCAAATCTGCCATTGGTTTGCAGAGATTCATTTTGCATGAGTTCCTGCGGGGGGTTGTTTTGCATCTCGGTAAGGATGTCACTATTGGTAACTTTGATCTTATGTTTTTTGATCTGTTTGTCCCAGAGAATTCCATCTACCAATTCCTGCCAGGCAGAGCCTTCCAGAGAACGGCGGGTGTTATCGTCTATAGGTTGATTTGGATTGCTTTCGCTGTATCGGGCATACACTTCTTGCAGTTTGGATTGATACATCTCCAAGGAGATTTTCTTTCCTTCCACTTTGCCCAGATAAGGCTTGGGTCTTAAAATTTCCGTTATACCCATAGCTCCCATCCCCAGGATGAAAATCACGGCCACGAAATAAATGATGATCTTTTGTCTCTTTCTGAGATCTTCAAGCATTCTATCCTCCACTTTGGATCATAATATTCTTATTCAGAGAGCCACTATTCTTATCTTGCGTTTTTATACAAGGAATATTTTTGCCAAAGAGATCGGTGACTCGATTAAACAAGGTTTGTGAATTACTTAAGCTCTTAATATTCAATGCTCTCAGGCTAATGATGAAAACCATCCGTTTTTTTCCACTTGACAAAATAACTCAGGTTAAAAGATTGACGAAACTAAACGACACCTCCTTTGGGGCATTAGCTCAGCTGGGAGAGCGCTTGACTGGCAGTCAAGAGGTCAGCGGTTCGATCCCGCTATGCTCCACCAAATATCAGCGGCCTGCATACTTAAAGTATGTGGGTCGCTTTTTTTAGTATTGATAGGCTTTGAGGCTGAAACATACTCTTGCCAGGATTGTTCTACCCCATCCCTTGTCGTGGAGATGACGTGGAGATAGCAGGAAAATATCCTCCTATCTCTACCTTAGCTTTAGCACAGGTTATAAAGGCAGAAGGACTATGGGATGTAAAAGCTGAGCAGGTCGAGATTAACTTTTGATAAAAGCTCGGGAATGTCAGTGTGAAATGGCCTGATAATTGCTTTACATAAGTGGAAATGAGCGGGATTACCTTCCGTTAAAATAAAGGAATAGCGTTTGAAAAGGATTTACATGAAGAATAGATACATCCTCATCCTCTGGATAATCAGCCTCTGGGCTCCGATCTTGACTGCAAAGCTGCCCATCCCTTTGGCTCCCTCAAGACCAGACACCACTTTTGTACACGACGTTCGCCTTATAGACCAGTGGAGCTGGCTGAGCAATAGAGAAGATCCCGCCTTAGGCAGGGTTCTAAAAAGCGAGAGCCGATACACTAAGGCAGCCCTGAAACCCTCCCGCAGTCTATCCAAAAAGCTCTTTAAGGAATTCCTCAGCCGGATTCCACAGCTGGAGGAGAGTGCCCCCTATCCTTATGAAGGATACTATTACTTCAGCCGGCAAAATAAGAAACAAGCCTACCCAAGCCACTGGCGCAGAGCTTTTGAGAGCTCTGGGAAAGAGGAACTGCTCCTGGATGAAAATGCGCTTGCCAAAGGTAAAGAGTTCTTTGCCCTGGGCTTTAGCCAGATCAGTCCGGATGGTAAAACATTGGCGTATTCTGCTGATTTCAGTGGCAATGAGAGATATGAGCTTTTCTTCAAAGACCTGCAGAACGGAAAAACGAAAGCTACCGATTTGCAGGACATCTCAGAATTTGTCTGGTGCCGTGATGGCAGCCATGCCTTGATCACATTAGTAAACGAGCGCTGGCAAACAGATCTATGTCAGCTACTTGATCTGGGAACTTTTAGCACCCAAACCCTCATGCAATTGGATGATGCCCAGTTTGATCTTTCCCTGTATGAATGCAGGGATAAAAACTATGTGGTCCTGCTTTCTGAAAGCAAAAATACCAATCAAGGCTGGCACCTGGACACCCGCTCTCCCGGTTCAGGTTTTTGCCTGATCGCTCCGGCTCGAACAGGCGTAACGTATTATCCTGATATTCTGGCAGGACAGCTCTATCTCCAAACGGATCTATGGTGTCCGGACGGATCCATAGCCGAATGCTCTCTAACAGAATCCAGTATGGAAAGCTGGACTGAACTCATCCCTGGCGTGCAGGGCAGCCCGCTCTCCTCTTTTTGGCTGCAAGATGACTATTTGGCGTTGATTCGCAGAGAAGAGGGGAGCAAGCTGCTGCGCGTGTATAGCTTGGATACAGTTCAGGAAATATCCAGTTTTATACCTGAGCAGGCCTCCGATCTTTCCTTCTGGGGAGGCACTCGGGTAGATCAGTCATATCTGTACTATGCTCTGGAAAACTATCTGCATCCGGCGCAGATCTTTCGTTTCGATATCGTCACTGGAGCACAGACTCTGTATTATGCCTATCCTGTGCCCAAAGGTTACAAGTCTGAGGATTATAGCTGCACAGGGGCTAATGTTCCAGCACAGGATGGCAGCTTGATTCCGCTTATTATCATCCATAGAAGCGATCTTGATCTCAGCAGTCCTCACCCCTTGTGGTTGGAGGGCTACGGCGCTTATGGGGATATTGAAGACCCCTTCTTTTGGGCAAATCGGGTGTCTCTTTTGGATAGAGGCCTTATCTATGCCATTGCAGGAATCAGAGGAGGGGGAGAGCTAGGCCGCAGTTGGTATGAAGACGGCAAGCTGCAAAACAAAATGAATAGCTTTACGGATTTCATAGCATGTCTTACTTACTTACAGCAACAAGGCTTTACCACAGCGGCTCAAACTGTGATCGAAGGCGGCAGTGCCGGTGGACTTTTGATGGGAGCGGTCACGAATCTGGCTCCCCAGGCCATGCGCATGGTGATTGCAAATGTGCCCTTTGTGGATTTGATCAATACCATGCTGGATGATAGTCTGCCCCTTACCACCCAGGAATATCTGGAATGGGGCGATCCTCATGCCCCGGCTGCTTTTGATCATATGTTGAGCTACAGTCCTTATGAAAATGTGTCTCCCGCAGTTTTGCCGGAAATGCTGATCAGCAGTGGTTGGCAGGATACCCGGGTGAGCTATTGGGAAGGTTTGAAATGGGCGCAAAAGCTGCGCCAGAACAATCTCGGCAGCTCCAGAGTGCTGTACCGCTTATATGAAAATGAAGGGCATACCGGCTCTGGCGATCGGAGACAGAACCTGAAGAGCACCGCGGAAACCATGGCCTACGTTCTATATATCCTCTCACGCTAATCGGCAAATCCATTTAGTGTGAGCGCAAGAAAATCCCCCGATTTTGCGATGTCCAAACCGGGGGAGATTACTTTTAAGCTTAAGACAAAAAATCAGTGGCTTGCTCAGCCGCCGAGCATTCCCGCCATTCCTCCCATCATACCTGCTATAGTACTAAAAAGAAGTATGTACAAGACAATACCAATACCCATAAAGATCAATTGCGCGATGGCCCAGTTCTTACGATTGGGATTTTCGGAAGAGCTCGCTGCCCATACTATCAGCATAATGATGTTTACGATGGGGATGACAAGGATAATCATGGTGACGATCCAATTTCCAATGGTCATGATCGGAGCCATGTTTTGCTGAGGACTCAGATTGGCTTGGTTTGTAAATGAGCGTGGTTCTTGTTCCATGCTGGAACCTCCTTAAATTAATTTAATCCAATATATTTTAACCCTGCTTTGTGTGTCAAGAACAAACAAAAGCATTGACAGCTACAAGGAAGCAGAAATCATGGTTTAACGCTATAAGAATTCTATGAAAATGAGATAAATACACGAGGAAAAACATGAAAGAATACTCAATGAAGAAGTTACGCAATCTAATGTTAGTCGGTTCCAGCGGTGCTGGCAAGACTACTTTGGCAGAACAAATCTTTAATCAAACTAATACTACCAATAGACTTGGTAGAATTGATGAAGGCAATACCGTACTTGATTTTGACCCAGAAGAAATTGCGAAAAAGATGTCTTTGGGGCTTGCCATCGGCTACGTAGATTATAAAGATCACAGGATCAACATCCTGGACGCCCCCGGTTATCCGGATTTTGTGGGCGATACCGTGGTTGCCCTTCCCGCTGTGGAAAGCGTGGTAATCGTGGCCAATGCTGCCAGCGGTTTTGAAGTGGGTCTGGAGCTTGCTTTGGAACAATTAGAGGGCAAAAACAAAGCCAAGATCATCCTGGTAAACCGTATGGACAGTGAACACGCGGACTATGAGAAAACTCTGGAATCCATCCATGAGAATACCGAGCTCAGGCCGGTGAAGGTTCACATACCCATTGGCAAAGAAGGAGCCTTTGAAGGCGTGGTGGACGTAGTCCTCCAAAAAGCCTATACAACCGCTGGAATGGTGGATGTTCCTGCCAGTATGAAAGATCAGATGGAAGATGCCAGACTGCAGCTCATGGAAGCTGTGGCCGAGACTGACGAAGCTTTGCTCAATGAGTTTTTGGAAAACATGGAACTAAAGCAGGAAAACCTGGTGGCAGGGCTCAGAAAGTGCATTGCCACAGGCGAGATTGTCCCCGCTTTTGTCAGCAGCGCTGGCACTGGCATAGGCGTGATGGCTTTTGTAGAAGCGATTGTTGCTTATCTGCCTTCTCCTGCAGATTGCCCTAAGATTGAACTGGTGGAAGATGGCGAGCCCAAAGAATTCATCGCCAGCCCTGATGGTGAGCTATTGGGTTATATTTTCAAGCTTTATGCTGATCCCAGCATGGGCGATTTTGCTTTTGTCAGGCTGTTTTCTGGCTCACTCAAAACCGGTAATGAATTCTATAACCCGGAAAAAGATACCAAAGACAAAGCTGGCAATACCTTCTACATGTTCGGTAAAAACCGTCATGACTGCAGCGAACTCAGAGCCGGCGAGATTGGCTCTTTGGTAAAGCTGAAACATGCCCGGGTGATGAGCAGCATCGTTGCTCTGAATGCCCGCCACGCCATCAAACCCGTAGAGCTCCCTGCAGCCACCACCTGGCAGGCCATCAAAGCCGTAAATCAATCCGATGAAGACAAGATTGGCGGCAGCTTGCAAAGGGTGATCGCAGAAGACTCTACCATCCGTTACGATCTCAATGCGGAAACTCATGAGAATGTGCTTTCCGGCATGGGAGACCAGCAATTGCAATTGGTCTTGAAAAAGCTGAAAAACCGTTACAAAGTAGAAGCTGAACTCAAAACCCCGCGCATCCCCTACAAAGAGACTATAATCGGCAGTGCGGAAAGCCAATACAAGCACAAAAAACAATCCGGCGGCCGCGGCCAATACGGAGAAGTATATTTTAGAATCAAACCCACCGAACGTGGAGAAGGATTCCAATTCATCAATGCCATTGTGGGCGGTGTGATTCCTTCAAACTTTGTTCCTGCCATCGAAAAAGGCCTCTTGGAGACCTTGGAAAAAGGCATCATTGCAGGATACAAAGTGGTGGACGTATCTGTGGAAGTATATTATGGCAGTTACCACGATGTGGATAGCTCCGAAATGGCCTTCAAGATCGCCTCATCAGTGGCCCTCAAAGAAGGCTTCAAGAAATGCAAGCCCATCCTGCTGGAACCTATTTACAATATAGTAATCATCGTTCCCAGCGAATATATGGGCGATGTGATGGGCGATATTGCCACTCGCAGAGGTCGGATCATGGGAATGGAACAGCGTGGTAAGAAACAATATCTTTCTGCTCAGATGCCTCTGGCGGAGATGTTTGGATACTATACCGCGTTGAAATCATTTACTCAAGGCCGGGGACGCTTTACCCAAGAATTTTCTCACTACGAGAGAGTTCCGGAAGAAATTACTCAGAAGGTGGTAGCCGCCTGGCAGGATAACGAAGTTAGTTAGATAAAGAGGTACACATGTCAGGACATAATAAGTGGAGCTCGATCAAGCACAAAAAAGGCGCAGCAGATGCCAAACGGGGAAAGATCTTTACCCGTTTGGTCAAGGAAATCATTCTGGCAGCAAAAAATGGTGGCGGCGATGCTGAAGCCAACCCCCGGCTGAGAACCGCTATTCTCACGGCTAAAACAGCCAATATGCCGCGCGAAAACATCGAACGCGCCATCAAACGCGGCACAGGTGAGATCGAAGGTGTCTCTTATGAAGAGATAACCTATGAAGGCTATGGCCAAGGTGGAGTGGGCATCGTGATAGACGTGATGACCGATAACAGAAACCGCTCTGTGGCAGAATTGCGCCACACCCTGTCAAAGTATGGTGGGAATCTGGCTGAATCCGGAGCGGTATCCTGGAATTTTGATTTTAAAGGCTATCTAAATGTCCCTGTGGCCGGCCTCGATGAAGATGAATTCATGATGCAGGCTCTGGAAGCTGGAGCCGAAGACGTGGAAGCAGGAGATGAGTATTTTGAAATATATACTGATCCCTCAGAGTTTCACACCGTTCTGGCCAATTTCGAAGCTGCCGGATTTCCAGTGGAAAATGCTGAACTTACCAGGGTGCCCAAAACCACAGTCAATGCCGATGAAGTGGCCTCAAAACTTCTCAGGTTGATTGATATGCTGGAAGAGCTGGATGACGTCCAAAAGGTCTATTCCAATTTTGAGCTGTCCGACGAGGTAATGGCAGAGCTTTCATCTGAGGAATGATCTTCAATGATGATCTTGGGGATAGATCCGGGTAGCCGCTATTGCGGTTATGGACTTATCCAATATGAAAAAAGCAAGGTGATAGCTGCGGGCTGCGATCTGATCGATGTAACTCGCCAGCCGGATCTGGGTCAGCGCCTTTGCCAGCTCTACGAGTCTATCGTAGCGGTCATCAAGGAGTATAAACCGGATTATGCGGCGATCGAAACGATGTTCTTTCAGAAACACATAAAAAGCATATTTGTTCTGGGCCACGCCAGGGGAGTAATCCTTCTGGCTCTGGCACAGCAAGGAATTCCTTTTGTGGAATACAGCCCCCGCGAAGTTAAAAAAGCGGTGGTTGGCAATGGAAATGCCACCAAGGAGCAAGTGCGCTATATGATCAATAAATTGTATCCGCTCAGCGAAACCAAGCTGCGCGATGATGCCTATGATGCCCTGGCTATAGCTACCACGCACTTTAACCGCATCAAATGGGAAAAAACTACATGATCGAATACATCAAAGGTGTCCTCACTCAAAAAAGCCCGGTAATAGCGGTGATCGAAACCATGGGCATAGGCTGGGAACTCAAGATCCCCGTCTCTACCTATGAAAGCCTGCCGCCGGTGGGCAGTGAGTGTTCGCTATACTGCTTCCTCAGCTTCTCCCAGGATGATGTGCGCATCCACGGCTTTGCCAGCCTGGCCGAGCGTGAACTCTTTACCCAGCTTACCAAAGTCAGCGGCATCGGTCCCAGAACCGCCATCTCCATTCTCTCCACCCTCAGCATACCCGCCTTTGTGAGGAGTATCCAAAGTGGGGAAGAGGGGCTGCTCACCAAAGTTCCCGGCATCGGGAAAAAGAGCGCTCAACGCCTGATCGTGGAGCTCGGAGACAAGATTCACAAGCTGATGGACTATGTGGATGTTTCTCAGTTTGCCGCTGTCCATGCACCACTGCAAGAAGTGGAAAGTGCCTTGATGGCCTTGGGATTCAATGCAGGCCTGATCCAGCGGGAATTGAAACTCCTGGGTCCGGAAGAGCGCGAATTTTCCGAGGAGAAACTGATCAAAGAAGTGATTAAAAGACTATATCAGAGGGCAAAATGAGTTTTAGATCTGAAGCATATACTACTATCCTGAGAGTGTTTAAGGACGGAGATTTTTCCGATACCTTGCTTTCACGCAGAGCCAAAAAACTGAAAGCGAACAACGAAGACGTCGCTCTCTTTTATACCACGGTGAAGGGTGTGGTCAAAATGCGCCAAAAGCTGGACTTTATCCTCTCACACTATACCGACGCCCAAAAGTATGAATCCACCGATCTCAAGATCAAGATCATGCTCTATCTGGGATTGTACCAGATCATCTATTTAGATAGCATTCCGCCCCACGCGGCTGTGAATGAAACCGTGGAATTGGCCAAAAGCGTTCTTTCCGAGCCCGTGGCGGATTTTGTAAATGCTATTCTCAGGGCCTACCTGCGGGAAGACAAAACCAAGTATCCAGAAGATCCTATATTCAGGATTGCATACGAACACTCTTATCCGCCGGATTTGATAAAGACCTGGATCGAGCTTTTTGGTGAAGAATCCACCGAGTATCTGGCTATGTATTTCAACGAGAATCCAGCCTTGCATATCCGGGTAAATTCCCTGGCCACCACTCCTGAGAAACTGCAAAAGTACTTTACTCGCAGAGAGATCGAGATTCAGCCCTGTGAAGCCAGCAAGATGATGTTTACCACCAAACAGGCTTCTGAGGTTTTAAATGAAGTGGCCTTTTCAGAAGGCTATTTCTCGGTGCAGGATACCTCGGCTGCCATGGTTATCGAGCTCTTGGACCCCCAGCCAGAGCAATCTGTGTTGGACTTTTTTGCCGCTCCGGGAGGCAAGTGCACCTATATCTCAGAACGGATGCAAAACACCGGAGAAGTGATCGCCGTGGATAGGATTCCCCAAAAGATGAAGCTGTTGAAACAGGCTGCAGACCGCCTGCAAATCAGCAATATCATCCAGATCACCACCGATGCGCTAAAGTATGGCCCGGTAGCCCCGGCTTATCACAGAGTTCTGGTAGATGCACCTTGCTCCGGCTGGGGTGTCTTTTCTCGCAAGGCAGACCTTAGATGGCAGACACATAGCGATATCCCTAAATTGGTAAAATTGCAAGCAAAAGCGCTGGATCATGCGGCGAATTTTGTGAAGCTGGAAGGCTATCTGGTCTATTCCACTTGCACCATGAATCCTCAGGAAAACGAAGCGCAGATCGAGCGTTTTCTGGCACATAATCCCAATTTCAAACTGATCCCGGCCCAGAAATATATCCCCAAAGCCTATACCGAAAAAGGCTTTATGAAGACCATCCCCTTCAAACACCACATGGACGGTGCTTTTGCTGCCAAGATGCAAAAGATAAAGTGAGCATAAAGTGAGCAAAACAGACCTGAAGAAATGGGGATATATGTTCGGCATCGGACTGGGCATCATCTTCGTGACTGCGTTCATTTTCAGCCAGTTGATTCTTCCTCTGGCTTTTGGTCGCCCCAAAAAGGTAGAAACTCCCTACTTGGTGGGTATGGGACTTTCTGAGGCCAAAAATGCGCTTAACGCAGAAAAACTGCACGCGGTGATCAAGGATTCGCTGTATAGCGAAGTGATCAAGATGGATCAGGTCTTAAGCCAGGCTCCCGCACCGGGAACCAGGACCAGAGAGGAAGGTACCGTCTTTTTGGTGATCAGCAAAGGCAGCAAAATGGTGACAGTGCCGGATCTGCGGGGCAACCGCTTTCAGCATGCCATGGTGACATTGCGAAATTATGATCTCAGAAGCAGCATCGTAGATTCTACCTATAGCGATGATTATGAGCAAAACGAGGTCATTCGCTCTCAACCTTCTGCTGGTACGAAACTGGAAAAGAGATCCCTGATCCGGCTTACACTGAGTCGCGGGCCAGAGCCCAAGGCCGATAGCCTGGATTATGACGATTTCCCATATCCCGATTAAGCTTGAAAATACCCCCATTCATCCTGGATAAACGGGGGTAAGGTAAGTGAAGAGTCTCTTAGAACGCTTTTTTTAAAGCATCAAAATCAACCTTTTCGGCCAAAGTCTTCATCGCATCAGTATCCACCAGATTGTCTCCTGTCACTAATACTGTAATATTTTCTCCCACCTTAATGGTCAAAGTGCCGGATTCTTCGTCTTCGTCATATTCCAAAGTCGCATTGTAGCCTTTTATCCTGATGGTTTTGGTTTTCATATCAGTCATGCCACCAAACATTGAGGCCAAACCCATCAGTCCAGCAGTCTTTCCAGGCAGACCGCCCACCGCAATGGTCAGATCAAAGTTCATATCATCTTTGCTGTAAGATCCAGTGGCGGCGATGGCATTTGCGCTGCCAATGATAGCTCCGGCCTGTCCCAGAGATTGTGAAGTTTTGTCCTCCAGGGTAAATCCAGCCGGGGCATCCGGGATGTACTTCAGCAGGTCTTCAGAAAGAATTTCACTGAGTTTGGCTTGGGCATAATCCAGCTCCTCCTGGGCTTTGATATATTGACCGCTTTGGATCATGGACTTTGCCGTGTTCAGGCTTTCGATTGCTTCAGACTTTGCATTCTCGGCAAAGAGTCCGAGACTTAAGACTGCGACTAACAGGAAAACGATTCCTTTTTTCATTATTTACTCCTTTAGGTTTTTTTTACCGTTTGTCTGATTTTAGCATTCTGTCAAGAAAAATCGAAGGCCGGGCATCTTTAAAACAGGATAATAGTCACAGGGATCGTGCGAATGAGATGGATTTTCGCGAATTATGGGCTCAGGTCTTAGTTTGTAATTACTGTCCCCGATCTTGATGATTACCTTCTGGAAGCTGGAGATTACTCCTCAAAGAAATTGTAGTAATCCACCAGGGCAAGCTTCCAGGCATTGTATCGATCCAGGTGCTGCTGGTACGCTTCATCACTTACCAAGCGGCATTTGTCCACCAGATAGTTGTGGGAGTTACCCTTCAGACTGATCACCACGTTTACCGGAGCTTCATCTTGTCCCAGATAGTATCTTCCGATCAAAGTTGCCTTTTTCCACAGCGTTTTTTCACTGGGGTTTTTCCAATCCTTTTCGTTTCCACTGGGGATGGCATATTCGGCAGTTCTCAATAAATCTATATAAGCCATGATTGCCGAGGGATCAGATATGCCCAGAGGTTCGAACTTGGCATAGCGCTCATCATCATAATACCGGGAATCCAGAAATTTGATGTGGTTTGGCAGAGCCGGACACATGACAACTTTACGGGATATGTATATATTGGCAAAATCCCTGAGTCTGCCCTCGTTTAGCTTCTTCACCCTGGGTATCACTTTATCAGTAGTGGGCAGGCTGGAAAAGGCTATCTGCAAGAGGGGTATATAAGCGCTTAAAATATCTAATTGATGGCTATCTACGAAGGTTTCGTTTTGCCAAATCACTTGATCACTTTCAGAATGTATTTCGCAGGCCAGACGATGCTTGTACATATCATATTCGATATCGATAGTCTGAGAAGAGCTGGTATTGCTGGTAGAGGCTGCGGCCATTGCAAGCGCAAACACTACTCCCAGTCCCGAATAATCTGATCCAGAGTCATAATCACTGCTGCTGCTCGCATACGCACTGCTCATCAGAATCTTCTGTTTGGTAATCTCAGTCTGGTATTGTATCTTCATTTTGTACTGGGGGTTTTGCTCGGTCACGATAAATCCTCTACGGGTTAGGAGCTCATTGATTGTAGCGGCTATTTCGTCATCAACCAACTGATCTGAGCCCAAAAGCAGAGCATCTTGCTATAAGCTATTTAAAATAGTAGTAAAATCCCCCGGAGGGTATGTACATGGTGATATCATCTCTGTCATTATAGCTCATGGGCAGCTCAATGCAGACATGGAAGCGGTCGGAAAACTCGAATTCAAATCCTGGCCCAGCTCCGATAGTCCAGCGGTCGTCCCGAACCCATTTGTTGTCATCAGGAGCATAGTAGCGCTTGACCTTGCGCATAATATAAGACATTCCGGTCATCACATAGAATTTGTAACGCTCGGCATCGTGGAGTCCCCAAAGGTAATTTACGCCCATGGAGACCGAGTTCTTGCGCGCAGTCCGGAATTCGTGATTGTTGAAATCACTGTTTTGATAAATGGGATCGCGTTTCCCGGTGGCATAAGCAGCAAAAGTTACCTGATAGGCGTTTGAATCTCCCCATTTTCTGATGCTGTAACCATTGCCAGAGGATGTACCAAAATGCAGGCCGATGGCAGTATTGTAGGTATCCATCGCTGCCAATTGCGCGCTGGCACATACCATGAGGACGATCAGTATCTTCTTGAACATATCTTCAGCTCCTTTATTAATACTTTACATGAAAGCAATCGTTGGAATATTTGTCAAGCTGATTCTAAGGATTCAGCTATATTGTGCAAGAAGATGGCAGGTTTGGCTATGCTTCAGATACACCCATCCAAACCAAAAAAGCCGGGAGTAATTCCCGGCTGAAAGCTGAGATCTTGAGATGGCACTATTTAAAATAGTAGTAAAAGCCACCAGAGGGTATGTACATGGTGATGTCATCTTTGTCATTATAGGTCATGGGCAGCTCGATGCTCACATGAAAGCGATCGGAAAATTCAAACTCAAATCCCGGTCCAGCCCCTACAGTCCAGTGGTCGGAACTTCTCCACAGGCCGTCTTCTCGAATTCTGCGAATAGTGTAGGACATCCCGGTCATCAGGTAAAATTTGTAGCGCTCAGAATCGTGAAGTCCCCACAGGTAATTCGCTCCCAAAGAGACCGAGTTTTTCCGTGTGACGCCGTAATCACGATGTTTTCTGGTGGTGTATGCAGCAAAAGTCACTTGGTAGGCGTTTGACTCTCCCCATTTTCTGATGCTGTAACCATTGCCAGTAGATGTGCCAAAATGCACGCCCATGGCGGTGTCGTATTTGTCCATAGCCACCAAATGCGCGCTGAAGCACGCAAAGAGGACGATCAGAATCTTCTTGAACATATCTGGAGCTCCTATTTTTTCAATTTTTATCATGAAAGCAATTGGGGAATATTTGTCAAGCTGATTTTTGCATTTATCACCTCTATCGAAGAAAATGAGGGCTGGGCATCGAGTTATCATATCAGCTTCTCTATCTGATACCTCTTCTCAAGTGCCAAATTGCCTCCAAAATTCTCAATTTTCCATACTCAATTTTCAATTAGTCCCAGCAATTTTCAATTAAAACTTGACATTCCGGGCTATGACAAGATTTGTATTTCCAGAAGACAGATAAAGGGGAATCCATTTGCGCAAAGTCGATATCATCATATTGTCCGTGTGTGCTTTACTGGTGGCCGTCAGTGTAAATATGCTATTGCTTTCGCTTACAAAAGCAGAAGGCAGCCGGGCTTTGGGAAGCGATCCCATCAATCTTAGCCGCGCTCCTATTCAGCAAGACAGCCTGCGCAAAGCTCTGCCTGTGCTGCATTTTGGCAAGCGCATGGTGGTGATGAGCGCCAAAGCCACATACAGCATAGACGCGCAATTGGTCAGCAAAAAGCGCTATCTGCACGGCTTTATGAACGAGCTTGCCCCTTACGATTTTGCCCTTGTTTGGGGAGATATGCCACTGTATCTGAAGCAGATGAAATTCCGGCAGACCTCCCGCTTTTGTCTGTTCAATATGAAGAAGAATGCCACTGTGACTCCCCAATATGTGCAAAACCATATGTCAAACAACCATCTGATTCCGGCCTCCAAAAACATCAAAAAAGCCATGAAAATTGCCAGAAAAGGTGACCTGATCCGCATTGAAGGGCATCTTGTGGATGTAGAGGCCAGCCGGAATGGCAGGATGATCGCCGCTTGGGGCAGCAGTGTATCGCGGGAAGATACCGGCAATGGTGCTTGTGAATTGATCTATGTGACGCTTCTCCGCATAGGCGACACGATCTATGAATGATCTATTGAATCAAATAGCTATAAATCAGCCTGTATAACAGCGTATCGCAGATTTCCTTCACCGCATCTCTTTCGGCATTACGCTGGCCATTTTCGCGGCTATTTCCACCGCTTTTCAGATTCTTCTGTTCCAGATAATTCACTGTAGCACCGGTCTTTGGATCCAGCAGTGTGAGATGTATATCGGCAAAGGTGCTATAGTAATTCAGCCGGGACAGGTAGTCCCCATCTTTGGGGAAGATTCTGATCTGGATGATGTACTGGGAATCCTCCGCTTTTGAGCTTTGCGCTATATTGAGATTGGCCAGAGCGCCAGAAACGGATTCGCTTTGCCCGCTTTGATAGCCGGAGATGTAGGCATAATCCAGATAAACTTGGGGACGGGAAACCTTCAGCTTCAGCCTTTGGGGGACGAAGTGCAGGCCTTGCCAGATGCCCAGAGCCGTGGAGTTTTGGAAATTGGCATCGTAATGATGTTGGTCAAAACTTAGATCAATATACTGAGTGGCTGTAAAGCTATCTATCCGGTTGATCGTGATAGAGAAGGCCCCGTTATTGTCGCTAAAGGCAGAACCCGGGATTTTGATAGTTTCAGAGCTAAAGCAGAGCGGGATTTTGGGGGCTGGAGCCTCTTGATCGCTTAGGAAGGTTTTGCCAGTGATGATAGTGGGTTTGGAATCCTTGGCGGTCACTTCCAGCTCATCTAGGTCCCAGACGTATTGCAGTTTTAGAGATAGATCGTAGAGGCGGGCAAAGATTTCTGTGCCCAGATCCTCTCCCCCATAGATCAGCGGCATGTCCAGGAATTCTGCAACAGCATCCAAGGCTGAGATCAGCAGCAAAATGCCTGAGGCGGGAGAGCTTTGATTAAGATCGTATTTCCCCAAAAGATCAGCGGCTTTCAGCAAGGCTCTGTCTCGCAGAACTGCGCGCTCGGCATAGTATTCCGCTTTGCTGAGGCGGTAGAGCACATAGTATTTTTGAGCGTCTTCATAGGCGTGTACAGGGCTGAGGTTCTTCAGGCGGGCGGAAGTGCTGCTGCGGATCTGGGAGAGGTACTCTGTATGCGAGATGCCATATCTTTCGCTATCGTTGATATCTACATGAGATTCAATGCTGGTGCTGATCTGCATGGCAATCTCCCGGGCGGCATAGTCCCGGGCCAGCTCTTTATAATCTGGCTGGCGGGTATTTACCACGCTGAGGGCGCTGAAATACTGCGGATTGTGCTCAAAGCCATCGATCCAGGCCGGCAGCTTGCTGTTCGTAGCGCAGGAGCAGAGCAGGATCAAGATCGCCAGAAGCTGTAGATATCTCATTTGATATAGTCGAAAAAGTATGCGGAGATATCTCTGCCCAGCGCGATCAAGCTTTCATTGACCATCTCTTTGGCGGTGGGGGCGGAGGGCTCAGCCTTTTTGGCGAGATTCTTTTGGCTGGGGCTGAGGGCACGGGCATCACCGCTGATCACATCGCCCCATTCATCTTCAAAGTTTTGGGATGAGCTCAGGCTTTTCTGCAGCTTGATTCTCCCTGTAGATACATCCACCACAGAAAATGAAGCTAAAATCTGCAGGCCAGATCTTTTTGTATATTTGCGAAAGTGGCAGTTTACTTCTTTATTATCAGCACGCTCCTGGCTGTCATCCTCGATATCGACATTGGCAGTTTCGTATTGATCAAGAGCTGTGATGCGGGGCGCTATGTAATCCACTTGCAGGATTCTGCCGCTCAAAATCTCCTGTGCTCCCAAAAGCAGTCCCAAGCGGGCTGCACTGGCTTCATCCACCAATCCCGAGGCGCTGAGCTCTTGCTCCCGCATCACTTGATCCATCTGTGCCCGGGTAATGATCTCCACAAATTCGGAATTGTATTCATCCTGAACAATGTAGCTGAGCACCAGATCGGAAAGGATATCGGCGATGGCTCCATAGCGATTACCAGCGCCGGATTTATCTTCAAAAGCTGTAATGGCCACACGGATGATAGCGTTTTGCCGGGCAGTCTCATAGCGGGTAGTGCTATCCTTGTAGTCCGGCATTAGATTCAGGGCAGATTTGAAGAAACCCGCGGCTTTTTTCTGGGAGTTGCGGCCGCTATCCATCATGCTCTGATGTATGCCCTTTTGATAATAGTTTTCGGCGGCATTACTTCTGGCCTCTGCCATCTCGGAGCTGTAATCTCTGGGGTCAAAACTCAGGCGGACCCCGGTATTGGGATCGCTGATGGGGGGCAGCTTGCGAACAGAGCGATGCAGCTCATCCAGAGCTTTATATTCGGCCAGAATGAACTCCCACTTATCATTGTTTTCGGAGTTTTTGAGCGCTGAGATTTCGTCCAGATGTGCTTGATTAGCTTTGGGGTAAGCCTCCTTCAGGGTATAAAAGGCTTTATCATAATCCGGCTTCAGCAATAGCGATTCGGCAGCCAACATGGTGGCACGATCGTAATCTCCCCTTTCAAAATAGTCCAGGGCTTTTTTGTGTAAGTTTTTGTTTTTGGAACATCCGGCAAAGCCAGAGACCAGTAAAAGCATTATTATGACAAGCAACAGGGCCTGTATTTTCATTGTAAACCTCAAATATATTCCTTTGGCAAAGCCAATATTCATTATGAATACTTCTCTTTCAAAACGGTCAGACTGTCAAGCGGGAAAATCTATGCTCAGATTCTCCCATTTATTGTGCCCTGAGTATTAGTCTATGCTGGTGAATCGTTTAAGGGCATGAGGATCGCCGATTTTTCCCGGGATTGACATACACCGTAAACAGTATAGCTCACATGATCCTTGAAAGAATCCAGGTGGGGGTTTTTAACCCCACACCACCGCCATTTGCCACAAGACGTTTTCCTGGCCTTTGAAGGCCAGGCACCCGCAGCCATATCTTTATATTTACCCAGATCATGAAGATGGCTTCGAAATGGAAGTCCGATATCCCTAAGCATCGAATGCTGCAGATTTCAGATCGCTACCAA
>Ga0265295_1003183_pt1 | contig 24473 bp, 19 predicted proteins | sample Munlansysbiofilm_FD_192503 | JGI IMG/M metagenome (GOLD analysis project Ga0265295, IMG submission 192503) | Leachate microbial communities from a municipal landfill in Southern Ontario, Canada - Methane capture system biofilm | ecosystem: Engineered > Solid waste > Landfill > Unclassified ... | reverse complement strand
TAGTTCGCTGGGGTATAACTCTTATCTTTACAATTATTGGTATTGTATTTATTGGCAGTATCTTTTTCCGATACCCCGATACGATTATAGCTCCCGTTGTAATTACGGCCGAGAATCCACCTTCGGTGGTTGTGCCTCGTGCCAATGGCAAACCCGCTGCTCTATTTGTTTCCGATGGGCAATGGGTTACCCGTGGCGACACGTTGGGTGTAATTGAGAACTCTTCGAACTACAAACATATCTTTAAACTTAAGCATCAGCTGTCAAAGTTTGCGTTAACCGACTCGTTTCCAAAACCTTTTACTCTCAACAATCTGGTTCTTGGCGAAATTCAATCCCAGTATAATCAGTTTAACAGGGCGTTAACCAATCTTAGCACCTTTAACCAGCAACAGTTACATAAGCATAAGATTGATGCGTTTGAGCGAGAGCTAAAGCAATACGAGCTGTATACACTGCGATTGAAAAAACAGCGTTTTTTATCAGCAGAAGATGTTCAACTAACCTACAAACAGTTTCAAAGGGACTCTGTGCTCTTCACTGCGGGGGTTATTGCAGCAATCGAGTTTGAAAAATCCCAAGGGATACTCCTTGCTAAGAAGCAAGCGCTTGAATCTGCTGAACTTAGCATAGCCAACACAGGAATAACCGCTGAAAGGTTAAAGCAAACCATTGTTGACCAAAAATTTGAGTATGAGAGCCAGCATAAAGGGCTGCGCGAAGAGGTTAGTAGTACGTACTCTCAGCTTATAAGTACACTTTCCATATGGGAGAAAAACTATTTGCTTATTGCCTCATCAACTGGCAAATTATCATTTATGAGCCTTTGGAGCGATGTTCAAGAGGTTAAAGCAGGCGAACCACTTTTTGCCATCACCCCCAGCAATATTGGTGAGGTCCAGGCTCGTTTAACCATTCCATTTGAGGGGGCAGGTAAAGTAAAAACGGGGCAGCGGGTTAATATTAAACTCAACGGATACTCCTATATGGAGTTCGGGATGGTTGAGGGTATTGTCCACTCGGTATCATCTGGATACAACGAACAAGGCTACCCTGCCCTAGCATTGTTGCCCAACGGTGTTACAACAAGCTATGGTGTTACAATAAGTTTTGATAGGGAATTACTGGGGGCTGCCGAAATTACAACAGAGGATCTTTCTCTTTTGCATCGGCTATTCAGCCCGCTTAAACACATTTATAGGTCGAAAATACGGAAAACAGCAAGTTAATTCTTTGCGAAAGGAATTTTGAAATAACTAACAGATAAGACTTTCCGTAAAAATTGATTTAAAACAAATAAACGTATAGAATACATACAACTTCCCATTGATTGACAGAGTACTCGTCTATTTTGTTTGGCTTTAATGGCTATAGCCAACGTTATAATAGTAGATAACCCAATATTTGATAGACAACAACGTATAAATTACATTGTCCCATATTAAAACCAAAAAGCGCAGCCATCAGCTGCGCTTTTTAAACAATATGCTGTTAACTATCAACCAAAATCGTCGTAAGCCACATTCTCATCGGGTACGCCTAAATCGTATAGCATTTTAAAAGCTGAGCTATTCATCATAGGGGGCCCGCATAGGTAGTACTCAACATCTTCGGGAGCCTCATGCTTTGCCAAATAGTTATCGAGTATAACCTGATGTATAAACCCAGTATAACCGTCCCAATTATCTTCGGGTTTAGGTTCGGAAAGGGCTATGTGAAATGTAAAATTTGGAAATTCTTTTTCGATAGCTCGAAAATGGTCCTCGTAAAATATTTCGCGACGCGAGCGGGCTCCATACCAGAAGGTTGCTTTACGTCCTGTTTTTAAAGTATTAAATAGATGGAAAATATGCGAACGCATGGGCGCCATGCCTGCTCCCCCACCAATAAACATCATCTCATTTTCGGTTTCCTTAATAAAGAACTCACCGTAAGGACCGCTTAAAAACACCTTGTCGCCGGGCTTGCGAGAGAATATAAAGCTTGAGCATATACCAGGATTTACATTCATAAATGCATTCTTTGCCCGCTCCCAAGGAGGTGTGGCAATACGAATATTAAGCATAATAATATTGTCCTCGGCAGGGTGATTTGCCATTGAGTAGGCTCTATAGGTTTCCTCAGTATTCTTCATCTTAAGACCCCATAAATTCATCTTATCCCAATCGCTACGGAACTCTTCTTCAACATCAATATCCTTTGCAAAATCTACCTCAAGCTTAGGCACATCGATCTGAACATAACCGCCTGAGCGGAAATCCAGCTTCTCACCCTCGGGTAGTTTAACAACGAATTCTTTAATAAATGTGGCCACATTACGATTCGATATCACCTCGCATTCCCACTTCTTAATACCCATCACCTCTTCGGGAACACCAATTTTAATATCCTCCCTAATTTTTACCTGGCATCCTAAACGCCAGTTTTCTGCTTGCTGACGGCGCGTAAAAAAGTCGACCTCGGTGGCTAGAATAGAGCCGCCGCCCTCAAAAACTTGGCATTTACACATTCCGCATGTACCGCCGCCGCCACAGGCCGAGGGTAAAAATATTTTATTATTGCTTAGGGTTGAGAGCACGGTGCTACCGGGTTCCACCACTATTTCCTTGTCCTCGTTAATGGTTAGGGTAACCTCACCCTGCGGGGTAAGTTTTTTCTTGGCAAAAAGCAGTACAGCCACCAGTATGCTAGCAACTACAAGAAACACAACTATTGCCGACAGAAATATGACAAAATTTGATATTAAAAGTATCATGACAAAAATAATTTCGATTTATAACTTAATCCCCATAAAGGTCATAAATGCAATACCCATTAACCCTGTAATAATAAAGGTAATACCTAGCCCCCTTAAAGGAGCAGGTACATTTGAGTATTTCAGTTTTTCGCGGATGGCTGCAATACCCACTATAGCCAAAAACCAACCAACACCCGAGCCCAACCCGTAAACTGTAGCCTCACCAATATTTGCGTACTCGGCCTCCTGCATAAATAAAGAGCCTCCTAAAATTGCACAGTTTACAGCTATTAGGGGCAAAAATATGCCTAACGAGTTGTAAAGCGATGGTGAGAACTTCTCAATAATCATTTCAACAAGCTGTACTATTGATGCAATAACGGCTATAAACATTATAAAGCTTAAAAAGCCGAGGTTTAAATCACCCAGTTCAGGGCTTATCCACGCTAAAGCTCCCGGGCTAAGTAAAAACTTGTTGATAAGGTAGTTAACTGGTACAGTGATTCCTAAAACAAATACAACGGCTAAGCCTAAACCTGTTGATGTTTTAACGGTTTTCGATACTGCCAAGTACGAGCACATACCCAGAAAGTATGCGAATATCATATTGTCAACAAAAATTGACTTTACGAATATGCTAATTAAATTTTCCATAATTCAGGTATATTTTAAGCGGGTTACTCTTCCTCAATTAGTTCGCGAGTTTTTGCTCGCTGAATCCAAATAATTAATCCAATCAAAATAAGAGCCATAGGCGGTAGGATAAAGAGCCCGTTATTTTCATAAAAACCACCATTGCTAATATAAATCGATTCGGGAATAACACGGTAGTCCCAAAGGGTTCCCGAGCCAAATAGTTCGCGGAAAAAACCTACCACTACTAGGATAACTCCATAGCCTATTCCATTTCCTAATCCATCGAGTGCCGAAGGCCAAGGCTTGTTTCCTAGTGCGAAAGCCTCAATCCGTCCCATAATAATACAGTTGGTTATAATCAATCCAACAAACACTGATAGCTGCTTACTAACGTCGTAGGCAAATGCTTTAAGCACTTCATCAACAAGAATTACCAAAGTTGCAACTATCACCAGCTGCACAATAATTCTAATTCGCGATGGAATGGTATTCCTTAACAAAGAGTTTATCACATTGGAAAGGGTTACCACTACAATAACCGAAACGGCCATAACAACCGAAGGTTCGAGTTTAACCGTAACCGCAAGTGCAGAACAAATACCCAGAACCAGAACTGTTATGGGGTTATTCTTATATATCGGACCTGTAATCAGCTTTAAGTTTTTAGCTGAGAATAAAGGTTCACTTTCAATCTTCACGCTCATTGCTTTGGTTTTTTGTTTTATTGAAAAATTCTTGATATCCCATCAGGCAATCCTTAATCATTTCCTCTAGCCCTTGGCTGGTAATCGTTCCACCCGAAACAGCATCAACACCGTGTGAATTTGTGGAAGCTGCTCCGCCTTTTACAACAGAAATAGATACGAACTGCGAATCTTTATAAATCTGTTTGCCCTTAAACTGTTGTTGAAACTCGGGGTTAGCAATCTCGGCACCCAAACCGGGAGTTTCACCCTTATGTGCGAACGAAGCACCGTACACGGTATTAAAATCATCGTTTAGTGAAATATACCCCCAAATTGGCCCCCATAAGCCCTTACCCTGCAATGGCAAAATATACTTGGTTGATCCATCGCTAAGGGTTGCAACAAACACGGGTAAATTCTGCTCTGCCTGTGGCTTAGCAAACTCTACCTTAAGGTCAATGGCAAAAGGGTCAACATCTTCAATTATTTCCCCTGCTCTATTTACTACCAGCTGTTGAGCTATAACTTGCTTAAACTCATTGCCCACGTACTCGTGCTTATTTTTAGTCGAAGCAACCTCGGCTGCCCTACCTACAGATTTAAGGATATCGAGGCGTTTTTCGGTTTCAATGTTCTTTTGCTGAAATGGTTTTAATGTTGTGGATGCAAGCGAAAGAAGTGCTGCCACAACAATAACCATTACTGATGAATACATGAAAATATATAAGTTACTCTGTTTCTTCATGGTTATGGTATTTTAGCTGTTTTTAGCAGCGGCAGCTGCAGATTTTTTTCGTTTCTTAATACTCCCTTCAATCACATAATAATCAATTAGCGGTGCAAATGCATTCATAAGCAAAATTGATAACATCATGCCCTCGGGGTAAGCTGGATTAAACACCCTAACCAGCACGGCTAGTATGCCTATTAAGAAACCATATATCCATTTCCCTTTCTCGGTTTGTGAGCCGGTTACGGGGTCGGTAGCCATAAATACGGCTCCAAAGGCAAAACCACCCATTATTAAGTGATACCATGGAGGAATATTCATAATAGGATTCACGGAAAATATATTGAATATATACCCCATTACTAAGCCCCCGGCAACGGTTGAAACCATAATTTTCCAGCTACCTATACCAGATGCTATAAGTATAATTGCCCCAATAAGAATTGCCAGGGTGGATGTTTCACCAATTGAACCAGGGATAAACCCTAGAAACATATCGAGCGCCGATGGTAAATTTTCAGCACCCGTTAAAGCAGCATTTGCCAAAGGGGTTGCACCTGAAAAGCCATCGATAATTCCCTCGCCTTTTGTTAAACCCGAAACCCACACATAATCGCCACTCATATGTGATGGGTATGCAAAAAAGAGGAATGCTCTAGCCAGTAACGCGGGGTTGAAAATATTCATACCCGACCCGCCGAACACCTCCTTACCTATCACTACCGCAAAAGCAGTGGCAAGCCCAATCATCCAAAGCGGAGTGTCGATAGGAACAATTAGAGGGATAAGCATACCAGACACCAAAAAGCCTTCGCTTACCTCGTGTTTTCGAATTTGGGCAAAAGCAAACTCAATACCCAAACCTACCAAATACGATACAACAATTATGGGCAATACCTTTGTCAAACCATAAAGCACCAATGGCCAAAAAAGCATATCACCGCCAGTGGCCAAAGCATTCTGGTAGCCAACGTTCCAAATTCCGAATAGTAACGCAGGGGTTAAAGCCATAACCACAATAATCATAGTTCGCTTCATATCAATGAAGTCTCGAATATGACTCCCCTTTTGGGTAACCTTGTTAGGCACAAAAAGGAGCGTTTCAAAGGCATCAAAAGTGGAGTGAAATGCACCCAACTTACCTCCTCGCTCAAAATTTGGCTTAATCTTATCAATTATATTTCGTAATGCTTTCATTATTTATTGTTTATTTTATGCTTAGTAAAAGGCTAACGGATTAAGCGTAACGTTAACCCAACTCTTTAATCATTAAAGTTATACCATCACGAATAATTGACTGTACATTGGTTTTTGATGTACAAACGTACTCGCAAAGAGCAAAATCTTCCTCGGCCACCTCGTAAATACCAAGGTTTTCCATCTTATCGATATCATTAGCCAGTATGGCCTTAATAAGATGAACTGGGTAAAGTTTCATAGGTAAAACTTTTTCGTACTGTCCCGTAACCACGTAGGCACGCTCGCCTCCGTGAAGGTTAGTATCGAAACTATGCTTTTTTTGTGGTAGTAACTTGGAGAGGAAGCTTGAAGAAAAGCTATACTTTTTAAACCCTGGCGTCATCCAACCCATAAATTCATAGTAATTCCCTTCGGGAATGACCGATACCATATTATCGTAAAAGCCTAAAAATCCATCGCAATCAATTTTCTCACCAGTGAGAACATTACCGCTAATAAACCTAAGGTCTTCGGCTTTAGTAACAAGATTATTGTCAACAATACTGGATATTGAAGTCCCAGTTTTAACAATAAAATATCGAGGTTTAAGTACTTCGGAGCCTGCCAAAGCTATAACTTTAGTGGCATCGTAAAGTCCTCTGAGGAACAAACGCCCAATAATTATAACGTCTAAGGGGTTAACCACCCATACAACATCGCCCTTATTAATTGGGTTAACGTGGTGTATTTGAATGCCCACATTGCCAACGGGATGAGGCCCCGAGAAATAGTTGTGCTTAACGCCTTTAACCTTAGTAAACACGCTACTAGGCGGATAATCGGCATTGAGACCAATGTTTACATCGCCCTCGGTAAGCTTTTTTAACGCCTCCACACCCGCTTTAAACGACTCCTCCTCCTCCTTTACAGCAAAATCCATATCGGGTGCTAGCGGTGATGTATCGAAACCAGAAATAAATATGGCTTTTGGCTTTTGCTCTGGATTGGCTATAATTGAGTAGGGACGTTGCCTAATTGTGGGCCAAAGGCCTGCTTTAAGCAATTTGTCGATAATTTGGTTGGGTAGCATTTCGGCAGGGTTACCTCGACCGAAATCTTCAAAATCTTGCGAATTGTCAGTTTTTACTATTACCTCCAAAATTCTTCGTCGTTCGCCCCGTTTAATAAGATGAACTTCTCCGCTAACAGGTGATGTAAAAACAACCTCGGGTCTAAATTTATCGAAAAACAGGGGAGTTCCAACCTTAACCCTGTCGCCCTCGGCTACGCTAAGTTTGGGGGTTAGCCCTGGAAAATCAGTTGGTTTAACCGCGTAAAACTCTGCCAATTCGGCTCGGGTAAAAACCTTCTCGGCTTCACCCTTCATCGGAATATTTAAACCTCTGCGTATTTTAAATACCTTTGGCATATCTTGTAATTATTATTGATTTGAACAACAAAAGTAAAAAAAACATTACTCTTAATGAGTAAAAAAACACAAATATAGCAATGAACACGTATTAATGTGCAAACTTCTGCAAAAAGCTGCAAGTTTTTAAGTTTTTTGCTGGGTAATAAACTATAATTCAATAACAAAGAAATAATAAAAATGTTAGCAAAAAAAACTGAGTATCGGTTTTTGTAGTAAAAAAGATTTCTTTGCCGTTCGCTGTGCTCATTAGAATGCTACTGTGGAAAGCGAATTTTAACATTTACTCTGTGTGCTGATTTTTTCAGCCACTTCGAGAATCTCAGTCATTGTGCAACATAGTGTTTGTAGACTCTCGAAAACACAAAAAGAAAAAACACAAAAACCTAAAGAATCAACCTCAACAGTAATTTATATTGCCTATTTTCGTTACTGTAAAAAACACGATAAGTCCTATGCATATTTTCAAACTAGTGAGGAACCAGACCAAAAGCATTTTCTGGCCTCTAACAGTAACCATTTTGGTGTATGGTATTTTCTCTATCCATAACGCTAGCGCCTTTACCATAGGGGTAAATGATAATAACACACACGAATTTTGCAACTCATCAACAATAAAATCAATAAAACTACACAAGCTAGGATGGGAGCTATCGGACCCAATAATTGAGCTAAATAGCCCCGATAAAGTGGTTCTACTTTTTGATGACTTGGCGGAAACACCTGGCAACTACTCGTATTCAATTTCTCATTGTGATGCGGATTGGAATCCATCTTCGCTTTTTTTAAATGATTACATTGAGGGGTTTGAAGTGAACGAAATTCGCAACTACTCCTACTCCACCGGAACGGTAAACAGCTATTTGCACTGCAAATTGGAGCTACCAAACGATGATGTGAAGCTGAAAATATCGGGTAACTACCTAATTAAAATTTTTGACACGTACGAGCCCGAGAACATAATTTTGCAACGCAGATTTTTTGTGTACGAGCCGTTGGTTGAAATTTCAGCCAGCATAAAGCAGCCATCGGGTGGAGAAAAACGATTAACTAGTCAGCAGCTAAACCTGAAAGTTCAAACAAAGGGCGTCAGGGTAATAAACCCGCATAGCGAGCTAAAAACGGTAGTTTGTCAAAACCAGCTCTCGCAGGGTTGCCATACCAAAATAGACCCTGTGCATTTTAGCGGGAATGAAATTGACTACTCTAAACCCGACGGGCTAATTTTTGATGGTGGAAATGAGTTTAGACTTTTTGACACCAAAAACTTACGCTATTTTGGGCAGGGCATTCGCACTATTGACTATGCTACTGGCGAGTTTCACGTGCAGCTTAATGCTGACAATAGTCGAAGCCGGTATCGTTACAGCTACTACCCCGATTTTAACGGAAAATACATAATAAACCTCGAACGAAGCACCCAAAGCCACATTGAAGCCGACTACGCCTGGGTTTACTTTACGCTGCGACCCGCAATGGAGCTGGATGAGGGGAAAAGCGTTTACCTATTTGGCGAATTTACTGGATGGCAACTAAGCCCACAATACAAAATGAACTTTAACCCCGAACGAAACACCTACGAGCTAAGGCTGCTACTTAAGCAGGGTGCCTACAACTACCGGTACCTAGTAGCTAATGAAGCAAGCGCCAAGGTTGATATTTCGTATTTTGAGGGAAATTACTTTGAAACGGAAAACGCTTACACCATTTTGGTGTACTACAAACCGCTAGGTTCAAGGTTCGACAGGATAGTGGGTTTTCAAAAAATTAGCAGTAACAAGTAAAACATTACTACTATAGCTTATCTAACTCTTTTTTTGACCCTTTATGGTAAGGATTAACGCTTAAAGCATACTTAAAATGTGCATTGGCTTGCTGGGTATTCTCCTTCTTCTTCTCTATTAAACCCAGATAGTAGTATGCGTCGGCCAATGCAAAATCGGGCTTGCTTTTACTTGAGTCTATAAACGATTTCAAAACCTTCACCCCTTTGTCATTGTCCTTTACATCGGATATTGCATAAAATCGGCCAATTTGCAAAAGCAGCTCCCTGCTACTTGGGTGGCTTTGTAACGCTTGCTCAACAACGGCTAGCGCCTTTTGAGTTTGAGATTGTGAAAGGTAAAACTGAGCAAGTGAGTATTTATACCTAAGGCTGTCGGGCGATGCTTCTATTGATTTTTTATAGCATTGTATTGCCTTATCTACATCCTTATCCATTTGAGCAATAATGGCTTGTGCTAAATACCCTTCGGCTTTGCTTCTGTTAAATATGCTTTTAGCCAGCTCATCTGCTTTGCTTACGCCACCTCCCATAATCGATGGTGCTTGCTTGTAAAACCCCACAAGCATAAGTGATGAATTCATATCATTGGGGTTTAGCCTAACGGCCTCCTCCATATGCGTTTTAAGTTTAGAGGCTAAAGACATCTGTTTAAGCATACTGGCGCCCGCCATTTGCTGTAGGTAAACAGTTACCAAAGTACTATGGTACTTAGCAACTTCTTTATTGCTACTAATTGCCTGCTGCAAATACTCTTGAGCCTTTCCATAATTCTGCTTGCCCATCTCTATTTGTCCCAAATAGTATCTGCTCTCAGCATACTGGCTTTGATTCTCTGTTACTTTATAAAAGATTTTGGTAGCCTCATCGTACTCTAAATTCTTGAATAGGCTAATGGCTTGCGATAAATTTTGCGAAAGGGAAATGGTGCTTATAAATAGACCTAAAACTAGGGGAATAAACTTACAAAACTTCATACGTTACCTGTTAACAATTAGTAATTTAATCCGCTTATCACACAAAAAATGTGCTACAATTGAATGTAAAAGCCAAGGGCTGTTTTTAATTTTTTTTTTAAAAATAAAGATGCCGAAACACCCCTAATTCAACTATTTAAAGATAACGAAAAAACTAAAGCCTCATTGCGTTTTAACAAACTTTACCTTATTTCGTTTTGAAAGGTATGCAAAAAGCAAGCCTCAATATAAGATTAAACACAACCTCTAGCTGCGCAATGCCTAAGTAAATATGTAGTTACCAATTGCTACAACAGCAAGTAATATCAACAAAAAACCCGCTACAAACACTTAGTTTACAGCGGGTTAAATTTTTTTTGTGCCCAGAACAAGACTCGAACCTGCACGCTCTAAAACGAGCACCAGCCCCTCAAGCTGGCGTGTCTACCAATTCCACCACCTGGGCAATAAATCAGGCGCAAAGTTAATAAAATTAATGTTTGCTTACCCATTAATCTGCCATAAAAAATTCAGGATAAATTTCTTTTTGCAATAATCCTCTAAACTAAGCTATACTCCATCATTCCATCCTGGGTTTCGGTAAAGCCAATTCGTCTAAGGTACTTATTGTGCCTGTTTTCTAATTTTCTTGTTACAAGCTTTGTGTAGCCCATTTCAATGAACCGTGGCGCAAGGTTGGCATACATAAATTTACCGCTCTTAAAATCTCTCATTTCAGGAATTGCGTAGTCGAGCTCAATGCGAAGCACGCCATTATCAATATGTGTTGCCAAAAACACTCCTGCTAGGGTCATATTCCTAAGCACAAAGAAATTCACATCGCACCCGTTGGGAACATCATTAAAACTGGGGAAAAGTTTCTGAATATCCTTTCTGTATAAAGTTAAAAATTTCAACAGGAACCTCCCCTCTTTATCTGCTTCAATGGCTTCAAAAACTTCCTTCTTCGAAAGGAAATCAAGGAGGTAGTAAATATCTACAATAACTATCAGGCCATTCATTAGTCCAACGGGTATTGAGCCGATTAAAAACCCATAAACAGAAAAAAGGGCAGCTCCCACCAGGTTTATTACCCTAAACCTTACCAGCGAATTCATAGCCATTGATATGGCTATAATAACCGAGGCTAAGTAGCCAATCCATTCAAGCAATATTGTGTAATCCATACCTAATATATTTTAACAACAAAGATAAAAAAACTTGTATATTTGTGTTGAATAGTAAAGAATTAATCAAATATATGCTATTTTTTTTACCCTTCCACTAATCCTTCGTATGGTATAAAGGTCAAACGTAAAATAATACTACTAACAAAAATTTATTTGTAATATGGTTAAAACAATCCGACTACTAGTGGCAATAGGATTCTCAATGCTACTAAGTTCCACAACAAGTGCGCAAGATGCCGAACAATGGATTCGCTACTCGGCAATATCGCCCGATGGCAGTAAAATAGCATTTACTTTTAAAGGTAATATATACACTGTTGATGCTAACGGAGGCAATGCCAAGCAAATTACATACCATCAGGAGCACGATTTTATGCCCGTTTGGAATAACGACGGCACCAAAATTAGCTTCGCCTCAAACCGTTTTGGCGATTTTGATGTTTTCATAATCGATGCCGAAGGGGGCGTGCCCAAAAGGTTAACCTATCACTCGGCCAACGAGTACCCTTACGCATTTAGCCACGATAATGCACGGGTAATATTTGGCGGACAGCGCCTCGATGACGCAAACCACAGGCAATACCCCACAGGCTCACAACCCGAGGTGTACACTGTGCCAGCTAGTGGAGGTCGAATTGACCAGCTTTGGACAATTCCTGCAGAATTGGTTAGCGTTAGCAGCGATGGCAAAACTATGGTTTATCAGGATAAAAAAGGGGGCGAGAATGAATGGCGCAAGCATCATACATCGGCAATTACGCGTGATATTTGGGCTTACGATGTTGTGAGTAATCAGCATAAAATGATTACTTCGTATGAAGGAGAAGATAGAAACCCCGTTTTTTCAAGTGACAACAAGAGCATTTTCTACCTTAGCGAGCAAAACGGTACCTTTAATGTGCATCAGCTAAGCCTTAACAACCCAAGCAAAGTTGAACAAGTAACAAGTTTCGAGTTTCATCCCGTACGGTTTCTCTCCATCAGCAATAACGAAACCCTATGCTATACGCACCACGGAGACCTATACACGCAAAAACAGGGAGCCGAACCTCAAAAAATTGATGTAAAAATTCAAAGCGGGTCGCTTATCAACAACGAACAGATTCTCCCAATAACCGGAAACATTAGCGAAATGGCCGTATCGCCCAATGGCAAAGAGGTTGCCTTTATTGCCAGAGGCGAAGTTTTTGTATCATCGGTTGAAGGAAAATTCACAAAACGCATTACCAATACAACCGAGCAAGAAAGATTTATAAGCTTTTCGCCCGATGGCAAATCGATAATATATGCTAGTCAGCGAAACTGCGTTTGGGGAATTTATAAAACGTCTAAGGCTACAAACGAAGAGCCATTCTTTTTCGCCTCTACCCTTTTAACTGAGGAAAAAATAATTAACAACAACAACGACAATTACCAACCCAAAATATCTCCAGACGGTAAAGAGATTGCTTTTATTGAGAACCGACGCTCGCTAAAAATATATAATATTGAAAGCAAGCAAATACGCGAAATTCTTGGCTCTGATGAGCTATTTTATATGAGCGATGGTGGCCAGCAGTTTGATTGGAGTCCCGATAGTCAATGGTTACTTACAGGATATTCGCCCAACCTTGGGGTAAGCGAGGTTGTTTTAATTGATGTGAACGGCAAGAAGGAGATGGTAAACCTAACCGAAAGTGGCTTTGGCGACTACTCGGCTAAATGGGTTAACGGAGGAAAACAAATTTTATGGTTTAGCGATAGGCACGGACTACGTGGACTGGCTACCAGCAGCTCACGGCAGCTCGATGTGTACTCTCTCTTCTTTACCCGCGATGGTTGGGATAAATTTAGTATGACCGAAGATGATTATAAGCTTTGGAAAGAGATAGAGAAACTCGATAAAGAGAAAAATAAGGAGAAAGACAAAGATTCACACAAGAAATCGAAGAAGAAAAAGAATGATAAAGAGGATAAGGATAAAGTTGACTCAACTCAGGTAAAAATTGATTGGGACGGCCTTAAGGACAGAAAGAAGCGCCTAACAATTCACTCTTCGAGCCTCTCGGATGCGGTACTCTCAAAAGATGGAGAAACCCTATACTACCTTGCCCGATTCGAAAAAGGATTAAACCTTTGGAGCACCAACCTTCGCACCAATGAAACCAAAATGATTATTCCGCTCAATGAAAGATCGGCGAGTCTTGAGTGGAGCAAAGATATGAGTACCCTTTTTATGCTATCAAACGGCGCAATATCTACCATCGACCTCAAGGCGAAATCTACCAAGCCCGTTAGTATAAGCGGTGAAGTTACAATAAATCTTGACGAGGAACGCCAGCTAATGTTTGATCATGTTTGGAAGCGCAACAAGGCAATGTTCTATATATCAGACTACCACGGTGCACCTTGGGACAAACTTCGCGAGGAGTATGAACCAAAACTACCGCTTTTAGGTAACGATTTTGAACTTACCGAATTGCTATCGGAAATGCTTGGCGAACTTAACGTTTCACATAGCGGAGCACGCTATCGCGGTAGCATTCCAAATGGTACAGAAACAGCATCGTTAGGTATTTTTATCGACTATACCTACCAAGGTGCAGGTATTAAAATTGCTGAAGTAATGAAGTTTGGTCCGCTTGATAAAGAACATATTAAGGTAAAACCAAATATGATTATTAAATCAATTGATGGCGAAGCAATTACCCATGATGTAGATTTTGCGAAATTTTTAGACAAGAAAGCCAATAAATTTACATCGCTTGAAATTACTGACCCAAAACAAGGGTCAACATTTAGCATAACAGTGAAGCCCATAAGCCAAGGTCAAGAAAATTCGCTACTTTACAACAGATGGGTAAAACAAAACGAGGAGCTAGTGGATAGTCTAAGCAAAGGACAGCTTGGTTATGTTCATATTCCTGGAATGAGCGATGAACCATACCGTAACACCTACGAAAAAGCTATGGGTAAATATGCCCAAACTAAAGGACTGATTATTGATACTCGTTTTAATGGTGGAGGTGATTTGGTTAGCGATTTAGCTATGTTCCTAACTGGTCAAAATTTTATTGAGTATGCCATTGAAACTCGCTCACTGGGTACCGAACCCCTTGCCCGCTGGACAAGACCCTCGGTTGCGCTAGTAAACGAGTCAAACTACAGCGATGGGCATTGTTTTAGCTGTGGATACCAAGATTTAGGAATAGGAACTCTAATTGGTATGCCCGTGCCAGGCACTTGTAGCTTTGCCGGCTGGGAAATGCTTCAGAATGGTAAAATAATGTGGGGTTCAATTCCGGTTAGCGCAAAAAATATGAAGGGCGAATGGTTGGAAAACAATCAATCGGTGCCCGACATTATAGTAAAAAATATGCCAGGCGAAATAGATAAAGGTCGTGATGAGCAGCTCGAAGTAGCTATTAAGGAACTACTTAAAAACATTTAAACAATTTGTAAAGATGAGAGAGGGTGCTAGCTAGCACCCTCTCTTTTGTATGTATCAATAGTGTTTAAAAATCTATATCTGCGACATTTTTTCGGCGTAATACTTCCCATCCTTCAACTTCTGCGCACACTCAGCAAAAGCTTTAATCGTAATTTCAACATCCTCGAGGGTGTGAACAGCGGTTGGTATAAGGCGTAATAGCATTTGAGGCTTTAAAACAATTGGGTGAATAAAGGCTACAATATAATTAGTTTCTTGCTTTTAGGCAGTCCGCTAGATTTTTTAGCAAACCCTAAAATGTACCCACCACCACCCGCACCGCATAGTTTAAGGTAAAAGCCATCGGTATTAAGCCCCTTTTTCCATAGAAAGCGATAATCGACTGGGATAAATTCTTGCAGATGCTGAAATTGTAAAGCGGATAGCTCCCTTAGGTTAGAAAAGAAATCGTCAAAATCTGCATTCAGAATTGCTTTAATGCATCCGTTTGTACTTTTTACGATAGCTGGTATTACCAAATTTTCAAAATCAGAAACTCCTGCTTTAGCTTTAAAATCATTTACCAGATTTTGCGTAGAACGGGAGATATCCGTGTCAACTATAAATGCATTGAATGGAGAAAGTTCAATATCCACCTGATTTACATTATTGCTTTTATGTAATGGTTTATTCAGATAGCTAACCAATGGGTCGAGGCCTGAGCTGGTCCCGTGGAAATAGGATTCAAGTTCAGCAAGTATCCTTCGTACCTCTTCAATTTCCCTCTCTTCCTTCTCAATTTTAAATTTGCGATAAAATGCGGCTACCATCGCACCCGAACTCCCTACACCATAACCTATGGGGATATTAGAGTTAAAGTAAAGCCCCTTGCTGAGTTCCGAAGCAATCTGCGAGGTATTAAAAAGATTTGAGAAGTTTGATTTTACAACAAACTCGAAAAACGCAACTAGTATTTTGTGTGATACCAACTTGTCGTCGTTGCACTGATTAGTTGAAATAAAATCGAACTTACCCGAAAAACCTGAAAATGGCATTAGCAATGCATCGGAACCATAGAGAACCGTATGCTCGCCAAATAGCAATATTTTAGAATTGAAGTATTTCACAAATTTGTATGGCTATAATTTATTGGGTCCTGTAGAAATCTCATCATCAATCCAAAATCCATTTTCGCATAGTTCTGTTAGGTTACTTGTAATAAAACTAACCATTTGTGTCCTAATTGAGGCTTTATAAAGTATGTGGATATTGGCACCTGCATCGAGCGTAAAGGTGAAATTAAGTTGACTACTCGTTCTAAAAGCCTTTAACCTCTCGAGAGCCACTAGCGTGTTTGGCTTAAGTAGCGAGACCGATGGAACCGATGACAGAAGTAGGGCGTGCAGCGTCATTGCCTCGTTCTCAACAATCTGAGCAAAATTCCGCTCGTCGCCCATCTTTAGACTTTCTAAAATTTTATCTATATTTTGCCTAGCCTGCTCGTACCGAGCAGTAGCAAAGGGATGGTTTTGCATTAAACCGTGCCCGAGGGTGCTGGACAACTCCTTTTTGCCCGAGTCGATTATGAGAATTGCATCAAAATAGTTTTTGAAAACAGAATTTACTTCGCTTCTCAATTCAATGGCAGACTCATTACTCGAACCTTTTACACTCTTGGTTTCGCCCCAGAGAACCAACTCACCATAGGTTGAACGACAAGCGCTACCCGACCCCAACCGTGCTAAAAAAGATGCTTTTTGGAAAAACTTGTGGGTATCATTGAGCTTGCCAAATAACTCATTCTCAATACTGCATAAACATAGCGCCAATGCGCTATATGCCGATGCCGAAGAGGCAATACCTGCCGAATGTGGAAACGTATTTTGGCTGTATATAAGTAAATCAAGACTCTTTATAAAAGGGATGTAAATTGAAATTCTGTCAAGGTATTTTCGAACCTTATCCTCAAATTCAATATTTTGCTTCTGCTCAAAATAGTATTCAAGCAATGGCAATTCTTTCCGCTTCTTTTGATATTCAATTCGGGTAATGGTTTTAGAATGCTTAAGCGTAAAACTAAACGAAGGATTCTGAGGCAGCTGCTCGCCATACTTGCCCCAATACTTTACCAATGCAATATTCGATGGGCTTTCCCAACCTACACTTTTAGGACTGGAAAGCTCAAAAAACGTAAGGCTTTTGGCATCCTTTAAATACTTTTGGCTTTGTGGCAAATGGCTCATAGCACAATATCATTATATTTGAGTATTACGCTGTAACCCTTTTGTTTAAAGTAGTTAACAACATCATCGACTGTCCCACGATGAGTGGCTAAAACAAAGTCGCCACCCCAAGCGCCCAACGATTTTACAGTTCCTGTAAAATCATTAAACAGCTCCGACTTAACCGTAGGCAAACCTATGGCCTTCGACACAATTTCCTCGTGCTCATTTAAATAGCCATTAAACTCATCAAGATTTTTGGAGTTTACCACAAGTTTGGTAAGTTCTGTAATTCTTTTTGCCTCATCCTTTCGCTCCAAAATTTGAGAACCAAGCAAACTGATGCTTATTGCTGTATCCTGCTTTCTTCCTAAGTAAACAAAATACAAATTCTCACTAAAACTGGGATTGAAACACGCCTTTTGTACCGTAGGTTTAACCAAATTACTATATAGTATTGGCCCTTTTGCGGTGGCGCAAGCAATATCGTAACCCGACCCTTTGGAAACGGCAAACAGCATACTGTATGGGTCTATGCCCGCCCAATTTGCCAAGTTTGATATTAGCGTTGAGCTGCTACCCAAGCCCCAATCCATTGGAAATTCAACATTAGCCTCGAATGATAATTGCCTATTTAAATTCCTAAAAGCCAGACTATTTTGATGAATATGGATTAATAATTGCTGAATGTACTCTGCTGATTTTATTCTGTTTGTGTTGATAATCGAGAAATCATCAAGTTTAAACTCCGCAGAAAACCAACTAATACCCTGTACGGTGGTTTGCCATTTTATAATCCTACTATCGCCCTCTACCTCCGCAACCTGCAAACTTTGGCCAAGTTTAAGGGGCAGTGCAAATGCTTTGGCACCTGCAAGTACAAAGTACTCACCCGTGATAAGAAGCTTTCCGTGGGCGTAGAATTTAGCGTACATTGAATGAAACTATTAGTTATGCAAAACAGAAAGAATAGATTTAACTTCCTAGAAATTCTTGTACAGATTTATGCGAAACCTTCCTGTTTTTAAAGTACTCCTCTGCCCGCTCTTTCTGCTCATTGGTTGCGTTTAGCGAACTTAAAATATTATTTAGATGAAATCGCATATGTCCCTTCTGAATTCCAGAGGTAGTAAGCGCCCGAACTGCCGAAAATGTATTTGCAAGTCCTGCCGCAGCAACTATTGCCATTAGCTCTTTAGCCGATGGCTTACCCAAAATATCGAGTGAGAGTTTTGCCAAGGGGTGAAGATTGGTTAATCCCCCAACCGTTCCCAGTGCCATAGGAATACGAAGCGTATATCGAAATTTGCCCTTATCAATATCTACAGTTGTTAAGCTTTTGTAGTGCCCATTTCGGGCAGCGTAAGAGTGTCCACAGGCCTCAACCGCACGAAAATCGTTTCCGGTAGCCAGTACAACGGCATCAACCCCATTGTAGATTCCTTTATTGTGGGTTGTAGCCCTGTAAATATCAATGTTTGCAATATCTACAGCCAGCTTAAATTTTTGAGCATATTCCGTTGGCGATAGCTCGCCTGAAATTTCCGCCAAATCATCAATATCACACTCAACATAGCACTCAACAATGCTCTCGGGGGTATGGTTTGATAGAATTGCCATTACAATGTCGCATTCGGATTCAGCATCGCTAAAATGCTCAAAAAAATATTGTTTTAACGCCTGCGCCATCTCTTCAAGAACCGAATTGATAATGTTGGCTCCCATTGCATCGACGGTTTCAAACTTAACCCTTACCTGATAGTAGTTCTCAAGTTTATCGGTAAAATCAATCAATTCAATATCAACAATACCCCCATTGCGCCTTCGCATATTCTCGAGCAAATGAGAGGAACTTGCTATCAATCGCTCTTTAATGTTTTCAAATTCTGATTTCAATTGCTTTGAATTGCCCAGCCACCTAAAATGCACCTGCCCCATCTTTATGGTAGAAATTACCTTGGCAACAAACCCACCCCGATTGAACCAAAATTTTGCCGCAGCCGATGCAGCAGCAACTACAGAACTTTCCTCAATAACCATTGGCACAAAGTAAGCCTTGCCATTCACCATAAAGTTAGGAGCTATGCTAAAAGGCAGCATATAGTTGGATACTACGTTTTCGCTAATCTCATCTAGCTGCTTCTGTATTTCAGTATTTTGCAACTTAAATTGGTTCAGCACATTAAACTGTTCAATAGCAATGTTAGTACGCGAAGCAATAATCGAGATTTTTTCGCTGTTGCTTAGCTTTGAAAATCCGTTAATATATTGTGAATTACTCATAGTTAACAACTCTGTAAATTATGTTTTTACCCCGAAAGCCTGAGTTTCTTCTTTGAAAAAGTTATATACTCCTGGCAATCACCAACTTTAATATTTCTGTAGTTCCTTCTCCAATACTCAGAATACGCTGGTCGCGGTAAAAACGCTCAATATCGTTATTCTTAAACAGTCCGTAACCGCCAAAAATCTGAACGGCTTCGTCGGCTATCTGCTTAGCAATTTCGGATGTATATAGTTTAGAGATGGCAGCCTGCTTTTTAAAAGACAGGTTATTATCCTTTAGCCAACAGCTGTAGTAAAGGTAGTTCCTTGCCAATTCGAGCTTAATATCCATTTCAGCCAATTTATCGGAGATAGCGTGAATTTTCGATAGTGACTTGCCAAACTGATGCCTTTTTTTTGCATACGCATTTGCCATTTCGAATGCTCCTTGCGCTAAACCCAGTCCAACTGCCGCAATTGAAAGTCTACCAGAATCTAAGGTTTCCAACATATAATGCATCCCTCTTCCACGCTCGCCAAGCAAATTTTGTTCTGGAACAATGGTATTATTAAATGTTAGCAGTCCTGTATCGGCAGCCCGCCAAACCATCTTATTATGAATTGGTTCTGCTTTGTATTCTGATACCTCCCTCTCGACAATAATGGCTGAGAATTCCTTTTGACCCTCCTTATCGCTTGTGTTGGCCAATAGAGTTACTCCCTTGGATAACTCTGATGCCGAGTTGGTTATAAATATCTTTTGACCATTTACAACCCATTGATTGGTTTTAAGAAGCGCTGTAGTTTCAATGGCTCGGGCATCAGAACCAGCATTGGGCTCGGTTAAACCAAATGCCCAAACGCCTTCGCCTGAGGTTAAACTAGGCAGCAAACGTTTTTGCTGCTCACTATTGCCGTACTTGTAAATTGGAGTAATTCCCAACGAATTATGGGCGGCCATAGTAGCCGCCTGGGAACTATCAACCCGCGCCAACTCCTCAACGGCGATGATGTATGAAAGGGTGTCGAGATTTCGACCGCCAAACTCCACAGGTAGGTTCATTCCGAAGAGTCCAATTTTACCCATCGCTTTGGTTAGTTCAACCGAAAACTCGCTTCGTTCATCGAGCCCTTGAGCCAATGGCTTTATCTCCTTTTCAGCAAAAATACGAACTTGTTCACGAAGGTCATTATGCTGTTTGTTTATTAATGGATGATGCATATTCTTATCTTTCAGATTATCTTATTCGTTTTCATTTTCAACTAGCCAGTAAGGCTTCCGTTTTTCAATAAATGCGCTAATGCCCTCCTGAGCCTCTGTAGATGTTTTTAAAGTGGCAATGGAGTTGGCCGTTAGGTTGTTTACCTCATCAATGTTAGAGCAATGTCCAAGTTCCCTTATCAATCGTTTAATTTCCTTAATCCCGCTGGGAGAAGCTTTACGTAAATCGGCGATGATTGAGTTCAATAATGCTTCAATCTTTTCGGAGGGTATTAAAAAATCAACAAGACCATAGTCGTACCCTTCGGCTGCGCTAAATATTTTGCCTGTAAGCATTAGGTACTTAGCCTTTTGCTGGTTAACACGAGTTAACACATAAGGTAATATTGTTGAGGGGGCAAGACCTAGTTTCACCTCTGAGAACGAAAATATTGCATTCTCATCGGCAATCACCATATCGGCAGCTGCCAGAAGCCCATTCCCTCCGCCAAATACGTTGCCCGTTGCAATGGCAATAGTTGGCTTACTTGAACTTGCAATTGAACTTAAACAACTAGTCCACTTGTACCCATCAGCGAGGTTTTGCTCGTAACCTGACTTGCTAACTGTAAGCATATTAACGAGATTGGCACCAGCACTAAACGACTTACCCTTACCCCTTAAAACGATGACCCTAACGTTATCCATTTGCTCAATAGAGTGAAAGCAATCGGTCAACTCTTCTAGCATCTGAATACTTACAGCATTATGCAAATCTGGTTTATTAAGCCAAATTGTGGTTACACCATCTTTAGTATCAATGCATATCTCGTTGTAACTATCCATACTTTTTACATTCTATAAATACCGGGCTTGTAATCCGGAACTTCTTTGTTTGCAGCAATAGATAAACCCAAGGCTATTGCTTTTCGTGTATCCACAGGATCGATAATACCGTCGTCCCAAAGGCGCGCAGTGCCAAAGTAAGCCGATGCTTCATCTTCGTAACGCTTTATGATTTCTTTTTTAAACTCATCAATATCTTCAACGCCTTTCTGCTTTACGCTACCGAGAACCTCAGCTGCCTGACGACCTCCCATAACTGAAATTTTGGAGTTAGGCCATGCAAAAAGTAGTGTAGGTTTATAGGCACGGCCTGCCATTGCATAGTTGCCCGCACCGTGCGAGCGGCCAAAGACGATGGTGATTTTTGGAACATTTGCATTGGCAACCGCATGTACCATTTTAGCTCCGTCTTTTGCAATACCTTTTTGTTCGGCACTTTTACCAACCATAAAACCCGTTATATTATGCAAAAAAACGAGTGGTATTTTTCGAATACTACACATCTCAATAAAATGCGTAGCCTTAAGCGCCGACTCGGAAAAAAGCACACCGTTATTGGCAATAACCCCAATGGTTTGCCCCATAATTTTAGCAAAGCCTGTAACTATGGTTTTTCCATAGCTGGGTTTAAACTCCTGAAATTTACTACCATCAACAACCCGAGCAATAATTTCGTATGGGTCTATCCAGCGAGAAGTTTGAGAGTGTATTACCCCATAAAGCTCATCCATAGAGTATAGTGGCTTCTCAAAACTTTCGGATTTGTTACTATGCTTGCGAGGCTTTGGGAGGTACTCAAAAATATTTCGGCACGTTTGAATGGCATCAGCCTCCGTTTTTGCAAAATGATCGGCTACACCCGAAATGTGGGTATGCACATAGGCTCCGCCGAGATCCTCGGCAGTTACTTCTTCTCCAATAGCGGCTTTAACAAGCGGTGGCCCCGCAAGGAATATGGTTCCTTGCTTATCAACAATTATCGATTCGTCGCTCATGGCAGGAATGTACGCACCACCAGCAGTACAAGAACCCATAACCATTGCAATTTGAGGAATACCCGCAGCAGATAACTTGGATTGGTTGTAAAATATTTTGCCAAAGTGGTCATGATCAGCAAAAACATTAGCCTGTTCGGGAAGAAATATTCCACCCGACTCAACAATATAAACACAGGGTAAATGGTTATTAAGTGCAACCTCCTGAGCCCTAAGATGTTTCTTAATCGTTTCTTTTACGTAGGTTCCTCCTTTTACTGTTGGGTCGTTTGCAATAATAATGGACTCAATACCCTGAATTACACCAATGCCAGTAATAATTCCGGCACTATGAAATTTATTATCGTAAAGTCCATTTGCAGCTAAGGTTGAGAACTCGAAAAATGTAGTATTCTTATCAATTAAACTATCAACACGTTCGCGGGCAGTCATCTTACCCTTTGCCCTGTGCTTAACCACATAGCTATCGTTGTTTCTGTTGAGAACTGCAGATGTTGCTGTTTTAAACTCTTCCATAATTATCTGAGTTTCCTTATAGTTCTCAACAAATGAGTCAGACCTCCTTTTTATGTTGGTTTTGATTACTGTTGTGGCTGCGTTTATCATAAATAAGAATATTAAAGGGCACTAAAAAACCTCTATATACATAAACAATAAACCGTTTTTGTATTTATAAAGGCAATGAGCTTCACACTATACGTCAGTTATAACTTAAGCGGTTGAATTATCACTAGAAAAATTTCAGAATAATAACATCGGCAATTAAACCCAACAGGAACAGCATTCCAAACGATCGGTTAAACACGAATGCTCTACTAACCAAATACAATGGCCAGCCTATCCCCTCTTTGCCCTCAGGCTGCACTTCTGGTCGTTTTTGGAGCATAACCTTGGTCATTTGAATAAACTTTGGTATTGATAGTAAAACCAATAGTACTGCTGGCCCCAGCTGACCCGTTATAACAAAAAAGGCTACTAAGGCATACTGAATTACCCAAAGTACAATGATTGAGTAGCGCGAAGCTTTTTGGCCAATTAAAACCGGAATAGTATGGATGTTTTTAGCCTTATCGGCCTCTAGTTTATCGGCGTGCTTGCCCAACAGCACCGTTGTTGGACCAAAGGCATACACTAGGCTAACCAATGCCACCCAGTTACTCCATTCTCCACCCGATACAACAAAATAGCTTCCGCCAATCATTAATGGCCCCCAAACAAGAACTACCGAAATTTCGCCCAGTCCATAGTATTTTAGTGGCCAGGTGTAAAAAAGCAAGAAAAAAAGTCCAGGAACAAGCAGCCACAGTGTTTGCAAACCAACCAAATAGGTAATGGCAAGCCCTGCCACTAAAGCAAGTAACCCGGTTACAACTATATAGGTTATAAAACGATTCTTGGTGAGAAAACCATTTTCGAGTGGGTGTGGGCCGTAGAGTGCACGAAAATAATTATCCTTATCAACACCCTTTGTAAAGTCAACATAATCGTTTAATAGATTATTGGTGGCATGGGCAAAGATTAAGCCGAAGAATGTGAGTAAAAAGATGGGCCAAGAAAAACTCCCCGATCGATATGCCAGCAAACCACCAATGGCTGCGGCAAGTCCAGTCATAATAAAAACGGCGGCACGGGTTGAAATAAGCCACCTTGAAACGATATCGTAACTATCCCATTCTTGTTTTGAAACTTTTGGGATAACCCTAAGTGCTTTAAGCCAAACACGAATCATACCTAGTAATTTAAGGGTAAAACAAATCCTGTTATTTAAAATGTGTTAACAACAGAACCCTTAAATTGTTAAGTTGATAAAATTTATGCTTACGCCTAAATGGTAATAAATTATCCAAATGAGGTTGGAACTTAACACAATAAAGGCTGTCTAAAAAGACAGCCTCCTCTTTATATGTATCATTAGTATATTAACAAGTCAATACTTCTAAATCGCCTTCGCTCAAGGCAGGTAACTCAGTCTTACCGTTAGCCTGATTAAATATAATGAACGAAGCCAAACGTAAGTAGAAATGGCAGTTATAATTGGCTAGTAAATTACATCTTATTAACTAAACAAAATCATTTTACAACTCTATATCTGCGACATTTTTTCGGCGTAATACTTCCCATCCTTCAACTTCTGCGCACACTCAGCAAAAGCTTTAATCGTAATTTCAACATCCTCGAGGGTGTGAACAGCGGTTGGTATAAGGCGTAA
>Ga0265295_1003181_pt1 | contig 24474 bp, 26 predicted proteins | sample Munlansysbiofilm_FD_192503 | JGI IMG/M metagenome (GOLD analysis project Ga0265295, IMG submission 192503) | Leachate microbial communities from a municipal landfill in Southern Ontario, Canada - Methane capture system biofilm | ecosystem: Engineered > Solid waste > Landfill > Unclassified ... | reverse complement strand
TTTTGATATTTATTATAATTAGAAGAGCTATTTATAATCTTGGTTAAATCCTTTGTAAAACATCTTCGATATCTCTACAATGGGAGTGTATCATTGTAGAAGAAGGTGTTTATATGTATGTCGTTTCTCGTGTATTATCCTTTGAAAAAGGGATTGACGATAACGTGTTGGATCAAATGAAAAAACCTAGCATCATGAAGCATTTTAAAGGGTTTATCCGACGCGATGTTTTATTAAATGTTAAAAATCCGGATAAGGATATTGTCCGTATTTTAGTTTACTGGGAGTCTAAAGAAGACTATTACCGATTTGAAGGTAGCAAAGAACATATCATGTTGCATAAAGATCGGTCCAATCCTCATCATCAAAAACCTGTGGGTTTAATCGATATGTCAAAAGAAGTTTTTACGCTTCTTCAAAGTGAAATGTATGAACCCAAATAAAAGAAAGATACATAAAAGATTATTCTTGATCTTGTCTTTTATCATACTCATCCTTTTATCACTATCTATAGGCGTGCTTAAGGTAAGCATCAGCGATTTAATTACAGGTGATCCTCAAGCTTGGGAAGTGATTTGGGTATCTCGGATTCCAAGAACGATTGCTATTATTTTAACTGCATCGAGTTTATCGATCGCTGGTTTGATTATGCAAGCAATCAGTAGAAATAAGTTTATTTCACCAAGTACCGCAGGAACAACAAACGCAGCCGTCTTAGGTGTTTTAGTCGGATATTTAGTGATGGGTAATCAACCGGTTGTTTTAAGATCACTGTTCGCTTTTGTGTTTGCTTTATTATCAACATTTATCTTTATGTTCATGCTAAAGAAGATTAAGTTTAAAAATGTGATTTATGTACCACTTATTGGTATGATGTATGGCGCGATGATTTCATCGATTGCTACTTTTATCGCACACAGATATAATGCCCTACAGTTTTTAAACACAATTGGTATCGGTGGTTTTTCAAATAAAGCTGTTGGATCGTATGAACTTTTATATTTAGTGATTCCAGCCATCATATTAGCTGTTGTGTACGCCACACGATTTAGTATTGCAGGCATGGGTGAAGATTTTGCTAAAAACTTAGGTCTCAAATATGGTGTGGTCATCTCAATCGGTTTAATCATTATTGCTGTTACATCTTCGATTACATTTGTTATGGTTGGGATGCTTCCTTTTGTTGGACTGATCGTTCCTAATTTGGTGACACATTATTATGGTGACCATGTTAAAAAAACAGTGATTGATATTGCATTGTTTGGTTCTTCATTCGTTCTATTAAATGATATCTTAAGTCGTCTCATCGTTTTTCCCTATGAAATATCCATCAGTTTTACGATGGGTGTTACAGGTGCTTTAATCTTCTTAGTCCTTATTTTTAGGAGGATGAAGTATGAAGCATAAAAAAGTTTTTATGTGGTTAAGTATACTGGTTGTCTTTTCCATGATTTTCTATCTTTTCTTTTGGATGTTAACAACACCTTATGATTTATTTCCTAGTGATCCACTTAGAGCTGAGAAAATGAGAGATGCTATTTTAAGCATTGTGTCTCGAAAAAGTATACAAATGCTGGCAATGATTGTTTCTGCTATTTTAATCAGTTCAACAGCTTTAGTTTTTCAAACCTTGACACATAACAGGATCTTAACACCAAGTTTAATTGGGTTTGATGCGATTTTTATCAGTGTTCAAACTGCGATTGTGTTTTTCTTTACATCGTCATCTATCATTTATCTAAATCCATACATCAATTTTCTTGTCGCCTCTGGGTTCATGATTCTCATATCCTTATCCCTTTATAAATTGATTCTTAAGAACAATCGAAACCATATCATTTTCTTATTATTAGTAGGCATGGTTTTATCAACATTCTCAAGGTCTCTTGCTTCATTTTTACAAAACATCATGGATCCTGAAGAATTTCAAAGCTTAACCATCAGAACAGAAGTATCGATCACAAATATGAACACGTCAATCATTGGTATCGCACTCCCAGTGATGGTGGTGATTATTGTTTTGCTAATCAGAGAGTTTAAGCACTATGATGTCATGAGTTTAGGTGAATCCCAAGCGATTAGTCTTGGTGTGTCTTATACCAAAAAAATGAATGTTGGGTTAATCTATATTGCGCTTGCCATGAGCATTTCAACAGCGATGATTGGACCCATATCTTTTCTTGGATTAATTGCTGTGAATGCTGCAAGAGAAATGCTGAAAGACTATAAGCATTTTCCTCTCTTTATCGCATCCTCTTTAGTCGCTATTATTTTCTTAGTCTTAGGACAAGGTATTATTGCAGAAACAGGTTATCTAACAACGGTAACCGTACTGATTAGTATGGTAGGCGGTGCTTACATGATCTATCTGATATTAAAGGAGAATCAATCATGATTGAAATGAAACATATCACACATGCATATGGTGAGATCAAAGTATTAGATGATGTCAATTTAACGATAAAAGAAGAAAAAATAACTGCTTTAATTGGTGCAAATGGTGCGGGTAAATCCACATTGCTCGGTGTACTTTCTAGATTGTTAACTCCAGCAACTGGAGCTATTTATTTAGATGGTGTATCCATCAATCAGATGAAGTCAAAAGATATCGCGAAAAGGATTGCTATTTTAAAACAGACGAATCAATTGAATATACGCATCACTGTTAAAGATCTTGTTTCCTTTGGGAGATTTCCACACAGTCAAGGAAGATTGAAAGATAGTGATAACATGAAGATCGAAGAAGCTTTGCAGTACATGAATGTTAAAGATTTAGAAAACAGATATTTAGACGAGCTTTCAGGTGGTCAAAGACAAAGAGCGTATATCGCCATGATTTTAGCGCAAGATACAAAATATATTTTTCTTGACGAACCACTCAATAATCTCGATATGAAATATGCCGTAGAGATGATGACGATCTTGCAAAAAATGGTGAAAGAATTGCATAAAACAATTGTTGTTGTGATGCATGATATTAATTTTGCTGCAGCTTTTGCAGATCACATCATCGCCATGAAGGATGGTCAAATTATTGAAGAGGGTACCATCGATTATATGATGGATAAAGCTATTTTAGATCACGTTTTTGACCATGATTTTTGTATCGCAGGTGTGAATGGTAGAAAGGTTTGTATTTATTATCAACAAAAAGAAACAGTCCAAGAGACTGACATATAAAAAGGAGAATTTGTAGATGAAAAAAGGTTTATTTATGATTGTATTAATGGCTTTATCAAGCCTTATATATGCGTGTGGTACAAAGGAAGAAGTCATCAATGACTTCGTTAGAGATGATGTTGAAATAACACATAAAGTCACATCGGGTGCTTTAACGAATGAAGCACAAACCGGTTGGACAGGTGGTTCGAGAGTTCAAGTTACTGAAGCGTTTAAAACGAATCCTGCGGTGGTTGCTATTTTTGCATACGATGTCCTAGATATCTTAGATACCGTTGGCATTGCTCAAACATCAATTATGGATTTAGGGATTCCCAAATCTAATGTTCCCACATATTTAAATGCCTATGATCGTGATGATGTGATGAATGTCGGAACGCTCTTTATTCCAGATTGGGATGCGCTTGATCTTTTTATGCCCGATTTGATCATTATTGGCGGTAGATCAGCGGGTGCCTATGATCAGTTGAAAGAAAATTATCCCGATACTGATATTTTAGATGTGACAACTGTTCAAGGTGAATATATCGAAAGTATGACAAGAAATGCCATGAATCTAGCAAAGATATTTCCAAGTGTTTCAGATGACATCAACGATAAACTAAATGAATTAACTGCTGATATCGCATTGATCAAAGAAGAAGTCAAAACGTATGAAGCACTCTTTGTCATGGTCAATGGTGAATCCTTATCCTTTTATGGACCTACAGGTAGATTTGCAGTCTTATACGATGAATTTGGATTTATTCCTGCAGATGCAAATGCAGAAGAAGGCGGTTCACACGGAAACGTTATCGGTTATGAATATGTAGCTGCAGTCAATCCACAGATTTTATTTTTACTTGATCGCGGAGCAGCCATAGGCGGCTCATCAACCATAGATCAGGTTAAAGAAAACCAACTTATCTTAGGAACTGATGCAGGAAAGAACAATGACATTTTTACTTTAGATCCCGTTGCGTGGTATATCAGTCCAGGCGGATTTCAATCAACTCAGCAAATGATTGCTGATTTACAGGTTGTCATTGATACGATGTGACATTTAGCCCCTTTAGGGGCTGTTTTGTTTCACATATTTAATCACTTTATTGACAAAAATATAATAATTTGTTATCATTAGTTGAGCTTTTAGGAGGTTTTTATGAACTGGGCAGATATTTTAATTATTATCGTCACCATCTTACTGATTGGTGCAGTCTTACTACAATCTTCACAAGATGATATTAAGGATGCTTTTAGCGGTGAAAAATCAGAATTATTCAAAAATCGTAAATCACGTGGTTTAGAATTATTCTTAGTTCGCGCATCAGCAGTCTTATCGCTTCTACTTGTTGTTTTAGTAGTTGTTTCTAACTTTTTACACTAAGTCATCTTTAACATGAAAACCAAGTGTTTCTAAGGGAACACTTTTTTCATCAAAGGAGTTCTATGCAACGTTATTTTTTAAAAACGAAATCCAATGAAATCACAGGACCTGATGCACATCACATCACGAAAGTTATGCGTATGTCATCACATGATCAGATCATCGTCTGTTATGAAAAGCGATGTTTTTTATCTGAAGTCCTATTGGAAGATTCCCGTGTTTTCTTTAAAGAGATCAAAGAGTTAGAAAGTGTTAAATCGCCTTATGTAGCACTCATTCAAGGATTACCAAAACATCCCAAAAGTGAAACAGTATGTAAATATGCAACGCTTTTTGGAGCATCTAAGATCACGTTTGTTCCGATGCAACGAAGCATTGCTAAACTCGATAACGAAAATAACAAATTGAAGCGCATGCATTTGATTGCTAAAGAAGCTGCTGAACTGGCACATCGTTTTGATATCCCAGACATCACGTTTGAATCTGCGTTAAAACATATCGATTGGAAACAGTTCAATATCGTTTTGCTCGCAGATGAAAACGAGAAAACGTTGACACTGCCTATCGCATGTCCATCGATTAAAGAAGATGACAGAATCGCACTTATTATCGGACCTGAAGGTGGTATCACGGATCAAGAAAGAGCATACTTTGAACAGCAGGGTGCAAAAATGGTTTCACTTGGTAAAAACATCTTACCGACTGAACTTGCAGCCCTTTATGCACTGAGTTATGTATCTTTGAAAAACTTTTAAATCTTTTTGACAAAAGCTAAAAAATGCTATATAATAAATGAGGCTAATCAATCCTAAGCGTGGAAGGAGGGCAGACTATGCCTAAAACAATCGTTCGCGAAAAAGAAACAATTGAAGATGCTTTACGTCGCTTTAAACGTGATGTTTCTAAGTCAGGAACTCTCCAAGAAGCACGCAAACGTGAGTTCTACTTGAAACCATCAGTAGAACGTAAAGAACGCCAACGTGCAGCACGCGCAAAAAAGAAGTAAAGTACAAAATCGCACCTACGGGTGCGTTTTTATATCTTTTTGAAACGAAAAAAGGACAAATGGTGCTTTTTTCTTTTTGTCTCTATGGTATAATGATTTTACGGTAAGGAGCGGATTTAATGAAATTAAATCAACAAATTCATCACGCCGAAGCAATCGCAAGACTTGTCGGTGTACAAGATCGTAACCTTTTGGTTTTCAAGCAATATTTAGGGATGACTGTTACTGTCAGTGGCTCAGAGATTATCACGGATGCTCCTAAAGAACAGTTACCATTGCTGGAAGCTATTTTTTCAGTTTTAATCGAACTTGCTGAACATCAAGTTCAGTTATCCGAAAGAGATATCATGTATATTATCAAACTCGCTGAAAAAAATGAATTGGAAGGCGTTTTTGATTTATATAAAAACAGAAAAAGAATACTAATTAATGACCAAGGCAGATCCGTATACCCAAAAACATTTAATCAGAAAACATATGTAGAGATGATGACACACCACGACTTAGTCTTTGGTGTTGGTCCAGCTGGAACGGGTAAAACCTATTTAGCAGTTGCACAAGCGGTCGCCGATTTAAAAAACAATAAAGTGAAAAAACTGATTTTGACACGTCCTGTTGTTGAAGCAGGGGAAAACTTAGGGTTTTTACCCGGGGATTTAAAAGAGAAAGTCGACCCTTACTTAGTTCCTCTTTATGATGCATTATATGAAATGCTTGGTACACAGACCACATTGTCTTTAATGGAAAAAGGAGTTATCGAAATTGCTCCACTTGCTTACATGCGAGGTCGCACGTTAGAAAATGCTTTTGTCATTTTGGATGAAGCACAAAATACGACGAAAGTTCAAATGAAAATGTTTTTAACACGTTTGGGTTTCGCATCAAAAATGGTCATTACAGGTGATCCTTCCCAATCCGATCTTCCAAGAGGTATACCCTCAGGTTTAAATCAAGCTTTAACGATTTTAGATCGTCTTGATGATGTGAAAATTATCACCTTTGATAAAACGGATGTCGTTAGACACCCACTTGTTCAACGCATTCTTGAAAGGTATGAAGAAAATGAAGACAAATCTCTTTAATCAAACCGATACTGATTTAAAAGAAATCAAGAAAATTATGCGTCGCATTTTTAAACACGTCAAAGAAAAATTGAGCATGCAGATTATTTTTGTCACACAAGAAGAAATTCACAGACTCAATTTAACATATCGTCAAATGGATAAACCGACAGATGTCTTAAGCTTTGTTAACGATGATGAAAATGATAAATCACTTGGAGATGTCTTCATCTCCATCGAACAAGCGAGAAAACAAGCAGATGAATTAGGTCATTCATTTGAAAGAGAAATTGGCTTTTTAGCTGTCCATGGTTATCTTCACTTAAAAGGGTATGATCACCATACCAAAGAAGAAGAAAAAGCGATGGTAACGATGCAAGAAATGATACTCACAAAAGCAAAACTTGAAAGGATGAAATCATGAAACCTAACATACAAGAAGCGTTAAACGCAAGAGATAAAGCCTATGTTCCTTATTCAAAATTTAAGGTAGGAGCAGCTATTGAACTTAAAAACGGAAAAATCATCCATGGAGCAAACATCGAAAATGCTTCTTTTGGCTTAACATCTTGTGCAGAAAGAAACGCACTTTTCTCATTGATTAGCCAAGGCTATCATGTAGAAGATATCGTTTCAATCACCATCATTGCTAATGATCATGGCCCTGTATCACCTTGTGGCGCATGTCGTCAGGTGATGCATGAACTCATGCCTAAAGAGACGAAAATCTATTTAGCAAATACCAAAGGAGAAATCAAAGAAACAACCACAGATGAACTGTTACCCTATGGTTTTGTCTTTGATGAAAAGCCTCATGACTAACCCGCATCGCTCAGGGTTTGTTGCGATTATTGGACGCCCTAATGTGGGAAAATCAACGTTACTCAATGCATTGATTGGTGAAAAGGTTGCCATCATGAGCGCTAAACCTCAGACAACCCGTCATCGTATCATGGGTGTTTTAACAAAACCTGATTATCAGATTATCTTTGTTGATACCCCAGGATTGCATAAGGGAAAAGATTTACTTAACAAAACAATTGATAAAATTGCAGTTTCAGCCATATCAGATGTAGATCTTGTTCTTTATGTTGTTGACAAGCCGAAAGATTTAGCTTCAGAATATGTTTTAAACTATTTTAAACAAGCCAAAGTACCTGTATTTCTTGTGATCAACAAGATTGATACACTTTCATCAAGAAACCAAATTGATGAAATCATTTTAAGTTATTTATCAAGTTATCCTTTTGAGGGTGTGATTCCAGTATCAGCTAAAGATCATACGTACCTCGATAAGATTGAAGAGTTAGTTGTCCCGATGCTATCTGTAGGACCACGCTTTTTCCCTGAAGAGATGAAATCAGATCAAAGCGAAGATCAGTTGATGAGTGAACTTATTAGAGAAAAGATTTTGTTTCACACAGAACAAGAAGTACCACATGCTGTTGCAGTTGTCATTGAGTCTTTAACCGAAAATGAAGAACTTAATACCATTGATGTTTCAGCGTTAATCATTGTTGAACGATCCACACAAAAGCAGATTTTAATTGGCAAAGGTGGTGAAAAAATGAAGAAAATTGGGATGGAAGCACGAAATGAAATCAATCGGCTCCTCCATACAAAAGTTCATTTATCACTTTGGGTTAAAGTCAAAAAGGATTGGCGAAATCGTCCAGGAGACTTAAAGTCGCTCGGTTTTTCTGAGGATGTCTAATGGAAGGTATCATTTATAAAGTTCAACCTTACCAAGAGCATGGAAGACTTTGTTTTACATACACTGAACAAGGTAAAGTGACCTTGCTTGCACAAGGTGCCCAAAAACTCAATCAAACGTCACGTATTCTTGCACAATTTTTAACAAAAATCATGTTTAAAGAAGGAAAGAAAAGTTTTATACCTCTTCAGGAAAGTCAGATTGTTAATGATTACCAAAGGGTTAAATCAGACTTCTTTCAAACAAAAGCAGCTGCACTCATGCTTGAAATCATTGACCATCTCATCGTTGATAATGCCAATCACTTTGTCATTTATCATGAACTATGTCATGCGCTTGATGCTCAAAAAATGGATATTGCTGCGCTCTCATTTGCAATCAAACTAATTCAAGAGTTAGGCTATGGTTTAAACCTTCATCCAGATGGAAGAAAAGTTAAAGGTGTTTCCATTTCAAAAGGAGCACTTATCTACCAAGATGAAGAAGAATTTGTTGATCTAGATACAAAGGATGCAATCATCTTATTAAAGCTTTCAGTCATGCCTTATGATCTATTAGATCAAGAGCCTTTTGAGGATCTCACTAAAATAAAAGAATTTATTTTAAAATATTATAGTTTTCATTTACAAACGACATTAAAAAACCTACAATAGTCAATAAAGGATGTGCTCACATGGTTACACTCGATCAAATTGTACAATATGCTAAATCAACAGGTTTCATCTTCCAAGGAAGTGAACTGTATGGTGGTTTAGCGAACACTTGGGATTATGGTCCCTTAGGAAGTTTATTGAAAAAGAATATAAAAGAAGCATGGATTAAAAAATTCCAACGTGAAAATCCATATAACGTCTTACTCGACAGCTCTATTTTGATGAATTCAGAGGTTTGGAAAGCATCAGGACATGTGGGTGGTTTTTCTGACCCCTTGACAGAGTGCAGAAGTTGTAATAACCGCTTTAGAGCAGATAAGTTAATCGAAGATCACGATGCGAATGTATCACCAGATGGATGGTCGACAGATGTGATGTACAACTATCTTGTTGATCATAAGGTAGCATGCCCTAATTGTGGAAAATCAGACTGGCTTCCCATCCGTGCATTTAACATGATGTTTCAAACGCATCAAGGTGTTGTTTTAGAACAGGCAAGTCAAATCTATTTACGTCCTGAGACGGCACAGGGTATCTTTATCCAATTTAAAAATATTCAGCGTACGACACGAAGAAAAGTACCTTTTGGGGTATGTCAAGTTGGTAAATCGTTTCGAAATGAAATTACGCCAGGAAACTTTATTTTTAGAACGCGTGAATTTGAACAGATGGAACTTGAGTTCTTTGTTAAACCAGGTACTGAACTTGAATGGTTCAAATATTGGAAAGCTTTTTGTATGGATTGGCTTTTAGCATTAGGATTAAACCAAGATGCCCTTTTATTTGATGATCATAAACCAGAAGCGTTATCGCATTATTCGAATGCAACAACAGATATTAAATTTAAATTTCCATGGGGATTTGATGAGTTGTGGGGCATAGCTTCACGTACCGACTATGATTTAAAGGCACATCAAAATCATTCAGGAGAAAACTTAACCTATCTAGATCCCGATACAAATGAAAGATATTTACCATATGTGATTGAACCTTCAGTGGGTGTTGAACGATTAATCTTAGCTTTCTTAACGAATGGCTATGATGAAGAAACACTTCCTTCAGGAGATATCAGACAGGTGCTTCATATTCATCCAGCACTAGCTCCATATAAGGCAGCTGTTCTTCCACTGATGAAAAAAGATCACAGTGAGAAAGCATTTGAAGTCTATCAGATGTTAGCTAAATATATGGATGTTACCTACGATGAGACACAAAATATCGGTAAAAGATATCGCAGACAAGACGCGATTGGTACATATTTATGTATTACTATTGATCACGATACAGCTTCAGATGACACTGTGACTGTTAGAAATCGTGATACGATGGAACAGGTTAGAGTTGCCATTAAAGATTTAAGAAGTTATATTGAAGAGAAAACAATATTCTAAGGAGGATACACATGGATGACAAGCTCATTGAACTGATAAATGAGAAGACGCCGATCGTCGATTTGGTCAGCGAGTTTGTCGTGCTGCAAAAAAAGGGTAAAAATTTTGCAGGATTATGTCCATTCCACCAAGAAAAAACACCAAGTTTTTTCGTTTCACCAGAAAAAAACATTTGTAAATGCTATGGATGTGGTGAAGGTGGAAATCCGATTAACTTTCTTAGAAAGATTAAAAATATTTCTTTTGAAGAAGCAGCAACTGAACTTGCTAAAAGAGCTGGCATAGAAGTTAAGGAACAAAAAGTCAAAAAAGACCCTTACGAAAACTATTATGCACTGATGGGTGAAGTAGCTAACTTTTATGAATTTAATTTAAGACATAGCGAAAAAGGTCAAGATGCTGTTAATTATCTTTATCAAAGACAACTAGTTGATGAGCAGATTAAACATTTTAGAATTGGCTATGCGCCAAGCTTTGGAAATGCGATTTATCAACTTCTCAAAAATAAGGGATTCCAAGTTTCTGATATGATTAAACTTGGTGTTGTTAAACAAAACGATCAAGGTGACTACTATGACTTGTTTGCTGATCGTATCATGTTTCCCATCACAGATCCTAAAGGACGTGTCGTAGGCTTTAGTGGACGAACGATGCAAACGAAAGAAACTGTGAAATACATGAACAGTCCAGAAACCGTCATTTTTAAGAAAGGTACGCTTCTCTATCATTTTAATGAGGCTCTGCCTGAGATTAGAAAAGAAAAACAAGTTATTTTATATGAAGGTTTCTTTGACGTCATTTCAAGTTATCAAGCGGGAATGAAGCATGGTGTAGCAACCATGGGTACTGCACTCACGAAAGAACAAGCAAAATTGATAAAGAGTGTCACTCAAAATATTGTGATTGCTTATGATGGCGATAGTGCAGGATTAAAAGCATCCGATCATGCAATTCCTATTTTAGAAAGAGAAAACTTAAAAGTTGAAGTGTTAACCATTCCAGAAAAGATGGATCCCGATGATTTTATTAAATCATATGGACCAGAAGCTTATGAGAAACTGTTTGGCGAATTCACAGAAGATGGGTATCAGTTTAGATATCGCTACTATCGATTAGGTAAAAACTTATCGAATGCTAATGATTTAAAAGAGTATAAGAAACAAGTGATGATGATGGTTCAGTTTGCTGATTCATCCATTAAAGCACACTATTTACAACGCTTATCTCAAGAGTTTGGTATTCCTTTAGCTGATCTTGATGTTAAAGAGGTGAAACCACCTAAAGAAGACGTTAAAATCCCTACCAAAGAAAGACCCAAAACGATTAGTAAATACGAACAAGCAGAACGTATGCTTATTCTAGCGATGTTACAATCAAGAAAAAATGCGAATAAAATCATGAGTACATTGAAAACCAATGATTTTGCAGATGCTGTAACATCAACGATTCGCTTTTCGATTGATCAGTATTATCGCGATCATTTAGAATTTGATTTATCACTTCTTTTAGATACACTTAAGATTGAACAGCGTGATATGATGGAAAAAGTGATTTTAAATGATACGTTGTGGTTAAAAAAGACACAGTTTAATGATGAGGATATCAACGTTTATCTACATGTGGTTTTAGAAGCCAACGACAAAAGAAGACTTGCAGAGATCAATTCCAAACTACAAAATTTAGATGACTACAAGGATGCATTACTGCAAGATAAAATAGCATTAATACAAGAAAGAGATGCAATCAAGATGAGATTGCAGAATAAAAACAAGGAGGAATAACATGGACCGTGAAAAAATCATTGCCCAACTGATTAAGAAAGCGGGTAAAGACAAGTTTTTAAATCAGGAAGATGTCATTCAATACGCTGACCCCAACAGCGAAGACTATTTTGAAATTGAACGTGCGCTTTTAAACGAAGATGTTGATATCATTGCTACTGAAGACTTAGAAGAGGAAGAAGAGGAAGAAGTTAAAGAAGAAACTCTTGAAATCGAAGAAGAAGATGACACTGACTTTGATTTAGAAGATGTTGAACCTGATGATCTTTCACTTTCTGGATTAGAAGTCGAAGAAGAAGAATTGATTAACATTGAGTCGATTGCATCAACCATCAAAATTGATGATCCCGTACGTATGTATTTAAAAGAAATCGGACAGATTCCACTTTTAAATCAAGAGGATGAAAAGAAGCATGCAATTGCTGTTTTTGAAGGTCGCTATGCGAAAGAGCAACTCGATGACTATGAAGCGGGTAATTTAGAACTTCGCGAAGAAGATTTAGAAGAACTCAAGCGTATTGTTCATAAAGCACATCATGCGAAAAATAAGCTCGTTGAAGCCAACTATCGTCTTGTTGTATCGATTGCAAAACGTTATGTAGGTCGTGGTTTACTCTTCCTAGATTTGATCCAAGAAGGTAACATGGGTCTCATGCGTGCTGTTGATAAATTTGATTACGAAAAAGGATTTAAATTTTCTACGTATGCAACCTGGTGGATTCGTCAGGCTATTACACGTGCCGTAGCTGACCAAGCGCGCACCATTCGTATCCCTGTCCATATGGTTGAAACGATTAACAAGATGATTCGTATTCAAAGACAACTGATTCAAGATTTAGGTAGAGAACCCTCTTTAGAGGAAATTGCATCTAAAATGGGTATTACACCTGAAAAGGTTCAAAATATTCAGCGTATCGCTAAAGAACCTATTTCGCTAGAAGCGCATGTCGGTGAAGAAGAAGACTCATCTCTTGGTGATTTCATTTCTGATCCTAACGCGTTAACGCCACACGAATATATGCTTCAAGAAATGGTCAAACAAACCTTAGATGAAGTATTGGAAACACTCACTGATCGTGAAGAAAAAGTCTTACGTTTACGTTATGGTCTTTTCGATGGAAAAAACCATACGTTAGAAGAAGTTGGACGTGAGTTTGGTGTGACACGTGAACGTATCCGCCAAATTGAAGCCAAAGCTTTAAGAAAGCTCAGAAGTCCATCACGTCAAAACAAGCTTCGTGAGTTTTATTATGGTAAGAAATAAGCGCATTTTATTTCTCTCATCACTCCTTAAAGGCTATGATACAGCGCTCGATATGGGATCTGACCACGGCTATGTCTTAGAAGAAGCATTTAAAAAAGGCTATATCAAAAAAGGAATCACATCTGATGTGAGAGAAATGCCGCTTCAACAATCGTTAAAAACTTTAAAAAACTATCCGGTACAAGGCATCTTGTCGGATGGTTTTTTGGCTATTAATGAATCATTTGATGCGTGTGTTATCGCGGGAATGGGGGCTTACCTCATATCAGACATTATGACCCATGCACCGCTTCACGATGCGATATATATCTTACAACCTAATGATAAATATGCACATTTAAGAAAAAGATTAGAAGGTTTAAATTTCAAGATTGTAGATGAATATATTGTCTATGATAAATTCTATTACATCATCATGAAAGTTGAGAGAGGTGTCATGCATTTAACAGAAGAAGATCTCATCTTAGGACCTTATCTAAAAGATAAACAGGAAGCACTACCTTATTATCAAAAAAGATTAAACTTGCTTGAGCATATTATGAATCAAGCAGATGATATACGTAAAAATGAATTACAGCAGGAATATCATGTTTTATGTCAAAAATTGAAAAAAAGGGACTGAAAGAATAATATTCTTTACATACTTTTCAATTTAGGGTAGAATTATCATTGTACATGTTCACATAGGAGGATTTCCCAATTGAAAGAATATCAAACATTACAAAAATTAGATCGCTCACTGCAAGCATTTCGCTTATCAGGCATTTATAAACGCGCTCAAACCAAGTTATCAGATGCTGACATCATGGTCATGTTTTGTGTTGCGTTTTGTGATATGAGCCAACGTCTTAAATTATCAGATGTTGCAAAAACACTTCGTGTAACCTTACCTGCTGTAACACATAAGGTCAACGATTTAGTCGATAAGAATTACTTACAAAAAGAAACATCTGAAAAAGATTTACGTGTCACATTTATTAAACTTACCAAGGAAGGTAAGGATTTTGTAGAATCAATCAGAGATGAATACTATCAACCCTTAAAGGCTGTTACAGATTATCTTGGAGAAGAAGATACAAAGAATTTAATGCGTATATTAGATAAAATTAGTCATATGGGTAAAATTGTTTAATCATTTTTCCGTCATGAAGAAAGAGTGATAGTTTGCTTAAGACACTTCGCTATTTAAAGCCATACCGTTTTGGTGTGGCCATTGTTTTTACACTGGTTGCACTTCGTGCATTTTTAGATTTACTTTTACCTAATTTACTTGGACAAATCGTGAGTGAAGGACTTGGCCTCGGTGAAGTTGTTACCGATCCAAATCTTGAACGCATTTTTTATTATGCAGGTCTCATGTTAGGAGCAACAGTCCTAAGTATCATCATTACCATCATTGGTGGTTATTTAGAATCACGTATATCTGCAGGATTTGCTAAAAATATAAGAGCAGCCGTTTATGAAAAAATCGAACAATTTTCACTTCGCGAAATGGATCATTTTACAACATCATCGTTGATCACACGAACAACCAATGATATTCAGCAACTTCAAGGCATTGTTCATATGCTTTTAAGAATGATTATTTTAGCACCTTTATTAGCTGTTGGTGCAGTAACATTTTCGATTATTCAACAACCAACATTATCGATGGTTCTCGTGGCTTCAATCACGGCACTGATCGTCATGTTAGCCATTGTGTTTTCCATTACGCTACCAAAGTTTCAACTTGTTCAAAAGCTCGTTGATAAACTAAATTTAAGAACACGTGAAAACCTAACCGGACTTCGTGTCGTCAGAGCGTATAACACACAAGAATATCAAGCCAATCGGATTGATGAAACTTCAAAAGAATCGATGCGTCTCAACATATTTGTAAACCGTGTATCATCTGTGATGTGGCCATTTATGGGCTTAATCATGGGGTTAACGAGCTTAACCATCGTTTATATCGGATCACGCTATTTCGTAGGATTAAACGGATTTACACCAGGGTCACTCATGGCACTCATGCAATATGCCATGCGTGCAGTCATGGCATTTATGTTCATGTCTTTCATCTTTGTAAGCATTCCTAGAGCAGCCATATCAGCAAGACGTATCATGGAAGTTTTAGATATGGAAATTGAGATTAATGACCCAGAACACCCCATTCAATTACCTGAAAATATTCAAGGAGAAGTCGAATTTAAAGATGTTTGTTTCCAGTATCCTGATGCAGTTGAACCTGTTTTATCCCACGTTTCATTCAAGGTGAAACCAGGAACAACTACAGCCTTTATTGGTTCAACAGGTTCCGGGAAATCAACATTGATCAACTTAATTCCACGCTTTTATGAAAGGACATGTGGAAGTATTACCATTGATGGAATCGACATTAAGGATATGCGTCAATCAGATCTTCACAGTCTCATCGGTTATGTTCCTCAAAAGGGTATTCTCTTTGGTGGTACGATCAAAGATAACATTTTATTCGCAGAACATGCTGATCCAAACACGCTAGAAGAAGCCGCTAAAATTGCACAAGCTGATGATTTTATTTTAGAAATGGAAGATGGCTATGATCATCAGATTGCTCAAGGTGGCACCAATGTCTCCGGAGGTCAACGTCAAAGGTTATCCATTGCACGTGCGATTGCGAAAAAACCACCAATTTATATTTTCGATGATTCTTTTTCTGCACTCGATTATAAAACGGATCAAAAATTAAGAAAAATGTTAAATGAACACGTGACATCAACGAAACTGATTGTTGCTCAACGCATCAATACGATTCGTCATGCAGATCAAATCATTGTTTTAGATTCAGGAACAGTTGTTGGTATCGGAACACACGATGAACTCATGAAGTCATCTAAGGTATACCAAGAAATTGCTTCATCACAGTTGTCTAAGGAGGAGCTTCTATGAACCAAGATAAAGATAGAGCTTCTGCTCAACAACCACGTCCAGCGCTTCGTGGTCCACGTGGGATGACCTATATGGGTAAACCACAGGATTTCAAGGGGACGATGAAAAAGTTATTAAAGTATTTACGTCCTTACCGTTTCCAAGTGATGGGTGCAGGTCTTATGGCCATTACAGCTGCCTTACTCACGGTTTTAGGACCTTGGTTCTTAGGTTTAATCACCTCTGAGGTTGCAAGAGCTTATGAGGCTGCTAATGGTGTATTTTCCAACATCGAATTTGGTTTGATTCATATCATCTGGAATGTCAACGTATCATTAGGTGAACTTGCCTTATTGATTGTTACTGTGCATGTGTTATCCGCGGGATTCAATTATCTTCAAGCCTTTTTACTGATTGGTATGACACAAAACTTAACGTATGGTATGCGTACTGAATTGTCAGCTAAGATCAACAGATTACCGCTTAAATATTTTGATAATCAACAGTTTGGTGATCTTTTAGGACGTGTGACAAATGATGTGGAAACCATTAATGTAACTCTCACCCAAAGTATTGCAGAAATATTTAGATCGATTGCGATGATTATTGGGATTTTTGCGATTATGATGTTCCTAAGTTTACCTTTGACAGGTGTCGCTTTAGTAACAACGATTTTATCGTTTATCACGGTCAGACAGTTTGTTAAACTTTCTCAAGGCTATTTCAGAAAACAAGCGAGTTCATTTGGTGAAATGACAGGTCATATCGAAGAAACATATAGCGGACAAACGGTGATTAAGATTTTCAATCACCAAAAATCATCAAAAGAAAACTTTGATCGAATCAATAATGATCTCTATCAAAGCGCATTAAAATCACAATTCATCTCAGGTATTATGTTTCCTGTTCAACTGTTTTTCGGTAATATTGCTTATATTTCTATCGCCGTAGTAGGTGCATTACTCGTTCTATCAGACAATCCAACGCTTGCGATTGAAATCGGGATTATTCAAAGTTTTATACAATATGTAAGACAAATCAATCAACCCATTCAACAAATCGGAAGTGTCGCCAATGTGTTGCAATCAACCGCTGCGGCATCTGAACGTATCTTCAATTTACTTGGTGAAGAAGAAGAATCAAAAGAAAGAGAAGATTTAGTCCAACTTAAAGACATTAAAGGACACGTCGTATTTAAAAATGTTCATTTTGGATATCAAGAAGATGTTGACATCATTAAAGGTTTTTCTGCAGAAGTTAAACCCGGTCAAAAGGTTGCGATTGTCGGACCAACAGGCGCTGGTAAAACAACGATGGTCAATCTGTTGATGCGTTTCTATGAAATTAAATCGGGATTCATTGAAATTGATGGTGTCGATATAAGAAACATGACCAGAAGTGACTTAAGAGCCCTCTTTGGTATGGTTTTACAAGATACATGGATTTTTGAGGGAACAGTCAAAGAAAATATCATGTATGGTTCTCCTGATAAATCAGATGATCACATGCTTAAAGCAGCCCATTTAGCACAAACCCACCACTTCATTGAATCATTATCTGGAGGGTATGAGTTCATTTTAAGCGAAGGCGGTTCAAATATCAGTCAGGGGCAAAGACAGCTCTTAACGATCTCAAGAGCGATGTTAGCTGATCGACCTATGCTGATTTTAGATGAAGCAACATCATCTGTAGATACCCGTACAGAAGTGCTTATTCAACATGCGATGGAAGCTTTGATGAAAAATAGAACCAGTTTTGTTATTGCACATCGTCTATCGACGATTAAAGATGCAGATGTGATTTTTGTTATGAATGATGGAAACATTATCGAACAGGGAAATCATCAAGAATTGCTTGATCAAAACGGATTCTACGCGAAACTTTACTATAGTCAATTTGACACCAATTAAGACTTGTAATTCAGCATTGTTTAGGTTATAATATTCAATGCTGACTTAAGGTGCACTAGCTCAGCTGGATAGAGCAACGGCCTTCTAAGCCGTCGGTCGGGGGTTCGAATCCCTCGTGCATCGCCACTTTAATGATTAACCACAGCATTTCTCGTGAAATGTTGTGGTTTTTTATTATAAAAAAAGACCTTCTTAACGAAAGTCTTCTAAATGGAAATAATCGATTAAAAAGTTTGCGACCGCTTCCTCATCATGTGAGATCGTGGTGATGATATCAGCTACGGCATGGAGTTCAGGGACTGCATTTTTCATAGCAACCCCTAATCCAGCATCTCTGATCATTTCAACATCGTTTATACCATCGCCTAATGCAATCCATCTTTCATTAGGAATCGCATAATAATCTAATAGATATTTGATGGCAGATGATTTAGATACATGTTTTAAGTAAACTTCATAAACTGCATACCCATTTTCAACACCCCATAAACGGTGAGATAACGTATGGCCGAAGTGAAGATCTATATAGGATTCAAAGGGTTCTTGTTTATCAGATTGAATTAAGAAAACCATCCCTGTTGGTTGTACATCAAAGGATGTGTATTCGCCTTCAATCACACGATCGCTATGAATACCACTAAAGAATTCTTCAAGTTTTGTATCATACTTGTAAGCATATACAATATCATCAATCGAGAAAAAAGTTGAGAGAATCATCGGTTTTGCAAAGGTAAAAAGCTGATGCATCATATGCACAGGAATATAGGTTCGCTGTTTGGCGAAGGAAGTATCGGTTGGATTTTCAATGGATCCACCATTATCTGTAATCATTGGCGTATCAAGTCCAATTTCTTCATATTTACCAATAGCACCATTGAATGGTCTACCGGTTGATAAGACAACGATGTGCCCCAATTTTTTTAAATGTCTTAAAACGTTAATTGTTTTTGTTGTGAGTTCGCCTTGACGATTAAGTGTTGTTCCATCAAGGTCACAGGATATCAAATAATTCATGTTCATACACCTCGCATTTATTATCCCACAATCTTTATTTTAATCAAGGAAAATTCGTATAAAGATGTCGTAAAAAAAGAGGAAACGGGTTCCTCTTTAACTCAATTTGGGTGTTGTGAAGATAAATCCGGTTTCACCTTCACCTTCTTCGGTCGCTTCTACAGCAATGGTTTCTGGAATAGCAAGATCAAAAAGGTTTTCTGCTGTAAAGACCGTGTTTTCATCGATCTCTTTTTGAATGTTAGACTCATAAACGGTGTAAACGCCACCTGTTAAGTTAATATTCCCTTGTTTAGCTGAGAAGTTATCTGATATGAAGTAGCCATAACCATTATTATTGTTACCAAGTGAGATATCACCTTCAGCAAATACAAAGGTTGGACGTTCAGGATCTTGGCTTAAATATGTTTTATTGGCTGTCGTCAGTTTTCCATTAATATAGAGTGTTGCATGTAAATGCTGTGTACTATTTCCTTTACCTTTGATTGTTACATTCCCGTTAACAATGATATTACCAGTCAGCGTACTATTCTCATTCATGACAAGATTACCATCAATAACAAGCAATCTGCCATCTGGTACGGTTAAACTTTTGTTCTTGGGAATATTGACGTTACCATCGATATACCAATGCCACCAGGCTGTTGGATTCCATTGTGTTGTTAATGCAGAGGGAAGATAATAATTAAAACTATTTCCAACACGTGCTAAGGATTCAATATAACTCACAACACTTTGGAAGTCAGTAAATGTTGTTTCAGGGGTTATCCAACTAAAGTTTTCTTCAATGTATTGTGGAAGATAACTTGCAGCTAAATTGCTCGGTGTAATCAAAGGACTTAATTCAAATGTAGGTTCTTCACCGGTGTATTGGAAGATAGAGTCATAGGTGTTAATAGAAGTAACAGAACCTGTTAAATAACTTTGAACTGAACGAGAGTTAACAAGTGCTCTTGATGAAATGGTGTATAGGTTTTCTCCATACGTTTCTATATCAACATTCATGAGTTCTTCAATTTCTAAAAGGAATGTAGGATCCAAAGATTCTTCTCGAGCAATTAAATAAAGCGCTCCTCTGACATCAGCTACTGCATTCGCATAGGTTTCACTTTCTTCAATTTGAATATCGGATAGATTGGATTGGAAATAGACATAGGATAAAAAGGTTGCTGTTGTTCCAAGTACAAAAGCAACGATGGCTAAGACAACAGGTAAACCGATGCCGCGTTTACTTTTTAAAATGTTCATCATAAACCTCCTATCCGAGAGGGATACTCTCTAGTATAAATGTTTTTTCATAATGGAACAAATAATCATCATAGGTTCCATTGAGTGTTAAATCAATCGTAAAGGTAAGTAAATCACCGCTGATGGTGTATGATAATGTAGATGATGAACCAATAGAAAAATAAGATATATCATATGCTTGGCCATCAATGAGAAGTTCATTGTTGAGTAATTGTAAAACAAGAGTCTCTGCTGGGTCATATGTGACAAGTTGTATGGTTCCAGCTTCTAAATTAGGGATGTATTCAAACGCTTTGATCAACGTAATACAACTGGTTGGATTTACACACACTTCGTAGTTGGTTGCACCAAACGATTGATATGTTTGATCAAGATAAGCCGTAAGTAATGTCATTTCAGTATTGGATCGACTTTGCTCAACGATTCTTGCATTAGCTTTCGTAATGGTTTGTATCATCATGGCTGAAATGGAAGCGATAATCCCAAATAAGACGATAGCACCTAAAAGTTCAATAATGGTTAATCCATGTTTACGCATAGATGACACCTTCTATCGTTATGGTGCGTGTTTTATAATAGGTGACGGTCACCGAAAAACGGATGATCTCATATTGAATGGTCTCCGGTGTTGGTGCATAAAATGTAATCAAGATCTGATCACTAGGTATGATCTCGTTAGCATTTAATGTGAATAGATCACAACTGACCACCGAACTGACTAAAGCACATATCTCAGAGTCAACAACTTTTTCTGTACTGCCTAACCATGCAGCAACCAGGATATAATTTGAAGATTGAATGAGATCGTCTTTGATGGAGGAAGCCATATCAACAGCGACTCTTTTGTTTTCAGTAGCTATGGCTTGATTACGCATGGCTGTTATGGTTGCTATAGCAGTTGTAAAAACGAGCGTTATGATCACCATGGATGCAACTGCTTCTAAGACTGTAAAACCACGTTTATTTTTTAAAAGACGCATAACATGCCACCTCCTCTACATTCATTATAATTCATTTATGAGATTTCAACGAGAGTGAGATATTACAAATTTATTAAATAGATAGAAAAAATCGCTTGAAGAACAAACTAAATCATCACTAATTTGTTATAATGAGGCTAGATTGAGGTGAACGTCATGAAAAGTTTAACGCTCTACTTGAAACGCAATCTTTACTTTATGATTTCTCTTTTCACCGTCTTTTTGACGGTTGTATCTGCAATCGTATTATTATTTGTCTTTGATTTAGGAAAAAGTGTTGCACAAACCTCAGTTGGCTTTGTTTATCTTGGTTCTTATGAATCTAGCCAGTATGAAGAAGTGCTGACACCTCGTATTTTGCAGTGGCAAAATACGGCAGATTATGCATTAACGTACCAAGAATATGAGTGGGATATTGATTTAAGTCATTTTGTCTTTGATGGTAAGATGACAGCTGATCAGGTGAGATCAGATGTGAACAATCCTGCTTTTTTTAGTTTGAGTAGTGAGGAAGAAACAGCTTTATATCAAGAATTAACAGAAGATTTAACAGTTCAGCTTGTGGATGCATTTGACTTTGATGCTTTACTTACTGACATCGCACAGGATATGAAGTTGTTAAAAAACAGAAAAACCTATGAATTAAAAAATTATTTGGATCAAACCGTATATGATGTCGTCATTGATTCTGTAACCATAGATAATATTGATCAAGTTGTTGTCAACGAGATGATAAATCAACTTATCGATCCAATTGAAATACCAGAAAATAAGCGATTTTATTTAATTGACGAATTATCGAGCTTTGATTTGTCAAATGAAGCTTTAAGTATTATTGCTTCAGCTTTACAATATGTTACTGTTAAAACACCAGTTGAAGGATATCTCTTTGAATCTTATGTAGATTTACCATTGTGGGCTGATGACGGTATGAATGTTCGCATTTTGAAGCTCAATCAGTATGATTTTTCATTTTTTAATCCACTCCAACAAATGATGACACTCCATGTGGAATCGTCCTTACCTAATACCATCACATTTACCCTTAAGGGTTTACCTTTTCTAACAACATATGAAAGGGAAGTTGTTGTAGGTCCAACGATTCATTATCAAACAACGATTGTGACCAATGAATTACTTGATGCCTTAACACCAGGTGTGATCATAACGGATACTGACACAGAAACCATTTATGAACTTGAAACATTGGCTGGAACAGATGGTTATGTCACTTATTACAATCGTGTGGTTAAACCGCTCGTTGAAGACGAGTTCACGATCACGCTTTATCAAGAACAAACGTTACCAATTCATCGTGTGATTGAACAACATATTGTAGCAAAGGGGTGAGACCATGGCACTTAGACGTATCGGTGATATTTTATTAGAAGCTAAGATTATTACAGAAGCACAGTTAAAAGATGCACTATCGAAACAAGAAAAGGCGGAACGCCTTGGTGAAACACTCGCACGTTTAGAATACGCAACAGAAATGCAGATTCTAAAAGCTTTAGAAGATTCAACAGGTGTACAAAGAGTTGCACTCACCAATTTTACAATTGATGAGCATGTTTTAGAATTGGTTGATGAAGCTTTTTGCAGAAGACATGTCATTATTCCTTTAAAGATTGAAGGGAAAAGCTTGTTATTTGCTACAGCGGATCCTTTAGATTTTGTTGTGATTGAAGAACTTCGTATTTTAACGGGGTATCGTCCCAAAGCTTACTCATCACCAAAAAACGATATTATTTCTCAAATTGAAAAATATTACGGATTCACACGCACACTTGAAGCATTAGGTGCGCGTCAATCCATTTCGAAAGAAGAAGAGTTTGAAGAAGATGATGATGACGATACACCGATGGTGAAACTCGTCAATCAAATCTTAACATCAGCCGTTTTTCAAAGAGCATCTGATATCCATATCGACCCATTAGACGATAAGGTTTTAGTTCGTTACCGTGTGGATGGTGTTTTAGATGTCGTTAAAGAGTTTCCAATTAAGATACATAATCAAATGATTTCTCGTATCAAAGTCATGTCTGGCATGGACATCACAGAAACAAGAATTCCACAGGATGGTCGTATTCAAACATCGATCCAACAAAAAAATATCGATTTACGTATTTCGACATTACCGACTGTTCGTGGTGAGAAAGTTGTTATGCGTATTTTAGACTTATCAGGTTCGATGAATAAGATCTCAGCATTAGGTTTTAATGAAAAAGAAGAACGTTTGGTTAGACACATGATTGATAAACCAAATGGCATTGTCTTGGTCAGTGGACCGACTGGTTCTGGTAAAACGACAACACTTTATGCATGCCTAGAAGAATTAAATGATCCAGGCGTTAATATTGTCACCGTAGAAGATCCCGTTGAAATTAAAATGCAAGGTGTCAACCAAGTACAGGTGCAACCAGATGTTGACTTAACATTTGCTAAAGCATTACGTTCCATTTTAAGACAAGACCCTAATATTATTATGGTCGGTGAAATCAGAGATGTTGAAACAGCTGAAATAGCTATTCGTGCTTCTTTAACAGGGCATTTAGTTTTATCTACGATTCATACCAATGATGCAGTTAAAACTGTTACACGTCTTTTAGATATGGAAATCGAACCCTTTTTGATAGCTTCATCTTTATCAGGCATTATCTCACAACGTTTAGTCAGAAGACTATGCACAGAATGTAGTTATGAAGATGAACCCACACCAAGTGAAGTAGTCATGTTTAAAAAATATGGAATGAATATTGATCATGTAAAAAGATCCAAAGGATGCACATCATGTAACTTCAAAGGATACGCAGGACGTGTCGGTATTTTTGAAGTCTTGCCAATTACTAAAAATATGCAACGTTTGATTGCTGAAAACGCAAGTATTATAGATTTGACGAAGCAAGCGCGTTCTGAAGGTATGATTACAATTCTAGAATCTGGTTTACAAAAGATTAAAAAAGGTGTTACATCACTTGAAGAAGTGCTCAAAGTAGCCAGTGAACTGGAGTGATAAA
>Ga0265295_1003180_pt1 | contig 24475 bp, 24 predicted proteins | sample Munlansysbiofilm_FD_192503 | JGI IMG/M metagenome (GOLD analysis project Ga0265295, IMG submission 192503) | Leachate microbial communities from a municipal landfill in Southern Ontario, Canada - Methane capture system biofilm | ecosystem: Engineered > Solid waste > Landfill > Unclassified ... | reverse complement strand
GCAAGGAAGGCACTTTAGCACAAAGGGTTTGAAAAAAAAATAAAGAAGAGCTCTTTTCAACGCACGATTGAAACGCGCTATCAGGTTCATCACACAAAAGTCACGCTATAATCTGAGCTCAAACTTTACGCGAAAGATTACTATGGCTAAACAACGTTGCGATCACTGCCGATTAGAGTACGACGCTTCGGCGTTATTTGAAGATAAGAGCTTTACTCCGTCCAAATACTTTTGTTGCAAAGGCTGCCAAGGCGTTTTTCATCTGCTTCAAGACGAAGGATTGCAAACGTTTTACGGTAAGATCGGCGAAACGACGCTGGAGCCGCCTAAGGTGCTTCACGACGACGTTGCGAGGTTCGATTTGGACGGATTCGTTTCCAAGTACGTGAAAGAAAATAAAGAAGGCTTTAACGAAATTTCGCTCATTATCGAGGGGATTCATTGCAGTGCTTGCGTGTGGCTCAACGAAAAAGTGCTCTCCAAAAAAGAGGGCATCGTCGAAGCGAGCATTAATTATACGAATCATAAAGCCAAAATCGTTTGGGACGCAAGCGTTATCAAATTGTCCGAGATTATCGAGACGATTCGGAGTATCGGCTATAACGCGTATCCTTACGATCCTAAAAGCGGGGAAGAACGCAGCATCGCTCAGCGTAGAGAATACTATACGAAGCTCTTAGTCGGTATTTTTGCGACGATGAACGTGATGTGGATCGCCGTGGCGCAATACGCGGGGTATTTTAGCGGTATGGAAAAGTACCATAAAAATATTTTGAATTTTGCGGAGTTCGTTTTAGCCAGTCCGACGCTTTTTTATACGGGATCGGTCTATTTTAAAGGGGCGTATTACGGCTTGAAACACCGACAGATCACGATGGATTTTTTGGTTGCTACGGGAGCTTCTTTAACCTATCTTTTCTCACTGTATGCGATGTTTTCCCAAAACGCCGAAGTCTATTTCGACTCGGTTACGATGATTATTACGTTTGTTTTTGCGGGGAAATATTTAGAAGTTTTAACCAAGAAAAAAGCCGTCGATACGATGGATGCGTTCGGTAGCGCAATGCCCACGGAAGTCGTATTGGTGAAAGGCGAAGAAAAAATTTTAACCGACGTCGAATCGATTGAAGCGGGCGAAATCCTTGAGGTACGCGCCGGCGATAAAATCGTGATCGACGGCATCGTTTGCGAAGGAGAAGGCTCCTTTGACTTTTCGCGCATTAACGGCGAATCGATTCCCGTTTTACTCAAACAAGGCGATAAAATTTTGAGCGGTTCCATCTGTTTGGATAGCGTAATTCGTTACAAAGCGACGTCGACCTTCGCCTCTTCGATGCTCTCGAAAATCGTCTCCTTACTGGAAGACGCGATGAGTAAAAAACCGCAGATCGAGAAGCTGGCAAACCGTATTTCGGGTTATTTTTCGCGTACGATTTTAACGTTGGCTTTTGCGACGTTTTGTTTTTGGTTCTACCAAAGTGCTTCGTTTGAGACCGCGTTGATCGTTTCGATCTCGGTCATCGTCATCGCCTGCCCGTGCGCTTTGTCTTTGGCGACGCCGATTGCGACGTTGGTCGGCATCTCTTTGGCGGCACGAAGGGGCATTTTGTTTAAAGAGGCGGGATTTTTGGAAAGTATGGCACAATGCGATACGCTGGTGCTTGATAAAACAGGCACGATTACCAACGCAAAGCCCGAAGTGATCAAAACAATCTTTGAAGACGAATCGTTTGCGTCTTTAGCGTATGCCCTGACATGTAGCTCTTCGCATCCGATCAGCCAAGGTGTCGGAGCGTATTTAAAAGCGCGATTTCCCAAGATGCCCTCACACGCTTTAGAGCAGATCAAAGCGATCGAAGCCAAAGGCGTTAAAGCCCTTTGCGAGACCAAGCGTATTGTAGGCGGTAATGCCCGCTTGATGCACGAAGAGGGAATCGAGGTTCATATCCCTCAAACGTTGGAAAACCTGACGCATTACTTTTTTGCGGTCGACGGGCAGATCGTTGCGATGTTCGGGCTCAAAGATACGCTCAAAAGCGATGCGAAAGAGAGCCTTGAAAAGCTCCAAGCGTTAGGGCTTTCCTTGGTACTGTTAAGCGGCGATCATGCCCATGTCACCGAAAGTATCGCAAAGGAAGCGGGAATCGAAACGTACGCGTCCGCGCTCTTACCGCACGAAAAAGCCGAATACATCGAAGCATTGCGCCAAAAAGGGCATAAGGTCGTCATGGTGGGAGACGGTATCAACGATACGTTAGCACTCTCGAGTAGCGAGATCGCCATTGCGATGGGAAGCGGTGCGGACGTGGCGGTCGAAGTGAGCGACGTCGTTTTGACGCAAGGCGATATGCGCGGTTTGTACGAGGCGTTTGTGATTGCGCGTAAAACATTGCGGATCGTCAAAGAAAATTTGGCGTTTTCGTTGCTTTACAACGTTTTGACCGTGCCTTTGGCGATGAGCGGTTATATTATCCCTCTGTTTGCGGCATTGTCGATGTCTTTAAGTTCGCTGGTCGTGGTGGGAAATGCGATGCGTATTAAAACGGTATTGAAAAGGAAAGAGTAATGGACGGTTGGGTTATTGCGATGATGCTCGGTGCTTCGACGCTTTTGGGAGCGTTCGGTTTGTGGGCGTTGATATGGGGTATTCGAAGCGGACAGTTCGACGATCAAACCAAATTTATCGACGGTGCGCAGTTTGACAGCCAAGAGGCGTTGAACGATGCGGTGATGATGGAGAAAAAACGCAAAGAACTTTTGGAAGAAAAACGTAAAAAAGAGACGGGATACGCCCCGCCGGATTAAAAAACGTTCATACGGCTACAAGAGCGCGATGCCCCGTAGCCGTATCGCTTATTATTTATAAGAAGCGATGGTCGCGGCTACCGCTTTAAGCTCTTCGTCGCCTAAGCCTGACGCGATCGGTTTCATAACGCCTTTCATCGGTCCGCCTTCGCCGTTTTTGTATCCGTTAACGGAAGCGATGATTTTTGCGGCATCCCAGCCCGCAATAATTTGAGACTTGTTTAAAGCCGCTTTAGAAGCTTTGTCGCCGTGGCAAGAAAAGCATTTTGATTTGTAGATCGCTTCGCCGTCCGCCGCCATAAGCGTTGAACAAGCCGCAATCGCCAAGAATAGAGAAAGTTTTTTCATTGAAAGCCCCTTGAATGTTGTGTGTGGCAAAATTATAACGCACGAGACTTTATCCTTGCTTAGCCGATGTGACATTTCGGTAAAAAGCAAAGAGGGTTTAGGTCAAAGTTTGGGTATAATCTATCTTAAAAATCCAAGGACGGTAGGGTACGATGTGGCGAGTTTTGGGTGTAATCGCGTGGTGTATCTCTTTTGCGTACGCTCAAACGCATAGCGTATGCGAAACGGAGCGAATCGACTCTCAAAGTGCTAAAGCGAAGATAGAAAAAATTTTAATCGAAGAACCTTCCAATACGGTTTGCATGCTTCAACTTGCCAATATTTACCTCAAGCGCGGGCAAATCGCGCGCGGTTTCGAACTGCTCGTCGATGCCTATACGATCGACCCTCATCATGTGGAAAACAGCCAAATCGCAACGGTCTTACCTTTTGCGCTTAAAGTGACCAATCTCAAACAGCAAGCGGCAAAAAGTAACGATAAACGTATTTGGAACGAGCTAGGAGACGGGTATTTTGAAATGGGCATTTTCAGCGAAGCGGCGTTGATGTATAAAAAAAGCTTGGCGGTGGACGGCATGCAACATATGATTCGGCTTAAACTCGCCCTTGCCTTGCAAAAAAATACGCAAATTTACAGTGCGCTTGAAGCCGTTCAAAAAGTTTTAAACGCAGAACCCGATCATCTGTTCGCCAATTATTATATGGGAAAATTTTTAGCGTACGATATGAAAAATCGCGACGAAGCGCGCGTGTTTTTTAGACGGGCGAAAGAGTCTTTGATCGCACAGCAAAAAGAATTTGATTATTTGGAGTACACGAATTTGCTCAGCGACATTACGCAAGAGTTGGAAAAATAGATGAACAAAGCGGTGTTTTTGGATCGCGACGGCGTGATTAACAAAGATAAGGGTTATGTCTATCGAATCGAAGATTTCGAGTTTTGCGAGGGTGTTTTCGAAACCTTGCGTACGTTTCAAGATTTAGGGTATTTACTGATTATCGTCACGAATCAGTCGGGTATCGGACGCGGGTATTACCGTGAAGAAGATTTTCAAACTTTAACGTCGTGGATGTGCCAAGCGTTTTTACATGTAAACGTCGCCATCGACGCGGTGTATCATTGTCCGCACGCACCGGAACTTGGTTGTTCGTGTCGTAAGCCTCGAAGCCAAATGTTCGAAGAGGCGATCCAAGCGTTTGACATCGACGTGAAACGTTCTTGGATGATCGGCGATAAACCAAGCGATATGATTGCCGCAAGAGGCGCTCGTATCGAGCAAACGATTTTCATCGGCGAAGATCAACCGAGCGATGCCAAATATAGGGTTAATTTTCTTTTGGATACAATCAATATTATTAAAACAAATAGCGATAAATAAGGTTTTTTATGGTCGATTTTCATCATAAAACGGTTTTAATTACGGGCGGCGCGGGATTTATCGGCAGTAATCTCGCTTTTTATTTTCAAGAAAACTTTCCGACATGTAAGGTTGTCGTCTTTGATTGTTTCCGAAGCGAAGCGACGTTTTCCAACGGCCATTTGAAGAGTTTCGGGCATTTTAAAAACCTGATCGGATTTCAAGGCGAAGTGATTAGCGGCGATATTAACGATGAAGCGGCTATTGCGAAACTGGTTGCGTACCGCTTTGATTATATCTTCCACGAAGCGGCGATTTCCGATACGACCGTGCTCGATCAAGGGATGATGATCCAAACCAACGTCAATGCTTTTAAACATATCTTGGAACTGGCCCATCAAAGCGGTGCGGTCATAGTCTACGCTTCCAGTGCCGCAACGTACGGCGACGCTCCCTCTCCTCAACGCATCGGCTACGAGCGACCTCAAAACGTGTACGGTTTTAGCAAACTCGCCATGGAACATACCGCTCGAGCATTTTGCGTATCGCATCCAAAAATGTCCGTCGTAGGGCTTCGGTACTTTAACGTTTACGGTCCAAGAGAGTACTTTAAACACAAAACGGCGTCGATGGCGTTGCAGCTCGGTCTTCAAATTTTAAGCGGTAATAAACCGCGTCTTTTTTACGGATCGGAAGCGATCCAACGCGATTTTATCTACATCGACGACGTCATTCAAGCCAATCTTAAAGCCGCGCTTTGCGGACAATGCGGCGTTTACAATGTCGGAACGGGAAAACCGCGCAGTTTTCAAGAGATTGCCGATACCTTGCAAAAAGAGCTCGGTACCTCCTTGGGCACGGACTATTTTGAAAATCCTTATGTCGGGGCGTATCAGATGCATACGCAAGCGGATATTGCTTTGACATGTCAGGATTTGGGTTACCGACCGAGCGTAAGCTTGGAAGAGGGCATCAAAGCGTATGCTCCCGAAATAAAACGCATTTATGAAAGCGAAGTCAAACGTGGATAAATTACGAACGTATCGTCCGACTATTTTGGTCATCGGCGACGTGATGCTGGATCATTACCTTTGGGGAAAATGCGAACGCATTTCACCCGAAGCTCCGGTGCAAGTCGTGGACATTCAAAAAGAGAGCACCGTTTTAGGCGGTGCGGGAAACGTGGTCAATAATCTTTTAAGCTTAGGTGCAAACGTCGGCGTTTTAAGCGTCGTCGGTCAAGACGAAAATGCCGATGAATTGGTACGTATGCTTGAAATTTCCGGTGCAGACGTTGGAGGCATCGTTCGAGAAGTCGGGCGAAAAACCGGCAAAAAAAGCCGCGTGATTGCGTCGCATCAACACGTCGTACGGTATGACAGCGAATCCAAAGAACCGATTAGCCAAACGTCGATCGATACGCTAGTGTCGCATTATGAAAAAATGCTTCCCCATGTCGATCTCGTTTTGCTTTCCGATTACGGCAAAGGGGTTTTAACGCATGCCCTTACATGTCACGTTATTGCGCTTGCACGAGCAAAGAGTAAGTTGATTTTGGTGGATCCAAAGGGCGATGATTATCGCAAATATGCCGGCGCAACGCTGGTGACGCCCAACAAAAAAGAGGCGAGCCTTGCGACGAAAATTGCCATCGTCGATGATGAGAGTTTACAACAAGCGGGCATGTCGCTCAAAGAGCGTTTGAATCTTGAGTATGCCGTGATTACGCTTTCCGAAGACGGTATGGCACTGTTTGGCGAGACGTTTATGAAAATGCCCACCGTCGCGCGTGAAGTTTACGACGTTACCGGTGCGGGAGATACGGTTTTAGCCGCACTCGGCTATGCGCTTGCCTGCGATTTAAGTATCCAAGAAGCCGCATCGTTTGCGAACAAAGCCGCCGCCGTGGTCGTCGGAAAACTCGGAAGCGCTACGGCAACTTTCAATGAAATCGAAGCCTACGAGCATGCGTTTTGTCGTACGAGCGCGCAAAGTAAGCTTAAAACAAAAGAGCAAATCCTCCGCATTCTTGCCGAACAAAAACACCGCACGATTGTTTTTACCAACGGTTGTTTCGACATCTTACATGTCGGACATGTGAAGTACCTCGAAGTGGCTAAAAGCTTCGGCGATCTGTTGATCGTAGGGTTAAATTCGGACGATTCGATTCAGCGTTTAAAAGGAAAGAGCCGTCCGATTAACCCATGGGAAGATCGCGCGTACCTGTTAGCGGGATTGGAATCGGTCAGTTACGTCGTTCCTTTCGAAGAAGACACGCCTTTGGAGCTTATTGCCGCTATCAAACCCGATATACTGGTTAAAGGGGCGGATTATGAGGGCAAAGAGGTCGTGGGAAGCGACATCGCCAAGGAAGTACGCTTGGTAAGCTTTGTCGAGGGCAAAAGTACGACGAAGACGATAGAAAGGATACGAAACGCATGATGGAGATGATTTACACCGAAATAAAAGCGCATCAAGCGGTTGTCGAGGCAACGCTTTCGACGTTGCAAAGTCATATCTATACCGCTTCGATTATTGCGAGCGAAGCTTTAAAAAACGGGCATAAGATTATGCTTTGCGGTAACGGAGGAAGTGCCGCCGACGCGCAACATATCGCCGCCGAACTGAGCGGGCGTTATAAAACGGAGCGACGCGGGCTTGCGGGGCTTGCTTTAACGACCGATACGTCGGTTTTAACGGCGGTAGGAAACGATTACGGGTTTGATCGTATTTTCGATCGTCAAGTCGAAGCTTTGGCGCAAAAGGGCGACGTGCTCATCGGTATATCAACCAGCGGACACAGCAAAAACGTCGTGCGTGCGCTCAGTCTGGCTCGCAATATGGGATGCCGTACCGTCGGTTTAAGCGGAAGAGACGGCGGCGTGATGAGCGAATTTTGCGACGTCAATATTATCGTTCCGAGCGACGATACGCCGCGCATCCAAGAGATGCACATTTTGATCGGGCATATTCTATGCCAAGCGATCGACGTAAAATAATGCAAATGAGTGTATACATTTAAAAAGCTAAAAGGTATTGATATGAAAGAATACGTAAGGGTTAAGTTAATATCGCGCGGAAGTAAACCCGATGGGGAAAGCGGTTTTAAAAAACAATTTGAAACCGACGATGCCGTATGGGGAGGGTGTTCTTTTACGTTTGACCCTTTAGATCAAAACTATGATTGGTTAGTCGTGATCGATGACTTACCTCATTGTATTCCCAATCGAACCGAACACCTGCAATGCCCCAAAGAAAATACGATTTTAGTGACCACGGAACCCAGTACCATCGCTTATTACGGGGAAGCGTTTGCGAGACAATTTCATTATCTGATAACCAATCACGATTCAAAAGCACTCCCCCATCCCAATGCGAAACGTTCTCAAACGGGCAATGTTTGGTTTTACGGCAAGCGTTATGACGAAATAGCCCGCATGATCTATCCCGTTAAAACTAAAAAAATTTCAACCGTCTGTTCGATTAAACAACAAGGACATACGATGCATAAATTAAGGTACGAATTTACGCAAAAAATGCAAGAAGCCATTTTAGAACTCGAACGATTCGGGCGAGGGTTTAAATGGATTGAAAATAAAGCCGACGCACTGGACGATTATGAATTCCATGTTGCCGTAGAAAATCATATGGAAGCCCACGTATGGACGGAAAAATTGGCCGATGCGTTTTTAGGATGGTGTATCCCGATCTATTGCGGTTGCCCGAACGTTTACGACTATTTCCCTGAAGAGAGTATTATTGCGATCGATATTCACGATATGGAAGGATCTATCGCAAAAATTAAAGAAATTATCGCAAAAGAAGGTGAGTACGAAAGGCGCTTTGAGGCACTCAAAGAGGCTAGAAGACGTGTACTTGAAGAGTATAATCTTGTAGCGATGGTTGCTCAAATTGTACACAATTCTCAAACGGCGCAGTTCACGCCGAATCAGAAAATCTACTCGAGAAGGATGATGCGGGTGAAACACCTTCCCGATCTTTTTCGCTATATGGGATTTCGTGCTAAAAATTTTACGAAAAATTTTTAATTTTTAACGCGGTGCCGGTTCGCTCTTTTGTGCAAAAATAAAAAAGGCAAACAACGAGAGTGCCGAGAGCATAGGTGCATTGCTGATAATACTATGATCAAATTGGCTAACGACCAAAAACGCGATAAAAAAAGCCAATAAAACGGAATTTTTGATTTGAACGATTCTTTCTAAGGCGACGTAAAGTAAAAAAGAGAAAGCCGCAAAGCCGACAATACCCAAAAACAGCATAATTTCCAAGAAGCTATTGTGTACGCTGAACGTATTTTGTGAAGCGATTTTTTGGTAGCTCATCAATCCGTAGCCGACTATCGGATGTGCTTGAATTAAGCGGATACTATCCAACCATATAATGTCGCGATCGCTTGAATTGAGGTGAATGAGTTGTACGAATCGTATAAAAAGCGTATCAAAGTAAAGGAAAAAACAGACGATCGACACAATGAGTATCAGCAATAGCGCGTAATGTTTGTAGGTCAATCGTTTGTGTTCTTTGAGAAGATAGATCGCTAAAAAAACGGTACAAAAAACCCATGCGGAACGGGAATAACTGAATAACAACCCGAAAATGAAAAACGGTATAGTGATGCTTAAAAAGAGTGTTTGATAATGTTTAGGGGAAAGATCGTTTTCGAAAATTAACAAAAGCGTCGATAATGTGATACCTATTGCCATAAAAAGCCCAAACGTATTGCGGTGAAACATTGCCGCACGGATTCCCCCATTCATACCCTCTCCGGCGATCGATCCCAAATGCCCTCGAATCAAATCGATACCGCTAATGGCTTGATACAGCCCGTCGATACCTTGAATCGACAAGGCACATAAAATCGAAATGAGTAAAAAGCGCTTTGAAATAACAGCATTTTGATAAAGCACGATTAAGACGACGAAAAGTAGAAAATAACGAACGACGTATTCGAAAATAATTTTCCAAGAGCCAAAGGAGACATAAGGACTTAAAAGGTTTGATGTCACCATAGAAGCAATGACAAGTCCAAATGCGAGTAGGAGCTTTTGATAGGTGATGGCAAAGTCTTTAAAAGAAAAAAAGAGGCGATTTTTGTAAAAATAAATTCCGCTAAAAAAGAGGAATAAACTGTAACTAATAGGGTATATCGCCGTTTTCATGGGAATAAAAAGAATAAAAACAGATAAGCAAAAGCGAATGGCGTTTTTCAGTGAAGCATAATACAGTATCGATCTCATAACCCTAAGTATCCTAAAATTTTTTCGTAAGCGGCTTTTGCCGTATAGTGATGAAGGCATGTGTCAAATCCATTGCGTGCAACGGCTTCCCGTTCGTTCTCATGCGATAAAAAATAACGCACTTTTTCAAGAAGTTCTTCTTTGGTTGCATACGTTTCAATATCTTTGCCCAAGACGAAATATTCTTCCAATTCCGAATGGCGTTGGGTGATATAGAATGAACCGGTTAGCGGAGCTTCAAAATCTCGCCCTTTTAAGATAAAAATATCGTCATTGATACCGACTCCGGCAAAGCCCAAAATAATTTTGGCTTGATTAAAGAGCACAATCATTTCATCGGGCGTTGCGTTCCCTTCTTCCCAGCCCGAACCTTTGGTTAAAACCGAAATGCCGTTTTGGCGCAAATACGTGATATACGTCGGGCGGGTTCCGTAATTTGCTCCGATAAAAACGACATCGTACTTTTTTTCAAGTCCTAGCTTTTTATAAATTAACGGGTTAGCGGCATACGGTTTGTAAAGAACCTTTCCTCCTTCAACGACGTATTTGATAAGAGCACTTTTTGACGTGGTCAGCGATACGTCAAAATAAGAACAAATCTCACTCATACCGCGATACCTTCCATCAGGACCTTTACGGCTTTTGAATTTGCGTTCGTCATCCAAACTTTCGTTGATAATAGGTACGTTGAGCGTTTTAAAAAAGTCCAAAGTTGCTTGCGTGAGCGTTCTTCCCGATAGATAACATACGATAACGTCGATTGTATGTTGAGCCATGGTTTCTTGTACGAAACGCACCATCTGACGATTGATTGCTTCTTTTTGGGCGTACCACTGTTTTCGATCGTCTTGCGGATCCATCTCAAAACGAAAGACGGTACCTAATTCTTGCAACGGCAAATACGTGTTATTAATACTAAACGTACCGTCGTACGATGTAAGATAGATAATATTCAAGCGACGTCTTGAAAATGTGTTCTCGTGGATTACAAAAGTCTCAAAAGGCGGCAACGGACCGAATTTTTGAATATAGGCTTTTTCGTAGAGAGCATTTTCTCGGTGTAATCGCCATGTGCGAAATTTTTGTTTGAGCGTATTGAGCATGATTAAAACTTTAAGTTCGTCGGCGTGACGCCGCTTTTGATTATTTTAGCGGGATTGCCCGCGACGATCGTTCCGTGCGGTACGCTTTTGGTGACGACGCTTCCTGCCGCAATAATGGCATTATCGCCGATAGTGACGCCTTTTAAAATCAAGACGTTATTGCCGATCCAGACATTATTGCCGATTTTTACCTCTTTGGTTTTAACGGAGAGACTGCCGTCTTCTAAGGTATATTCATGAAAATCACTGTCTAAAATCGTGACATTCCATGAAATAGCACACTGATCGCCGATTGAAATTTTTTGGGCGGAACGAAGAGTCGCTCCGGCGCTGATGTACGTGCTGTTACCTATTTCGAAGACGGCTCCTTCTTCAAGGGTTAAGGCACTTCCCAATCCTATTTTACTGTTGCCGTTTAAAACGAGTCGGCTGTGTTGCATTAAATTGATATTACATCCCGTATGCGTAAATCGAGCGATAGCACCGTCGCCGTAACCGACAATCAGCTTTCCTTGCGTACGCTGCGTTACCGAAGCTCCTTTTTTGATACGAATTTTTGCTTTTCCTTTAACGCAAAGAAAAGAATGCTTCAATTTCCAATATACGATCAGTTTATTCCACAAGGTACTTAGCATTAAAACCTCTCATTTTGCCATTCGTAATTTTCACTCAAAGGACGATCAAAAATCGTCTCAATCATATAACGCGTAATTCTTTCGCCGTTAAAGCTTCGGTGGGTTTTTCCCCAACCTTTTCGCGCGATATTTCGGCGTTCTTGATCGTGTGTATGAAAATAGCGGAGTTTGGCATGTAACTCTTCCGCCGAGTCGAAATAAACGACCTCTTCATGCGTGTATAAAAGCTCCATATCGGGAACTTTAGGTGAAAACGTCAAAATACCGTTTCCCGTAAGTTGTACGATACGATCTGACATGTAAAGATCGACGTCGTTACGGCGATTGTAGCTTAATCCCATTTTGGCTTGGGATAATTGTGACGTATACGCATCTCCAAAAATCAACGGTTTTCCTAAACAACCGAAAAATTGTGCGTTGCAAAAAGAGAGGCTTTTTTCAAGTTCTACTAAAAAAGCTTGACGCTCGGGTTCTTTATAGTCTCTGCCGCAAAAAAGAAAATCGATCGAAAGGTCGCTATGCGCGAAGCATTGGGCAGTTTCGATGGAAGCATCGGCAATATTGGGAAAATAAGCGACGCGGTTACGGGGGCGTTTGAATGCTTTTAACAGCGTGCCGCTTGTCGTTGCAAAAAAAACGTCCAAAGAGTCAATTTTAGATTGAATGTTTAAACAATGGTGCTGAATCCAAAGCGGATCGACAAACCACATAGCAATTTTAATATTCGGCAATAAAAGACGAATCTGTTCCAACGTTTCACCGCTGATCAGTTCGGCATGAGAAAGCAGTAAAAGGTCCGGGGCGATATTTTTACATGTTTCGATCAATCGGCGATTTGTTTTGCCGATTCCCCATCGTTTTGAACCGAAAATATTACCGCATCGCGCCGTGTCTCGGTAGCTGAAAGGATAGACGAAGTGCCCGTTACGAATTAAGCCTTGCTGGATTTTATAATCGGTAGCATAATAACTTTGCCCGTCTTTGAGATAATTAAAGCTTGCGACATGGACTATTTTCATCAATCTCCTTTAACAGTTCGTACAGTTGTCGTTCTACGGCGTCAGGGGTAATTTCTTTTAAGCAAAGATTATTCTCGCATTGTTTACGAAAACAGCCCGAACAAGAAAGAATTTGCATCAAAACGGCGTTTCCTTTTTCGGGCGGAAACCATTTTGAAGCGAGTTGTCGTGAGCTGAAAAGTGCAACTAAGGGCGTATGAACGGCATAGCATAAATGCATCGCTCCGGTATCGTGGCAAATCGCCGCCGTACACGTTTGTAAAAATCCGGCACTTTGTGCAATCGAAAATTGTCCGCAAAAAGTATAGGCGCGATCCAAATCGGCAATAATCTTATGTGCGTCTTGCTTCTCTTGTTCTCCTCCGATAACCGCTACGCTAAAGCCTTCTTTACATAAGGCGACCGCCAGCGACCGCCAAGAAGAAAGCGGCCATTTGTTGGCGGGAACATTGGTTCCGATGACAAAGGCAACCACCTTGTGCGGTGTTTGAAAAAGTGTGAGTATTTCGGCAGAAGGAGCTTCGATCTGTAAAGGATAATCAGGCGTTCCCGTAATAGCGTTGCGCGCTAGGTTTCGTACAAAGCGTTCACTTTCGCGCAAAGGAGGTGCGTAGGTTAATTGCTCTTTCGCAAAGAGCTTGGACATACCTTCATCCCATCCGAAAGCATTTTTGATCCCTAACAAAAAACGAACGACCAGCATATTGCGTAGGGTCTTGATAAGTCCGTAGTTTTGGGGAAGCTCAATGTAAAGATCGTAATGTTCGTGCTTTAAGGCTTTGAGTTCCTTTTTACGGTTTTGTTTTTGAATCAGATAGACTTTCGAAAAAAAGTCTTTTCGTACAATCGTTGAAAGGTTTAAAGGGGTTGCATACGTCGTAACAAAATCGAGTTGCGCGTGAGCATAGTGCTGGCGTATGAGCGAAAGTGCCGGAAGCGTGACGATGGAATCACCGAATGTTCCGATGCGATGTATTAAGATTTTTGAGACAGGCATTTTAGAAGAAAATAAAAGCTTTTGAGCACACGCAATAATGCGGTAACGTACCGATAAAAGGGTTCTAATCGTCAAGAGTTTTAACATGTAAGTTTGTATCATAGTCGTTTCTGATAGACACCTATTGTTTTTTCGACCATTTGATCTAACGAAAAATGGCATTTTACGTAAGTATACCCATCAAAGCTTAACTCTTTTGCTTGTGTAATTTTTTGCGCCAAATCCTGCGCGTCTTCGATGGCGGAAAAGTAGCCGTTTACGCCTTCTTGAACGATGTCCAAAACGCCGCCGTGACGCGTGGCGACGACCGGCGTGTTCATGGCGATTGCTTCGGCGACGCTTCTTCCGAAGCTTTCGGGTTTTTTGGAGCAGCTGAGCGTAACGTCGCTTAGGGCGTAAATCTCCGCTACGTTATTGGAGCTTCCGCAAAACAACACCGTATCGTCAAGTTCCAGCGATGCACAAAGACTCTGAAGCGACGCGGCATAGGCGTGTTTATCTTCGCGGATACCTCCGATAACGAGTCCGACGATGTTAGGAATCTCTTTTTTAAGAATCGCAACGGCTCGGATAAACGTTTCCAAATCTTTGAGTTGCGTAATGCGTCCGACCGTCGAGACGACGAAGCGATCGTGCAGTCCAAAGCGCGTTTGAAACGCTTCGATAAACGATCGATCGATCGTTGAAGGATTAAAAACCGTAAGATCGATACCCCTCGGGATGACGCTTATTTTTTCATCGGGAACGCCGTAGTGTGTTTGAATAAAGTCTTTGATCGCGCCGCTAACGCAAATCACGTGATCGGTTTTGGTCATAATCGAACTGTAAAATCCGACGGAGTTAAAGCCGTGAACGGTCGAGACGACGGGAAGGTGCAAGCAGTGATTGGCGAAAAAGACCATCCACGCCGGTACGCGGCTTCTGACATGTAAAAGATCGGGGCGTATTTTTTTCAGGGTACGGTACAACACAAAGATGCGCCACGGCGCACTGAAAGGGTTTTTTGAGCAGACGTCGACCTTGACATGTACGCTTCCTTCGCGCTCTAATCGCTCGACCAAACGACCGCCGTTGCTGATAACGACGCTTTCAAATCCGCGTTTGATCAATTCGCGTGAGAGTTCGACGACACCGCGTTCCACACCGCCTTCGTTGAGTTCGGGAAGCAGTTGGACGATTTTCATTTACCGATCTCCTGCGCGTAGCGTTTAAAGTCGATTTTACGGTTGCGGCGTGCTACCGTTCCGTCAAACAGGTGGAGGTATCCTTCTTGCTCAAGGGTTTTTGCCATAGTAAAAAATTTATTGTTTTTCGCTTCGTTCAGCGGCAACACTTCAACGCAAGACGTACCGTAACTGATCGCTTCGCTGATCATCGACGTGGAGTCGATCGTGATAAACACGACTTCGCAATGCGCTAAAAAATCGGCGATAGGGTTGATCGGATTTTGGGAAAAGACGACGGTGTAGGAAAAAGGGTAATTTGTGAGTAGGTTTTCGATCTCTTTGGGTGTTCGAGGCGAGGTCGTTACGGCGATTTCATAGCCTTGAAACGCTTGAAAAAGGGCGTCGAGTTGGGTTTTTAAGCGTTGTTGATCCATCGTGAAAAGAGCATTGTTTCCGCCGATAATAACGCCGACGGATTTTCGCTCGGGCGCAAAAAATCCCTTCGGTTCGGCGTAACTGAAGTTGGCGGGAATCGTTACGATATTGCTTTGTTTGGGCGGTCGGTCGTGTGTTTGGGCAAAGATGAGGTCAAAGTCGTAACGGTAACCTTGCGGAAGCATCATCGTGACGGACTTAATGTTGAGGGCGCGCGCAAGCGTTTTGTTCGCATAATAGGTCCCAGAGCCCGCCGAGACGATCAGATCGTAGGTTTGATGAAGAGGCTCAAGATTTTTAAAAAGCCAAAGCGTGTAAATTTTGAAAAAATCAAGCACGTACGAGAGCAGTTTCAGCGTGCGACATGTAAAGGCAACGGGAAGAATATCGTAATGGGCTTCAAGGTATTTGGCAAACGCGACGGATTGGTTCAGATGCCCCGCCCGCGAGTCGCTTAAAATGAGAATTCTCACGGGCGAATTCTCCAGCGATTGTGCATCCAAAACCACTGTTCGGGATACTCTTTGACGACCGCTTCGATAATATCGTTGTAGTGTTGGGTTAAACGTGCGATTTTTTCCGTTTCGTCCCACGCTTCGCTCAAGGCAAGTTCGGCATCGCGACCGATGAGCAGTCGGTAACGACCGCTTGCCTGACGTGCCATAAAAAGCGGTATGACGGGCGGATCGTAGCGTCGTTTTAAGAGCGCGGTGGAACTTACGGTGTCGGCGGGATGTCCGAAAAAAGAGGCTTTGATGCTATTGGCGCCGCTTGCTTTTTGGTCGATCAACATACCAGCGATACCTTTGGCTTTCAGCGTGCGTAAAATGGCGTTTATCGCTTGGCTTTTGTTGGCGAGAGCGTTTCCGTAGAGGCTTCGAAACGGTGCGGTGATATATTGTTCGATCAAACGGTTGTTACCGCTTCGACCGATGACGACCATCGGATAACCGTGTTTGGCTAGAAAATGGGCTAATAATTCCCAATTCCCGAAATGTGCGGTTAAGAGTAAAATACCTTTACGATTATCGGAAAAACGTGCGTGGATCTCCTCAAGCGCTTCGTCGAGGTTTTCGACGGCCGCATCGATATCGAAACGGCGATGGTACATCAGTAAAACTTCCGCAAGCGTCGTGCCGACACTGGCATATGCTTTTTTTGCCAACGCCAAACGGGAGGAGGCTTCTATCTCCGGAAATGCCAACGCGAGGTTTTTAAGCGTTAGCGAACGTCTACGACGATCAAGCTTGAAAAAGAGTGCGGTAAGCACTCCGAACAAACGGTAAATCACACGGATAGGAAGCAGCTTGGCTAAAAAGAGCACACTTTTAACGACGGCGTATTCCACGTAAATTCGCATCTCATCACTTTCATAGTAAAATTAGGCTAAAATTTTAGCTAAAACGAGCCAAGGAGAGACTTAATGATCTGCGTCTTCGACATAGAGACGATTCCCGATGCCGCGCTGATTCGAAACGTTTTAGGCTACGAAGGAGACGACTATAGCGTCTCGATGCTAGCGATGAAAGAGCAAGAAGAAAAAAGCGGAAGTTCGTTTTTGCCGCTTCCTTTTCACAAGATCGTCGCCGTTTCCGCGGTGATTGCCGACGATTTCGGAATGTTCCGAAAAGTCAGCAGCATCGAGGGTGCAAACGAGCATGAAATGGTCAAAAATTTCCTTCATTTTATCAACCAAAAAAATCCGAAATTGGTCAGCTTTAACGGACGGAGTTTCGATATGCCGCTTTTGATGCTTCGCGCGATGCAATACAACCTGACATGTAGTGCGTATTTTGAAGCGGAAAACAAAGAGTTAAATAAAAATAAATGGGAAAATTACCGCGCACGCTATTCGGATCGCTTTCACGTGGACGTGATGGACCATTTGTGCGAATTCGGTGCGGTTCGAGGATTGAAACTCGATCATGTTTGCGCGATGGCGGGACTTCCGGGAAAATACGACGTTCACGGCGACCAAGTGATGGAGCTTTATTACGCGGGGGAAATCGGCAAAATCAAAGAGTATTGCGAAAGCGACGTGCTCAATACTTATTGGCTTTTTTTAAAATACGAGCTTTTAAAAGGCAATCTCATTATAGAAGATTATCAGCGCGCATTGGTTACAATGCAGGAAAATTTAAAACACGACAAATCCTATACCGACGTGTTCGGCATAGCCATTGAAGAAGAATTGTACAAGGAACATCGATGAAAACGATTTTTAGGGAATATGACATCAGGGGTATTTATCCAAACGGACTGAACGAGCAGACGGTTAAACTGATCGGCTACTTTTTGGGCAAACGCATTTTAGAGGTCGGAAACGTCGTTTCGATCGGCTACGACGCACGAAGCCATTCGCCTGTTTTATGCGATAATCTAACCAGCGGTTTAAATAAAGCGGGATGTAAAGTGCTCAATATGGGACTCGTGGCGACGCCCGTGAACTACTTTAGCAATTTTCAAACGTTTGAGGGGCTCACGCCTAACGCGTCTATTATGATTACGGGGTCTCACAACCCGAGCGAGTATAACGGCTTTAAAGTGACGATCGATAAAAAGCCTTTCTTCGGCGAAGATATTTACGCTTTGGGTGCTGAAATTATGCGCAATTACGAGATGGAGATCGAAGACGATCTTAGCTCGACGTTTATCAACGCCAAAGAGCGTTATATCGCCTATATGATTCAAGAGTTCGACCATCTCAAAGGCTTTAGCACGCCGTTTGTCTACGACTGCGGTAACGGCGTTGCGGGGGTTGTCGTACAAGATATTTTCAAAGGGTTGAACTTTACATGTAAAGGTTTGTTCACCGATCCCGACGGCACCTTCCCGAACCATCATCCGGATCCCACGGTGGAAAAAAACCTTAAAGACATTAAAAAAGAGCTTGAGGGCGAATTTTCTTTAGGCTTTGCTTACGACGGTGACGCCGATAGAATCGCGTTTCTCACGAAGAAAAACAACGTCAAGGGCGATATTATGGCGATTTTGTTCTCCCGTGCGATGCAAAATCCGACCGTGATCGGCGAAGTCAAATGCTCGCAAATCATGTACGACGACATCAACGCCAGAGGCAAAGCGATTATGTATAAAACGGGACACAGCAACCTCAAAGTGATGATCGCCAAAACGGGTGCGGATTTTGCGGCGGAAGTCAGCGGGCATCTTTTCTTCAACGACCGCTATTTCGGTTACGACGACGCTATTTACGCGACCCTTCGTATGATCGAGCTGGTAAAAAACGGTCTTGACGTAGACGCGGAGATCGCAAAATTACCGGTCGTGTATTCGACCGAAGAACTTAAAGTCGAAACCAACGAAAACGACAAATTTCCATTGGTCGAAAAAGTCAAAGAACTCTTAAAAAATCCTCCCAAAGATTTTCCGGCGATTAAAGAGATCGTCGACGTCGACGGCGTTAGGGTTATCTTTAGCGACGGTTGGGGTTTGGTCAGAGCTAGCAATACGACGCCCGTACTGGTCACGCGTTTTGAATCGACCGTGCAAGCGCATGCCAAACTCTACGAGCAAAAGCTCAATGCGTTGATCGCGCAGGCAAAAGAGATGTTGGCATCGCATTAAGAGTGTCGATGCGTAAGGTTGTTTTTATCTGTTTCGTATCGCTTTGCTTTTGTTTTGCCGCTAAGCCGGATTTGATGCTTTTGGAAGAGTGGAAAGACCAAAACGTTTCAGGCTGGTTGATGAGTGAGAAAATGGACGGCGTACGCGCTTATTGGGACGGACAAAAGTTGATTTCGCGCGGCGGTGTCGTTTTTGCGGCTCCGACGTGGTTTACCGAAGGATTTCCGCCTTTTGCGGTGGACGGAGAGTTGTGGAGCAAGCGCGGAGAATTTTCGAAAATCGTCTCGATCGTCAAAAAACAAGAACCGCACGAAGGATGGAAGGAGATCGCTTTTTACGCGTTTGACGTTCCTTTGGAAAGCGGCGGTTTGGTGCAGCGTTTGGTCAAGCTTGAGTATTATCTCAAACTGAATCAAGCCGATTATCTTCATGTCGCAAAACAAGTGACATGTAAAGACAACGACGATTTGCAACGTTTTCTAAGCGAGGTTGAACAAGGCGGCGGCGAGGGTGTCGTCGTTCGCAACCCCGATGCCAAATACGTTGCCAAACGCGATCCGAACGCCTTGAAAGTGAAACGTTTTTACGACGCCGAATGCGTCGTCACGGCACTACATCCGGGCGAGGGAAAATACAAAAAAGTTTTAGGCTCGCTGACATGTCAAAACGACGAAGGCGTTCGCTTCGATATCGGTTCGGGTTTTAGCGACGAAGAGCGAAAAAATCCTCCGGCGATCGGAACAAAAATTACGTACAAATACAAAGAGACGACGTCCAATCAAAAACCGCGTTTCCCCGTGTACGTGAGAATCAAAGAAGAGATTTAAAAGGTAGTGGTTATGGATAAAATTGCAATCATCGGTCTGGGTTACGTCGGGCTTCCCTTAGCCGCAGAGTTTGCTAAGCAATACCCCGTCGTCGGCTTCGATATTTTTCAAGCACGTATCGACGAACTTTCTCAAGGGTACGATCGTACCTTAGAACTCACAAGCGACGAGCTCAAAGAGGCGTTACGTTGCGGCATCAGCTTTAGCACAAATCTGGAAGATATGCGTTCGTGTACGATTTTTATCGTTACGGTTCCTACGCCGATCGACGCAAGCAATCGTCCCGATTTAACGCCTCTGATTAAAGCCAGTCAAAGCGTGGGAAAAGTTTTGAAAAAAGGCGACATCGTTATTTACGAAAGTACGGTGTATCCGGGCGTGACCGAAGAGGTTTGCGTGCCCGTTCTCGAAGAGGTTTCGGGCTTAACGTTCAATCGCGACTTTTTTGCGGGTTATTCGCCCGAGCGTATCAATCCGGGCGATAAAACGCATACGGTTAAGCATATTTTAAAAGTGACTTCGGGTTCTACGCCCGAAGTTGCCGAAAAAGTCGATGCGCTTTACCGTAGTATTATCGTCGCCGGAACGCATAAAGCCTCTTCCATAAAAGTCGCCGAAGCGAGTAAAGTCATCGAAAACACTCAACGAGACGTAAACATCGGGCTGATCAACGAATTAGCGCTTATTTTTAATACGATGGGAATCGATACCAATGAAGTTTTAGAAGCCGCCGCGACGAAATGGAATTTTATTAAGCTCAAACCGGGACTTGTCGGCGGACATTGCATCGGGGTCGATCCGTATTATTTAACGTACAAAGCCGAAGAGTTAGGCTATAAACCCAATCTCATTCTCGGCGCGCGCCAAATCAACAACAGCATGGGAAAATACGTCGCCGATAAAACGATTAAGCTGATGATCGAACACGATACGAAAATTAAAGACGCCAACGTGCTTATTTTGGGCTTAACCTTTAAAGAAAATTGTCCGGATATTCGCAATACCAAGGTCGTCGATATTATCGAAGAGTTAAAAACGTTCAAATGCAACGTCGATGTTTACGATCCGTGGGTCGATCCGACCGAAGCAAAATTGCATTACGGCTACGATTTGATCGCCGATCCGTTTGCAAACGATAAACAATACGACGCCATCGTCGTTGCCGTAGGCCACCAAGCGTTTGTGACAGTGCCCGAGTCGGAGTACCGACGCCTCAGTAACGTCTTAATCGACGTCAAAGGCATCCTCAAAAATCCGACGTGGAGATTGTAAGTGAAAATAACCGTCGTCGGAACAGGGTATGTTGGGCTTTCAAACGGTATTTTACTCGCACAACATCATGAAGTGGTTGCCCTTGATATTGTTCCTGAAAAAATAGCGATGATCAATGCCAAGATCTCCCCGATTGAAGATAAAGAGATCGAAACGTATTTGAGAGAAAAACCGCTTCGCTTTAAAGCGACGCTGGATAAAGAGGAGGCGTATGAAAATGCGGAGTTTATCATCATCGCAACACCCACAGACTACGATCCTGAGACGAATTATTTTAATACGGCGTCGATTGAGAGTGTTGTTCAAGATATTCAAAAGTACAATCCGAAAGCTACGATGGTGATTAAGTCGACGGTTCCTGTAGGTTATACGAAGAGTATACAAGAACGATACAATACGCAAAATATCATTTTTGTGCCCGAATTTCTACGCGAAGGCAAAGCTTTGTACGATAATTTGTATCCTTCGCGCATTGTCATAGGTGAAAAAAGCGAACGCGCGCAACACTTTGCCACTCTTTTGAAGCAAGGTGCACTGAAAAAAGATATGGCGGTTTTATATACCGAATCGACTGAAGCCGAGGCAATAAAGCTTTTTGCCAATACTTATTTAGCCATGCGTGTTGCTTATTTTAATGAATTGGATTCGTATGCACAAATCCACGGATTAAATACTAAAGATATTATCGATGGGGTGTGCTTAGATCCTCGTATCGGTAATTTTTACAACAACCCATCTTTTGGTTACGGAGGATACTGCCTACCCAAAGATACGAAACAACTTTTGGCGAACTATAAAGATGTACCGAGCAATCTTATTCGCGCTATCGTCGACTCAAATAGTACGCGAAAAGATTTTATTGCGGATTCGGTCATCAAACAAAAACCGAGTGTCGTAGGGATTTATCGATTGATTATGAAAGCGGGAGGTAGTAACTTTCGTACCTCATCGATTCAAGGCGTTATGAAGCGTATTAAAGCTAAAGGAATAGAGGTTGTTGTATATGAACCTATGTTGAAAGAATCAAAGTTTTTCAACTCTTGCGTAGTCAATGATATTAATGAATTTAAAAAAATATGCGACGTAATCCTTGTAAATCGCATAACGCCTGATCTTGAAGATGTTAAAACAAAAGTGTATACGAGAGATTTATTTGGTAAAGATTAAAATTAAGGAATATAAGTGATTAATGTCATTTTATGCGGCGGGAGCGGTACGAGACTCTGGCCACTCAGCCGTACGTTGATGCCCAAACAGTTTGTTAAACTTTTTGATCAAAAATCGTTGTTCCAATTGACGGTTGAACGTAACAGTACGGTGTGTAGCGAACACTTTATCGTCTCCAATACCGAACAATATTTCTTAGCTCTCGATCAATTGGAAGAGCTTAAGAAGCCGAACAATCGTTATCTACTTGAGCCGATAGCTCGCAATACTGCGCCCGCTATAGCCCTTGCATGTATGGCCTTGGATCAAGATGAAATCGTATTGGTAAGCCCAAGCGATCATTTGATTAAAGATCAAAAAGCGTATGAACATGCGGTCAACGAAGCGGAACGCTTAGCCAAAGAAGGCTTTTTGGTGACGTTTGGTATCAAGCCGACGTTCGCCGAAACGGGATTCGGTTATATTGAAGCCGAGGGTGCAGAGGTGAAAGCCTTTCACGAAAAACCCGATCATCAAACGGCGGAAGCTTACGTACAAGCCGGGAATTACTACTGGAACAGCGGGATGTTTTGTTTCAAGGCAGGTGTGTTTTTGCATGAGCTTGAAACGTATGCGCCGCAAATTTTCCTGACATGTCAAACCGCTTATGCGCATGCGCGTCAAGAAGTTGTTTTACGTATCGGTCATGACGATATGTTTACTATTCCCGAAGATAGTATCGACTATGCCGTAATGGAAAAAAGTCACAAAGTGAAAGTGATACCCAGCGATATGGGTTGGAGTGACGTGGGAAGTTTTGATGCACTCTGCCAAGAACTCGATAATGACGCAAGCAATAATTTCGTGATGGCCGATAAACATGTCAGCCTCATTGATGTGCATGATTTGATTGTTATCGATACGGAAGATGCGCTTTTGATTAGTCAAAAAGGGAGTTCTCAAAAAGTCAAAGAGATCGTAGGAAAGCTCAAAAAAGAAAACGGCGATTTGACGACGACGCATAAAACAGTGCATCGTCCATGGGGTACCTACAGCGTTTTAGAAGATAAAATAGGGTATAAAATTAAAAAAATTGTCGTAAAACCGGGATGTCGCCTGAGCTTGCAAAAGCACTTTCACCGTAACGAACACTGGATCGTTGTTAGCGGAACGGCCGTTGTTCAAGTTGAAGAGAAAATTTTCTTGGTACGGGAAAACGAATCGACGTACATTAAGGCGGGGGAAATTCATCGCCTAAGCAATGAAGGAAAAATTCCCTTAGTGTTAATCGAAGCGCAAGTGGGCAGTTATACGGGCGAAGACGATATCGTAAGAGTTGAAGACGATTATAAAAGGAAAGAAGTATGAATCAAAAAGTAGCACTGATTACAGGTATTACGGGACAAGACGGCAGTTATTTAGCAGAATTTTTGCTTAAAAAAGGGTATATTGTTCACGGTCTTAAACGACGTAGTTCACTCTTTAATACCGATAGAATCGACCATCTTTACCAAGATCCCCATGTCGAAAATAGAAATCTTATTTTGCATCACGGCGACATGACCGATAGTATGAATTTAACGCGTATCATCCAAGAGACACAACCTGATGAGATTTATAATCTTGCGGCGATGAGTCACGTGGCTGTTTCATTTGAGACACCTGAATACGTTGCGAATGCCGATGGCACAGGAACGCTTCGTATCTTAGAAGCGGTGCGCCTTTTAGGTTTGGAAAAAAAGACAAAAATCTATCAAGCGAGTACTTCAGAACTTTACGGAAAAGTGCAAGAAACCCCACAGAGCGAGACCACACCGTTTTATCCAAGAAGTCCTTATGCCGTAGCGAAGATGTATGCTTATTGGATTACTGTTAATTACAGAGAAGCGTATGGTATGTTTGCTTGCAACGGTATTTTATTTAACCACGAATCTCCTGTGCGTGGAGAGACATTTGTAACGCGTAAAATCACACGAGCGGCAAGTAAAATCGCTTTAGGACTTCAAGATAAGCTCTACCTTGGGAACTTAGATGCCAAACGTGACTGGGGACATGCTAAAGATTACGTCAAAATGATGTGGATGATTCTTCAAGCAGAAGAGCCGGAAGACTGGGTTATCGCTACGGGGCAAACGACGATGGTGCGTGATTTTGTACGCATGGCGTTTGGATACTGTGGCATTGAGCTTGAATTTAAGGGCGTCGGTGTGAAGGAAGTCGGTATCATCAAAGCGTGCTCCAATCCGCTTTACCAAGTTGAAATCGGCAAAGAAGTCGTAGCCGTCGATCCTCGCTATTTTAGACCAACTGAAGTGGATCTGCTTTTGGGGGACCCCAGTAAAGCAGAGCAAAAACTAGGATGGAAACGTGAATTTAAGCTCGAAGATTTGGTCAAAGACATGATGGCATCGGATCTGAAATTGATGACCAAAGATGTCTACCTCAAAGAAGGCGGCTATAAAATTATGAGTTATTTTGAGTAAGATGATGAATAAAACGTCCAAAATCTACGTAGCGGGAC
>Ga0265295_1003179_pt1 | contig 24480 bp, 20 predicted proteins | sample Munlansysbiofilm_FD_192503 | JGI IMG/M metagenome (GOLD analysis project Ga0265295, IMG submission 192503) | Leachate microbial communities from a municipal landfill in Southern Ontario, Canada - Methane capture system biofilm | ecosystem: Engineered > Solid waste > Landfill > Unclassified ... | reverse complement strand
CCAGCCGTTCATGGTTCCGTCTTCGTCCTGCCTTGCGGCCGTTTCTTCTCCATGGAGTCGCTGTCCAATGCAGCAGGTCCGTCATGCAGGAACGGCGAATCACCCTTCCCATCGGGATTCTCTTCCGTGTCCGCGGAGGGGTCCTCGGGGAGAAGAGGGATCCAGCCGGGCGGTACTGTTCCGTCAATAAAGGCTTCCAGGGCTGCCCCCTCGCTCCTCCTGGCAAAGACAATCCCTTCCGGAACGGGAAAAGCTTCCGCGGGCATGCCGGCCAGGGCTTGCTCCATGCAGTACAGCCAGATCGGTGCTGCGGCCCGGCCTCCAACTTCATGGCTGCCCAGGGTGCGCTGCTGGTCGAAGCCGACCCAGACGCCGGTGACAAGCGACGGGGTATAACCCACGAACCAGGCGTCCCGCACGTCATCGGTTGTCCCGGTCTTGGCGGCGACAGGGCGGCTGATGCTTTTTACACGTTGACCGGTCCCGCTTTCTACGACATCCTGCAGGATATGAGTCGTCAGAAAGGCGACCCGGGGATCGATGACCTGCTCCGCTTTGACCGGATGCTCTTCAAAAATGTTTCCGGTGCGGTCTACGATCTTCTTGATCATGAAAGGCTCCACGATCCGGCCCCCATTGGCCAGGACTCCGTACGCCCGAACCAGTTCCTGCAGGGTCACGGCGGAGGAGCCCAGGGCAAGGGAGAGATTCCTGGCCAGCGGTGAGGAAATACCCATGTTCACGGCATATGCCATCGCGTAGTCCACTCCGATTTCCTGCAGCAGCTTGATGGTGACCACATTGCGGGATTGAACAAGGGCTTTGTGCAGGGAGATCGGCCCCCGGAATTCCTCGTCGAAATTCTGAGGGGTCCAGACCCGCCCCGTATTGTCCGTGAAAGAGATGGGAGAGTCGTCGATAGTGGTGGCTGGAGTCAGCCCCCGGTCGAAGGCCGCCGTATAAATGATGGGTTTGAAGGAGGAGCCCGGCTGCCGGCGCGACTGGGTGGTGCGGTTGAATTCGCTTTTGCTGAAATCCCTGCCGCCAACCATGGCCCGGATGGCTCCCGTCCGGGCATCCATGCAGAGAAGCGCGCCCTGAACACTGTGCGGGCGGTATCCCTGGCGGCTTTCCAGCTCCTGAAGCCCCTGTTCCACGGCGTTCCGGGCGGCCTGCTGGATTCGGAGATCCAGAGTGGTGTAAACCTCAAGGCCCTCCCGGTACAGGGCGTCACTTCCGTATGTCCCCTGGATGTAACGGCGGATATTTTCGATAAAATAGGCGGCGGGCCGGTCGTTGGGCCGGATCGATCTCAGAAGCAGGGGTGCCTGTATGACGAGGTTTTTCTCTTCTTCACTGATGTAGCCCTCTTCCACCATTCGAGCCAGGACATAAGCCTGACGCCGCCGGGCCCCCTCATAATTGGCGTAAGGATCGTAATTGGACGGAGCCTTGGGCAGCCCGGCCAGAAGAGAAGCTTCGGAAAGGGTGAGGTCCCTTGTTTTCTTCCCGAAGTAGACCTCGGCCGCCGCTTCGATGCCATAGGCGCCGTGTCCCATGTAGATGTTGTTGAGATAGATGTTCAGAATCTCCTCTTTGGAAAGGGAGCGGTCGATCTTGAAGGCCAGGACGGCTTCCTTGAGCTTTCGACTGTAGCTTTTTTCGGGGGAGAGATAGAGCCTTTTGGCAATTTGCTGAGTGATGGTGCTGCCCCCCTGCACAATTCTCCCTGCCTTGAGGTTCCGGAAAAAGGCGCGGGAAATGCCCTGCATGTCGAAGCCCTTGTGCTCAAAAAAGCGGGAATCCTCAGCCGAAAGGACCGCTTGGATGATGACGGGTGGGAGGTCGGTGAATTTAACCAGCTTGCGGTTTTCCAGGTAGAATTCGTCGATCAGTTCATTGTTGTCGGCGTAAACCCGGGTTGTGATGCTCGGATGGTACTCCTTCAAGGCGGCAATGCTCGGCAGATCCCGGAGCACGACGTAGTAGAGGATGCTGCTGCCCACCAGCAGGCCCAGCAGGAGGAACAGAATGAGCCCGATCAGAATGCCGCCTTCAGCGCCCCGCTTTGCCCAGGGGGGATAAAAGGGAGGCTTATTCATCCTGCTCTCCGGTTACTTCCGGGCCGCTTTCCGAGACTTCCCTGCTTTCCTCGACATGCGCCTTCTTCCTGCTGGCGCGGGGTTTGCGCACGGCAAAGCGGGCGACCAGGATGCTGATCTCGTAGAGAACCAGCAGAGGGCCGGCCATAAGCAGCTGGCTGATGAGATCCGGTGACGGCGTGAGCACCGCGGCGGCTATAAAGATCAGCAGGATGGCATAGCGCCGCTGAGAGGAGAGCATCCGGGCATTGACTACGCCGATCTTGGCCAGAAAAAAGACAAAGACCGGCAATTCGAAACAGAGCCCGAAGGCCAATAACAATTTCAGAGCGAGTCCGAGATACTCCCGCATGGTGACCATGGGTTTCAGGAATTCAGAGGAAAAAGAGATGAAGAACTTGAAGGCCGGCGGCAAGGCGACGAAATATCCGAAAAGCACTCCCGCGGAGAACAGGAGGGTGGAAAGAAAGACGAAAGGAAAAACGTATTTCTTTTCCTGTGGATAGAGGCCGGGAGAGATGAATTTCCAGATTTCCAACAGGATGTAGGGGCTTGTCAGAATCAGTGAAGCGAAGAAGGAGACCTTCATATACGTGAAGAAGGCTTCCGGCAGAGACGTAAAGACCATGAAGCTGTTTTTGGGCATGACCTCGATCAGGGGGAGGGTCACGATCCGGAAAAGCTCTTCCTTGAAGGTGTAACAGAGGGCAAATCCGATTGCCAGAGCAATGAGGACGTGGACAAAGCGCTTGCGCAGCTCTTCCAGGTGGGCCGTTAACGGTAGTTTTTCATCAGCGGGTAAGGTCATAAGTTTTCAGGCGGAATTGTTCACAATAGGCGTTGAAAGAGGTGCGCTTCCTATCCTCTGGACTTTAGTCGTTTCGGTTCTTCCCGTTCATTCTCAGAGTTTCCCTTCCCCCATGAGCGTCTGCCGGCGGCATCGCGGCGTACATCCTTCTTCTGGACTGTTCCTTTCCGTGCCGTCCGGATATTCTCCTTTTCTGTAAATGGATTGATGGGCTTCACGGCAGGGAAAGAGGAGGGCGGAGTGGAGCCGGGTTGGGTTCATTTCGGGATGCTGGAGTCAACCATTGGAGGCTGTTCCCTCAAGCTTTTTCTCCTCGGCGGCTTTGTCTTCAGCCTTTTCTCCCTCTTTTTGCGGAGACTGCGGCTCATCGTCCTGAAGAGTGCCTTTGAGGCTGTCGCTTACACCCTCGGCGGTTTTTCGGAACTCGGCCAGCCCTTTGCCCAGAGACTTGGCCACATCAGGCAGCCGCTTCGGCCCGACAACGAGAAGCGCCACGGCGGCAATCAATAAAAGTTCCTGCATGCCGATGTTAAACATGAACTGATCCACTCCAATAAATTTCAATTGGTTATACATAGGGAAACAGAGGATTGTCAAATCATTTATCAGATCCGGATGCCCCGCAACCGGAGTGCCCCGGCGGTCAAAGACGGAAAATCCACAAGATTGATAACCCATGGAAAGGAAAGATCAATCGGACAGAGAGAACCGGGAGTGTCACCCATCTTCCCGGCTAATCGGGGAGGCGCCATCCCGATCAAGGCTTTCGGAAGGAAGAAGACCTTGAAAAAGCACACGACAACACAGGGCGGGCCGCCTTCCGATTTCCCGCGATCTGAAATGGCCACGGTGGGAATGAAAGGTTCCGGCAAAGGATGCTGTTGCCGGACAAAGGTCGGGGCGGGTTGGCGTTTCGGGAAATATTTTGCCTTTCCCCGGCAGTTGTGATAGGTGACGATTCCGTATTAAAATCGAAGCCGTGTAGAAAAGAGCGGAGATTTTTGAAGTCAATCTGAGGTGAGCCGCATTGAAAATCACAAGGGAAGAAGTGGCCTACGTTGCCCATCTGGCACGGCTGGAATTTTCGGAAGCCGAAGAGGAACTGTTCACCGGTCAGTTAAACGATATTCTGCTTTACATGGATAAGCTCAATGAAGTCGATACGGCCGGGGTGGAGCCCCTGAGCCATGCCATTTCCCTGAGCAACGCCTTTCGGGAAGACAGGGTGCAGGAGTCCCTTTCCCAAGATCTTTCCCTGGCCAATGCACCGGATCCCCGGGGTGAATTTTTCCGGGTGCCCAAGGTGATCGAGTAAACGAATTCGGGCAGATATCGGGACGGAAGAGAGGGTGCCGAAAGGTTTTCCAACGCCCCGGATCATGTTCTGTCCCGCAAAGAGGAGCCTATGGAACTTTATTCATCGACCATTCACGAATTACAGGATAAAATAAAAAGCGGGGACGTAACGTCCACAGACATTGTCCGGTCCGTCTTCAGCCGCATCGATGCCGTGGAGGAGAAGGTCCATGCCTACATAACCCTGATGCGAGAATCGGCCCTGGAAGAGGCGAATATCGCCGACCAGCGGATCCGGGCCGGTGAAATCAAGGCGCTGACCGGAATCCCCGTTGCCCTGAAGGACATTTACTGCACTCAGGGGGTCCGAACGACCTGTGGCTCCCGCATCCTTGAACACTTCGTCCCCCCTTACGATGCAACAGTGGTCGTCAAACTGCGCGAGGCGGGGGCCGTCTTTACGGGGAAAACGAACATGGATGAATTCGCCATGGGTTCGTCAACGGAGACCTCCTATTACGGTGTTACCCGGAATCCTTGGGATTTAAAGCGGATACCGGGCGGTTCCAGCGGCGGCTCCGCCGCGGCGGTCGCTGCCGATGAGTGCATCGCGGCCCTTGGATCGGATACGGGCGGCTCCATCCGTCAGCCCGCGGCCCTGTGCGGCGTTGTCGGGATGAAGCCCACTTACGGCCGGGTTTCCCGCTTCGGCCTCATCGCCTTCGCCTCCTCCCTCGATCAGATCGGACCCTTCACGAAGGATGTGGAGGACTGTGCCATCCTGATGAACGTCATTGCCGGCCATGACCCAAGGGAATCCACTTCGGTCCCGGTGGATGTTCCCGATTACCTCGATTATCTCAACCGGGGCGTAGACGGCTGGACGGTGGGAATTCCAAGGGAATACTTTGTCGGGGGAATTGACCCCGAAGTGCGGGCGGCCGTCGAGCAGGCCATCAAGACCATGGAGGGAATGGGGGCGAAATGCCTGGAAATCTCCCTCCCCCACACGGATTACTGCGTGGCGGTATATTACATCATAGCGCCGGCAGAGGCCAGCTCCAACCTGGCCCGTTATGACGGCGTCAAATACGGATTCCGGGCAGCCGAATGCCGGGATCTTCTCGACATGTACAAGAAGACGCGGTCGGCGGGTTTCGGTGCGGAGGTGAAGCGGCGCATCATGCTCGGAACGTACGCCCTTTCTTCAGGGTATTATGACGCCTATTACAAAAAGGCGTCCCAGGTGCGGGGGCTGATCAGGAAGGATTTTGATGAGGCCCTGAAGGATTGTGATGTGATCCTGACCCCCACCACCACGACGCCCGCTTTCAAAATCGGAGAGAAGATGGACGATCCGATCGGGATGTATCTTTCCGACATCTTCACCATTTCTGCAAATCTTGCCGGCATTCCGGGAATTTCTCTTCCCTGCGGCTATTCGAACAAAGGGCTGCCCATCGGCGTGCAATTCGTGGCGGGGCATTTTGAAGAGGGTAAGCTCCTTCAGATATCTTCAGCCTATGAAAGGCATGCCCAAATCGAAAAGAGGAGGCCGAACCTCTAATGGAATATGAACCTGTAATCGGGCTGGAAGTCCATGCCCAACTGCTGACGGAATCCAAGATCTTCTGCGGCTGCTCCACTCAGTTCGGAGCGGCGCCCAATCGTCACACTTGCCCGGTATGCCTGGGTATGCCCGGCGTGCTGCCAGTTTTGAACAGGAAGGTGGTTGAATTCGGGATTAAGATGGCCCTGGCCACCTCCTGCCGGATCAACGAGGGATGCAGCTTCGCCCGGAAGAATTACTTCTACCCCGACCTTCCAAAGGGGTACCAGATCTCCCAATACGCCTGTCCCCTGGCGGAATTCGGCCATGTGGACATCGAAGTGGAGAGCGGGAAGAAGCGGATCGGTCTGACCCGCATCCACATGGAGGAGGATGCCGGCAAGCTCATCCATGACTCCCATAATCCATGGAGCTACGTGGATCTCAACCGGACCGGGGTGCCGCTGATCGAGATCGTCAGCGAACCTGACATGCGCAGCGCCGAGGAGGCAGCGGCCTATCTTCACCGGCTCCATGAGATCCTCGTGTATCTCGAAATCTGCGACGGCAACATGGAGGAAGGCAGCTTCCGCTGCGACGCCAACGTTTCTCTCCGGCCAAAGGGTATCAGTGAGTTCGGAATCCGGACGGAACTGAAAAACATGAATTCCTTCCGCAATGTCCAGCGTGCCCTGGAATATGAAATCAAGAGACAGCAGTACATCCTGGAAGGAGGCGGAACGGTGGTTCAGGAAACGCGCCTCTGGGACGACAGCCAGGGGGTGACCCACTCCATGCGCAGCAAGGAAGAAGCCCATGATTACCGCTATTTCCCGGATCCGGACCTGGTGCCGATCCGGATATCTGCGGAATGGGTGGAAGTCGTTTTCAAGGAGCAGCCTGAATTGCCCCTGGAGAAACGCGAGCGTTTCGTGCGCGAATACGGCATCCCCCCCTATGATGCCGGCGTGCTGTCCTCGAGCCGTAGATTGGCGGATTATTATGAAGAGACCGCCCGGCACTCCGGAAACCCGAAAGCGGCCAGCAACTGGGTCATGGGGGATCTGCTGCGTTTCCTCAATGAGGAAAAGCGGGACATCCGGGATTGCCCCATCTCTTCCGCCACCTTGGGCGAGATGATCCGGATGATCGATCAGGGGACCATCAGCGGCAAGATGGCCAAGGAGATCATCGAGGTCATGTATCAGACGGGGAAAACGGCCCCGGTGATTGTGGAAGAGAAGGGAATGGTCCAGATCACGGACGAATCCTCTATTTCCGCGGTAATTGCGGGGATCCTGGAGGCCAATCCGGGCCAGCTGGCCCAGTACCGCGCCGGGAAAGACAAGCTTTTCGGCTATTTTGTCGGTCAGGTCATGAAGGCGACCCAGGGAAAGGCCAATCCCCAGATTATCAACGACCTCCTGAAAAAGATGCTGGCGGGATGACGAGGCGCGAAATTCCGGAAAGTTCAGGGAAAACGTCATGATTCCAACTCTTTCCTGGAGAAACAATTCCGTCGTTCTCCTGGATCAGCAGGCTCTTCCCGTGGAGGAGCGCGTTCTGGTCTGCACCCGCTATCAGGAGGTGCTGACGGCCATTAAGGATTTGACGGTTCGCGGCGCTCCGGCCATCGGGGTGGCGGCGGCGATGGGCATCGCCCTGGGGTCCCTTTCCCTGCCGGCCGATTCTCCTGAGGGCTTCCGGAAGGGCTTTGAAGCCCTGTGCGATCAATTTGCCGCGGCAAGGCCGACGGCGAAAAATCTGTTCTGGGCCATTGAGCGGATGGAGGGATGCTTTGCCGGGGCCATGGCTGAAGCAATGGCGGGAGGGGCGGAAAACGTCCGGCAGGCACTGGTTGACGAGGCTCTGAGAATGGCCGAGGAGGATGTTGCCATCAACAGGCGGATCGGGCGGAACGGGCAGATCCTGATCCCCGACGGAACCCGCATTTTGACCCATTGCAATGCCGGGGCCCTGGCCACGGCCGGTTACGGGACGGCGCTGGGCGTGATCCGGGCGGCCCGCGATGCGGGGAAAACCATTCAGGTCTTTGCCGATGAAACGCGGCCCGTTCTGCAGGGGGCCCGCTTGACCGCCTGGGAGTTGCAGCAGGAAAACATCCCGGTCACGCTGATCACCGACAACATGGCAGGATTCCTCATGAAGCAGGGGCGTGTGGACTGCGTTCTGGTGGGGGCTGACCGGATTGCCGCCAACGGGGATACCGCCAACAAAATCGGGACGTATTCCCTGGCGGTTTTGGCCGATGCCCACGGCATTCCCTTTTACGTTGCCGCCCCACTGTCCACAATCGATCGGCAGCTTTCCAGCGGTGCCGATATTCCCATCGAGGAGCGGCCTGAAGAGGAAGTGCTGGCCATCCGGGGCGTCCGGATAGCCCCCGTCGGTGTGGGCGTTTACAACCCGGCCTTCGACGTCACCCCGGGCGGTTACATTGAAGCCATTATTTCCGAAGCCGGGGTTGCCCGCTTTCCCTATGAGTCCTCCCTGGAGAAACTCTTCCTCGAACAATCATGAAAGATCCCGTTCAGAAACTGCTCCTCTTTGATTTTGACGGCGTCCTCGTTGATTCTCTGGATGTCTACGAGGCGGTTGTCCACCAGTGCCTCGATGCGATCGGAAGGCCGATTGTTTCAACGCGGGCGGACTATCTGGCCCTTTACCAGGACAACTTCTACGAGGAGCTTGCCCGCCGGGGCATTGATCTATCCGCCTTTCTGGCCGAGCTGGCCAGGATGCGTCCGCACATCGACACATCCCTCATCAAGCCTCTGCCGGCAATGACATCGATTCTACTGACCCTGGCCGAACGGCACCGGCTGATGCTCATCTCTTCCAACAGCAGAGAGGTCATTGAGGTGCTGCTGGCCCGGATGGGCGTATCGGAATGCTTCGAAGAGGTCATGGGGGCGGATTTTCTTCTGAACAAAACGGAAAAGATCGTTCATGCGTGGAATTTGACCGGGTTCGCAAAGGAGGATGTCTATTATGTCGGAGACACCGCCGGCGATATCCGGGAAGCCCAACGGGCGGGCATCAGAAGCGTTGCGGTGACATGGGGCTGGCATGAGCGGAGCGTCCTGGAAGCCGTTTCTCCCGATTTTCTCGTCGACACGCCTCAAGCTCTCGTTCGCATGTTCACGACGAAACCCCCATCGCAGGGATGTTAACAATCAAGCCTTCGTCATGGCATTGGTATTGCTTGCAGCATACCGGCGGCACCTGTTGAATCCCCGGGGCCGTATTTCCGGTTTTTCTGATCGACAGGCACATCAAGACCTTATTACATTTGCCAATGCGGGAGACCTGATTGCATGGATGTCAAATTTATCAATCCGTTTCTGGATGGTGCTACGGAGGTCATCAAGACCATGGCCTTCATGGAGGCTGTTCCCGGAAAACCCTTTTTGAAGAAGGATGACACGGCGAAGGGGGATATATCCGGAATTATCGGCATCACGGGTGATGCCACGGGCTCCCTGGCCATCAGCTTTACCGAAGGGTGCATCTGGGGAATCACCGGATCCATGCTGGGGGAAACGTACACGGATACCACACAGGAAGTGCTCGATGCCGCGGGGGAGATTACCAACATGATTTCCGGCGTGGCTCGAACCAACATGGAGAAGATGGGGCTAAAAGTCTTTGCCGCCATCCCCTCCGTCATCTTCGGCCGGGACCATACGATCCGTCATATCTTGAACAGCCCGAGCATTGTCATCCCTTTTTCCACACAAACGGGGGAATTTGTCGTGGACGTCTGTATCCGAACCACTGAGACACAGGCCAGATCCAAGGAAAATTATCAGGTGATCAATCGGCGGACGGCAGAACTGATTTCTCTGCAACCGGAAAAAAATAAACCTGAGCCCCTTCCCTGCAGGGTGGAATCGACTGCGCAGGAGCAGGCACAGCCTGCAGAGGAAATGCGGGGGGAAAAGAGCCACCGTGATATCCTCAAGGAGGCCTTGGATGCGATGATCGAAGCTCGTCGGGACATTCAGAAGCTGTTGTCTTCACAGCCCTTCATGCGGAGAGAAGATCGGAAGAAGCTTAATGAAAAAGTCGCCCGGTACGACAAGAAGATCCGTAAAATGAAGCTGGATCTGACCGCCCTGGATGTCCTGTCCAGGCTGGCCCCGGAGGATCTGGCGAATCCCACCATCAAGAAACATTACCAGCACTACTGAGCCCGTCAGGTAAAAAAATTTTTCCCCAACCGTCTCTCACGGCTTGAGAGCATATTTCTCTCCGATGAGTACTGATTTGGAGAAATATGCCCCCAAGATCCATCATCCTATGCGCTTTGGCCATACTGGACTTCTGAAATCGCGTGGTACACCTCACGGAAAACAGAAAGGGGCGCGCTGTTTGCGCACCCCTCCTGAAAAAGCACATGGAAGTCTCCTTATGCGGCATAGACGAAATCGGTGCTATCCAGTGAAGCCGCCGTTGCGGATCCGACAATACAGATCAACTCGGAATCCCCGGCGGAATTACTCGTGGGGTTGTACCAGATACTGCCGGTCGTCGTGTCGTTATAGATCCCACTGAGTTGGGTTCCGTTGCCGTTGAAACCGGTGCCTTCGAAATACCAGCTGGAGGACAGCACGTTGCTGTCATTGAAAGAGAGCCCTGTGATGGAAGAATCCTCGGCGCCATCGAGGATGTCCATCAGCACGATCGTGTCGTCCGTATGGGAAAAGTCGCCGATCGTGTCGCGGTTGGCAGATCCGGATTCGGAAAAGACGAGACGGTCCTGGCCGGTGCCGCCGTTCAGATAGTCAATGCCTGCACCGCCAGTCAGATTGTCGTTGCCGGCATTGCCGTACAGGGAATCGTTGCCGGCAAGACCGAACAGGATGTTGTCGGAACCGTTGCCGTAAATCAAATTGCTAAGGGTGTTGCCCGTCCCCTTGGTCGCCGTGCCAGTCAGATAGAGGTATTCGACATTGGCGTCAAGGGTCTCGTTGACGGAGGCGTAAACTCTGTCGGTGCCGGCGCCTGATGCCTCGGAGACGGCGTCGCCCAGGCTATCAACATAATAGGTGTCGTTACCCGCTCCGCCTGCCATGTAATCGTTACCCGCTCCGCCGTTCAAGATATCATTGCCGGTGCCGCTGTAAAGGCGGTCGTCGCCTCCATTGCCGTAAAGGGAGTTGTTGCCGTTGTCGCCGTAAAGGTCGTCGTCGGCGCTGCCGCCCCGGAGGACATCATCGCCGAGATTGCCGTCGATCGTCAGGGCAACCGTCTGCGAAGTCCCATCGAAATTGTCGTTGCCGTCGCCGCCGGAAAGATACTCGATGCCCGCCGTGCCCAGGTTGAGGGTGTTTCCGACCGTTCCATTGATGTAGACCCGGTCGTAACCGTTGCCGCCACTGAGACTGGCAAAGGAGGTGCTGACCGTAATCGTGTCATTCCCTGACCCACCGCTGACGCTGTCGGCACCGCTGCCGGCGTTGATTGTGTCGTTACCCGTCCCGCCTAGGATTGTGTCACCGTCCGTGCCCGTGGAAATCGAGTCGTTGCCGTCCCCCCCGTCCACATTGTTGGTACCGTTCCCGACACTGACGTAATCGTCGCCGCTGCCGCCGTAGACGGTGTCGCTGCCGCTACCGCCGTACAGGCGGTCGTCGCCTGCATTGCCGTAGAGGGTGTTGTTGCCTTCATCGCCGTAGAGGGTGTCGTCGTCGCTGCCGCCCCGAAGGACATCGGAGCCGAGATTGCCGTCGATCGTCAGGGCCACCGTCTGCGAAGTCCCATTGAAATTGTCATTGCCGTCCCCGCCGGAAAGATACTCGATGCCTGCCGTGCCCAGGTTGAGGGTGTTCCCGACCGTCCCGTTGATGTAGACACGGTCGTAGCCGGTGCCGCCGCTGACGCTGGTGAAGGCGGTGGTGAGGGTGATCGTGTCATTGCCGGCGCCGCCGCTGACGCTGTCATTGCCGCTGCCGGCGTTGATCGAGTCGTTGCCGAGGCCGCCGATAATGGTGTCGTTGCCCGTTCCGGTGGAAATCGAGTCGTTTCCGTCGCCGCCGTCCACGTTGTTGTTGCCGTTTCCAACGCTGATGTTGTCGTTGCCGCTGCCGCCGTAGACGGTGTCGCTGCCGCTGCCGCCATAGAGAGTGTCGTCGCCTGCATTACCGTAAAGGGTGTTGTTGCCGTCGTCGCCGTAGAGGGTATCGTCGGCGCTGCCGCCCCGGAGGACATCGGAGCCGAGGTTGCCGTCGATCGTCAGGGCCACCGTCTGCGATGTCCCATCGAAATTGTCGTTGCCGTTCCCTCCGGAAATATACTCGATGCCCGCCGTGCCCAGGTTGAGGGTGTTCCCGACGGACCCGTTGATGTAGACCCGGTCGTAGCCGGCGCCGCCGCTGACGCTGGAAAAGGCGGTGGTGAGGGTGATCGTGTCATTGCCGGCGCCGCCGCTGACGCTGTCATTGCCGCTGCCGGCGTTGATCGAGTCGTTGCCGAGGCCGCCGATAATGGTGTCGTTGCCCGTTCCGGTAGAAATCGAGTCGTTTCCGGCGCCGCCGTCCACGTTGTTGTTGCCGTCCCCGACGCTGACGGAATCGTTGCCGGTGCTGCCGTAAACGGTGTCGTTGCCGGTGCCTCCGTACAAGCGGTCGTCGCCTGCATTTCCGTAGAGGGTGTTGTTGCCGTCATCGCCGTAGAGGGTGTCGTCGTCGCTGCCGCCCCGAAGAACATCGGAGCCGAGATTGCCGTCGATCGTCAGGGCAACCGTCTGTGAAGTTCCATCGAAACTGTCATTACCGTCGCCTCCGGAAATATACTCGATGCCCGCCGTACCCAGGTTGAGGGTTTTCCCGACGGTTCCATTGATGTAGACCCGGTCGTAACCGGCACCGCCGCTGAGACTGGAAAAGGCGGTGCCGACCGTGATCGTGTCGTCCCCGGCTCCGCCGCTGACGCTGTCGGCGCCACCGTTGCCGGCGTTGATCGAGTCGTTTCCCGCCCCGCCGATAATCGTGTCATTGCCCGTGCCTGTGGAAATAGAATCGTTGCCGGTGCCTCCGTCTACGGAATTGTTGCCGTTCCCGACGCTGACGGTATCATCGCCGCTTCCGCCGTAGACAATGTCTCGGCCGGTACCGCCGTACAATCGGTCGTTGCCTCCATTGCCATAGAGGGTATTGTTTCCATTGTCTCCGTAGATGTAGTCGTTAAAGTTGCCGCCCCGGAGGACGTCATTGCCGAGATTTCCGTCGATCGTCAGGTCTACCGATTGTGCGGTCCCATCAAAACTGTCATCGCCGCTCCCACCGGAAATATACTCGATGCCTGCCGTGGTCAGGTTGAGCGTGTTCCCGGCGGTTCCATTGATGTAGACCCGGTCATACCCGTCGTTACCGCTGACGCTGGCAAAGGCGGTGTTGATGGTGATTGTGTCATCCCCATCCCCGCCGCTGACGCTGTCGATACCGCTGCCACCGGCATTGATGGAGTCATTTCCACGGCCACCCACAATGGAGTCATTGCCCGTGCCCGTGGAAATAGAATCGTTGCCGTCATTACCGTAGACGGTATTGTTTCCATTATAAACGTTGATGTAGTCGTTGCCGTTGCCTCCATAGGCGGTGTCTTTACCGCTGCCGCCGTAAAGATGGTCATTGCCTCCATTACCGTACAGGGAGTTGGTTCCGTCACCGCCGTAAATGTAATCGTTGGCGTTGCCGCCCCGGAGGACGTCAGAACCGAGATTGCCATCGATTGTCAGGGCCACCGTTTGCGAACTCCCATTGAAATTGTCATTGCCGTCCCCACCGGAAATCCATTCAATGCCCGCCGTAGCCAGGTTGAGCGAATTTCCCGCCGTCCCGCTGATGTAAACCCGGTCGTAACCGCCGCCACCGCTGACACTGGCAAAGTCGGTGGTGAGGTAGATCGTGTCATCTCCATTCCCTCCTCTGACGGTATCGGCTCCGCTTCCAGCATCGATCCAGTCGTTGCCGCCACCCCCATCAATCGTATCATTCCCTCCGTAACCATAGATGGTATCGGCCGCATCGGAAGGAATACCGCCTGTCACTCCCGTTGAAACAGATTCGGGAGTAATTGTGTCGTTGCCGGAGGTCCCTTTAATCGTAGCCATTTTTTTGTATTCCTTTCATTAGTTGTTGTTGAGGCCATAAAAAATGTCATTTATTTTTTTTGAAACAGGTTGAAGTAAATGAATAATCAACTTGTTACCCTGTCAGATGGGGTGTGATCGAATGCTTCGAATCATCATGTCAGATGGGGAGGATGATCCGAAATAAAATGTTCTTGAGCAGGTTCATTTGTTGAATGGTTTCAAAACAAATATCTTCAATAAATTAAACAGCTTAATTATACTTTATCTTCACTTTAAAGTCAATAAGCATGAAGATCTAGATCAAGGGCAAGTCATCTAAATTCGTAATACATTGTATTTATTGAATAAAGAGCGAAAAGCACTTTATTCTGTAAGTGCATGATATTTATAATAAATTGCCGAACTTTGACGTGACCTTGAGATCTAGATGTACTTTTCTATAAAATTCAGGAAGAGAAGAGATGAAAAGAATTTTTGATTGAGAAAAGACGAGGAACATTGGAGAGGCTTTTTATTGCGGCCGTCCCGCTGATAAAAAGACATTATTGTCCCGGTGCTGTTTACACGGGCAACGGTATCCAGGACAGGGACATCTTTATCAACATGACAACCGGCTCCCGAGAAGGCCGCGGGGGGCCGACCTGTCGGGTTTGCGGCCGCTTCATGCTTCAATAACGCCGGCTTTGCCAAGGGTTCCTTCGTGGTTGCCTGAATCGTTTCATGGGTTGTTTCCGGAAGGGACCCGCATTTGATGCGTCCTGGTCAACCGGCGGCGTTTCCTTCACTTCACCAGCAGAACGGGGCACTGGGACAGGATGCCGATCTTGTAGCTGATGGTCCCCCAGTCCCGCGACGGTTCGTCCAGGTGAAGCTTGTGAGAGCTCATGACGATGAGATCCACCCCCGTTTCGGAGGCATAATTGAGGATTTCCTTGACACGATTGCCAAAGGCGATCTTGTCGGTTACCTGGACGCCGCGGTTCTCGCAGAAGGCGACCAGGCCGGTCATTTTCTTGTCAGCGCTCTTTTGCAGGCCGGTATAAAAGTCTCTGAATTCTTCAAATGTAGCGTCTTCGATGCTTTCTACCACATGGAGAAGGCTGACGCGAACCTTCTCCTGAGCCGCCATCTGAAGGGTAATCTCCAGGGCTTTTCTGTTTTTGGGTGTAAAGTCGACAGGAACCAGAATATGCTTAAACATGGTCACACCTCCGCAGCAGGATCTCCGGACCTCGGGATCTTACAGTCCCAGCTGGGCGCTGATCTCCTGCATGGCATTCAGGGACAGATCCACGAACTCCGGCAGGGAAATCCCCAGCTTTTCACATTCCAGGATGATATCCCGATTCACCGAGGCCGCGAAGTTCTTTTCCTTCATCCGTTTGACGACCGATTTGGGCTTGACGCTGGCCAGCTTCTTGTCAGGATAGACGAGGGCCGTAGCCGTTATCAAGCCGGTTACGGTTTCGCCCGCGGCGAGGGCAAAGTGGAAATCCGACTGCCGAGGCCTGCCGCTGGCCATTTCATTATGCAGGACAATGGCCTCAATGATCTCCGGGTCAATCCCCCTTTCCTGAAGGATTTTAGCTGTTTCCAGTCCGTGCACCGACAGGTCCGCGTTTACCTTCTCCACATCCAGGTCGTGCAGAAGCCCGGCCAATCCCCACTGGTCTTCGTCCTGATGGAGCTTCCGGGCCAGCGCCCGCATGACGGCTTCGGCAGCGTAGCAGTGCTGGCGCATCTTTTCGTTGGCAATACAGGCATTCAACAGTTCAATGGCGTCTGAACGGTCCATGCGGCTCTTGATCCTCCTCGCACGAAATTGAGATTTGCAACGTTGTTAGGATGACAATTCAAGGGATGGATGTCAAGGGGGATTGCTGAGGGGCTTCCGGATTTGGAATTCGCCACACGGCGGCCGCCGCCGCAAACCGCCGTTGCGGGAAGAAGGGGAGCGTCCGGGCCGTTATGAAGAGGGCTTGTCCGGTTCCGTGCGGGAGAAAGCTTTTTTCTTCTCCTGTTTTGTGGTATGGGGACAAAAGACCCCGTATAATTGCACTCTTCATGACGTTATTAACAAGGATGACGCGCCGGCATGACGTAAGCGGCTTCACGGGATGCGGAAACGGATCCGGGAGCGGCAGGCGAAGCCGACGCCGACGCCCATGGCCGAAAGCAAGCAGCCTGCTCTACGACGGATAAGAAGATGACAGAACCTTGCCTGGATGAACGGGATATCGACGATCTGACCCGGATTGTTGGGCGGGAAAGGATTTCCCGGGGGGAGTCGGTCCGTTTTCTCCATTCCCATGATGAATCCTTCCATAAGCCCTGCCTTCCCGAGGTTGTCCTCTGGCCGCGCAGCACCGATGAAGTCAGCCGGATTATCGCCCATGCCTTCCGACGTAGGATTCCCGTGACGCCCTGGGGGGCGGGCAGTTCCCTGGAGGGAAACCCCATCCCTGTTTTCGGGGGGATCGTGCTCGATTTCCAGGAAATGAACCGGGTCCTGGCGGTCCGCCCCGAGGATTTTCAGGCGGATGTGGAGGCCGGGGTGATCTACAAGGAGCTCAACCGCATTTTGGAGGCGGAAGGGCTCTTCTTTCCCCCGGATCCCGGAGCGGCGGCAACGGTGGGCGGGATGATAGGAAACAACGCCAGCGGGATCCGGAGCGTTCGGTACGGCGCCACCCGGGATTACGTAATGCGCCTTACCGCCGTTCTTTCCGACGGGCAGGTGATCCGGGCGGGCAGCCGCTCCCGCAAGTGTTCTTCGGGATATGATCTCTGCCGCCTCTTTACCGGGGCGGAGGGAACGCTGGGGATTGTAACCGAGGCCACTCTGAAGCTGACAGGGCTTCCCGCCGCCTTCATGGCTGTCCGGGTGACGTTCCCCACCGTTGGTCACGCCACGCGGACCGTTTTCGAGATTATGCGCTCCGGGATAACGCCGGGGGCCATGGAGTTCCTCGACAGGGATATCGTTGCCGTTCTCAATCGGGACCGGGGGCTCCAACTGGAAGAATCGCCCACGCTGCTGATGGAGTTCAGCGGTTACAGTGAACGCGGGCTTGAAGATGAGATGTGTTTTGTTTCGGAGATCTGCCGGGACAACGGCTGCATCCTCCTGGACCGGGGGATCGGTCCGGAAGAGCGCAAGCGGCTCTGGGAGATCCGCCATCTCACCCACGAGTCCATCCGGCGCGCTCACCCGGGACTGAAGTCGCTGAGCATGGATGTCGCCGTACCGCTTTCCCGGTACAGCGCACTGGTGGCCCTCATCAAAGAGCTCGTGGCCGGTTTGACGGCTTATGTCTTCGGACATGCGGGGGATGGCAATATCCACGTCGTCGTGATGGACGATCCCGAAGACGAATCGCGCTGGGCGAAGGTGGAGGCGGCCCACAGCCGGGTGGTCTCTTCGGCCCTGGACTTCGAGGGAACCTGCACGGGAGAGCACGGAATCGGGCTGGGGAAAAAAAAGTTCATGGCCAGGGAGCATGGCGAAAGTCTGGAAACGATGAAAAAAATCAAGGAGCTGCTGGACCCCCGGGGCATTCTCAACCCCGGCAAGATGTTTCCCTGAAAAAGAGTTCAGAAAAAAAGATGAGCAGGAGAGACCCATGAAATTTTCACAGGCCCGCCAGGGTCGCATCTTTGTGATCCGTCTCGAAGACGGAGAAATTGTCCATGAGGTGATCGAGCGGTTTGCCGCGGAACAGTCGATTCGTGCGGCGGCCATCATCGCTGTGGGCGCGCTGGATTCGGGCAGCCGGGTGGTCGTCGGTCCGGAGGAAGGCAGTTCCACTCCTGTGGTTCCCATGGAGCATCTGCTGGAAAATGTCCATGAGGTGGCGGGAACCGGCACGCTCTTTCCCGATGAAGAAGGCCGCCCGCAGATTCATATGCATTGTGCCATGGGCCGGAAAAACCAAACCGTTACCGGGTGCATCCGGAGAGGGGTCAAGGTGTGGCAGATTCTGGAAGTGGTTCTTTGGGAGCTGCTGGACACGCCGGCGCGCCGAGTGGCCGATTCCACGCTGGGTTTCAATCTGCTGCAGCCGGAATGACGTTTTTATGAGTGAAGATACAGCTCCCAGAGATAAGGAGAAGAACGAACGTGAAATTTGATGACGATCTTTATGTTTACGAATGGACCGAGTATTCCGACAATAACTGCAATAGCTATTATATCGGGGGATCTATCCAGGCTCTGGTGGATCCGGGGCTGGTCAAATATTTCCCCCGCCTCCTAGGTGAGATGGAGAGGGACGGAATTCAGCGGCAGGACATCCGCACGATCATCAATACGCATGCCCATGCCGACCACATCGAAGGAAGTTCGCTGTTCAACGGCTCCGGCATTCAGATCGCCCTGTCCGAAACAGATCTGGCCTTTTACAACGGGCCCGAAAACGCCATGTTGTGCCGCATGTTCGGCCTGGCGGTTCCTCCCATCGAGATCAACCTTCTGCTGAATGAGGGCGAACTGATTCTCGGGGATGAAACCTTTCAGGTCCTGCTTGTTCCGGGCCACTCCCCCGGCTCAATCGCACTGTATTGGCCGCGTACCGGCGCCCTCTTTTCCGGGGATGTGATCTTCGATCAGAATGTGGGGAGGACCGATTTTCCGGGCGGTAACGGCAGTCTTCTGAAGCAGAGCATCACGCGCCTCTCCGGATTGAACGCCGAATTTCTGTTTCCCGGACACATGGGAATGGTGATCGGCCGGGAGCGGGTCAAAAATAACTTCGAAATCGTGACCCGGCATGTTTTTCCCTACATCTAGGCTTCCTCAGGGAAGATAGCGGATGGTATCGCCGGATCGGATTGCTCGAATCAGCCCTTCGCTTTTCAATTCCAGCAGGTGCACGCAGGTTTCGTGAAGCGCCAGATACTGGTCAAATTCCGGAAGGTTGCCGCCGAAAAGGTTCAGGGAGACGTCCCGCCCCGTGTCAAATCCTTGGCGAACCGCCTCCAGGATAAGCTGCTTGCGCTCCTCATGATGCGCCTCAATTTCCCGGATACGGGAGCACAGATCGGGAATCATGCGGCCATGCGAAGGAAACGTACGATCTGCCGCTAATTTTTTGACTCGCTTCAGAGATTCGAGGAAGCTTGCCAGGGGATGCCACTCGGGGTGAAAGAGGTCGATGCTGAGGTTGGGAGTTATGACCGGCAGGACATGGTCTCCGGACAGGAGCAGCGCCTCACCGGGAAAGAAAAAGCAGACCTGTCCCCGCGTGTGACCGGCGGTGGGGATGACCTGAAAGGCGCGATGGCCCGCCCTATGCCAGGAATAAGGAAGCAGGGGTTTATCGGCCTCGATGAGAGAAGTGACCCCCGTGAAATACAGGTGAAGCTCCTGCAGGGAATAGATGAGATCCTCCGGGAAGCCCTGCTCCCGGCAGAAAATCCGGAGGCGGCGAAACATCTCTTCCGTCCGGTTCTGATTGCAAAGGGCCTCGGAGTCGGCCTCGGAAAGATAAACCCGGGCGCCGCTGATTTCCTTCAGTCGGCCAGCCAGACCGCAATGATCGGCATGGTAATGGGTCAGAAAGATCCGGTCGATGTCGGACACGGACCGTCCGATCTTCTGCAGGGCACTTTCCAGTGCTGAAAACCCCTCCGGAATATCCATGTCCGTGTCAAACAGCGTGACCTGCCTTCCAGAAACCAGGGCGAACGACATGATATGATTCAAGCGGAAGGGCATGGGAAGGGACATTCTGTAAAATCCTTCGGCGATTTCTTCGATCAAGAATCCGAAAACCTCCATGAATCATCGATGAGAACTGTCCCATCCTATAATTGAGGAGCGGGCCAAATGGCAACAGATTTTTCCCCGCTGGGCTTTGAACCCCTTTTTATTTCTCTTGATTTTCTCCTGGAATAAGGTCATTATTGCTGTAATTTCAATATAATCTCCAGGTATCGCTATGTTTGGAAACCGAATCACCCTGTTCCGGCTGTTGGGGTTTGAAGTGCGCATTGATGCCAGCTGGCTCCTCCTGGCCCTGCTGGTCACCTGGTCTCTCGCAAAGGGCATTTTCCCCGGCTCCTACAAGGGGGTGTCCGAGAGCACTTATTGGGTCATGGGGGTTCTGGGAGCTCTGGGGCTGTTTTTTTCCATCATTTTTCATGAACTTTGTCACTCCCTGGTGGCCACCCGTTATGGGATCCCCATGAAGGGAATTACCCTGTTCATCTTCGGGGGCGTCGCGGAAATGGACGATGAGCCTCCCAGTGCCAGGTCTGAGTTTTTCATGGCTGTTGCAGGGCCACTGTCCAGTTTCGTCCTGGGCCTGGCCTTTCATGGTATCTCCTATGCGGGCAGGCAGCTGGGGTGGCCGGGAACGATTCCAACGGTCACGTCCTACCTGGGATTTATCAATCTGCTCCTGGCCTCATTCAATTTGATTCCCGCGTTTCCCCTGGACGGCGGCCGGGTCCTCCGTTCGATCCTCTGGGGATGGAAGGGGAATCTTCGCTGGGCGACGCGCGTTTCTTCCGGATTCGGTTCCGCCTTTGGCGTTGTGCTGATTTTCCTGGGAATCTTCAGCATCTTCCGCGGCAATTTTATCGGGGGGCTGTGGTGGCTGATGATCGGTTTTTTCCTGCGCAATGCCGCCCAGATGTCTTATTCCCAGCTTCTAGCCCGCAAGGTCCTGGAAGGGGAAAAGGTGCGACGCTTCATGGTGACGGATCCCGTTACGGTGTCCCGGACTCTGACCCTCGATGAGTTTATCAATGACTATGTCTACCGGTATCATTACAAGATGTTTCCCGTGGTTTCCTACGGCCGACTTGCCGGGTGCATTACTGTCCGTCAGGCGGCGGAGATTCCCCGGGAGATTTGGAAAGAGCACACGGTGGGCGAAATCGCCGCACCGTGCTCCCCTGACATCACCATTGGACCGGATGAAGATGCCGTCCGCGCCCTGGCGACTATGAGCCGGACGGGAAACAGCCGCCTACTGGTGGTCGAGGGTGAGCGCCTGCTGGGAATTCTCACTCTCAAGGACATGCTGCAGTTTCTGTCTCTTAAACTGGAGCTTCGCGACTGGAAGGCATAGGGGATCGCCGCCTCTGCTTCCCGGCAGTGCGGGAAAATCCACAGGAGAGATAACTATTTATTCAGGAGGATGATTACATGGATACGAAGGAATTGATCGACATGCTGAATCGTGATTTTGCAGATGAACACGCCGCCATCATCCGCTATCTGGTCCATGCGTACCAGGAGGGGGAGGATACCCCGATGGGAGCCGGACTGCTGTCCCGCTCCCGGGAAGAGATGTGGCACATGCACTGGCTGGGGATGATCATCGGCCGGCTGGGCGGCGAACCGGATTTCACGCCGGGGCCCTATCCCTTTGATCCCACGAGCCGGGCGACGATGCTCAAATCCTACATCGAGTACGAAGAAAAGCTGATCCCCCATTACCATGACGAAGCCGAGAAGGTGGATGATCCCCACATACGCAGGGTGCTTCACCGGGAGGCCTGGGAGTCGGCGATCCATGCCAGGCGTTTTCAGAGGATGCTGGACAAGCTCAGCCCGGAAGATGCCGGGGGCCTGCCCCAGGGGGACCATGAGCTTCCCCCCGCTTTTCTGGAGATGCTCCAGAAAGAGCTGATCGGCAAATATAACGAAATGCTCCGACATCTTCGCCTGTCCTGGCTCTCCCAGACGGATGGTGTTAAAGGTTGGGCATTGATGGATCAGTCCATGGAAAAGATGAAGCAGTTGGCCCTTTTCGCGGAGGCCGTTGCCGAGGACGGAGCGGTGCCGCGGCTGATTCCCGAGGGCATGGATGCGGGGCAGGCGGTGGAGCAGGCCCTTAGAAAGGCCCTGGGAGATGTCCGGGAGGCTCTGGGGCGGCACACTCGACTGCAGGAGGATGGGGAGTTTAAAAAACATTCCGGTTTGGTGATGAAGATGGATCTTACGGTACAGCAGGAGTCCCATCAGGCCGAAGAAATAGAAGACTGGCTGAAATAAGGCGATTTCAATTTCCTCCCTGAAGGCGATTCAGCGACTGCCCGCTGGGCTGTCCGCTTTCAGGGAGGCGTTCCTCTTCATTCCCGTCGAACATCATTCCTTGATCCGTTTTTCCTGTCTTATCGCTTTTCTTTCCCGTGCTCGGTGATGATAAAGCATTCACCTTTCTGGTCGATGATGCGGCAGAGAACCATTTCATGCAGGCTGTTTTTTACATGAAAGAGGGGTTGCCCAAGCTGCTGCGAGATTTCTTCAGGCGTCAAGGGCTTATCAAGCAGATATAGTAGTGACCTGGCTCTGGCCGTAACGGAGCCGTCAGGATTAACGCTTTTCATTCTTCCACCTCCTTGTCTGTCCGTGTTTTCGTCGAGACCGTGACGTTCATCTGTCGAGGTTTTAATAAAAAGCAACTGCCGGGGAACGCGATGGATTCTTTTTTGCTTGTTGTAATTTGCAGCCGGAATTCAAAGGACGAGACGCCTTCTTCCTTCCGGTCCGGTAAACGGATTTTTTCCAGAGAGGTACCAGCGATTCAGCATCCGGTGCGAAATCTTGAAGGAGAGGAGCCGGGAGTGACGGATAAGGAGGACCATCGCGTTTCAGCGGATGAGCATTCGTTTCCGGAAAACGGTCGTCGAGTGAAGCGGGTGCGAAGGATCGCCAAGAAGAGCATTCAACTAATTGCAGGTTACTACAGTTTTTTTTAAATGCAAGCAAAAAAGAACGGCCGGTTTCGCCTGGAAAATGAAAACGCCGTGATGACGGAACGTTGGAAAGCGCTTGCCGATAGATCCATCCCGCATTCCTGCGGCTGCAGGCGCGGTAAGGTTGCAGATTCCCGACGTTGTCGAGGAAAACATCGGGAAAAAGAGAACCATCCTCGCGGCTGAAAACAGAAGACACGTTCGAGGATTCTCAAAGACAAGCCGTTATCGAATCTTTTCCACTTATCTTCAACAGAAAGGATTCTACAAGGGAGAGATATGCCAATTCGTGTGATCTTCGCAGCGATTCTGATCCTGCTTCTTATGGCGTTTTTCCTTCTGAAGGGGAAAGAAAAGAAAAAACCCTGCCTGGCAGTCATCAAATCGCCGACAAAGTCTTTTCCGGAAATGGACCGAACGGTCATCTCTTCTCCGGCTCTGCCTCCACTGCAGCCCGACGGAGAGGAGACACTTCCGCCGGGTGAGGGGTTTTCGACCCTGAACTGGGTAATCAAAAACAATATTCAGGCCGCCATGGAGGATATTTACGCGGATCACTACATCAACCCCTATCCGTTTATGCCGCCATTGGAATATCGGAACGTCTCACCGGAAACAGTCCACATCATCCAGGATCAACTTTTTCAACTGAAAAATTTCCGTTCTGTCCATGACGAACTTCAGCACATCTTAAACAACCCGGACATTCAGATATCCCATATCTCAAAAATGGTGACCTCTGATCCGGTTTTGACGGCAAAAATCCTGAAAGTAGCAAACTCTCCCTATTTTGGAATGCCCAAGAAGCTTGATTCGATCAATCATGCCCTGCTGATTCTCGGCATTGTCAACGTCAAGAATATTCTCTATCGTGAAGGTATGCTCCGGCTTTTCCTGACGGCGAATCCCGAAAAGGATGCGGTGATGGAAAAGATCTGGCTACATGCCACGCTGACTTCCATATGCGCAGCCCACCTCCACTCTCTTTTCAGCGGCTTGAATCAAGGGAGTCTTCTGACCATGGGATTGCTTCATGATATCGGAAAGATGATTCTGCTGATGATGCCGACATCCGAGGGCGCCACGGTATCGGAAGAGCATGTGGACTCCTTGAGCCTTGAGCAGGAAGACCGGCTTTTTGGAGTCAACCATGCCGTCATTGCCGGGATTGCTCTTTCCGAATGGGGGTTTTCCGATCTCATGGTGAACGCCGTGGTCAATCACCATGTGCTTTCCTATCGAGACCGTGCATCCCTGTCTGTGGCGCGGGATCAATTTCCCTATCTCTTCGTACTGTTCATGTCGGATCAATTGGCAAAAGGGATTGCCGGCGACGAACATCTCAGGGCTGATGTTCTCCATCCCAGCTATCGCCAAATCATAGAACGAAGCCGATTGCAGGCGCTTTTACAGGAGGCTGCTTTCCTGTCCCAGATACGGGAGGCGGACGCCCTCTCCCTCCGTCCCCCGGCTGGAATGATTCACGCTCAGACCGTCTCCTCCGGGAAAACCATTTTCAAGCAGAACGGAGGCGCTCCTGCCGCCGGTGATACCGGGGCGTGCGGAAACGACGGAGACGCCACGGTGATCATGGATTCCGCAAAGTCAAAACTCACCATCGGACGCTATGAAATCCTTGCGGTTATCGGGCAGGGCGCCATGGGAACGGTTTATCTGGGGAGGGATCCCCTGATTCAGAGGACCGTGGCGATCAAGACTCTGCGTTGCGCCGACGGGGACGACATCGCCCTGTCCAGGCTCCGTTTCTTCCGGGAAGCGGAGGCGGCCGGCAACCTCTCCCATCCGAACATCGTAACGATATACGATGTGGGTGAAGGCCGGGGGATGGCTTACATCGCCATGGAGTACCTGGAGGGCTGCGATCTGAGCAAGTACT
>Ga0265295_1003178_pt1 | contig 24480 bp, 23 predicted proteins | sample Munlansysbiofilm_FD_192503 | JGI IMG/M metagenome (GOLD analysis project Ga0265295, IMG submission 192503) | Leachate microbial communities from a municipal landfill in Southern Ontario, Canada - Methane capture system biofilm | ecosystem: Engineered > Solid waste > Landfill > Unclassified ... | reverse complement strand
ACGGGCTTTATATAAAACGGCGAATCCTATGACGTATGAATGGTTGAAAAAACATTCAAAAGAGATGCGCAAAAACCAAACGCAAGCCGAAGATGTTTTATGGTCGCTGCTGCGTGGAGAAAATGCCGGGGCTTCTTTTAGACGACAACATGTAATAATGGATTATATTGTTGATTTTGTTTGCGTTGACAAAGGGCTTGTGTTGGAGGTAGATGGTGGTTATCACACTAATTCAGAACAAAAAGAAGCTGACGAACTACGTGATCAGATGCTTAAAAAACAGGATTATACCGTGTTACGTTTTACCAACGAACAAGTGATAGGTGATCCTGAAACTATCTTAAAACAGATACAAAACACGCTCCAATCACTCCCCAAAAGGGTGAGTAAGGATGAGGCTTGGTCTTCTATCTTAAATGCTGGCGATATGAGTACGTTGAGTTTTCATGCCACCAAAGTGTTTAATACGATTGAAGGTGGCGCTTTGGTGTGCCATTCGGCAGAAATGAAACAGCGCATTGACTATTTGAAAAATTTTGGATTTGAAGATGAAGTAACCGTTGTGGCACCAGGCATCAACGGAAAAATGGATGAAGTGCGTTCGGCTTATGGTTTATTAAATTTGAAACAAGTGGATGCTGCCATCGCACAACGGGAACACATTGCGGAACTGTATATCAAAGGTTTAGCCTCGGTCAAAGGCATCACCACGTTGAATTTAAAACTTTCGACGTTGAACTTAAAACCTAATTACAGTTATTTCCCTATCTTTGTCAACGCCTCTGAATATGGGATGACGCGCGATGAGTTGTACGAAAAACTAAAAACGCATCAGATTTTTGGACGTCGCTATTTTTATCCGTTGATTAGTACCTTTTCGACCTATAAAGGGTTAGAGTCGTCCGCACCCGAAAATTTGCCTGAAGCTACGAAAGTGGCTGATAGTGTCATCTGTTTGCCTATTTATGCAGGTTTGACCGATGAAGATGTGAAGCGGGTGATTGAAGCGATAGAATTGTTGAATGTTTAGTGTGTAATGTTTAATGTTTAGCCACGTAGTGGCAATACGTTAATAGAAAAAATATACAAAAAAAATAAAACCGCGTAGCGGTGAAACGTTGTTATAGATTATCGAATTATAAAAAAACATGTCGCTCCTACGGAGCTATGAAAATATCGCCACATTGTGGCTATTAACATGTCACCGCTACGCGGTTTAAACATTACACACTAAACGACTTGATTAACACTAAACATTCAACGCTAAACACTAAACGCAAATATTATGAAACTCGCCATCATGCAGCCCTATTTTATGCCATATATTGGTTATTTCCAGACGATGGCAGCGGTTGATACGTATGTCGTTTATGATGATGTGCAGTATATTAAAGGCGGTTGGGTTAGTCGTAATAATATCATTATTGGTGGTGAGAAAAAGATGTTTACCATTATACTTAAAGGAGCAAGTCCAAATAAGTTGTTCAACGAGGTAGAGATTGGTGATGATTTTAAGAAATTTGAACGTATGTTGCAAAGTGCGTATGCTAAAGCTCCTTTTTTTAGTGAAGTGATGCCACTCTTGCATACTATTTTTACCTATAAAGAAAAACCATTAGGCAAGTTCTTGCTACACAGTTATCAAGTTTTGTTGGATTATTGGGAAATAGCAACACAATTGGTCTTGTCGTCTGAGTTAGAAAAAGAGTGTACTTTGAAAGGACAAGATAAGGTGCTGAATATTTGTAAAAATCTGCAAGCAACGGAGTATTATAATGCCATTGGTGGACAAGACTTGTATGATAAAAAAGTATTCGCAGAACACGGAATAAAACTTAGTTTTGTACAAACAGAACAGGTTGCTTATCCACAGTTTGCGCCTGAATTTATACCTAATTTGTCTATCATTGATGTATTGATGCACAATGGCAAAGAAGGAACAAAGCAATTATTAAATGCCTATAAGTTGATATGAAAATAGCGTTAGATGTGGAATGTTGAAAAAAAAGGTGAAATGTTATGGTTGAAGGGTTATGGGTTAGAGGTTAACCGCATAGTGATGGTCTATTGCTTACTAAACATCCTATTCGTCATTCTTGACTTATTAATTAACCACTCAACACTCAATATTTTTCTCCATTAACCCGTAACTATTAACCATTAACCCAATTACACACTAAACATTAAAAGAATTAAAATGACGCCATTGCTCAGCATAGTAACCATAACCTACAACCACGAACCGTTTATTGCTAAAACAATAGAAGGTGTTTTGATGCAGCAAGTCAAATTTCCTATAGAATTGATTATTGCTGAAGATTGTAGTACCGATGGTACTCGTGCCATTTGTCAGCAATATGCGGAGGAATATCCAGACTTAATTCGTTTGATAACGTCAGATTCAAACGTGGGTGCAATCGCTAACGAGCGACGTGCCATGCTGGCTGCTCGTGGCAAATATATTGCGTTTTGCGAAGGCGACGATTATTGGACGGATCCTCTAAAATTGCAAAAACAGGTTGATTTTTTAGAATCACATCCCGATTATAGTGTTACGTTCCACCGCTGTAAACATTATAATGTAGAAACGCATGAAATGGTTGATGATAATTGTGGTTATTTGTTTGCAGATAATAACCAATTAGGGGTAGATATTACCACGGCTCAATTTTTCAAATCGTGGATTACACAGCCTTTAACAATGGTGTATCGTGTGGCTTCGTTTGATTTAGACGTTGCTTTACAGTACAATTATTACCGTGATATGCACCAAATATATCACCTCTTACAAGCTGGTAAGGGCTATTTGTTTGCTTTTAATGGTGGTGTACGGACTAGACATGAAGGCGGAATGGCGAGTTTGCTATCGAACGAACAAAAAGTGTTAACGTCTATAACTATTGCTCAGGAAATATTATCGCTTAATCAGACAGATAATGCTGTTCGTGAATATATGGCTTCCATTTACGATTGGGCCATTGGTGTTTTTTTACAAAAACGTGCTTTTAATAGAGTGTTAATATATATAGTTAAACGACAACAGATTTCTAAAAATCCTCGCAAGCTTTTATATCATCTGAAACAAGTAATAAAGCATGTTATTTAATTCATTAGAATTTGCCATCTTCTTACCAATCGTGTTTTTACTCTATTGGTTTGTATTTAACCGCAATTTGAAGGTACAGAACTTCTTTATTGTGGTGGTTTCTTATCTCTTTTACGGATGGTGGGATTGGCGTTTTTTGCTATTAATAGCCTTTACAACCCTTTGTAGTTGGTTGAGTGGCATTTTAATAGAAAAGTTTCAAACAAAACGAACCCTAAACTCCTCAAAATTCAATTGGGCTAAATTGATTTCTACTACTAATATAGTCCTTAATTTAGGCATTTTGGGGGTGTTTAAATATTACAATTTCTTTGTGAGTAGTTTTATTGAAGCATTTGCTAACTTCAATATCCATTTGCAACCTACGACGTTGTACATTATTTTACCAGTAGGAATAAGTTTTTATACCTTTCAAGCGTTGAGTTATAGTATCGATGTCTATCGGAAACAGTTAGAACCAACCAAAGATATCGTCTCCTTTTTTGCGTATGTCAGTTTTTTCCCACAATTAGTGGCTGGTCCCATTGAGCGTGCCACCAATTTACTGCCACAGTTTTACAAAAAACGTGTATTTGAATACGACAAAGCGGTTGATGGCATGCGTCAGATTTTGTGGGGTTTATTCAAAAAAATTGTGATTGCTGATAATTGTGCCGTCTATGTCAATCAAGTATTTGATAATTACGAAGTGCATACAGGAAGCACGTTGCTGTTAGCGGCTGTTTTATTTGCTTTTCAAATTTATGGTGATTTTTCTGGTTATTCAGATATTGCTATTGGCACCGCTCGTCTGTTTGGTTTCAATTTAATGCGTAACTTTAATTTCCCCTATTTCAGTCGCGATATAGCGGAGTTTTGGCGTCGTTGGCATATTTCCTTAACTACTTGGTTTCGCGATTATCTCTACATTCCGTTGGGTGGTAGCCGTGTATCGAAAGCGAAAGTAATTCGTAATACGTTCATTATCTTTTTAGTAAGTGGTTTTTGGCATGGAGCTAATTGGACTTTTTTAGGCTGGGGAGCTTTTCATGCACTGCTGTTTTTGCCTTTAATTCTATTGGGTAAAAATCGTAAAAATACCAACACGGTTGCTGAAGGTCGTTTGTTGCCAAGTGTGAAAGAGTTTGGACAAATGATTTTGACATTTGGATTGGTCGTTATTGGTTGGGTATTTTTCCGTGCAGAAACCATCACGCAAGCATTCGATTATATAGTACATATGTTTGATGCAAGCATGTTGTCAATGCCTTTGTTGTTTAAAAAAAAGGAGCTAATATTACCAATTATAGTGAGTTTAGTTGTTTTATTAGGATTTGAATGGAAGAATAGAACCGCTCAATATGGGTTGCAATTAGCACATGTGCCAGTGATTATACGTTGGTTCATTTATGTTGTTTTATGTCTGTGTATGTTACGTTTTCAAGGCGAAGCGTCCACGTTTATCTATTTTCAGTTTTAAGCATTTATGAAAAAGTTTATTTTACATAGCATTATCTTTTTTGCCATATTGGTAATTTGTATGGTCATAGTATATCTATTGCAAATAGGTCAAGTCGGTCGGCATTATGAGAGATTTTCCTCTCCTCAAGCATATTCATTAATACTCGGTTCGTCAATGGCGGCATCAGATATAGACCCTGCGGTCGTTGATTCAGTCTTTCAAGACACTCACCAACTGCCTATTTATAATTATTCGTTTGCTATTCACACATCACCTTATGGAGAAACTTATTCGAAGAGTGTTTTTCGTAAATTAAAGTCAAATTCGAATCAAAATTCTTTGTTTATTTTAGCGGTTGACCCCTTTAGTATTGGCAATATTCTCCAAGATGTAGAAGGTGAAAGTAGACGAGAAGACAGGTCGTTTGTTGGTAAAATGTATTTTGTACATCATAAACCAAATTTAGAATATTTAATACGATTTTCTATATTAAACAAAAAATTTTACAGACGCACAAACACAAAGGAGATGATTAATTCGTCAGGGCGTTATATCTCAAGACTAAGCATGGATGAAGATTCTTCAGAAGTGTTAAAACGTTTTTACGATGTGATACTTCCAGAGTACTACGAATACGTTTTACCTACATATACTCTTTCGGAAGAGCGTGTCGAATCTCTTATCAAATTAATACGTTACTTAAAAGAACAGGGAGAAGTTTATTTAGTTAGACTGCCTGTTGGTCCTGAATATTCAGCTATTATGGATTCTATTTATCCAAGTTTTGATCAAGATATGAAACGCTTGACGATAGAAGAAAAAGTATCTTATATTAATTTTAGAACCAATAATTTAGATTATCGTACTACCGACGGAGTGCATTTGTATAACTCCGAAGGAACACGCATGACTCATGCGTTATGTGACTCAATTAAAGTAATTCGAAATGAAAAATAAACCCCTTGTATCTGTTATTATGCCACTTTACAATGCCTCTGAATTTCTTTTTGAGGCAATTCGTTCGGTGATAAACCAAACGTACGAGAATTGGGAATTGATTATTGTGGATGATGGTTCTACCGACGATTCATTGGCAGTGGTAAAGCGTTATGAATCAGATAAAATACGTGTTTATACTCAACCGAATAGTGGAGCCTGTGTGGCTCGGAACAAAGCATTATCTTTGGCTAAAGGAGAGCTTATTAAGTTTTTGGATGCTGATGATGTTCTATTTTCTGAATGTTTAGACCAACAAGTAAATCAGATATTCCAATTGGAAATGCATCAAATACCATTTGGAGATTATAATTTTATAGATAAAGAGAGTAAGTTATTATTTGAATACTCCTTTGATTTATCCGAAGAACTTTATGCTAATCAACCTTATTTTTTTTCTAAGCATTGGGAAATCATCACGTCCTCCCCGTTACATAGAAAAGAGCTTCTAATTTCAATAGACGGGTTTGATGAGAGTTTGGCTAGAGGGCAGGAGTTTGACTTGCATTTTAGATTGGCTTTATCTGATGTTGAATTTATTTATTTTCCAACACGAACATACTGTTACCGAAGTCACCAAAGTCCCTCCAGAATTTCAACAGGAACAAAAGAAAAGATTACGTATACCGATCAGCTATATTTAGAAACTAGATATCTTAAATTTGAACGACTATTGAAGGCCAAGTATAATGCTGTTCCTAAAGAATATTATGCTGATTTTTTTTACTTTTGGTTTTCTTGGGCACGACAAAGTTTTGGAACTTGCCATAAAAAAGAGGGATTAATAGCTTTAGAGAAGGCAAATGAATTTATGCAAAAGAATCATTTTTTTAAATGGTATACTAGGATGGGGCGTTTTATTGGTTTTATAAATTTGGAAAGACTTTTTCAATTACGTCTTAAACTTATTAAAAAAAAGCAATCTCAGCACGTTGTTGAAGGAATAGCAAAATATATTTAATATGATAAAGAATAACCCAAAAATATCAATAGTGCTGCCATGCTACAATGGAGCCACCATGTTACCTACAGCCATAGCTAGTTGTATTAATCAAAGTTTTAAAGACTGGGAATTAATTATAGTGAATGATTGTTCCACCGATAATACGTTAGAAGTTGCATTGCAATATGCAGATATTGACAATCGAATACGTGTCCTTGATAACGAAACCAATTTAAAATTGCCAGCCTCCTTAAATCGTGGTTTCTCAGAGGCTAGAGGAATGTATTATACTTGGACTTCAGACGACAATATTATGCATACGAACATGCTACAAGAATTGTCCTCATTTTTAGATAAGCATCCCGAGTGTGGATTGGTTGCTTCAGATTATATGGTAATAGATGAACACGATAATATTAAACGAAAAGTGGAATTGCCTGATAACTTATCAGTCCTTCTCCCTTTAAATAATTATTTGGGTTGTTCTTTTATGTATAGAAAAGAAGTTGCAAAACATGTTGGAGATTATAGAGTTGATTTATTCTTAGTTGAAGACTATGAATATTGGATGAGGATTGCTATGCAATATCCAATTGCTCGACTCAATAAAATTCTATACTCGTATAGAGAACATCCTCAATCATTGACTGCTACAAGAAAACCAGAGATCGAAAAACGATTGGTCACTATGCGTTTGAATTATGTGGATAAGATTGAAAAAATGATGTTGTCCAACCCTAAATTATTAGCATTGTTTTATTTTAGAATTGTTGATAATTTAGTAGGGAAAGAGCAAAAGAAATATATATGGCACTTTACCTTAAAACAACCAATATACTTTGGTTGTCGATATTTTTTTATACATTTGCCTAAACGGATAATACATAAACTTATAAGTTACTAAAATGAAGAAAATTTTGCTTGTTTTTGGTACACGTCCTGAAGCTATTAAAATGGCACCTCTGGTTTTGGAATTTAAAAAACATCCCAAAGACTTTGAAACGGTGGTGTGTGTCACAGGACAGCATCGTGAAATGTTGGATCAAGTATTACAACTGTTTCAGATAATGCCTGATTATGATTTGAATATCATGAAGCCTAATCAGGATTTATATGATATAACGTCACGTATTTTATTGGGTATGCGTGATGTCTTACGAGAAGTAGCGCCTGATATTGTCTTTGTTCATGGTGATACTACAACGTCAACCACTGTTGCTTTAGCTGCTTTTTATCAACAGATACCAGTAGCTCATATTGAAGCAGGTTTACGTACAGGAAATATTTATAGTCCATGGCCAGAAGAGATGAATCGATTAATAACTAGTAAAATAGCTACCTATCATTTCGCACCAACGCCCTTATCAAAAAACAACTTGTTGAAGGAAAACACAGATGAAAAAGCTATTGTAGTAACGGGCAATACGGTGATTGACGCGTTGCAATGGGTGACACAAAAGATTACAACGGATGAAACGCTTTCTACAACAATACAATACGAGTTGCTTAAATTGGGTTATGATGTGACACGATTGACAGAAGGTAGAAAACTAGTTCTTATTACGGGACATCGTCGAGAAAATTTTGGAGATGGCTTTTTACATATTTGCCATGCTATAAAAGAATTAGCCGAACGTTATCCCCATATTGATTTTGTGTATCCTATGCATTTGAATCCGAATGTGCGCAAACCAGTTTTAGATGTATTAGGTGAAAATACATCTAATGTATTTTTAATTGAACCTTTACAGTATTTACCATTTGTTTTTTTAATGAATCATTCTTATCTCATACTTACTGATAGTGGTGGTGTGCAAGAAGAAGCGCCTGGACTCGGAAAGCCTGTATTGGTGATGCGTAACACCACTGAACGTCCCGAAGCTGTTGATGCAGGGACCGTAAAATTAGTAGGCACCGATAAAGAACGGATTAAGCAGCATGTTATTCAATTAGTAGAAGATGCCAATCTATATAACGAAATGTCACAAGCTCAAAATCCGTATGGAGATGGTTTGGCTTGTGAACGTATTGTCAGATGGTTTTTACGGTGAAGTTTGTTTTAGAAAAAGGGTATTGCATATAAATAATCCTTGCGTGGTGTAACGTGCAAGGATTGTTTAGTTATTAAGAGGTTCTTGCATGTTGTATAACAAGTTTCTCCGAAGCTATACTAAATGAGGTCACTGATTGTGAAATTTAGTAGTGTTGTTTTTCGCTCTTTAAAACTCTAAATAACTCTGACAACGATTTTTTTATTTTTTTGTGTATCTTTGCATGATTGAAATACCCTTATTCATCTATTGAATACACAGAGGGAAGTTAATAAGCATGAAAAACACGTTATAAAATAATGGTATCAAACCAAAAAATACAAGCTATACAAGGATGGCGATTCATTTTTGCTCTATTTGTTGTGGCGGCACACTTACAGTTAACAGGTGATTACACGTTAAGTGCTTCTGCTGTTTCATTTTTTCTCGTGTTATCTGGCTTTTTATCCGCTCATTCCAATACGACGAATATTTGGAGCTTTTATAGTAAAAAATTTTGGAGTTTCTATCCAATACATTGGTTTGCTTTAATCTTGTTGGCGCCTATGTATTTTATCTTGTCTAAATATCAGACAGTTGATTTTGTCTTACGGTATTTATTTAATGCAACTTTGTTTCAGGCATTTATTCCTCCCAGTTTTTCATGGTCTGTTTCGGGTGGCCCAACCCTGAACGGTCCATCTTGGTTTTTAAGTATCTTGTTGTTGTTTTTCTTGCTATTACCAATTATACACAAAATACGTCAACGATCGCGCAAATTATTTTACGGTTTAGTTGTATTATGGTGTGCTGTTAGTGTCATTTTTCCCTATGTGGTAGCTAATAGTGAATGGTATGTCTATTTTTTCCCCCCAGTTAGAATGACAGAATGTTTATTAGGTTTATGTTTAGCCGATATATCATTCTCAAAAAAGCCAATCGGAACTAAGTCTGAATTGTTTGCTGTGGTGATATTATTTTTGGCATTGATTAGTTCTGCTCATTTGTCATGGGCCATCACATCTGCCTATCTTTGGATACCAGTAGTGTCTTTAGTGATTTGGGTGTTTAGTCAATCACAGGGATTAATAAGTAAAGTATTAGCTACAAAATACATGGTATGGTTAGGCGGTATTAGTTTTGAAATTTATATATTTCACTGGGTGATGAAACGATTTGTGATTTCAATAGAACAGTTGTTGCAAATAGAGTTCTCGACATTGATATTTGCGTTTTTAGTTCTTTTGTTAACATTCATAATTGCGATTAGTTATCACTATTGGTTTGAACCGCACATCATAAATAAACTTCGAAAGATTAATAATTGATAAGTTGGTAACACCCCTTTTTTGCTAATGTAGTTTGCAAATGTACGTTTTGTGTATAGATTTTAATTTTTAAATATTATAGGATGAATAATAAACCAATACATCTTGTTGGGTTAAATGGATTAAGGGCTTTGGCAGCTTTAGCTGTTGTTTGGGGTCATACGTTACAAGGAGTAACTGGTGATTGGGGTATACCAGCATTTCGATTACCTATATTTTCAGGTGGCGTTACACTTTTTTTTGTTCTAAGTGGCTTTTTAATAACGTATTTATTGTTGCAAGAAAAACGAATAAGTGATACTGTGAGGATAAAAGCCTTTTATATGCGTCGTATCCTTAGAATCTGGCCTATCTATTATGCTTACATTGCTATTTGTGCCGTTGTATTTATGGTGGCTGGTATTTCAGATTCTATCTATAACGACAAGCTATGGTATTATCTTTTATTTTTTGCCAATATACCTTTTATTTCCGCTACATTTATTCCGATTATTGGTCATTTTTGGAGTATTGGTGTTGAAGAGCAGTTTTATTTGTTTTGGCCTTGGTTAGTAAAATATACTAGGAAATACCTCTTGTCAACTATCATTATTGTTGGAGGATTCTGGTTTGGTAGTAAATTACTTACTTGGTTTTATTTGGGTAACGAGTCTTGGTGGTATGAGTTTTTTAATGTAACACGTTTCCATTGCATGATGTTAGGAGCTATAGGAGCCGTTCTTTACGATAGAAAAACCAAGTGGTTTCTGCAAAGTATAACTCACAGGTCAACCCAAACGCTAATTTGGGTCTTATTTATATTAGCGGGTTGGTGGCCCTATTTTCTCCCAGCAGTTATACGTGAAGAGTCCATAGCTGTAATGTCATTAATTATGATTGTTGGTCAAGTTCATGGCAAATTTATTATCAATTTAGAAAATAGGGTATTTGATTTTATTGGTAAAATTTCTTATGGTATTTATGTGATTCATCCGTTATTAATTTATTTATTATCATTTTTATATAGACAATTACATGTTCATTTACCATTGGTGTTGCAGTATATTTTAATTTACGTAAGTGTAACGTTATTAACTATACTAATCGCTTGGTTATCATATACCTATTTTGAAAAACCATTTTTAAAATTAAAAGATCGTTTTGCAGTTGTGAAAAGTCGTAATACGTTTCAAATATAGCTTGTTAAGAACATCAAATTATGCTTTTATCCATCATCATACCAGTTTACAATGTAGCGCCTTACATCGAGAAATGTTTGGCGAGTTTGTTGTGTCAAGGGCTGGCGCCTTCGGACTATGAATTGATTGTCGTCAACGATGGTTCCACCGATGAGTCGTACACGATAGCTAAAACATTTTTGGAGCATCAAGCTAGCCTTTCACCTTTCACCTTTCACCTGATTTCACAACCCAACGGAGGATTGAGTGCTGCTCGCAACACAGGTATTCGTCACGCTAAAGGAAAATACATTCAGTTTGTCGATTCCGACGATTATTTAGAACCGAATGTATTGGGTACCTTGGTTCAAAAAATGGAAAAGGAGCAGTTGGATGTACTGCGTTTTAATTATCAAAATGTGAATGAAAAATATCAAATTTTTGCACCTTATAAAACGATAAAACCATTTGTCGATTACCGCGATGAGGTATGCGATGGTTTAAAATTTCTCACAGAGCGACTTGGCTACGGCTGTTATGCTTGGCAATTTATGCTACGTGCCACACTGTTGCAAGCCGAGGTACATCACTTTAAAGCGGGCATTTATTTTGAAGATACCGAATGGACGCCTCGTTTATTGGTGCGTGCACAGCGTGTGACCTCCGTAGATACCATGGTGTACAACTATTTGATGCGCACGGGTTCTATTACGCAAAGTGTGGATATAAATAAGAAACGTAAGGTCCTAAATGATTTAATTGTTTCTATTGCAACAGTAAAAGTATTAAGAGGTTCGTATCCTCAATTATCAATTTGGTCTCATAGGTTTACAGCACGTATACATATTAATTATTTAAAATATTTATCCTCTCAATTATTTAAAGAAAGGCGACTGTTTTTAAAAAAGCTTAAGAATTTACACTGTTTACCTATTCAGTCTGATCATGAAAATAAACTTTTTATTACATTGATAAATTTATCTCCATTGTTATTTGTAAATCTATTAAAATTCAAATCGTTGATAAAATGAAAATACTAAGAAAAATACTATCAAAATTAAGAGGAGAACAAGATTTAAACAAACTTATTAAACGAGGTTTGATAATAGGGAATAACCATACAATTATGGGCGGAGTTGTCATAGACCCTTCGCATTGTTGGCATATTAATATTGGCGATAATGTAACATTAGCTCCACGAGTACATATCTTAGCTCACGATGCCAGTACAAAAACATTTTTGGGATATACTAAAATTGGTAATGTTTCTATTGGCAATCGCGTGTTTGTTGGTGCAGGATGTATTATTTTACCTGGTGTAACTATTGGGGATGATGTTATTATTGGTTCTGGGAGTGTCGTAACAAAGCCGATTCCATCTAATTCCGTAGCTGTAGGCAATCCGGCTAAGGTCATTTGTACGTTACATGATTATCTTGCAAAAGAAAAACTTAATATGCAGAACGATAATGTATTTAGTTCTGCTTATACTGTACGAGAAGATATTAACCAAGATAAAAAACAGCAAATGATAAAAGCCTGTAAAAAATATGGTAAAGCGTATGTTGAATAAATTAGATTAAAACACACATAAAAGTAGTGTATTTATTAGGTTTACACTAAAATAAATATTTTTAGCAAAATTTTGAACAGATAATTGAATTTATTAGTAGTATCTATTCCTATTTTTACTATTTTTGTAAACTAATTTGAATATTTTATGAATGCACTCTCAGAAATAGGAGCGGTTCCAGTTGATTTTTCGCTACTGAAGGCGATGTATCCTAATCACAAATCGATACATAATAAAGTCAGTGAGTTAGAAAATGAAGGAAAACTTATTCGCTTGAAAAAAGGTTTGTATGTGGTTGCTCCCCAAGAGAGTGGTATGGTGTTATCGTCAGAGTTGATAGCCAATCATTTATATGGTCCATCTTATGTTTCCAAAGAGTCTGCTTTACGTTATTATGGCCTAATTCCTGAACAGGTTTATACGCTGTATTCAATGACCACAAAACATGCCAGAAGTTTTACAAATGCATTAGGTACATTTGATTATTCACACTGCTCGAACGATTATTTTACCATAGGTATTAGGCAAGAATCGAAAGAAGGTTTGTTTTTTTTAATGGCAACTCCAGAGAAAGCTTTGTGCGACTTAATTATAAACACACCCAACCTCAATCTCCGTTATCAAAAGGAAATCAAAACCTATTTAGAAGAGGATATACGGTTTGACATGCAGGCATTTTTTAAGATGGATGTGGAAATTCTAAAACAATGTCTGTTGTATGGTAAAAAAAAGCCTATCATTACCAATTTAATTCACCTCATCAGAAAATCATGAATCCAATGTTTGAACAAATGGTTTCGTCCTATCAAATGGTGACCGATAAGGATAGACGAAATGCCATGTATGAAGTTATGCAAAAAATAACGTTAGCTGGACTTTATCGAGGCGGTTTTTTCGATAAAGCTGCGTTTTATGGCGGAACTTGTTTACGGATTTTTCATAACATGGAGCGATTTTCGGAAGATATGGATTTTTCTCTTTTGGTGGCCGATGACTCGTTTAAAATTGAGCACTATTTTCCCGCTATTATCGAAGAGTTTCATTTGGTAGGCCGAGAGGTGGAGATTACTAAAAAAGATAAAACACGGTTCGGCAAAGTTGATTCAGCCTTCTTAAAGGATGATACAGATGTGTATGATGTGGTATTTAAGACTGAGAAAAGCTTGAAAATAAAAATTGAGTTGGATACCCAACCCCCGTTGCAATTTCAAACTGAACATAAATTGTTATTGCGTCCCTATTCGTTTATGACACGCTGTTTTACACTGCCTAATTTATATGCGGGGGAAATGCACGCATTAGTTTTTAGAACCTGGAAAAATCGTGTAAAAGGACGTGATTGGTATGACTTTGAATGGTACGTTCGCCATGAAGTTCCCTTAAATTTTACTCATCTACAAGAACGTATTAGGGTTTTAAATGGCTTGGAGATGGATGAAAACCAATTTTTACAACTCCTTAAGGAGCGGTTAGCTTCCACTGATATCAAACAGGTGAAACAGGATGTGGAACCTTTTATAAAAAACCCTAAAGCATTGGAAATTTGGACCAATAACTATTTTTTGCAGTTGGCTGACCTGATTAAATTTGAATAAATAAAACTAAACACACATGAAAGTAGCGTATTTATTAGGCTCATTAAATCGGGGCGGAACCGAAACGTTGGTGTTGGATGTGTTTAAAAAAGCATCGCAAGCGCCATTTCAAGTCGTGGGTATTTATCGAAAGGAGGGTGCTTATTTGCCCGGTTTTAAAGCGACTGGTGAAAAAATGATAGCCTTAGCACCGCGGTTCGTGGGCGATGTTAGTTATTTTGTCAAACTGCGTCGCTTATTGCAACGTGAACGCGTAGATGTAGTGCATGCGCAACAGTCCTTGGATGCGGTGTATGCCCGCATAGCATGTGTTGGAACGGGCATTAAAGTGGTGCAAACGTTTCATGGATACGATTTTAATGCTGGAAAACTGATGCGGCGTTTTATGCGTTTTAGTGCTCATTGGGTGGATGCTAATTTTTTTGTAAGCGCATCACAACGAGACTATTATATTAAATCTTATCAATTAAAAGACCACCATAAACAGCACGTAGTTTATAATGGCGTTAATTTCGATAAATTAGACGAACAGGTAGCGCAAGTGGAGTTACCAATGAGTGGCGATTCAAATACTTTAAGCCTCAAATTGGGGATGGTTGGCAATTTTGTTCGCGGACGCGAACAAAATACCGTTTGTCAATTTCTCAAGTTATTAAAAGAGGCTGGTGTGCCGTTCGATTTCTATTTTGTTGGTCGCAAAAGTGAATCAGAGCCTTGGTTGTACGACGATTGTGTTGCCTATTGTCAAGAACATCAGTTACTCGATTGTGTTCATTTCCTCGGTGGACGTGGCGATGTGCCAGCCATTTTAAAACAGCTAGATGCTTTTATCTATAGTACCGACCACGATACGTTTGGTATAGCTGTGATTGAAGCTATTGCGGCTGGCGTGCCAACCTTTGTAAACGATTGGGAGGTTATGGTAGAAATTACGCAACGAGGTAGATGGGCTACTATCTATAAAACGAAGGATGCTGCCGATTTATTGAAGAAATTTATTACTTTTGTAAACCATAAAGAACAGTATAAACAACAAGCCTATACGCATGCGCAGGAAGTACGTAGTACCTACAGCATTGAACAGCATATGTTAGCATTGTCAAATTTGTATAATACATTGTAAAAGATTGATTATTGATAATAGATTATTGATTATTGAAACACAAAAACAATATTGATTATTGATAATAGATTATTGATTATTGAAACACAAAAACAATATTGATTATTGATAATAGATTATCGATTTATCCATAATCCATTTATCCATAATCTATATATTGATTTATCTATAATTTTAATATTGTGAATGACAAACAAGTAGCGTTTCGTGAAAAGTGTATGGCGTTTGCTGTGCGTGTGGTGAAGCTGCGTAGTTATTTGTCTGATCAAAAACATGAACATGATATATCTCGACAATTATTGCGGAGTGGAACAGCTATTGGTGCATTACAACGAGAAGCCTATCATGCTGAAAGTGATGCCGATTTAGTTCATAAATTAGCGATAGCTCAAAAAGAGTGTAACGAATCTCTGTATTGGATTGAATTACTGTATCTTACAAATTATATAACCAAAGCAGAATCGGAAAGTTTATCGAATGATGCTTTAGAACTTTTAAAAATGCTCACAGCCAGTATTCAAACCCTGAAAAAACGTATAAAACAACAATAACAACATTGATTATTGATAATAGATTATCGATGTACAAAACACAATAACAACATTGATTATTGATTTATCTATAATCCATTCATCCATAATCTATATATCGATTTATCTATAATTTATTCATCCATAATCAATTATCCATTTATCAATAATCTATATATCCATAATCCATTTTTCTATATTTTTAATTCATTTTGCTTAATTACTTTCCTAAATATATTGCGAATAAAGCAGTAACTTTTTATCTGGTTGCTCTTATTTTGGTGTCTGTATTGTTCTTTAATAATGCCATGTCTCTTCTGTGGATGGTATTTGGTTTGGTAGAGGTTGTCGCCTTTTTTTATGTGAGTAATCGATTAACGCGTAATTGGATTAATTATTCGCCTCGCTATTTTGAGAAAAAGGTGTTTTTTACAGCCTTGGTTATTCGTGTTGTGTATGTGTTGTTTTCTTATCTGTTTTATACGTTTATGACTGGGCAACCTTTTGAGTATGGTGTGGCTGATGCTATAGGGTATCATCAAGAGGCGCTTTGGGTACGCGAGTTGTTATTGAGTGGTAAAATACAAACTTATTTTAGTTATATAGGTAGTGGATATTCCGATATGGGTTATCCCTTTAGTTTAGGGGTACAGTATGTTCTCACCTTTGGAAGTATTTTAGTGGCTCGTTTGTTGAAAGCTGCTCTCAGTGCCTATATGTGTTTATTAATCTACCGTCTAGCTAAACGTAATTTTGGGGATTACGTGGGGCGTGTGGCTGCCATTTTTGCCCTAGTTATGCCCCATTTTATTTACTATTGTGGGTTGCACTTAAAAGAAACGGAGATGGTGTTATTATCCGTTTGGTTTTTGGAACGTATGGATTTTGCTATACGCACCAAACATCTCTCGTTTAAATTATTGCTATTACCCGTGTTATTGATAGTCTCTTTATTTTTTTTTCGTACCGTATTGGGTGTGACTGCTATTTTTGCAGTGGGTACGGCTATATTATTCTCGGAAGCACGTGTGTTGAATAAGCATAAGCGTATGGTTTTATTATTATGGGGAGCTTCTGCGGTATTAGTGTTTTTAGGGGGAAGTATTTCTACTGAAATAGAAGAAGTGTGGCAAAGAAGTGGATCCGAAGAACAATCGAAGAATATGGAGTGGCGTTCACAACGCGAAGGTGGTAACCAGTTTGCAAAATATGCAGGTGCTACGGTGTTTGCTCCGTTGATTTTTACGATTCCATTTCCCACCATGGTACATATCAGTTATCAAGAAAATCAAATGATGGTAAATGGTAATAATTATGTGAAGAATATTTTATCGTTTTTTGTTATTTTGGCATTTTACCTAATTATAAAACGCAAATTGTGGCGTAAACATACGTTATTAATAGCCTACATTTTGACGTATTTGGGAATTTTGGCGTTGAGCCATTTCGCACAGTCCGAACGTTTTCATTTACCCGCCTTACCTATAGCTTTAATTTTTGCCGCTTATGGTATCTCGGAAATGACGAACCAACATAAAAAACTGTTTAATTATTGGACCCTATTTATTTTGATTGCCATTATTGGCTGGAGTTGGTTTAAATTAGCTGGTAGAGGATTGGTTTAAGGATAGGCATTTGCACATAAAAGGTTTAGAGTATGAAGATTTTAATTGTTGCGAGTTTTAATAAAGGTTTTTTTGCCCCTTTTATTCTTGAGCAATCAGCAGCTTTAGAGCAGTTAGGGCATACTGTTCACTATTTCGGTATTCAAGGGCAAGGTATGTGGGGTTATGTCAAAAATTACAAATGTTTAATGCATACGATACAAGATTACAAACCCGACGTTATTCATGCCCACTATGGTCTTTCTGGTTTGTTGGCTGTATTACAAAGAGGTGTTCCAGTGGTAACTACATTTCATGGTAGTGATATTAATAATCGTAAGGTGTTGCCCTTTTCTAGATTAGCCATGAAATTATCGGCATTTACCATTTTTGTGTCACAAAAAAACGTAGATATAGCTCGACCAACTGAGAAGTTTGCTTTACTTCCTTGCGGAGTTAATACCGACAATTTTAGAATGCTGTCCAAGCACAATGCTCGATTGCAATTGCACCTTGATGCCACAAAAACGTATGTGCTATTTGCTGGCTCATTTTCTAATCGAGTTAAAAATCCAGAATTAGCCGAAAAAGCTATTGCTTTGTTGAACAATGTAGAACTTATTGAGTTAAAAGGCTATTCTAGAGTGGAGGTTAATTATCTGATGCATGCAGTTGATGCTGCTTTGATGACTTCTCATAGCGAAGGTTCTCCACAATTTATTAAAGAAGTGATGGCGTGTGGATGTCCATTGGTAAGTGTTGATGTGGGTGATGTAAAAGAGATAACAGCGGGTGTGGATGGTTGCTATCTCGTAAGTCGCGACCCGAAACAAATAGCCGAAAAATTACAATTGGCCATCGATTTTAAGGAGCGTACCCAAGGACGTCAACGCATCGTTGAGTTGGGACTAGAAAACCAAAAGGTAGCTGAAAAAATTGTAGCCATTTATACAAATGTAGTCAAATCATGAAGCGTGTAATTTTAACGAGTCAAAGTAATTATTCCTCACAGTGGAACGCTTTTGTGCTGAACCACCCACATGGACAAGTTTTTCATCTGCCTGCCATGGTGGAGGTATATGAAAACACCCCTTTGTACAAACCGTTTGCGTGTGCTGTTGTTGGAGATGATGACGAATTCTTAGGTGTTTTGGTTGCTTGTGTTCAGCGTGAATTTAAAGGTTTTTTAGGGTCATTTACGGCACGTTCTATACTCATGGGGTGTCCATTGGTCAAAGATAATGATGCCACCATTGGTATGCAATTGTTAACTTTTTACGAACAGCATATCGCTAAAGAGGTTATTTATTCACAAGTTCGTAATTTATATGATATGAGTTGGTTGCGCACCAGTTTTGAACAACTCAATTATAAGTATGAAGAACATCTGGATATTTTGCATGATTTAACAAAGTCGGAGGATTTTATTCGACAAGGAATTAGTAAAAATAAACGTGGGAATATTTCCAAATCTCTGCACAAGGGTGTTGTATTCGAGGAAGCCTTTGATTATGAGTCTTTCAATATAGCAGTTAAGCAAATTTTAGAAACCTATAAACGTATTGGTTTACCAGCCCCTTCGCGCCATTTTTTCGATAATTCTTTTAATATACTAATGCCTCTGGGATTACTTAAATTATTTGTAGCCAAAGAGGACGAACATATTATAGGTTCCCGTATGGAGTTGTCGACTGGTAAACATTTGTACGATTGGTATGCAGGGGCTGACGAGAATTATAAAAATCGCTACCCTAATGATTTTATTCCTTATCATCTTCTTTTTTGGGCTAAAGATAATGAATATGATTTGTTCGATTTCGGTGGTGCAGGTAAACCTAATGTACCCTATGGTGTTCGTGATCATAAATTGAAATTTGGTGGAAAAGTGGTTAATTATGGTCGTTACGAAAAAGTACATAAACCACTGTTAATGCTTATTGGTAGACTTGGATTTTATATTTTAAAAACACTTAAACGATGAAACCAATTATACCACGTCTCAATTACCAATGGACTTGGAGTGACTTTATACAGTCAGTTATTGCTCTATTTAGTTCTAAAATAAGTGATAATACTTTACTAAAGTTGCTGGATGTAGAACAATTGTTTTATACTAATCATGCACGTACTGCTTTGCGTATTGCTTTGTCGTCGTTAGGTTTGTCTAAAGGTTCACGTGTTGGGGTTTTTATATACAATTGCCACACGGTACCTGGTGCTGTTATTAAAGCTGGCTATGAGCCCGTTTTTATTGATGTAACTGACGATTTTACCATTGATACTGTCGACCTGGATGCAAAAGTCGCAACATTAGATGCGCTTATTGTAACTCATCTTTTTGGATTACCCACCGATGTTCAATCGCTTAAAATCAAGTATCCTAAATTACCAATAATTGAAGATTGTGCTCATGCTTTTTATTCTTTTTATGAAGGGAAAATCTTAGGTTCAGTAGGTGATATGGCGACTTATTCAACTGGTAAAGCTAAGTTTCCTTCTGTGGCGAGTGGTGGATATTTATTGGTGAATAACAAATACTATGAACAAGCAGTACAATTAGCCTATCAAGCACTACCCAAAGCTAGTTTTTTGTCAGAATTGAAGTCGGTATGTATGAGTCCAGTGATGGCACTTTTGCACAAACCTTGGCTGTATGGTTTTTTTACTTTACCTATTTTAAAGGCCAAAACACCAGTTGATCGCGATGAGCAAGAATCAACAATGCTTCGTACAACCAAACGTGTTTATTTATGTAATAAAATTAGCCATATTGATTACCTTGTGTCAAAACAAAAGACCAACGCTTCTATTATTTTGAGTGGTATAAACAATCACAATAGTCTCACAATATCTAAAAATGTAGTATCTTCGCAAACAAACTCGTTTATGATTCCTTGTCGTGTAGGAAATCCACAAGCTTATGTTGATTTTGCGTATAGTATGGGGGTAGAGTTAGGGCGTCATTTTTCGAATGCTATTATGTGGGCTACTCATTTTGGCTATACATTAGGTAGCTGTCCTAATGGTGAAAAGTTAGTGCGTGAAGTATTGGTGATACCCTGTAGTTATAATTTATCCAAAGACCAAGTGCAAAAGATTGAGCATGTATTAAGAAATTATTCATTATGAAATTATTACTAAAAATCTATAAATGGGTTTACGGCTCATTTCCATATAATAAGATAAGAATTGCAGCATTGCGCTTATCGGGTGTAAAAGTTGGTGAACATGTTTATTTAGGAGAATCCTTGTTAGTCATAACTGACACAAAAACGCCAAATATTAAATTAGAATTAGGGAGTAGAGTATCAGTTGCTCCCCGTGTTACTATACTTTTATCTTCAGGGCCTAATTATTCTGAATTACAAGCATTTTTACCCTTGTATGGTAAATCAGTATTACTAAAAGATGATTGTTGGATTGGCACAGGAGCCATTATTTATCCTGGCGTGACAGTGGGTAAATGTGCCGTTGTTAGTGCGGGAGCTGTTGTTACTAAAGATGTACCTGATTATACTATCGTAGGGGGTGTTCCTGCGAAAATTATAAAGAAAATCGAATATTATTAATAATATAACAAGTTAAAAATATGATCATATCTATTTTTGGTTTAGGGTATGTAGGGTGTGTTGGAATGGGGTGTATGGCACAGTCGGGACACACTGTAATTGGGGTAGATGTCGCTCCAGAAAAAGTAGAACGAATAAATAGTGGTAAAGCTACCATTGTGGAGAAAGATATTGATGAACTTATCGCAAATGCACATGCATTAAAACTTATTAGAGCCACTCATGATTACAAAGAGGCGGTTTTGTGTAGTGACATATCATTTCTTTGTGTCGGAACTCCTTCTACTGATAAAGGTCATTTAAATTTAGATTATATTTATCAAACGGCTAAAGAGATAGGCGAAGCTCTAGAAGCAAAATCAACGTTTCATGTTGTCGTTATTCGATCTACCGTTTTACCAGGTACAAACGATAAATTGAGTGCTATTATTGAAAAATTCTCAGGTAAAGTAAGAGATATTGATTTTGCGGTTGTTTCAAATCCTGAATTTTTGCGTGAAGGCACTGCTGTTGCCGATTATATGAATCCTCCACTTACTGTTTTAGGTAGCTCTTGTTCTAAAGCTATCCATATTATGCAAGAGTTGTATAAAAATACCAATTCCCCAATTGAAGTGGTAGCAGTAGAAGTGGCTGAATTGATTAAATATGTTAATAATTCCTATCATGCTCTTAAAGTAGTTTTTGCAAATGAAGTTGGATCTGTTTGTAAGCAATTAGGAGTTGACTCACATGAGGTTATGCGTATTTTTTGTATGGATAAACAACTGAATATTTCACCATATTATTTTAAGCCAGGATTTGCTTATGGTGGAAGTTGCTTGCCCAAGGATTTGAAAGCTTTAAATACGTTAGCTCATGATTTGTATATGGAAACACCTGTATTAAATGCGATTGACGATAGTAATGTTAAGCATTTAAATCGAGTTGTTCAAATGATTGAACATACTCAAAAACGGAAAATAGGTGTTTTAGGATTGAGTTTTAAGGCTGGAACTGATGATATGCGTAATAGCCCCATAGTTAGTATTATTGAAAATCTCTCAGGCAAAGGATGTGAGGTTAAAATTTATGATAAAAATGTAGCACTATCCCGTTTAATAGGGAAAAACAAGAGTGTCATTACAGAAAAATTACCTCATTTAAATTCCATGTTACAAGATTCCTTGCATAGCGTATTAGCTTGGGCTGAAGTGTTGGTTGTTGCAAATAAAGAAGATGAATTTAAGACTTTAGTGTTAAGCGACAATCAAATAGTGATTGATTTAGTCCGTATCCCAGAGTTAGAGAAACAAAAAAATTACAAAGGGCTTTGTTGGTAATATATAAATAAAATGTGTCCAGTATGAATATTTGGTTTGATATAACACATGTTCCACCATTAAATTTTTTTAAAGCTTTAATTATAAAGCTCGCTAAAGAATCTCATACGGTATATGTTACAGTTTTAGATCGAGGGAAGCTTCCAAAAATTGTACAAAACGAATTAGGAAATCGCGAGAATATCATAGTAACAATAATTGGTCAGCATCGCATGAACAAATGGTCTGTTCTTTGGGATGCTAATATTTTGAGACTAGGTCAGTTATTTTTATGGAGCAAAGGGAAAAAAATTAATGTTTCGATTTCTACAGGATTGTTAAACTGTATAATATCTAGATTTAAAGGGATTAAATCGTATACATTTATAGACGATCCTCAGGCCGTAACCTATAAAGCAATATCTTTATTTAGTACAAAAAACCATTGTTGTTTATATAAAATACCAACTAATTATCACTTATCTAAACGTGATGTAATTTTACCTACTTTGAAAGAATGGGCCTATTTAGCACCTAGCGTTTTCACACCAAACATTTCTGTTTTGGCGGACTATGCTATTATGCCACATCGTTATCTATTTGTAAGAGAAGTGAGTGTAGGAACTTCTAATTATGCATCGCAAACAGCGGATAGTATATTACAAATTGCCAACCTTATTCCTAGTGATATGCCCGTATTGCTTTCGTTAGAAAAAAAAGACAAATACAAAGAATACCCACAAAATTGGATTTTGTTGCAAGAACCACTTCAAGATGTTCATTCTCTAATCTATTATAGTGCAGGTCTTATTTCATCAGGTGATAGCATGGCACGCGAAGCGTCTTTATTGGGAGTACCATCGTATTATTTAGGTATTAGGTATTCGATGCCTGCCAATGCTGTTGCAGCAGACGTAGGGAGTTTAGACAATCAACAAACAATGAGTATAGAAAAGTGGATAGAAAAAACGTTATCTTCGCAAGAGAAAAAACCATTGTTGCAAGAAGAAGTCCGAGCGTCGATAAACGCAAAATTTGTAGATATTAATCAGTATATGTACGATTTGGTTACTCAAGCGAATAAAAAATGAGAGATTTTACGCTTCAAAAATACCATCAATTACTGCTGGCTTTACAAAAAGCGGGCTATCAGTTTTACACGCTTGAACATTATTACCAACAGAGCGCAAACGGATTTGGACAGACTCGGTTTGTGTTATTACGCCACGATGTCGATTTGCATGCTGAACGTTCATTGGCTACAGCACGGATTGAGGCAGAGCTTGGTGTTCGTGCTAGTTATTATTTTAGAGTGGTACCACAAAGTAATCAACCTGGTATTATTAAAGCCATTGCCGATTTGGGTCACGAAATTGGTTATCATTACGAAGATATGGCTATTTGTGGAGGTGATGTAGTAAAAGCAAAACTGCATTTTGAGATGCAATTGGCCTATTTTCGCCAATTCTATCCTGTAAAAACTATCTGTATGCATGGAGCGCCACAGAGCCAATTTGATGGAAAAGAGCTCTGGAAAACATCCGATTACCGTACATACGGCATTATTGGTGAGCCATATTTTGATGTTGATTATAGCGACATATTTTATTTGACCGATACTGGGCGTCGTTGGGATGGCTTTCATGTGAGTGTACGCGATAAAATTCCGGTTTATCAAGATCAATGGATTAAACAAGGTTTGGTTTTTCATACCACGGATAATATCATAAAAGCTATAGAAAGTGGTCAATTGCCAGAAAAGGTGTTAATTACCACTCACCCTCAACGTTGGACTGATAATCGTTGGGCTTGGATGAAAGAATATGTAGCGCAAACTCTCAAAAATCAAGTAAAGCGAATGTTGATTAGTGGGATAGCTCACCGTAGGTGAGCGTAAGGGAGAGTATCTCCCTTGTTAAAAATGGTAGAAGTTGCGAAAGCGGCTAATACGAACAACGTGAGTATTCCGCGTTACCATGATTAGTTAGTTTTGATTAATAAACACACACACTAAAACGTGTATATGCACTATAACCAATTATTATATAAGTTACGTCGAGTTATTTATAAACCAATTCTCAAATTGGTAATACTCGATGTTTTATTTTTTCTGGTTGCCATTGGAGCATTTTTTCTGACAAAAGGTTATGCCCTTGAATTCTTTGTGTTTCGTTATAGTATCCC
>Ga0265295_1003177_pt1 | contig 24481 bp, 26 predicted proteins | sample Munlansysbiofilm_FD_192503 | JGI IMG/M metagenome (GOLD analysis project Ga0265295, IMG submission 192503) | Leachate microbial communities from a municipal landfill in Southern Ontario, Canada - Methane capture system biofilm | ecosystem: Engineered > Solid waste > Landfill > Unclassified ... | reverse complement strand
GCACGCGCACCAATTGTGATTAAACCTTGTGGTAAATCAAATTCCTGAAGCGAGGTTGCTGAATCAAATGCATAATCTTCAATCGTTGTGATCTGACATAGTTCACTACAATAAACACCTGTTACATCTGAATTTGCAAATGCATATTGACCGATCGTATCAACAACAAAACCATTGATATCACTAGGCATCATCAGTGCAGCTAAAGAAGGATCTTTCGATGAGATGATCGTTACTTTCTCATCTTTCAATACCCCATATAACGCATCACTCATGATCACATCATCATATCCGAAAACTTCTCTACTCTGATGACGATTCATGTAGATCGCTGGATAACTATCACTTTCAAAATAGATCGTTTGATAAACACTATTGAAAGGTGAATCTAAATCAATGACCGATTCTGGAATCAATAAACCTAACAATTCTGATAAATAAAATGCATGATAACCAATCTTTAAAACTTGATCGGGTAAATCGATATATCTGATATGTGAGTTATAAAATGCTGCATCACCAATGGATTCTAACTTACTCTCTGAATCAAACGTTACAGTGACTAAATTCAAGGTGTCCATGAAACATTGATGATCGATGATTTCCACTGTTTTAGGAATAACGACCTCAAGCATATGTCCATCTTTAAAATCTTTGATGACTGTCACAGGTAAACCTCTAAATGTTTCTGGAATTTCAATGACACCATCATAAAGTAAATCTCTTAAACTGGCGTGGTAAACATCTTCTGATGCTGGTTGATGCATTGATAGATATGCTGGGCTCCATAAAGCATAAAGTCTTAGATAAGTTTGATTAGAGGGAATACCACCTTGAAAAGGTTGTTGAAACTTTGGATCAAAATACCATCCCATAAGTTCTTTGTTTTGATATATTTCACCGATACGAAGGTCTAGATTAGGAGAGCTTATTTGATACATGGTATTAGGTATTTCATATGTATTACCTGTAACCCATTCGATTTCATAAACGACTTCGACTCTTCTTTCATAAACATCCACATCACGATTTGGCATGACACTAAAATCAAATGCAACTTCTTCACCTTCTTCATACCATCCTTCAAAGGTGTAAAACACATAAATAGGATGATTTGCAGTGAAAAGAGAAAAGGTTTTAAATGTTTGTGTCACAACTTCTCCTGATGCATAATGGAAATGAATCACATGCTCCGAAGGACACCATTTTGCGTAAAGTGTGACATCATGTGCAGGCATTGTTTGATTGTTTGCTGATACAGTTTGATCGCTATCCATGTACCATCCACAAAAATCGTAACCTTCTTTTTGTGTTTGATAGGCTAATGTATCGATGATCGTGTCATAATCGATTGTCAGATCATTGATTTCTGAACCGCCATCCACATAAAAAGAAATGTTATACTCATTGGCTTGATAAATAGGATATAAAGCAAGATCCCCTGTAACAAGATCCCCTTCATAGATTCTTAAGTTTTCAGCTGTTTCCCATCCTAAAAGCGCATAGCCTTCTTTAGAAATATCTTCATTAATGAATACGATAGGACTTCCCTCAGCCATAGTGGTTGTTTCAATGATCTGAGTCTCACTATCATAAAAAACAATCTCATAAAAAATCTTCTCTTGTTTTTGGCACGAAGCTAATACAAGAAGTAAACCTATTAAACCAATTATTTTACTCATAAATCTCCCAAACACATCATTCTTTAGAATCATTCTATCATGTATCATAAAACATAATGATATTGAAATCTAAAAAAGCAGAAGATGGCTCTTTTTGTTTTATGATTCCATCATTTACACACAATATTCTTGTCGATACTAAAATACTTGTTCTAATCTGAAGTCGTTAAACTCTTTTTATATACAATCATATTTTTCTTTTCGAATTGACTGAGCACCTCTAAAAATGCTTTCCTCTTCTTGAAAAGAATCCTTAACTCAGCAATGAGTTCAATCACTAAATCAATAGGATACGATTGAAAATAGAGATTGATGTAATGGATTTTATGTAAATAATCTTTCATACTTGATCCACTCTTTATTTGATTAATAATCTCACTTTTAAAAATGGGAATAATTTCTAATCTTGTAGAATCATCGAAATATTTGTGTAGTTGAAAAACTTTGTAAGGATTATTTTTGACATACCAAAACATTTCGGCATCTAAATGTTCTGATATAAGTAGTTTCTCATACAAAGGTGGTATAAATTTCTGTTTTTTCAACTTTTGAATGATACTATCTAACTCTATTTTCCATTCGTTAGGAGTGAATAATCTTTTGTAAGAATCCAAAAATTCATCGTTCCCTTGACTAATAAGGATTTTCATGTAAACTTTCATCTTATCTACTTCATTTTGTTCTTGATAAACTCTAACCAAAAAGATATACCACTTGATTAAATTACCATCATCCTTATTAATCATATCCTCACATAGATTAATGATGGTTGCATAATCTTTGCGATCAAATGCTTGATCGATAATACGAAGTTGCATACTATTAACATAACTATATTTCTTCATCCATAAATTAGCTTTTTCTGGTTGATTAAAAAGTAACATTTGATACATGATATCCACCAAATCATCAATATAATATTTCATATATTCGTTTTGTGATTTTGTATCTAAGATTAGAAGAATTGTTTTTGAGAACAACTGAAATACAGCATCGAACTTTGATAATGGAATAAGGCATTCAAGCACTTCAATAAGCATATCATCTAGTTCTAACTCATAACGCTCTATCATATAGTCGTTAAACTCTTCTAAATACGGCATAATGATTAAACTATCTGATATTGTATAAAGAATTTGAGAAAGTTCATTTATCACTTCTTCTTTGAGTTGAGAAAAAGAACCATATGAATCATCAACTTCTTGATAAATCTCGATATATTTCATTAAAATTGTCAAAAATTGATACACTTTTTTTTCATCACTAAGATGCTGTGTTTGTTTCAAGGCTAATTCAAATCCATGAATCACATGTGGTAAATCCTTATAATCTATAAACCCATTATGAGTGTAATCATTAAGATAGTGATCAATGATGTGTTGTGCCGAATCTTCAGCATGTAACATTCTGTCGATGACGATGGACTTATCATCTTCTGCAATATCTAAAAGAAGATTGATGAGTTGATCTTTATCCAAATCTTTAAGTTGTTCATATAAATTATAGTGATCATCATCTTCTTTTTCATCTGATAAATAGTACAAAACAGCAGCAACATGCTTACAGTACATTCCTTGATCATAAGGACAGTTACACGAATTGCTGATTATATTTTTGTGATTAGTATCAAATTGAATGAACACATCGTATGTGTATTGACCTTCAACTACAGCTGTTACTTCCTCATTTTTAGAATGAACCGAATGAACAAGATTATCATTGTAATAATCAAATCCCCTTTTTAAGATATGACTAGGTATAAATTGTTCAAAATTTTTAAGTGTCATTTTATAGTTCATATGTTATTTTATTCTCCTCACACCATGTTTTTAATATTTCAATATATGCGTCTCTTTTAAAAGAAAACCATTTCTTCCTTAAACCATAGTCGAGCAATTTCTGTTGAAAATTTCTAAATGCTCCTTTTTTGTATAAAACTTCAAGAAATATACGATTTATGGGATCATTTAATGTATAAGCAAAGTCGACCATTACTTGATGCTCATGTATGTGATATGAACTAGGTAATTGAATATATTGATTTAGTGTGTCATTCATGATAACATCAATTATTTTTACCATGTCTTTTTCCCATTCAAGTAAGTCATTATCTCCATCGCAATACGTTTCGTATGTTCTCATCTGATCATCTGTTATTACTGTGAATTCTTTTGTCTTCTTGTTAAAATAAACAGTTGCATCAGTAGACACCATTTCTAGTCCTTCAAGCAAATCGTTTAGTTGATACGTATCTTTATTATTCATAACATTATCACTCACTTTCGATTTCACTTTCATTATATCAAATCAAATCCATCATCATTCATAAAAAAAGACATCCAAAAGGATATCCTTTTTATTCATTCTACAATTCTGCTTTCAATGACACCATAATCTCATTCTTTAAAAATCTCAACTGTTCTTCTGAAGGTGCATATTGAATACGAATCGGTTTCATTAACCTTGTATGACCCATCTTCTCTAATTCTAAATCAGCAAATTCAGTTCCTTGACCACTCCAACCATAGCTACCAAAAACAACATAAGAGATATGTTTAGGATTTAATCCCTTCATATATGCAAAGAAGCTTGCTATGGATGTCATTAAACCATTATTTAATGTCGGTGAACCAACAGCTAAATACTTAGCATCCATGAGTTCAACAATGATATCAGACAGTGGTGTATGACCGACATGACGAATGACTGTAGGAATACCTGCTTCAACAAACGCATCAGCAACCTCAATAGCCATCTGTTCGGTGCTACCCCACATAGAGTCATATACAATCATTGCTTTGTTTTCTTTATGATAGGTAGACATCTTTTCATAAATATCTATAGCTTCATTGATATATTTCTTCCAAATGACACCATGACTTGGTGCAATTAAATCAATCTTTAATTCCTTAATGAGTTTTAATGCTTTTTGTGTTTGTGCACCATAGGGTAAGACAATATTCGCATAATATTTTTTAAGTTCATCTTTTAATACATAAAAATCAATATCTTCATCATATCGCTCAAATGATGCGATATGTTGACCAAACATATCGTTACTAAATAAGATATGATCAAACGCACTATAGGTCACCATATTATCTGGCCAATGAACAAGTGGTGTTTGAATGAATGTTAAATCTCTTTTTCCAATATGAATGACATCATTCGTTTTAACAGGAAGTACATCAATGCCATGATAAGTTCCCGTCATAGAGCGAACACCCGCTGGACCTGATGCGTAAATTTTGACATCTTTAGCATAGCTTATAATTTCTTTAATGCCGCTGCTGTGATCGGGTTCACTATGGTTTGAAATATAGACTTCAATTTGTGATGGGTCAATAACTGACTTAATACGAGAGATCATTTGTTTTGTAAAAGGTGCATATACACTATCAATTAATGTTACCTTCTCATCGATAATGAGATAAGCATTATATGTTCCCCCACGATTGGTTGAATATCCATGGAAATCTCTTAAGTTCCAATCGATGGCTCCAACCCAATAAACATTTTCTTTAATCTGTATAGCTTTCATTTGTTTACTCCTTCAAATAATTATGATAGTTTCCACAAGACATTATACTCCATTATGCATAAAGTGGTATTGATTTACTTTGGTCTTTTAATAATCCTATTTGATGTCATTGATGATTACTATATGGATGTGTTACCCTATATAATCGTTTGTTTAATCATATAGCATTAGTCAAAAGAAAAAAGCAATCTCAAGGATTGCCCATTTTTATTATTCTCCTCTAAAACCAAGTGACAATTCCATTTGTTCACTTAATGTGATCTGATAAGATTCTAAATCTAAAAGTTCATACCAAACCCTTAGAACAATCATCCCATAATAGGATGCTCCAAAGACATTTTCATCGACTTGATCAAGCTGTAAAATCGTAACAGGTGCACTTAGTTCCGTCATATCTGGTAAATCAAAAGATGTCATCAGCATCGGTATAGATTGTGTTTTTGCGTAATAGTAACTTGCAGAACCTCTTAAGTGATCAGTATCATAACTTGTGACATCACCCAGTTGTGTATTGGTTCCACTGACTGGTTTTTCAAAGACAAATGTATCTAAATCACTAGTCAATGAAAACCTTAAAGCATCTGCTAAATAAACTATCATTTCATCGCCAGCAAGAATTTGATTATTCTTTGAATCGATAAAATCAATATCAGAAGTCCAAGGACTTCCATAAGATCCTAAGTTAAACATACTTAATGCTATTGATTGTGCGCTATCTGATCGGAAATGAATAGGTATTTTTAAAAAGCCTTCCTGAACTTCAATCATTTGACTTACACCCATTTTAAAGAACACAGTGCCATCAGGACTTGTCACTTCATGGAATGAAAAACCTTCAGGATAAAGATCACTTATCATTTTATTAAAAGATGATGTCGTTATAGTTGTTAGCCAATTGTAGCTATTAGGTGTTCGATCAGAACCTCCAAGTGCTATTTCAATACCTGTATCTGATACAACTTGTATATTTACTTGTCTCAATTCTTCTTCTTGATCACATCCAAAAAGTATCGTTAAAGATAACATTATGACTATGATACTTAAAATTTTTTTCATAGCAAGCCCCCTTTTTCATTACCTTCATTATAAAGATATCAAAGAAAAAAAGCAATCTTCGAAAAGATTGCTGAATTAGACAACTTTAATCGTATCGATTGGTTTTTCTTTTGCAAACTTATAAATGGGAATATAGGATGCCATAAGTGCAACACCCACATTCATGCTTAATATCGTAAATAGCTGTCTTGCTTTAACCCATAAGAGATCAACACCTAAACCAAAGTAATTGACAATCACATGATTACCGATCGTAACGAGTAAATAAGTTAATCCAAAAGATAAGAGAAAGACAATACTTGCAATGATTAAAGCTTCACTTAAGAAGATCATAAAGACATCTCTTCTTCTTGCACCTAGAGCTCTTAAAATACCAACTTCTTTTTTCTTGTGATGGATACTAACTGACATAAAGTTATAAAATAATAAGCCAGAGAAGAATGCTAATCCTAAAGCAATCCAAAGTAAGATGCCTTGGAAAAAGATAATGGGGTCATTCATATAGAGCATCATGTGTGAAATCTCATTATTAACTTCAAACCGTTCTTCTCTTTGATTTAATGCATTTAAGAAAGAAAGATCCTCTTGTTGATTTCCTGATAAACCAACAATCACTTGCTTAAATGGATATTTTGAAGTTGTAACCTTGATATCATCAAAGAAATCTTCAGAAACTAAAACGTAAGTACCAAAGTAATAACCAACGACTTCAACATCAATTCGTGCTCCTGAATAATCCATTCCGTGCATATCATTTTGAAGACTCAATGTGAAATAATCACCAAACTCATCAAAAAGTGGTTGAGCTACTTCGAATTCTGCTTGTGACTCAAAATCACCATACATGTATGTAGAAAAAAATGGAATGGATTTATATAACTGTATATAATCTGAAAATGCTTGCCAAGAGTATAACTCATAATTATTTGCTAGTTCATCTGCTTTTTCATCGTAATGTGTTTCTGCAAAATCATCGATGACTTCGATAACTTTAGCTTCGACAAGCGCTTCAAAATTATTCTCAATTTCACCAAAATAAGCTGATCTAAAAAGCCTTATGGGGATAATAACTTGGTTACCTGAAAGCTCTGATGCATTAAAACCATCGATAAACGTTGTTTCTTCAGGAAAACTGTTGATCTTCATCACGGTATTTCCATCAATTATTTGAGCATCAGAATCATTCATATCCCAAGGATCTCCTTGAATGCCATCATAGATACTAACACCTAAATAACTATATGTAAGTTCATCTGGAGGTAATTGTTCAAGTTGATCTTGGATGAATCCTGGTACTACATACATGTATGTATGAAGTGAACCATCTGATATCATAGTAAGTTCACGATAAAGAGTTCTTTCAATTTCATCTGGTGACGATTCGTCTAGTATCAGTCGGTATTTCTCTTGATTGAAATCAGTATCTAAAACGCCTACAATCGTATAAGAATAAAAAGAATGTATATGTTTGCCCAATAAATCAGAAGGTTGATGAATAACAACTTTTCCATTATCGTTATACCCCCACTCTTCATAAGATTCATACAGATGGTATGGAATAACAATTTCATTGATATTGAGTGGGAGTCTTCCAACAAGTGAAAATCCAGTTTGATCTAAAAATGTTTGATCAATTTCTACTATACCTGAAGTGAACCTTGTAAAATAATCATAACCATAGGTTGGATTAAAAAGTGTTTCCAATTCGATGCGATCAGGTAAAACTTCCTTCATATAGAAATCAGAATAATCTCTTTTTAGAGCACTGAAGTGAGTGGATCCAAATGCTGCAAAACTATCATAACCATTCAGTTCATCATAAGTTGTTCTCTGTATCACAACTGTAGATTGATCTCTTTGATATAAATCTTTAATCACTGTTTCATTTAAATTATAGTTAGCTGTAGAATCTAATACTCCAAAAAGCAGGAATGCAAACGTTAGGAGTAAAAGTGTGAAAACCATACGTACTGGTTTTCTGATAAATGCAGCAAATCCTAACATAAATGCATCTTTCATCGGCATTTTAGAAGGTGTTAATTCAAAGGATGCATGATTATCAGTGATATGATTCTCATCAGTATCTCTTATAATCTTTCCATCAGAGAGTTCAATGATACGATCACCATATTTTTCTGCATAATCTCGATCATGTGAAACAACGATGACAAGTTTATCTAGTGATAGTTTTTTTAACACTTCAAAGATTTGTTTTCCTGTATCTGAATCGAGTGAACCTGTTGGTTCATCTGCTAAGATGATTTTCGGCTCTTTAACCAATGCTCTTGCGATAGAGACTCTTTGTTTCTGACCACCTGACAATTCATAAGGCATACGATCAATTTCATCTTTTAAATCTAGTGATTCCAACAGTTGTTTAATCTCTTCTCGATTCGCAGTTTTCCCTTGAAGTTCTAAGGATAAACTGACATTTTTATAAACGCTGAAAGTTTCAATTAAATTGAATTCCTGAAAGATAAAACCTACCGTTGAGTTACGATATGCATCATATTCCTTTTCACTCAATTTGGTTAGATCTTTATCTCCAAAAAAGATTTGTCCTTGGTCTGCAACATCAAGTCCACCAATGATGTTCATCAATGTTGATTTCCCAGATCCTGATTTTCCAAGTAAAAAAACAAGCCCTTTTTCACCAATGGATAAATTGATATCCTTTAGCGCTTCAACTTCTCTACCTTTTTTTGGTTTGTATGTCTTATAGACTTTTGATATATTTAACATGTTTTCCCCCTCATAAAGCGATATTCTTGTAAGTCAGTATATCATAATAAATGACTTGATTCAACGCTTGATGGCTGTATTGATGCTATTTCTATAAACAAAATACTTAGTGTATAGAAACTCAAGTATCAAATTACTGACCATGGTTAACCCTAAAACCAAATATTCATTCCAATTGATTTTAGTTAATGCGTCACCCCACCAGGTCGAAAGTGGTGTGAATATGGCATAAAAGAATGCCACTTTTGTCATCGCAATCGGAATGTTATTTGCTGATTTAAACGTAAACTTTCGATTCAATGTAAAGTTCCAAAGGACACTTAATGTTAATGCGATGAGATAAGATGGCCAGTAGATCAGTTTAACGATTTCAAAAAATAAAGTAAAAGACAGCAGTTGAATAACGCCTGCTGAAATAGAAAACAACGTGAATTTAATCATTTGCATCATGTTATCGTGTGTATCTTGTTTGAGATTGATATCTTCTTTATTCATGATAAATACCTTTAACTTTCTGTACTGATATGAAGTATTTTATAATAAAATGCCATAACAGGACTAATCGTAAATGTTAAGATCAAACTCCCAACATTCACTGCACCAAATGTTTGATCAAATATATAATTTGAATAATAGCCAAGAATAAGACCTATAGTTATACCGATGAATTCTATGACTAATCTTACATAGGTAATTTTCTTTGCTTTTGTGATTTTAACGAACATGAGCATGAGTTCATCAAAGACATAAGCTGTAAATTTTGACTTAACAAAGAGGGTTAAGCCCAAAGGTAAGATGAGCACACCAATCGCAAAAAATAAAATTTGGAAACCTAAACCTTGAGCAACACGATCATGAAAAACTAACAAATTCCAAAAATCAATAAAGATAGCTACACCAAAGACGGGGATCAGCATCATCAGATAAATCAACTTTTTACGATAGATCAAGACGATAATCATAATGGTGAGTGCCATAACAAAAGATAACATTCCCATGGTGAGCCATGAAATTCCCTTCACTTGATTAAAGAGTGTGTACGCATTGATATAAACCGTATCCCATGCTCCTGCACCTAAGGTAGATGCTTTTAATAAATTAACTGAAAACCCTAAAACAACAAATCCCATAAGATATGTGATGATACTCATTCTTTTGATGACAATCCATGTTCTTAGTTTTTTCATGACGACTTCTCCTGTTTTTCTTGTTGTATTTTCGCGACTCTTGAATATTTGGGTTGTGAGATATAGCGATCTAAATAATCCAGTGCACTTTGGATATTACAACTATTTTTAGCACGTAGTGGTAAAACATAGCCAATATGACGTGCAGCTTCGTATGCCTTATCAACAAAATGGGGTACATGTAGTCCTGCCATAACAACAACGTTATTCATCGCATTTTGAATAAAGGATTCTTCATCCATAATGGTCTTCATGATGGTATCTAATACTAATAATCCAAACGTTTGATCGATTTTATCTAAATCATTTTTTCTAAGATATGATTGATATGTTGCATAAAAAGCATATCTCAGATAAGCATTTACATGATTAAACCATGCTTTGAGACAATACTCTTTTTCTTTAGAATTCATGATGAGATCAGATAGTGCTTGATCGACAACAGATGAACCTTTAGCACATAATGCAATCTGTGTCATTTTATCAAAAGTTACCGTTTCTGGATTTTGAATCAATGCACTTAAAAAGATCGTTTCATACGTATCAATGGTCAAAAGTTCATCAGATAAGTGATCATCGTATCAAATTTTCTTAGCTAATGATCTTAAATCAGTGACTTTGACACCATAGTTTTCACTAAAGTGATATAGGTTATTGATTTTTTTGATGGTAGTGTTTTGATGTTCATTGAAATATTTGATAATCTCATTAATCTTCATTTCAGTTACCCCTTTAATGAAAGATAAAACCCATATTATTATGATAGCACATAACCTCATTGAACGTTTGAAATCAGCGAAAAAGAAAAACAGCTTAAGTTCAGATATGGCACTTGAACTATAAGCCGTTTTCTTTTGGTCCGATAAGACATCACATATATATTTTGAAGGTAGGAAATGTAGATTTAAAGGTGAACTAAATTTAATTAACGTGATTGATAATCGTTTGATGACATATAAATTTCAGTTTCTCTTAATTTGCTTGTATTAAATTGATCTAGTATATCCTTGATGTAATCGACCACACTGTGTAAAAAACTATTCGCTTTCATCAGTTTACTCCTTTCGCATTCAATGATTTATAAATTAATTTAATAAATTGTTTATTTGTTTTTTATTGATTTTTTTAATTTACACTTTCATTATATTCATTTAGTTTCTACTTGTCAAGCGTTTTTGTACATTTTTATTAATTTTATTAATTTTTATATTGATTTTATTAATTTATTGAATATTATTGTTAATTTTATCTATTATTATATCAATTTTGCCAATAATAATTTAAAACTCGGCGTTTTTATAACATCGTGAGTTACCTTTTACATCTTTAAAAAACAAAAATGGAGGTCCTGTTATAGAACTGCTCCATTTTGATACTCATAAAGTAAATTTGCGATTATATACATGGTAATGTACTTTGTTATACTTCAGCTAAAAATTTCTCTATGTTCATATGAATGATTCCATCTTGTGAAAAATCCACATGATCCATTGATATCACATATTTTGGGTAATTATCTGCAATAAGCTTATAAACGTCAAACTCTCTTTCACGTGTAGATTCAGATTCCATAAGATACGAAACCTGATAATATCTTATCTCTTTGTTTTTATAAGCAACAAAATCAATTTCGCGATCAGAGATTTTTCCAATATAAACCTTGTATCCTCTTCTTAATAGTTCGATATAAACGATATTTTCTAATACTGATTCAATAACTTTCATGTTGTTACCAGAAATAGCTTCTCTAATACCATGATCTGCTATGTAATATTTCTCTTCAGTTTTAAGGATGCTTTTTCCTATCAAGTCATTTCTACTAACTTTATATATAAGGTATGCATCTTGTAGCATACTTAGATAACTTAAAACAGTATCTACTGAAATATTCACTTTTTGAGATTTGAAGTATTTCGATATGGATAGTGCTGAAAAGGTTTTTCCTACATTAGTAAAAACATATTGTATGAGTTTCTCAAGGATAGCCGCGTTTCTAATCTGATATCTTGAGATGACATCCTGCAAAATTGCAGAACGATAAGAATCTCTTAAGGCACTCATTGAAAAATCATAATGCAAATTAAATGAGCAAATCGATGGAATACCACCGAAAATGATATAATCTTCAAAAGTACTGTTCTCATATAATTTTTTAAACTCTTGAAATGAAAAAGGGTGAATCAAAATCTCCACATACCTTCCCGCCAAGAAGGTGGAAAGTTCAGATGAAAGCATATCAGCATTTGAACCCGTAGTATAAAGGTCATAGCGATTCATGGCATGAAATGCATTGACAGCCTTTTCCCAATCTTTAACTCGACCGATTTCATCAAGTACAAGATAGATCATGCCTTTTTTTTCTTTTGAAAAATCTATCACATAATCGGTTAACAATTGATAATCAGTTAAACTAAAACTATCGGGTAGTTCAAAATTAATTTTCAATATATGGGTTTCTTTTACACCTTGAGATTTTAAGTTCTCAATAAATAGATCAAGTAACGTTGATTTTCCTACACGTCTTAAGCCTGTTAAAACTTTAATAAATGGTTTATCTTTGTAACCATTTAATTTATCAAAGTATATTTCGCGTTTAACCATAAGAATCACCTCTATTTCGATTATATTCTATATATAACGAAAAGTCAATATTCATTTCGATTATATTCGAAACATTGATTATTATGGATGTTCTATTTACAATATCGATTACTCAATATCAATTTTTGTTAATTTCAATTCATTAAAGATCAATTCTTCAACCTCTTCACAATGAGCAACTCGAGGTGATCGATACTTTCCGCTCGTTGTTTCAATAAAGATATTCCCATACTTATAAGTGTAATGACTATGTCTAGTTCTTCTTGATGAAACCCCTGTGATTTCTGATAATCTAAAGGTCTTCTCTTTTCCAAAAGACTTGATGTAAAGATAGGTTCCATCGGTTGTTATAACATCAGTTGGGTTAATCACCTTGATGACTAACGATATGAAGAGATATAAAACCAAAGCATAAATTGCATAGTAATAATATGTTGGTGAGTCTTCACTACGTTCTTGTGTAAAAAGATAAATCGATAGTCCAATTAATACGAACAGCGCAAATGCATTGATCAAAATCTCGTTTGTTGCTTTTTTTCCTAGTACTTTCATTTTTATTCCCCTCTATTTCAAATATCTTATCCAGATCATTACGATAGCCAAAAAGATAACCACCACAATAAAAACGATCAGCGTGACTCGACCCAAATCGGGTATCCATTTTGTTTTGGATTCTTTTGTTTTATTTGTGTCTTCATTAATATCCTTATTTAAATCATCTAACTTAACAGTTTGATCTAACCAACTTTTGCCTCTTGGTATAATTGGAAACAATTCAAACACCCCTCCCATTTCTTATTATACGCTCTTTAACAATGATTTATACTCGTTCGCCAATCCTCGTATTGACAATTGTACTAACAAAAAGGTAGTATTAAACTAAAAAAGGGGGCTTTTTATGTCACTGAACATTGAATTCGTCAATTTAGATCTATCCACTTTAGCCATGAGTATGGGTAAAACTCAAAAGGAAGCTGATCAAGCATTACAAAATTTTGCTGCTGAAGAAAGAATCACTATGAGTGATACTTATTTCTTTGAGTTTGTCGTAACGCAAGGAACAAAGCGCAATGTCACCTATTTATCATATGGTGTTGTTCCTGATGATACAAAAGCAAAATCTGGTATTCAAGTCGCACAATTGAAACACCAAAACTTTGTCAAAGTTGTTGTACCTGAAGATGAATTCAGATTAGTTTTTGAGTCTGATTTAGGTGAAGAGATTCAAGATGCACTGAAAGCTAAAGGGTATAAATTAGATATGTCTAAGGTGTTTGGGTTAATCAAAAAAGAGGCTTCAAATTATTATCTTTATTTTCAGTACAAATAATCGGTCAGTCATAAGAGGGGGAATAACATGAATGACAATGAGATTAATTATGCTTTTTGGACAAAAGTATCACTGTATTTTCTTTTAGCAGTACATCTTTTCATTCTAGGATACGGCATTTATTCCTATTTTTTCTTAGTGAATGATTCACCTGGTTGGGGTGGAATGTTTGTTGCGCTATTTGGTTATTTTTTCATGGTTATTGGTGGCTTTATTACAATCTTGTTATTGGTTTTAATCTTTCTACATTATCGCATAAAGAAAAGTGTAACTGCATTATCTAGCTTTGTTAAGTTTACTAAAATATTTCAAATCATCACAATGATTGTCATCTTGTTAATAACATCCATATGGCTGGTTGCTGGTATGTCAAATCAAGACGGTCTGATGATCATGCTTTCGATATTGACACTACTACCTAGTATTTTTGTCCTGATTAACACATCAAAATTTCCGTATATAAAAAAAGACATAAATGTTTAAATATCATCTCATATCTAAAGCATAACACCCCATGGTTAGGGTGTTATTTTTTTTCTTCTATAACTTTTTCGATATATTGAATCAATTCTTTTCTATATTCAAGGTTTTGATCTGCGTACCACATATTGGATTGGCCAAATCCACCGATCTTCTTTCTGCCATTTTCTATCCTCATCACTCTCTCAGACCTGTTGAGTAAATATGCATTTTGCGCATGTACAATAGCACTAAATTGAGCAAATTGTCCGTTGTTTAGTTTTCTCTCTTCAAGTTTGTTATCAATGGGAGATTCGAAAAGTCTTGCATTGACATAAAAACCACAAATATAACGTCCTTGATTTTTAACACTTGTTGTAAATACTATTAAAACATGATCAAGATATTTCTTTTTATGTTGATCTAATTTGACCTCTCTAGGATTTATTCTTTTTAAGTCAACTTTACTATAGGGAGGTAAATAGCCTAAGCATTTTCCTTCGATATTTCTAAAATTAAACTGTTCAAATTTACCTTCATCTGGCCAACTACCTCCAGCATGTGCATAATCATCTACCTTATGGCCATGTTTATCATAGATACCATCATATCTTTCCATATCTAAGATTTGAACAAATATAACTTTAGATTGATCTATCATTTCAATTACCTACCTTTATATTATTTTCACAAATGAATTGTTAAAGTTTGTATTCATTATACCATTAAAAAATAACTGAACTTGAAATCAAAAAAAAGCTATACACCTTCATGTGCATAGCTTCATAGAAAATATATCTTAGTTTTTTATTTTTTTCTAAACCACATCACTAATCCAGCAATCAGAGAACCTACAAATGCAATTGCAGAAAATGATCCGTAAAGTAGAAACCCTAACGCTCCCCAGTCATCTGATAATAAACCGAGGACAAAGAATAAAACACCTACAACAAAGAATAAAGCGGGTAGGGCAAAGACTAAGATCTTCTTCACTTTAACAAGAAAGATATCAATCACATAAGTTATTCCAAAAACAATTAAAATAGCAATACCAAACGTTATAAGTTGAGGAACTATATTTAAAACCATTTCACACCTCGATATTCATGATTAGAAATAGTTTATCATAATCCATTTTATTGTCAATTGTTTTGATAATCAAAGTTTATGATTGAGCAATATTTATTTGAACATTACTCTTTTTAAACTTTTTAACTTCATATATAATCTTCATGACAAAGTAGAAAATAAAGATGACCAGATATAAAACAAGATTTATCGTTTTTGTATAATTTAGAATCAAATGAACGAAGAGTGCTATATAAATGACATAAGCAGCAGATTGAATCAGATTCCATGTTTTTGCTTTCATCTTTTTACGAATCGTAACAAACGATGTGATAAAAAGAGGAATCATTAATGCAAATGCAATCGTACCAAAAATAACAAATGTACGTTCGCCATTCAGCCACTCCAAAGTATATCTTAAAGCATGTGGTGCAATCGCTATAAATCCTAAGATAGAATATTCTCTTCTAACGCCAGCTAATTTCAATCTAACCTTGCTCTTCTTATCAAATGCACCTGTAATCATAACTAAATAGAAAAAACTTAATCCTAAGAATCCTTGAATGATTGGTGTTGTAATCGTTAGATCTTGAAAGATGAAACTTATGATCGATAAAATGGATAATCCGATATAAAGTTTTACATTATGCTTGCGAATGAATTTTCCAAAATGAAAAGCTAAAATAGTTAAAGCTACTAAAAATAATAAAACAATCATGTTATTTCTCCTCTTTGATGTCAGAAACATATAAGCATGTATTGACATATTTTTGTTGTTTATCTAAAGATAGTTCATGGTAATCAATAGATGCGTCATTGACGATGTATTGTAGCACACACGCTGAAATCCATTTTGATAAAGATGATGCGTCATATGAACAATGACAATATGCATTATACTGATCAAACTGTTCTTTCATTTCACGGATAATGACTTGTGTCATATCATACTCTTTGGGGATGTTTTGACTCAGTCTTTCTCTTATAAACATTTTAAAAAGATCTTTATGCATGGATACATTAAACAATTTCTGATGAAGCATCTGTTTGATAAATGCCATAATGCTTAAGTCATAATTGATTTTTTTTTGATGATCAATCGATTGATCGAGTGCATAGCGTAATGATTGAATGAAAAGCTCATGTTTGGATTCGAATCTTCGAAAGAGTGTCATCTCTGATAAACCAGATGCCATCGCTATTTCTTTTGTTGTTGCTTCTGAGTATCCTTTTTGAGAAAACACTTTGACACTAGCTTTTAAAATCATGTCTTGAGTATGCTTCACATCTCTCACCTCATTTTGTTAGTGCTTACTAACATATTATACATGATAATTTCAAAACGCAAATCTTAAAATCTTACTATGTGAAACTATGGTAATCTTACATCCATTTCTAGTCTATAAAAAAACTCATTTACTTCGAAGTTCTTCTTATTCACTTCTTATCAAGGTATAATAGATATAGAGTTATTTCATTGTTTATCTCATTTATTAACCATCCAAAGGAGACCCATATGCCAAAAATAACGAATGTCAAAGCAATCCTTACAGCACCTGAAGGTATTAATCTCATCATCGTTAAAGTTGAAACTGATCAAGAACATCTTTATGGATTAGGTTGTGCAACATTTGCTTACCGAGAACTTGCTGTCAAAAGTGTGGTTGAAGATTATTTAAAACCTCTTTTAATCGGAAGAGATGTCAACAAGATTGAGGAGCTATGGCATCTCATGTATCATAACGCTTATTGGCGTAATGATGCCATTTCTAACAATGCGATCTCAGGAGTTGATATGGCATTATGGGACATTAAAGGTAAACTAGCTGGACTACCTGTTTATGATTTACTGGGTGGAAAATCTCGAGAAGGCGTTCCATTCTATCGTCATGTCAATGGTTCATCAGTCGCTGATATTGTTTCAAAAATTGAAGACTTACAAAAACAAAACATTCGTCACATACGCATTCAATGGGGGCTCTATGGTGGTATCACTAAAGAGATTAACAAACCTATGAACTCTGAAGAAGGCATTTACTTAACCCCTCAACAATACATTCAAGATACCATTCATATGTTCGAGGAAATTCGTAAACACTTTGGTTTTAACATTGAACTCATCCACGATGTTCACGAAAGAATTACACCTAATGAGACCTTGTATCTTGCTAAATCATTAGAAAAATATCGCCTCTTCTTCTTAGAAGATCCCCTTTCACCTGAACAACTTCCTTGGATGAAACATTTAAGATCACAAACATCAACACCTTTAGCTATCGGAGAACTGTTTAATCATCCATTCGAATGGGAAACACTGATCAAAGATCGATTAATCGATTTTATACGGATGCATCTCTCACAAATCGGTGGACTTACTCCTGCCATTAAGGCTGCTCATTTTGCTGAACAGTTTGGCATTAAAACAGCATGGCATGGTCCAGGTGATGTATCACCTGTTGGACACGCAGCCAACGTTCATTTAAGTCTTCATTCCCACAATACAGGTATTTTAGAATGGCATCCATTCTCCAAAGTGATGTATGAAGTCTTCCCAGGAATGCCCTATGCAGAAAATGGTTATCTTTATGTCAGCAACAAACCTGGTTTAGGTATCGATATCAACGAAGAACTTGCTAAAAAATACCCCATTAAAACGAAAGTGACCACATGGACCCAAACACGGCTTCCAGATGGTACATTGATAACACCTTAAGGAGGATATTTTATGCCTAATGCATTCATTACTGGCGCGAGCAGAGGAATTGGAAGAGGTATTGCCCTTCGCTTGGCAAAAGAAGGCTACGACATAGCTTTTACATATCATTCTGAAATCTCAGAAGCTGAAACATTAAAAGATGACATCAACCTTCTTGGTAGAAAATGCTTTTTCTATCAAGCAGAACTTCAAGAAAAAGATGTTCCTGAAAAAGTTACACAAAAAGCTATCGAAGATCTTGGTGGTATCGATGTTTTAATCTGTAATGCGGGTAAAGCAAAATTTACAAGTATAATGACATTGGATAGCGATCTCTTAGATTTTTCATATGGTTTAAATTATCGCAGTTACCTATTATGTACCAAGGTTGTTGCTAACTACATGATTGAACACGAGATTGAGGGAAAAATTATATTTATAACCTCAACAAGAGGATTTAGAGCTTATCGAAACGATGCGCTCTATGGTTCCCTCAAAGCTGCACTTATTCGTGCTGTAGAGTCTTTAGCTATTGAACTCTCAGATCATAACATCAGAGTGAATGCGGTTGCTCCTGGAGCTACTCAAGTGCGTCATTTAGATGATGAAGGCATATTGAAACAAGGTGACATTCCCAAACTGATTCCATTAAAAAGAAAAGGTCATCCCGATGATATCGCTGGTGCTGTTTCGTTTCTGATCTCTTCAGATGCCAGTTATATCACAGGTCAAACACTTAAAGTCGATGGTGGGCTTATCTTATACGGTCCAAATGAAAATCCCGATGGAGGTATGTATTAATGAAAGTAGACATCTTAACAACTGGTTTAAAATTCCCCGAAGGTCCTGTCGTGACCAAAAAGGGTCGCATCTTTTGTGTTGAATTGCTTGGTGGATGTATCACTGAGTATCATAGAGAATCGAAGACAACATCACGTTTCAATGTTGGTGGTGGTCCTAACGGTATGATGGTAAAAGATGATGATACACTGTATTTTTGTGATGCAAGACAACATCAGATTAGATCTCTTGATTTAAAGACTGGTGAAACAGCTGTTTTAGCTGACCAAGTCAATGGTAAACCACTCAATGCACCTAACGATTTAATACAAGATAACGATGGTCGTATTTTATTTACATGCCCTGGAGGATCTCAAAAAGAACCGATTGGTTATATGTGTGTGCTTGACCAAGATGGCAAAGTATCTGTTATTGCTGAAAATATGTATTTCCCCAATGGACTTCTACTGATCAATGATGATAAAAACATTATCATCAATGAGACATGGCAACACAGATTACTGATTGGTGATTGGAATAAAGAAACTTTAAGAATTGAAAACATTCGTCTTTTCTATCATATTGGTGGCGTAGCTGAACCCGATGGATTAACTTTATCAAAAGATGGTTTCATCTATGCTTCTGTTTTCGCAACCGGTATGGTTTGGGTATTTGATTTAAAGGGGAACCTTGTGAATCAAATCAAACTTCCAGGAAACAATCCAACCAATCTATATTTTGATGAACTTGATGAACTCGGCTTGATTGTGACTGAAGCTGAAAAAGGACTTCTCCTCTCCATAACAAAATAATGGCCTCTACGGAGACCATTTTTTTATGTGTGATTGATGTCTATTTAAACTTTAATGTGATTTTCTAAATTAATGTCTGTTAATAACTTGATCGCATAAAATGCAACCAAAACACCTAAAGTAATTGTAATGATAATCGTATAGATATCATATCTACCATTAACGACACCTAAGTAAAACATGACTTGTCCAAAGAAATTAAACGAAGCGTGCAGTAACATCGTTAACCATAAGTTTTTTGTTCTTAAGTACATCACTGCCCACATCATACCGACTAAAAAGGAATATCCCACTTGAAGCATGGTATCACCAAATCCTGCACCATCAAAGAGATTAATGAGATGTAGCATACCAAATAGCATAGATGAAATGAAGATGGCATATAATGTGCCATATTTCACTTTTTCTAGTCTTTGTATGAAGAATAAAAGAATGATTCCTCTAAAAAGAATCTCTTCAAAAAAGCCTACGGTTAAACACTCTATTAAAAAAAGAAATATCCGATACATCGGATCTGTCAATGTTGCTCTACCATCAAAAAAGGCAATGATAGGAAAATTGTTGATTGAAATGATGAATGCGGGAATCATGATGATCAATGATTTCTTCGCATGTTTAAACTTAAAGATCTCTTTATAGTTTAAACCAAACAAAAGAATCATAAAAAGGATACCTGCTGCTATACGTGTGATAGTACCTGTCATCATGTCAACATCTTTTTCAGCACCTAAAAAACTGAAATCAAACAGTTCTAAAACAATCACCACAAAGATGAGTCCCATAAATAAAATCTTTTGATAATTTGATAAACTCAAATGATTGTTCATGTATACCATCCAAAAATGACTTGAAAAACTGATTATACTTTAGGTTGCTGGATATGACGATAAATTAAAAATGAACCTAAAATAATCATGAGTAAACTAATAACTTGTGAAGGTGTTGGAAAAACATTATACTGAGTTTCAATGAGTCTTAAGAAGACACCACGGTCATCGCCACGAATAAATTCAATTGCAATTCTCCATAAACCATAACCGACTAAGTATGCTTCTACTTCACGATGTTTAAATGCCTGAACCTTATTTAAAAGGATAAAGAGAATAAAAAGGAATCCTGCTTCAAAAAGTTGTGTTGGGTAAATAGATTCTCCTGGGAATGTATCATGCGCATGTCCATGTGGGAATACCACACCTAAAAATGAATTCGTTGGAATACCATAACAACATCCAGCACAAAAGCAACCGATACGACCAATGGCATGTGCTAAGACAACACCTGTGATGAGAGTATTCATGATTTTCTTCATATCTTTGTTGTCATCTTTATAAAAGAACTTCATCAGTAATAAGAATGCACCAATACCACCAACTAATGCACCTAAGAAACTAACTGTGCCAAAAGTCCACTCTCCTTCTTGAATTGAATGAAATACACCATCAAGTAAAAACGAGAATGCGAGTGCAAAAATCAAACTACCCACGATGAGTAGCACAATACGATTCGTTTGTTTCTTGGTAAATCCGTCTTGTTGATCAAAACGTTTTACGACATAGATCAACATAAAGAAAAGACCTAAAAAGACTAAAAGATCATACATCGGTATCGTATAACCAAATAATTCAGGAAATAAAAAGGGGTACATGAAATCAGCTCCTTGTTAAACATATTTTATCATATAAACAGCATTCTTACGCTATTTTGAAGGGATTTTTCATAGATGAAAAATCCCTTACTGATACAATTTATAGAGAATATAACCTGTAAAACAAAAACCACTCACACATCGCGAATGGTTTTCTATTAAGAGTTTTATAATCTTTCTTATACACCTTGTTGAATCATTGCTAAGTAAACCTTCATGAAACCGGCAATATTCGCACCTGTAATCAAATCGTCAGGTTTACCTGTGTATTCGAGTGATGCATCATGGCAACGCTTGAAGATACGCTTCATAATGACATGAAGTTTTTCATCAACTTCTTCAAATGTCCAATTTTGGAAGGTTGCATTTTGAGTCATTTCTAATCCAGAAACGGCAACACCACCGGCATTTGATGCTTTACCAGGAGCAAACAATACATTGTGTTCTCTAAAGTATCTGGTTGCTTCAATCGTTGTAGGCATGTTTGCACCTTCTGCAACTAACCAACAACCATTTTTAACAAGTATTTCTGCTGATTCTAAATAGATTTCATTTTGTGTCGCACAAGGCATAGCAATATCACATGGAACTTTCCAAATATCTTTTGTGTTCTTGCTATAAATGGCTTCTGGATGATAGGATTGATATTTATCCATAACCACATCGTTGGTCTTCGATAAATCTCTAATAAGCTTTAAATCAATACCATTTTCATCATGAATGACACCAGAAATATCACTCATTGCAATGACTTTACCACCAAGTTCAATCACTTTTTCAGCAGCCATTGAGCCTACTTTACCAGCACCACTGATGATAACGCGTTTATTTTTAAAGTTATCTTTCTTATATGTTTTTAACATTTCTTCAACAAAGTAGCATAAACCATAACCGGTTGCTTCAGCTCTTCCTAATGAACCACCTGATTCAATACCCTTTGATGTGAATGTACCACTAAATTCATTTTCAATACGTTTGTACATGCCATACATGTAACCAATTTCTCTAGCGCCTACACCTAAATCACCTGCAGGGACGTCCATTCTTGGACCAATATGACGATAAAGTTCAAGAATATAGTTTTGACAAAAACGCATAATTTCATTGTCACTCTTACCAGCTGGATCAAAATCAGATCCACCTTTTGCTCCACCCATCGGTAGACATGTGAGTGAATTTTTAAATGTTTGTTCAAACCCTAAGAATTTTAAAATCGATTCATTGACTGAATGATGGAAACGAATGCCGCCTTTATATGGCCCAATCGCAGAATTGAATTGAACTCTCATCGCACGGTTGACTTGAACATTACCTGAATCATCTACCCAAGAAACTCTAAACTTGATAATTCTTTCAGGTTCAACAATTCGTTCAACAATGGCATTCTTTTGAATGCGCGGATCTTTTTCAACAAGTAAGTCGATAGACATTAAAAATTCTTCAACAGCTTGTAAAAATTCCGGTTGATCTTGATAACGCTTAGATAATGCTGCAAAAACATCAATAAGATACGTACTTTTAAACAATTTGAATGACCTCTCTTTTCTTATGATAAAATGCGACCAAACGCATATTTACTCGAAACAAAACCGACGGCATGGTTATTATAGCCGCCATAAGCTAAAATGGATTTCTATATCTTTTTAGATCGTTTGACATGCAAAAAAGGAATTGTTCAAACTTAAGATTTATAGATTTCATAGTTTTTATCTCACTATCTCTATTATACAATGAAAGCGCTTTATTTCAAGTGTTAGGCCAACTTTTCACAATAAACCATAATTGATGATATATTTTACTGAAAATGTTTCCTCATTCATTTGACAATTAAAAAGGAATCAAAAGATTCCTTCGTTAAATCATTTATATTGTACGATTTTAGGCATTGAAGTTAATGTAAAATTGGCTGAGTTAATTCGGTATGTATTGGTCCCATCCCCTTCGATTTGTTCTGGGTTTGTAAAGTAAAGTTCTGAATTCCCTTCAACCATCACACCAAGTAGTGATGTAATATTGATATAGATTTTAATTTTGGTAAACACGTTGATCTGTGTGGGGTCATAAAAGGTTGAATCTTTCTTAATAATTAAGTTTATTATGACGTTATTTCTTTTCGTCTGTTCATTATAAAGAAGAAAAGCACGTGACTCTTTTTGTGAGGGTGGTGTAATAAATTCATAATTCACACCACTTCTTTCAAAACGAAGCTTATCAAACGTGATGGATGATACCATTTTTCCTTCAACAACTCTAAAAGGTATTTTTAAAGATACAAAGCGATAGTTTTCAATATTTTGATAAATATCATCTTCTGATGTGCCTTCTTCAAACATGTGAAACATCATGCTTTTTCTTTGAAGTGTTCGTGTAATATAACGTTCAGATTCACCATAGATCAGCATGCGGTCCATAAATTCAATAATCGAGTAGTTAGATGAAGCAAATTGAAGTTCTCTAAAGAGTTCAGCACGTCTGTTGGTATCATCATTCATGCGGACAACTGTACGATTGTGTAAAAGAATAAGTAATGAGAATAATGTTGATGATAAAAAAGCTGCAAAAGCAACAAAAACGGTAGCAACTCTTATTCCTATGACGTTAAACATGACATCAAGTTCATCACCAAAAATAAGCATCAGTAAAGCAATGAGAAAAACAGTCACGCTCGCAAAAGCCATGACAGTTATAATCGTATTTTTTTCTTTATTCATTAAATCACTATCTTTCTTTGTTGATGTAGGGGCATCATTTTGATATATTATAGCATGTATTATATATTTGAAGATAGTGAGCTCCTCATAGGTTTACTATCTTTATAAGCTGTTTTATAATTGAAGCGAACAGCGATTTGATTAAGCCAGATTATAACAGGGGTCTTCGAAT
>Ga0265295_1003176_pt1 | contig 24487 bp, 23 predicted proteins | sample Munlansysbiofilm_FD_192503 | JGI IMG/M metagenome (GOLD analysis project Ga0265295, IMG submission 192503) | Leachate microbial communities from a municipal landfill in Southern Ontario, Canada - Methane capture system biofilm | ecosystem: Engineered > Solid waste > Landfill > Unclassified ... | reverse complement strand
ACGGCACGACCTTCGGCGCCGAGGACCGGCCCACATGGAACTACAACGCCACCGCCGACACCTGGGCGTTCGCCAAAGACGATCTGACCCTGCCGAACTCGACCAAGGACGGGCTCCAGGAGCGATGCGACCTGGCCAACGCCTCCGGCGCTGACCTCTTCATCTCGATCCACAACAACTCGAGCACAAGCTCCGCGGCGACCGGCTATGAGACCTACAGCACCCAGGAAGACCGCCTCGGCGCTCTGCTGGCAACGCATGTCCACGAGGAGGTCGTGGCATCGGTGCCCCTGGCGGACCGCGGCGCGAAGACCGCCAGCTTCTACGTGATCCGGTGGTCACACATGCCCGCGATGCTCGCCGAGTGCGGCTTCATGAGCAACCTCTCGGACCTCGCGTACATAACGTCGGCGACCGGGCAGGCCACGTTCGCGCGCGCCATGGCCGACGGCGTGGACGAGTTCCTCGCGACCGAGCCCTTCACGCAGTACTGGCCGCGTATCGCAGGTGACGACCGTTACGCCACGGCCGCCGAGCTCTCGCGCGACGGGTGGCCCGATGGCGCCGAAACCGTGCTGATCGCGACCGGTGAGAACTGGCCGGACGCCCTCGCAAGCGCGCCGCTCTCACGCTCGCTTGACGCGCCGCTGCTGCTCACGCGCACGGCCTCACTCCCGCCCGCCACCGCCGCCGAGCTCGCGCGCCTGTCACCCGAGCGGATCGTGGTGCTCGGGGGGACCGGCGCCGTCGAGGACTCAGTGGCGGCCGCGGCCGCTCGCGCGGCAGGCATCGCCAGCGCGGCCGTGCGCCGCATCGAGGGCATCGACCGCTACGAGACCGCACTGCGCATCGCCGAGGAGGTCGGCGTCCCGGCCGACGGCCGCGTGTGCGTGGTGACCGGCACCTCACCCGCAGACGCCGTGAGCATCTCGGCGTACGCGGGGGCGCGCCGCATCCCTATCCTCCTGGTCGAGCCGAACACGCTCGGCACGGCAACGGCCACATTCGCCGAGGCGAACGCGGAGCAGTGGCGCTCCACACTCGTCATCGGCGGCACGGGGGTGATTGAAGACGAGCTGATGGCGTCCCTGCCCTCGCCGGTCCGTCTCGCGGGTTCCGACCGGTACGGCACCAACGCCGAGGTCCTGCGCAGGCTCTACACGTGGGCCAACAACTACTACGTGGCCAATGGCGAGGCGTACCCCGACTGCCTGGCTGCAGGCGCGCGCGGCACGAAGAACGGCGCAGCGCTGATGCTGGTGAAGCCGCGTACCCTCAGCGAGCGCACGCGGGAGTACATCGAGAATCACGAGACGCGGATCGCGTCGATCAGGATGATCGGCGGGACAGGCCCGCTCCCCTACCTCCATGACTGGATGATCGACAAGGCGCTCCGGTAACCGCACACCGATCGGGCGTGGTCAGCGTACGCGCCCGCTACACATTGAAGCGGAAGTGCACCACGTCACCATCGGCCATGACGTACTCCTTGCCCTCGACGCGCAGCTTGCCGGCGGCACGCGCCGCGGCCTCGCTACCGAGCTCGTCGTAGTCGGCGTACGAGATGACCTCCGCCTTGATGAACCCGCGCTCGAAGTCGGTGTGGATCACGCCAGCGGCTTCGGGGGCCTTCGCACCCACGCGCACCGTCCAGGCACGCACCTCCTGCACGCCGGCGGTGAAGAACGACTGCAGGCCGAGTAACCGGTAGGCCTCGCGCACCAGCGCGTTCAGGCCCGGCTCGGCCAGACCCTCCATCTCGAGGTACTCGGCCAGCTCGGCGGGCTCGAGCTCGGACATCTCCGATTCGATCTTGGCGCAGATCGGCACAGGCGCGATCCCGTCGATCTCCGCAAGCGGCTTGCCGATGTCGGATTCGTCCACGTTCGCCACGTAGAGCATCGGCTTCATCGTGAGCAGATGCAGGTCGCGGATCGCCGCGCGCTCGTCGTCGGTCATCGCCATCGTGCGCGCGCGGTGGCCCTGGCTCATCCAGCCCTCGAGCCTCCGCGCCACGTCGAGCTTGAGCGCAAGCGTGGCGTCGCGCTTGGCCTCCTTCTCGAGGCGGGGCAGCGCGCGCTCCAGCGTACCGAGGTCGGCGAGGATGAGCTCGGTCTTGATCGTCTCCACGTCGGAGGCCGGATCGACCTTGCCGTCCACGTGGATCACGTTGGGGTCGGAGAAGTACCGCACAACCTCCGCGATGGCGTCACACTCACGGATGTTCGCGAGGAACTGGTTGCCGAGGCCCTCCCCCTCGCTCGCGCCCTTCACGAGTCCGGCGATGTCCACGAACTCAACAGTCGCGGGCACGGTCCGCTGCGGCGTGACAAGCTCGGCCAGACGGTCCAGACGGATGTCGGGCACCGGCACGAGGCCGACGTTCGGCTCGATGGTGGCGAACGGGTAGTTCGCTGCATCGACCTGCCGGCGCGTGAGCGCGGTGAACAGCGTCGACTTGCCGACGTTGGGAAGACCGACGATACCGATCGAGAGCGCCACGTGATGCCCCTTCCGAGTGGATCGCACAGCCGCTTCCGGGCCATGCGCTGCGATACTATACCATCATGCATCGACCAAGCGGCCTGCGCCCACCCCCATCCCCGCACCACGGACCACGCTCATGAGTCCGGAGTTGCTCGCCGCCCTCGCGCTCGGCGGATCGGCGTTCGTGGTGGGGCTCTCGGGAGCCATGGCGCCGGGCTCGTTCCTCACCGTGATCATCAGCCGCACGCTCACCCGCGGCCCCGGCTCCGCGGCGCTCATGCTGGTGGGACACGCCCTCCTCGAAGGCGTCCTGCTTGTGGGGTTCGCCTTCGGCCTTCAGAGGGTCCTCGCTCGCCCGGCCGTTGGCAGCGTCCTGGGCGTGGTGGGAGGCGCCATCCTGTTGTGGCTCGGGTATCGCCTGGTGGCCGACGCGCTCTGCGGTCCGACTGCCGAGGACACGCCGGGGCCGCGCCCGGAGCCGCGCATGGGGCCGGTGCTGCAGGGCGTCACCGTGAGCCTCTCCAACCCGTACTGGACGCTCTGGTGGGCGACCGTGGGCGTGAAGCTCGCCGCCGACGGTCTGGCGATCGGACCGTTCGGCGTGGCCGCGTTCTTCATCGGCCACCAGCTCGCCGACGTTGCCTGGTACGGCCTGGTCATCGGCGCCACCGCGCGCGGGAAGCGCGCGCTCCCACCCTCGGCGTTCAGGGTCATCCTGGGAGTGTGCGGGGCGTTCCTGCTCTACCTGGGAGCGCGATTCGGCCTCGACGGCATCGGCGTGCTGTAGCGCGGCCTCGAGCTACAGCGAGGCGTACGGGTCCAGCGGGTCGAATGCTTCGACCTTCCACTCGATGCCGAAGGCACGGAGCTTCGCGTAGTACTCCTCTTCGGTGTACTCCTTGTTGAGAATGTGGAAGCGGGCGCCATTGAGGCCCACGCAATACGCGCAGTCGCGACAGTCCACGCACTGTATGCATTCAACGAGGCTGTCCGAGTTGTGACAGCTGATGCAGTCGCGCGAGTTGTAGACGTAGTTGCAGTTCCGGGAGGCCTCGACGTTGAAGCAGCCGTAGTTGTTGGCGCCATCACGGTCGTGGGTGTGTTCGCTCTTGAGGCGGTTCCACTCTGCAAGGAAGTGCACGTTCTGCGTCATACCAGGCTCCCGGGTCGTGAGGTAGTGCGGTCATTGTACTCCACGGACTCCACACTCCCACGACGACCTGACCTCGACCCGAACGCACGAGGGCCCCGGCGCAATACCGGGGCCCTCGGAGCACACTCTGCAGGGTCGCCCCTACATCATGCCCATGCCGCCACCCATGCCGGCCATCGCGGCAGCGGCCGCGTCGTCCTTGACGGGGATGTCGGAAACGGTGGTCTCGGTGATGAGGATCAGTGCCGCGATCGACGCCGCGTTCTGCAGCGCGGTGCGGGTGACCTTCACCGGGTCGATGACGCCCATCTTGAGCAGGTCGCCGTACTCGCCGGTGGCGGCGTTCAGGCCCTGGCCTGCATCGAGCGCCTTGACCTTCTCGACCACGACGGAGCCCTCGTAGCCTGCGTTGGCAGCGATCTGCTTCAGCGGCTCGTCGAGCGCCTTCTTGATGATGTTGACACCGATCTGCATGTCACCCTCAAGCTCGAGCGCCTCGAGCGCCGGGACCGCGTCGGTGAGCGCCACGCCGCCGCCGGCGACGATGCCCTCTTCAACGGCCGCGCGGGTCGCCTGGAGGGCGTCCTCGATGCGGTGCTTCTTCTCCTTGAGCTCGACCTCGGTCGCCGCACCCACCTTGATGATGGCCACGCCGCCGGAGAGCTTGGCCAGGCGCTCCTGGAGCTTCTCGCGGTCGAAGTCGGAGTCGGAGTTCTCGATCTCGGCCTTGATCTGGTTGATGCGGGCCTTGATCTGCTCCTCGGAACCCTTGCCGCCGATGATGGTGGTGTCGTCCTTGGTCACCTTGACCTTCTCGGCGCGGCCGAGCATGTCGAGCGTGACGTTCTCGAGCTTGTGGCCGAGCTCCTCGCTGATGACCTGGCCACCGGTGACGATGGCGATGTCCTCGAGCATGCGCTTGCGGCGGTCACCGAAGCCCGGCGCCTTGACGGCGACCGAGGTGAACGTGCCACGGAGCTTGTTGACGATGAGCGTGGCGAGCGCCTCGCCCTCTACGTCCTCGGAGATGATCAGGAGCTGGCGGCCAGCCTGCATGACCTTCTCGAGCACGGGCAGCAGGTCCTGGATGTTGCCGATCTTGCTGTTGGCGATAAGGATCACCGGATCATCGATCACGGCTTCCATGCGATCGGGGTCGGTGATCATGTACGGCGAGATGTAGCCCTTGTCGAACTGCATGCCCTCGACCGTATCGATATCGATGCCGAAGGTCTGCGACTCCTCGACGGTGATGACGCCGTCCTTGCCCACGACCTCCATCGCCTCGGCGATCTTGTTGCCGATAGCCTCATCGGCGGCGGAGATGGCGCCCACGTGCGCGATCTCCTCCTTGTCCTCGATCTCCTTGGCGTGACCCTTGATGGTCTCGACCACGGTCTCGACGGCCTTCTCGATGCCGCGCTTGACGGCGAGCGGGTTGGCGCCGGCGGCCACGTTACGCAGACCTTCACGCACGATGACCTGGGCGAGCAGCGTCGCGGTGGTGGTACCGTCACCGGCGACATCGTTGGTCTTTGTGGCGACTTCCTTGACGAGCTGGGCGCCCATGTTCTCGATGGGGTCGTCGAGCTCGATCTCCTTGGCGATGGTCACACCATCGTTGGTGATCGTGGGGGCGCCGAACTTCTTCTCGAGCACAACGTAACGGCCACGAGGGCCGAGGGTCACCTTGACGGCGTTGGCCAGCTTGTTGACGCCGGCCTCGAGACCGCGACGGGCCTCTTCATCGAAACGGATGTCTTTTGCCATTGAGTGATTCCCCTCCTTCTTGGGTGTCAGATGCGGATGATGGACGTGCTAGGCGTTCACGACTGCGAGGATGTCGTTCTGCGACATGATGAAGAACTCCTCGCCCTCGACCTTGATCGAGGTCTTGCCCCACTCCTTGTAGATGACGACGTCGCCGACCTTGACGTCCATCGGGACACGCTTCTCGCCCTCGTCATCCCAGCGACCGTCACCAACGGCGACGATCTCGCCCTTCTGGGGCTTCTCCTTGGCGGAGTCCGGGATCACAAGACCGCTCTTGGTCTGCTCCTCGGCCTTGGCCGGCTTCACGACGACGTTGTCGAACAGCGGCTTCAGATTCATGCTCTACCCTCCTGTTTCTTACGCTTGCCAGACATACGGGTACCGCACTCTGGGCGGCGGTTACCGGTCGTCCCCCGGTCGGGGGTTTGGCACTCTGGACCCCCGAGTGCCAACACTCTCGAATCATAGTACCCATGCGTGGGGGTTTCAACCCCCTTTCAGCCGTTCATGGCAGATTGCTTGAGTGCTATGCGCTTAGATTTCTGTTTGCGGCTCGCACCGAGCATGGCTCCAGACGCGACGCGGGGGAGCGCGAACGCTCCCCCGCCTCCAAGCGCCGAGCCTTGACCCGCAGATCCTACAGCGGCCGTGCCGGGAGTTCCTTATAGAGGTCCCGGAACGCCTCGTACGCGTTATCGCTGATCGCGCCGGTGCCGCCAAGCACGAAACAGCCGATGCCGTCGTTGTAGGTCGAGCCGATGATCCCCTGGTCTTCGAAGTACTCCACGACCGCGGGGTGCAGACTCGCGGGCGTCGTCAGGAGCACCGGGCCACCCGTCCACCAGCTGAGCGGTGCGGCGGAGAGTGCGTCGGCGAAGGACTCGCCCGAGACCAGTGTCGCGAGCTCGGGGGTCATCCCGACTGTGTCAACGCCGTAGGACGCGATTGCCGTGGCGGTCTCGTACCGGTTGTCGCCCGAGATGCGGGTGACGTTGTACAGAGCGTCGAGCTCATCGAACGCCGCGGTGCCGACGACACCGGTTCCACCCACGACGATCACGTCCGTGATGCCGTTGGCGGCAAGCCAGCCCATCGTGGCATCGGGCACATCATTGACGTTCGTCAGCAGTACAGGAGCGTAGTCCCAGGCTGCGACCGGTGCGACCGCGAGCGCATCGGCCGGCGCGTACCCGTTCACCACGTATGCGGTCGTTTCGACGTAGCCCAGGTCTGCGGTCATCGTCGCGATCTCAGCGGCCGTCTCGAAGCGGGTCGAACCGTAGACCCGCTGGACATCGTTCACGTGCGTGATCTGCTGCAGCTGCTTGAACACGGCATCACTGACGGCGCCCGTACCACCGAGGACCAGCACGGTCACATCATCGTCATACCAGTAGCGCGACGCTGCGACCCGGCTGATCTCGTTCTTCGTCTCCACCGGGAGAGAACCCGGGTTCGTGAGCAGGAGCACGCCGTCAAGTTGTGCGGCGAGCGCTCCGCCGGTCAGGGCGTCGGCCGGATCAAGACCGTTGGCCACCACGATGTACTCGGGTCCATACCCGGTCCCGTAGTACGGGTTGGTGGTGTTGTCCCACTGCAGACGCGAAACGGCCGCCGCTGTGGCATAGCGGTTGGCGCCTGCAACGCGCCGAGCGTCACCCACCGTGATGAACAGCTCGTACTTGGCCGTATAGCCACGATTCTGGATGCCGACGTAGTACGTGCCCGGCTCGGGTGCGATGAAGTAGGCGCTTTCGGAGTAGGTGTTCCAGAAGAAGTCGTTGTCGTCATACGACGCAAGGAAGTCGGTCTCATCTGCGGCATCCTCGGCATAGATGTAGACGTACGAGTCCCACCGGCCATCCAGATACATCGTCTCGACCCAGATGGGCGTGCCCGTATCCTCGACCGTGACCGCGACGTAGTCGACAGGATCATCGGCGTCCACCGCGTAGGTATTCGTACCATCGAACGTCCGCACCGAGTAGAACGTGTTGCCGTCGACCGCCGGATCGAACTCGTACGCATCCGCGAACGTATCATCAGGCTCGTATGCATCAGGCGCGAACACCGCCGTCTGCGGGGCGCGGACGACCGGCGCGCCTGCCCCGAACGCCCCCGCCGGGATCGCCACCACCATCATCATCAGACACGCAAGAATGACCACGAGTGCACGTCGAACAGGACCATGCATGTAGAACCGCCCCCTTCTGAGTCGGATGTCCGGCGACCCCCTGTCGCCGAGCGTGGAGCCTGAGGCTCTTCAGAGTAGGTACCCGAACCGGAGGGATGACTCGCGGGTCGATGTGCGGCACCTCACAACAAGACGAGATGTCGGACCCTACCATCGGCGACGGCAGACCCGCCCTCCTCAGGCCCCGCTGCCGAGCCTCCAGCTGGGAATCGCATCGGCATCGAGCCCCAAGAACCGGCCGACCCGGAGCGCGTCATGCGCCGCCGCCGCGATCATAGAGGCGTTGTCCGTGCACAGATCGAACGGGGGCACGCTGAGCGACACTCCCTCCGCAGCGAGAGCGCTTCGCAGCGACTCGCGGAGCGCCGGGTTCGCCGCAACACCGCCGGCGAGCACAACCGCACTCGCGGCATGCGCACGCACGGCCTTGAGCGTCTTGGCCACCTGGACCTCGGTCACCGCGGCCTGGAACGAAGCCGCGATATCGTTGAGCCTCAACTCGCGACCCTCCCTGCGTTCACGCTCGACGTACTGGATGACCGCGGTCTTGAGTCCCGAAAGCGACACGTCCAGATCGTCGGTGCGCAGCATCGGCCGCGGGAACGGTATCGCCTGTGGGTCGCCCTCGGCGGCCAGCCGGGAGATGACGGGGCCTCCCGGATACCCGAGGCCGAGCAGCTTGGCCACCTTGTCGAACGCCTCGCCCGCCGCATCGTCGAGTGTTCCGCCGAGCACCTCATACCGGCCCCACTCGGAAACGGACACAAGCATGGTGTGACCGCCAGACACGAGCAACGCCACCAGCGGCGGCTCAAGGTCGGGGTCGAGCAGACGCGCCGCGTAGATGTGCCCCTCCAGATGGTTCACGCCGATGAGCGGGAGCCCTGTGGCACAGGCCACTCCCTTCGCGTACGCAAGACCTACCACGAGCGCGCCCACAAGACCCGGACCCGCGGTGACCGCGATTGCATCGAGATCGGCGAACGCCACACCCGCGGATTCCAGCGCCTGGTCCACCACGCCCACGATGGCCTCGGTGTGCTTGCGCGAGGCGATCTCTGGCACCACGCCGCCGAATCGCGCATGGAAGTCGACCTGGCTCGCGACAACGCTCGACAACTCCTTGCGGCCACCTCGCATCACCGACGCTGCCGTCTCATCGCACGAGCTCTCGATCGCCAGGATGAGATCACGCCGCTCGGCGGTGGCTCGCATGGCGCTGATGTGCGGCGCAAGCGGTCGCGACCACAGCAGCAGGGCGTCGTCACCCGAGGGGTAGTACGCGGGGCGACTGCCGGCCACGTCGAACCCCGCGGAGCGGTAGAAGCGAAGCGCGGTCTCATTGGTCGCGGCCACCTCGAGTGTCATGCGCACCGCACCTGCGGCCGCCGCGTCCGCGGCCAGCTCCCACAAGAGGGTCCTCCCTGCGCCGTGGCCCCGCTCATCGGCCACGACCGCGATATCCATCAGGTGGGCCTCGGGGCCCACGACCATCACGCCGCCATAGCCCACGAGCCGATCACTCTCCAGGGCGACCTTCCAGATCCGGTCGGAGCGCCCGAGTTCGTCGCGGAAGTGGCCGTCGGTCCACGGGTCCGGGAAGCTCGCCTGCTCGATCGCGAGCACTCCGAGGATGTCGGCGTCGAGCATCGGCCTGATCTCGGTCATCGGGCACCTCCGGAGGGTGTCGACGGCCCACTCACGCCGGTGCGCGGCGTGGACGTTGCACTGCCCCCGCCCGCTGTCCGCGCGCGCTCCGCCTCTTCAGCGTCCGAGAGCCGGGTATAGACCGGCAAGAGCGCCCCCGGGTGGGCATCCGCGTACGCGCCCGCCCCGTCTACGGCAGCGGCGATCGCGCGGATGCCAGCCAGCGCGCCTTCAGCCCATGCGGCATCGATGAGCGCCTGTGCATCGGGCACCCATACCCGCTCCGCCGCCACGTTGGCCAGGCCGAACGCGGGCTCGAACTCAGCCCGGTGCTTGCCGAGGGCGTTCCCGGCGAGGACGATCCGACCGGCGGATCCCTGCCACTCGGCCGCCACGTCTCCCGGCTTTGCCACCCGATCGGCGGTCAGGCGCTCGGGCCCCGCAACCGACACGGCGAAGAGCGCCGGATACACTTCGCCACGCATGGCGTCTCCGAGCACGCCCAGGAGAGCCCCCTCGGCCACGGCCCCGCTGCGCCACGTGCGCCACGCCACCGCATCGAGTGTGCCGAACCCGGTCAGCGGGATCGACGCCCCGTGCGCGATGCCCTTTGCGGTGGCCACTCCGATACGCACGCCGGTGAACGAGCCCGGTCCGCGACCGCAGGCGACAGCGGCCAGGTCGCCGGGCGAGAGCCCGGCGTCTACCAACACGCGCTCAACGGTCTGCAGCAGCACGGTGTTGGCTGCGCGCGGCGCGGGCATGTCCACGCCGGCGAGCAGCTCGCCGGGACGATCGAGGTCACCCACGCCTACGGCGAGATGGTCCGTAGCGGTGTCGAACGCGATGAACGGTCTCATCGACCCGCTCCCTCATGCACTGAGCGGCTCCAGGCCGAGGCCACCTCTGCTGACCTCGGCCCACCCGGTGTGAGCCTGAAGCCCCGTCCGGTCTCGCTCAGGCGCGAGATCTCCACCAGGAGGTGGTCTGCGGGAAGCTCGTCGGGGAAGCGGTCGCCCCACTCGATGAACGAGACACCGTCGCCCTCGAGCGTCGCGTAGAAGTCGATGTCCTCGAGCTGCGCGGGATCCTCGAGGCGGTAGAGGTCCAGATGGTAGAGCGGCAGCCTCCCGGCATGCACGAGCAAGATGTTGAACGTGGGGCTCGTGACGGCACCCTCAACGCCCAGTCCGCTCGCGACCCCCTGCACGAGATGCGTCTTTCCCGCGCCGAGGTCGCCCGAAAGCGCGATGACATCGCCCGCCTGTAGATGGCTCGCCAACAGGCGACCCACCCACTCGGTCTCCTCGGCGCTCTGTGTCGTGAACATGTCACCCATTGCGGCTCCTCAGAACAACGCCGGCTCATCGCCCGACTCGGCGGGCATCTCACCGGAGGCGACCCGGTCGAGCACGGCGCGCAGCCACCTGAAGTCGTCCGAGAGGACATCGGCCTTGGAACGGTCGTAGAGAGCAGCGGCGGGATGGAAGATGGGTACCACGCAGCGCCCCCCGCGGTGGAACAGCCTGCCGCGGAGCGCGCTTATGGGGCGATCGGTCTTGAGGACGAAACGGGTGGCGTGGTTGCCGAGGGTCGCGATGACCGCCGGATCGATCAGCCGGACCTGCTCCTCGAGGAACGGTGTGCACGTCTGTGTCTCGTCAGGCTGCGGGTCCCGATTGGCCGGGGGCCGGCACTTGAGTATGTTCGCGATGTACACATCACCCCGGGTCATGCCGATGACCGCGAGCAGTTCGTCGAGCAGGTGTCCCGCGGCGCCCACGAACGGCTCGCCCTTCAGGTCCTCGTTTCGGCCGGGGGCCTCACCGATGAACATCAGGCGGGCTCCAGGGTCTCCGACGCCGAACACGAGCGTGGTTCGCGTGTCGCCGAGCGCACAACGGTGGCAGTCACCGATGTGTGCCCGAAGCGCGGCAAGCCCTTCGGCGATCTCACGTGCGGGGCCCGGCGATCCGTTCGTGTCCGCGAAGGCCGTCACAGCCAGGTGGTGATCTCGTTGAGCGGGCGCCGCGCGGGCCGACCGCCCGACTCGGCAGGATGTCCCACAGGAAGGATCGCCACCGGTGTGATGGGTGCGACGGCCCCTATGGCCTCGGCCACCGCGCGATCATCGAACGCACCGATCCAGCACGACGCCAATCCGCGGTCCACCGCCGTCAACAGGATGTGCTCGACCGCCGCGGCGGTGTCCTGGATGCAGTACAGGTACTCACCGCGATCACTGTACCGCGCCGCACTCGGGCGCGGGTCGACGGCCACAACGATGACAACGGGGGCGGCGGCTGCCCATCGCTGACCCAGCGCGCCGGCGAGCCGCTCCCGGGCCTCGGTCGATCGCACCACGAAGAACCGCCACGGCTGGATGTTCCCCGCCGACGGCGCCGTGATGGCCGCTTCGAGCAGAGCATCGATATCGGAGTCGCTCACCGCGAGCTTGGTGTTGAACCGCCTGACGCTTCTTCTCTTCGCGATAACGTCGCGGTACTCCATGGGGCCTCTCTCCGCTTCTATAGGGTGAACGGGAATATTGTAGCCGAGGCGAACTATCTCCGACGATGAACACGCGTCCAGGCAGGACAACGCCCACATGGTGGCGAACAGTAGCAGCGAGGAGGTGGCGCACATGAACGGTAAGAGACCCGACGTGACCAACGAAGATATCGGAATGCGGGCGTTCCAGCTGCGTAAGGCAAAGGCTGTGGAGCGCGCAACCGAGCGGATCCGGCAGGGCCTTGGAGCTGACTGGGGTATGTTCACGCAGCGCGACCTCGCTGACTTGAACTGGCTGCTCGGTGAGCTATGGGCGTATGAGAGCCGTGCCGACTGGGACGACCTGCACTTCAGCAAGCTGCTCACCGAGGACATCCAGGCAATGATCGCCGAGAGCCGTGACATGCAGCAGGAGGGCTCGCACAACACCGTCGAAGCACTGACACGGGTGGGAGAGCTCGTCCGCTCACGAAGGCTCTAGACCGCACGTCGACTGCCGGCATGCTGACACCGCCGTTCAAGAGAAGACCCGCCCGGGTTGAGGGCGGGTCTTCTCTTCTCGTGGCACAGCGCCCGTTCGGCCGGTGCTTGCCATCGGACATGCGGTGAGGCGACGCGCCATACCCCCCGGCGGGGCGCATCGCCTCACAGTCTGGAGCCTGTGATGCCTGGCGACTAAGAAGCGTGCGTCGCCTTCTTCAGCTCGATCTTCTTCTTGACCTTCTTGAGACGGAACAGCTCCTCACGAGCACGCTCATCAAGGGCCTGCCGGATGTACGACACCTGCTCCTTGAGTTGCGGCACGGTGATCTGCTCGAGTGCGTTCACCCGACGGTTCGTCTTCTGGATCTCCTCGCCAAGCCGCTTCAACCGGGTCTCGATGTCCGCGTATTCGATGATGACATCCAGGATCCGCTCGAACTTGTCGGCGGTCTCATCGATACGGGAGGAAACGCCCGTGATCGCATAACCACGTGTGAACGACGTTCGCAGCGGGCTCTCACCCTTCGTGACCACCGGCACCGCGATACCCATGATCTTGGTACCGGTCATGTCGATGGTGACCTCGCCACGTGTCGCGAACGCGGCCGACCGCACCGAGACAGTGCCGTCCACGGCCTTGGCGACCGCGAGGCTGTACTGCGCCTCGTTCGTCGTCCGCTGCAGGTCGTTGCTAAGCCTGAGCGTCTCATCCATGACCGACATGAACTCGATGAGCAGCGCGTCACGCTTCTGCTTGAGCAGATCCATACCTTGCTCGGCGAGCGTGATCTGCTGCTTGCGCTCGAGCAACTCTGATCTGGTTGGTCGAACTTCCTCCACGTGTCACCTCCCCGCCTCGCGAGACAGACGGCCCACTGCCTTTACAGGTCGCCCAGCTCGGCCGCCTTGTTGGCGACAGCGGTTGGGTGGTACTTGTCGATGAAGTCACGAACACGCTTGAGCTCATTCATCGGCAGCTCGCTCATGAGTTCCCAGCCGACGGTGAGCGTCTCCTCGATCGTCCGGCCCTTGTCGCCCTGCCCGATGATCTGCTCCTCGAACGCATCGGCGAAGTGCAGGAACCGGCGGTCGGTGTCGGAGAGAGCCTCCTCGCCCACGATGGCCACGAGCCTGCGAAGGTCACGGCCCTGTGCGTACGCGGCGTAGAGCTGGTTCGCTACCGCTCGGTGGTCGTCGCGGGTCTTCTCATCGCCGATGCCCAGGTTCATCAGGCGCGACAGGCACGGCAGCACGTCGATCGGCGGGAACACGCCGCGGCGGTGCAGGTGCCGCGAGAGCACGATCTGGCCCTCGGTGATGTACCCCGTGAGGTCGGGGATCGGGTGCGTGATGTCATCGTCGGGCATCGTCAGGATCGGAAGCTGCGTGACGGAGCCCTTCTGTCCCTTGATACGTCCCGCGCGCTCATAGATGGTGGAGAGGTCCGTGTACATGTAGCCAGGGTAGCCGCGACGACCCGGTACCTCTTCGCGTGCTGTCGAGACCTCGCGAAGCGCCTCGCAGTAGTTCGTCATGTCCGAGAGGATGACGAGCACCTGGAGGTCCTTCTCGAATGCGAGGTACTCGGCAACGGTCAGTGCGCACTTCGGGGTGAGCAGACGCTCGACGGTCGGGTCGTCGGCGAGGTTCAGGAAGAACACGACTCGCTCGAGTGCACCCGTCGACTCGAACTGGTTCATGAAGTACGCAGCCTCGCGGTGCGTGATGCCCATCGCACCGAAGACGATAGCGAACTCCTCACCAGATTTGACGCGCGCCTGACGGATGATCTGTGCCGCGAGCTCGTTGGCCGGAAGGCCCGAACCCGAGAAGATGGGAAGCTTCTGCCCACGAACGAGCGTGTTCAACCCGTCAATGGCCGATATCCCGGTCTCGATGAAGTCCGCCGGCTGCGCGCGCCGATACGGGTTGATCGGGGAACCGTTGATGTCCAGGCGCTTCTCAGGGATGATCGGCGCCCCGCCATCGATCGGCTTCCCGGTACCGTTCATGATGCGGCCCAAGAGCTCGGGAGCCACATCGATCATGGCGACTTCTTCGAGGAAGCGCACGCGCGTCCTGTCGATGTCGATGCCCTGCGTGCCCTCGAACACCTGGATGACGGCTGTACTGCCCGACACCTCGAGAACCTGACCGCTGCGCTCGCTGCCGTCAGGCATGAGCACGGCCACCATCTCGTTGTATGCGACACCGTGGACGTTCTCCACGAAGACCAGAGGACCGGTGACGTACGTGAGTGTCCGGTACTCGGTGGAGAGCAGCGAACGGTCGAGTGTTGCCTCCACGGTCATCTACATCACCTCGATTCCGGCGATCTGCTCGTTGATCTCATGTACGAGCGCCGGCATCCGCTCGAGCGCTTCGTCGTGCGGCGTGGTCTTCAGCGTGGATATCTCATCCCGCACCGGCAGCTGCATGACCTGTCGGAGTGACACACCGCGCGACATCGCCTGGGTGGCGGCATCGTTGAAGGCGAGGACGGTCTTGAGGATCCAGTACGCCTTCTGCGGTGGACAGTACGCATCGATCGCGTCGAACGCGAACTGCTGAAGGAAGTCCTCGCGGATCATACGCGCGACCTCGAGGATGATCTTCTCGGTCTCCGGGAGCGCGTCCGGACCGACGAGCTGCACGATCTCCTGCAGCTCGGTCTCCTTCTGGAGAATGAACATCGCGCGCTCGCGCACGCTGCGCCAGTCGTCAGCAACCTCGCTCTCGAACCAGTCCTGCACCTGACCGAGGTACAGGGTGTAGGACTTGGTCCACGAGATAGCCGGGAAGTGGCGCCGGTGGGCCAGTGACGTATCAAGCGCCCAGAACGCACCCGTTACGCGAAGCGAGTTCTGCGTCATGGGTTCGGACATGTCGCCGCCCGGAGGCGAGACAGCGCCGACCATCGTGACCGACCCGACCCGCTCGCCGTCGCCGAGCGCCTCGACGCGCCCTGAGCGCTCGTAGAAGCTTGCGAGCCGCGTGGCAAGGTAGGCGGGATAACCTTCCTCGCCGGGCATCTCCTCAAGACGGCCGGAGACCTCGCGGAGCGCCTCGCCCCAGCGGGAGGTGGAGTCGGCCATCATCGCGACGTTGTACCCCATGTCGCGGTAGTACTCCGCCAGCGTGACGCCCGTGTAGATCGATGCCTCACGGGCCGCGACCGGCATGTTCGATGTGTTGGCCACCAGCACGGTACGATCCATGAGCTTCTGCCCCGTGCGGGGGTCGTCCAGTTCCGGGAACTCGGCGAGCACCTCGGTCATCTCGTTGCCGCGCTCGCCGCATCCGACATAGATGATGATGTCGACGTCGGCCCACTTGGCTAGAGACTGTTGGGTGACGGTCTTACCCGTTCCGAAGCCTCCCGGGATGATCGCGTTGCCACCCAGGGCCACCGGGAAGAAGGTGTCCAGGATGCGCATCCCGGTCATGAACGGCGTCGTCGGGTCAAGCTTGCGCTTGTACGGACGCCCGTAGCGGACCGGCCACCACTGGCTCATCTTGATCTCGGCACCATCATCGAGCCGCGCAATGACGTCGTCGATCGTGTACGAACCCGCAGGCACGATCTCCGACACCGTCCCCGAGAGATCCGGGGGGACCATGACACGGTGTAGTACCGTGCCACCCTCGGGAGTGGTGCCGAGGACGTCGCCGCCCGACACCTGCTGGCCGACTGTGGCCACCGGGGTGAAGTCCCACTTCTTGGTCCGGTCGAGCGCGCTGGCAACGGTGCCTCGAGCGATGAAGTCGCTCTCGGTGTCGTCAGCGATGACCGGCAGCGGCCGCTGGATGCCATCATAGATGGAGGACAGCAGCCCTGGGCCGAGCTCAAGCTTGAGCGGCCCTTCTGTCGACTCGACCGGCTCGCCGATCAACAGGCCCGAGGTGTCCTCATAGACCTGGATCGTGGCGAGTTCGCCTTCGAGCCTGATGACCTCGCCCATGAGGCCGGCTGTACCGACCCGGACGACGTCGTACATCTTGGTCCCAGTCATGCCGTCGGCGACGACGACAGGACCGGTGATCTTTGAAAGCGTTCCGACAATCATCAGCCTCGCCTCAGAGTGATATCGAATCCGATGGCCCGTCTGATCAGGCGAGAGAGATACGCCCGATGGTCTTCCTCAGTCACCAGCTTCTCGCGAATCGGTAGTGAGATCACGATCGGCCGGTACGACTGGTTGATCTTCTGCTGCGTTCGCTCATCGATATCGGCCATGTACGCCTCGTTGACCGCAACGATGCCACTTTCGTCATCGTCGATGAGCGCTGACAGCTTCCTCCGCGCGTCTTCGGGTGACTCGGCCACCTGGACGGTCACTCCGGCCAGGCCGAACCCGTCCGCCGTGTCAGGGTCGGTGAGCACGATGAGCTTATACAACGATGAGCTCCTCTCGCATCCGTCCCTCAGGCATGCCGACAGAGACTCCCTTGACCACGATCCGGAGGTTGGTCACCTCGTTGGCCTTGGTCCACAGGTAGCTGATCGTGAGACCGATACCGAGTGGGTCTTCCTTGCTGGCCTCGAAGGCCATACGGAACAGGTAGTCCTCAAGCGCACGCTCGAACACCGAGACCGAACCCTTCTCCATGTACAGCAGGGCAGCCTGATCGAGCGGCTTTCCGTACGGCGTCTTCTTGATCCGGCTGAAGACCTCGTCGACATCAGACAGCGCCGACAGCTCCAGGAACAGCGCCTCATCCACTACGCTCCCGCCCGGGATGTAGAAACGCACAGCCTCATCCGCGGGCAGATCCGCATTGAGCAGCCGGATCGCGGTCAGCAGGTTCATCGTGTCGACCTGCGCGGCGAGGAAGTCGCGCGCGATGCGCTTGTTCTCCCGCCAGCCGCGAAGCCGCTTCGACGCCCACTCGTAGTAGTAGCGATCCAGCGCCAGCTCGAGGAGTGAGAGATCCTCACTCTCCGTATACTCCGGCAGAACCTCTCGCAGAGGCACCGAGAAGGGCAGCCCCCACGTTCCGAGCGTATCGACCACCCCGCGGATATCCGACTGCTTCGCGAGCTCGTCCGCATCGACTTGTGAGATCTGACCGACCGTGATCAGGCTGTCGGTGATCTCGTCCTCAGGCAGATCCATGTGCTTGCCACGGATGATGGTCTTGATGTTGAACAGGTCCCATCGTCCGAGCAAGGTGTTCACGAGTGCTCTGGCCTCCTTGTTGGAGAAGCTCAGCACACGATTGAACGTGTGGACCATGTTGTCCCTAAGCGCCTCATCGACCTGGGTGGCCGTGCGTCCGTGCAGGATCCGGGTCTCAAGGTCCGGCCCGTACTCCGTCTGCATCAGGGTGGATATCACGCCACCGATGTCGGACGATGTCATCAGCTCATCGAAGAACGACTGCCGCAGTAGGCGTGAACGCATGCCGCGGATGCGGGCGTTCGTGTACCCATAGTCCCGCCCCGAGGGCTTGTATCCCCGCTGTACGGTGGGAACCGGCGGCTTGCGTGTCTTCATGAAGTCAGGACCTCGGCAACCTGGGTGCCGGCCACGGCACTCGCCTTCTCAAGACGCGTCTCGAACGTGTTGCGACGGACGACCCGGCCACTATGGGTCGAGACCACGAGTCCGCCGATCGTGTCCAGCGTTGGCGACACAGTGAACGTCAGGCCGAGCTCGGTTGCGACCTTGCTGGCCAGATCCGCGTCCTGCGGTGCTACCTGGATCTCACACTCGGAATCGAGGCTGGCGCATGCTTCCCGTGCCAGGGCTGCGAAGACGCGCTCGTACTCTGGCGTGCCACGCATGGCCGCCAGGCGCTTAGCCGCCTCATCGAAGGAGGCCTCCACCGCACTGTCCCGCACCTGAGCGAGATCGCGCTTCACCTGCAGCCGGGCAGCGTTGACTGCCTTCGCTGCCTTGGCTTGCACTGCCGCGTCGGCGGCCTGGATCTTCGCTCCTGTGATCCGCTCGGCCTCGTCACGCGCCTCATGCTCCACCGCGTCAGCTTGAACGGTTGCGGCGTGCAGGATGCGGTTCACCTCTTCGTCAGCCTGCTCTTCAAGCGCTCTGAAGATGTCTTCGATCGCCATGCCTCAGTCCTTCCGTGAATACCGTGCGTGAGTTCCCGGCTGCGTTACATCGTGCCGATCATGAACGCGATAACGAAGCCGAGGAGCACGATAACCTCAGGAAGGGCCATCATGATGATCATGTTCATGCCGACTTCGGGACGCTCAGCAAGCGTACCGGCAGCGGCCGAACCGATCTTGGCCTGCGCGTACGCAGCGCTCATAGCGGCGATACACATCGACGCACCTGCTGCGGTGTACTTCGCGATCTGCGCCGGCGTCTCCAGCGCGACGCCGCCACCCTCCTGTGCCAGCGCCATAGCTGGGACGATCATGGCAGTGAAGAACGTACTGCCGAAAACCACCTTTGCGAGCTTGTTACTCTTGATCATGCGCTCTTTTCACCTCCGGTTTTTTGGAACGGCTTGTACTCGGCCTTGCTCGCCTCGTAGTACTTCTGACCGAACTCGTAGAAGTTGAGACGTAGTGCATGAACGGTCGGCGTGAACACTGCGAGTACGAGATGCAGTGCGTGGAAGAAAATCGCCACGGCGATGCCCACGCCCTTCGGCATCGCAGCCCCCATCTGGTTGATCGCGGTCGCGAAGATCGCGTCCGAGAGACCCACAGCCATGACACGCAGGTAGCTTGCCGTGTGGCTCATGAGCTCGAGCGTCTCAACGAATCCGGACGCCTTGCCGAACCACAACGCTGCCAGGAACCCGCCGCCCATCGCAAGCGCGGCGACGGCGGTGAACACGGGTGCCGCGACGGTGTTCTTGGCGATCGTGAGTCCGATGATCAGGATCACGACACCCACCATCAAGGAGAGCAGACCGCTCTTCATGCGGGCGTGGCCCATGTGCCTCATCCGCGAGGCGTTGATGATGCCCATGGCGAGGCCCGTGATCATCTGGATGATACCGAGACCGAGCGCGAGGATCATGAGCTCGACGACGTAGAACTCGCGGTGGAATGGAATCGTGAAGTTGCCGCCGATGGTCAACCACGGATTGGCGGTACTCACCCACCCCTGCTCCCAGGGGATCGCACCGAAGAACTCGCCGTACAACACGCCGAATATGATCGCCGATGTCGCCGCGGGGCCAAGCAGGCCGGTCGCGATCTGGACACCTTGCTTCTCGGGCATCTTGAAGCGCATCCACAGGATGATCGCCAGCATGACGGCTCCGTAACCGACGTCACCGACGATCATGCCGAAGATCAGCGGATAGCTGAACGCCCAGATGATCGACGGGTCGAGCGTGCCATACATCGGGCGCCCGCCCATCAGATAACTCATGACCCACTCCGATGGCTGGACCCACTTGGGGTTCTGCATCGCGACAGGGGTCTCTTCGAAGTCCTTCTGGTCGATCTCGAGCTGGTTGACGATGACATCGGGCCCGAACTTGTCGGCCACGAAGTGCCGGAACTCCTTGACGCCGGACACCGGGAGCCAGCCCGTGATGACGAACGCGTATTCGGTGGCGCCGAACTTGGGAATCGCCGACCCCTCATCGATCTTGTCGACAAGCACGTCGCGCACCGTCGTGAGCTTCGTGTACCAGGTGCTGGACATCGACTCGAGCTCGGCCTTCACCTGCTCCATCTGCAACGGCAGTTCCTCGCGGCGCTGCCGCAGCTGGTCGTACGCGACATCGAACGGCATGTCCTGGAACTCCGAGGGGAGCCGGACCTGGTTGACGTTTTCCATCGCCAGGAACTTGTGCACTGGCTCCGAGTACTTCTTGCCGAAGACGATGATCACCGCTGTGGTGTCTTCGTCAACGTCGGTGGAGACGATCTCGCACTGATTGCTCGTGATCGAATCCAGCTCCTTCTTGAGTCCATCCAGCGCGCCCTTGTAGCGACGCTCCACGAGCAGCGCCACGGAATCGTACGCACCGGTCGTGACGATCTGCTTCGCCAGCGGTTGGATCTTCTCGAGGATCGGCTCATAGCGTGCCAGGAGGCCCATCTCGGCCTCCATGGAGAACTGCGCCTGCGCAAGGCTCGAGGTGCGATCCTCGACCTGGTCGATGACGTTCGTCACCTCGGCTGCGAGTTCCTTGGCGTCCATCTGCCAGAGCTGGAGGTAGTGCTTCTGCCGCTCGACCTCGTCAGCCTCACCGGGGGGCAGATGAAGCGCCTTGATGATCGAGCGCAGCCGAATCAGCAACTCCTCCATGCGCTCCTGCTCGACGGCCTGGTTCTCCACGACCTCCATGTGCTCCAGCGGGAGCTCGCCGGCATCGATCTTCTTCGTGAGGTCCTCGATATGCAGCGTGCCGGCCTCATGGAGCGCCGTCAGAACATCCAGGAAGATGTTCTTCGGGCCGATCAGCTCCATTCGTGCCATTGGGACCAACATACGCGCCCTCCCCCCCGATTCATCGGGATTCTCGAGCTGCTGCGAACATCAGACAGCCGTGACGACCTTCACGAGGTAGTCCGCCGCGTCACTCTGACGTTTCGCCAATTCCTGCTTCTGCCGCTCGACCTCTGCGGCACCTTCCGCTTGAACCTCCGCGATCGAGTCCTCGATGCCCGCAAGAACCTTCTCCGCGTGCTCCTTGGCAAGGCGATCAGCGTCGGCCTGTGCGGTCCTGACGATCTCGACGGCGCGCTGCCGCGCATCGCTGATCATCTTGTCGGCCTGGTTCCGCGCGGCGAACACGCGTCCGGAGATCTCCATCTCCTTCTCGCGGATCTGGAACAACGGAGACGAGGCGTCCTTGCTGGTGACGTCCTGGTGGAACCTGATCTCTTCCAGAACCTTCTCGTCCATCGAACTCTCCTTGTTGCGCAATCGGTCAGCGCTTCACATGCGAGGCGGGCCGTCCGGTTCACGTGCCATCAGTGCGTCACGGCGCGCGGACAAGGCGATCCGCCCATGTCTGTCTGCTAGCGTGATTCGCCAATGCGAGGAAGAACTCCTGCATGGAAACAGGAAGAATCTTGGAAGTGGTCCGACCACCGGAAAGCGACGGGCCGACGGAGTAGAGAGGAGTGCCGGATCGGGACGCGCGGGATGCCGTCGTGCGTGTCAGGCCAAGGCGGTACGACGCTCCATCCGCAGGGCGAACCCGCATGCGAGCTCGTAGTCTATCGTGCCGGCTCTCTCGGATAGCTCGCCCATGGCGATCGACTCGGATCCCTGCGTGCCAACCACCACGGCCTCGTCACCCGCGTGCACGCCGAGGCCCGCCGGGACCTCGACCATGAGCTGGTCCATGCAGATTCGCCCGACCTGCTGGCAGCGTCTACCACCGATGAGGATCTCCATGGAGTTCGAAAGCACGCGGTGCACGCCGTCGGCATAGCCGAGCGGGAGCGTCGCGATGGTGGTGGGTCCGCTGGCGTGCCACGTGAGGCCGTAGCTGACCCCGTCTCCTAAGCCGATGCGCTTCACGAACGACACACGCGCCCGTACGCTCATCGCGGGACGCAGGTCCACGACACCCCTGGTGGATGAAGCGGCGTCAAGGCCGTAGATCGCGATGCCGCAGCGCGCCATGTCGAGATGTGTCTCCGGATGCAACATCGTGGCGGCGCTGTTGGCGGCGTGCACGATCGCCGGGCGCAGTCCCGCGCCCTTGATCTCGTCCACGGCATGCCGGAAGCGGGTGACCTGTCTTTCGAACTCCCAATCACCCGGTACATCGGCGGTGGCGAAGTGCGTGAAGACGCCCTCGATCACAATGCCCGGAAGCCCCTTGAGCCACTGTGCGAAGTCGCCCGCCTCCTCGGCGTGCACCCCGATGCGATGCATGCCCGTATCCACCTTGAGGTGACACACGGCCTGGCTGCCTGCGGTCGTGGCCGCACGCGACAGCGCCGCCGCCATCTCGCGCGACGTCACGGCGACCGTGATGCCCTCGCGCACGAGGATGTCGGCACTGTCGGCGGGAGGCTCCGCCAGTACCAGCACGGGCGCGCGGATACCGGCCCCGCGCAGCTCGAGCGCCTCGTCCACCGTGGCGACGCCGATGCGGTCAGCGCCGCCGGCAAGGGCCGCACGCGCCGCTGTCAGCGCACCGTGTCCGTACCCATCGGCCTTGACCACCGCCATGAAGCGGGTCGCCGGCGGCGTGAGCGCCTTCAGGGCCCGTACGTTGTGCGTGATCGCCGACGGATCGACCTCGACCCACGCGGGGCGGCGGTACGGCATCGACTACCCCTCGGCGATGAGCGAGCGGACGATGTCTGACTTGCTGATGATGCCGACGAGGTGGTCGCCATCGAGTACGGGCAGCCGGCTCACGTCGCGCTCGACCATGAGTGTGGCGGCGTCTCCCACCGCGGTATCCGCCTGCACGGTGACCGGGTCGGGCGTCATCACATCTTCGACGGTCGCGCCTACGGCCTTCTTCAACTCGGACTCGAATCGCGCCGTCGCCGGCGGGTACATGATGAATCCATCCAGCAGGTGCAGGTAGGTCGGGAACTCCACCTTCACATCACGCATGATCAGGTCGCCCTCGGTCACCAGACCCACCAGGCGGTCGCCGTCGAGCACCGGCAGGGCACCGATCCTGTTCTCCACCATCATGCGGGCGGCGTCGGTGACGGAGAGATCGCGTCCCACTGTGACGGGGTCCTTGGTCATGATCTCCCGTGTCGTGCGCTCAGTCATGGTTCCTCCGGTCGTCGGTTTCTACTCGCGTCACTACGGTGATTCTACCCGCCCGCGACCTCACGGACAGCATCAGGTATGAAGTGAGGCAGGTCCGAGGCCACCAGCGACGTCGCCGTCAGCCGCGCCGCGCCATGCGCGCCAGCTCGGCCGTGAAGGTGCGCACCCGCCACCGCCGCGTCGAAGGCATCGACGCCCTGCGCCAGCAGCGCCCCGATCATGCCGGCGAGCACGTCGCCGGTGCCTGCCCGTGCGAGCTCCGGTCCGCCGCTGCTCACAAGCGCGGCCCTGCCACCACCCGCCACGACCGTGACCGGGCCCTTGAGCAGGCACACCAGGTGTGGGCCTGACAGGAGCTCCGCGGCGCGCAGTGGAGCGTGCACGACATCCGCGACGGACATGCCGAGCAGCCGAGCAGCCTCGCCCGGATGCGGTGTGATGACGGTCGGGTGTATACGCGATCGAAGCGGTCCGGTGCTCTCCGCGAGGACGTTCAGCGCATCGGCGTCGAGAAGCAGCCGGCCCGGGTACCCATCGAGCAGCCCCCGCACGGCATCGGGCGCTGCGTCGCCGGTGCCGACCCCCGGGCCCACCACGACGGCGTCCGCGCCCTCCACCGCACTGACCACCGCAGCGACATCCGCGATCGAGCCGCCCGGCCCGCCCGCGATCCTGCGCACGATCGCGCTCGGCCACGTCGCCAGCACCGGGGCCGCGACCTCGTCGGGCGTGATGACGTACACGTAACCCGCGCCCATGCGCAGCGCACCACCTGTCGCGAGCACGGCCGCCCCGGGATACGGCACCGAACCCGCCACCACGGCGACCCTGCCGCGGCTCCCCTTGTGGTCGGTCGATCGCGGAAGCGGGATGATCCGCCGTATGTCGGACGCACCGGGGAGCTCAACGGCCCCCTCGCATGACAGCAGCGCAGGGTCGATGCCCAGATCGGCTACCACGACCTCCCCCGCGCACGCCGCGCCGTCGCCGATGAGCAGCCCCGGCTTGAGCGCGGAGAACGTCACTGTCACATCAGCCGAAATAGCGACACCGTCGACCTCGCCGGAGTCCGGGTCCACGCCCGACGGTACGTCGGCGGCCACCACGAACGCATCGGACTCATCGACCTGCGCGACGAGGCTGGCGAACGGCTCCCGTACCGGACCACGTAGCCCGAAGCCGAACAGCGCATCGATGATCACCGTCGCGGCGGTGAGGCACCCGGCGGCATCCGGGTCGGTGGCCAGAAGCCACGGCACGCCTGAAGCGACTGCGTCAGCGGCCGCCGCTCGCGCGTCCGCCCCGAGCTCGTCGGGCGCCCGCACGGTGAGCACTCGCACCACGCGGCCCGATCGAGCGAGCATGCGTGCGGCGACCCACCCGTCACCGCCGTTGTTGCCCGGGCCACAGAGCGCCACGACATCCCCCGCTGGCATACGTCGCGCGACCTCCGCGGCAAGCGCGTGCCCAGCACGGTCCATCAAGCCGCCTATGGTGACCGACCCGCATGCCACCGCCCGCTCTTCGGCCGAACGCATCTGTGCCGCT
>Ga0265295_1003175_pt1 | contig 24490 bp, 19 predicted proteins | sample Munlansysbiofilm_FD_192503 | JGI IMG/M metagenome (GOLD analysis project Ga0265295, IMG submission 192503) | Leachate microbial communities from a municipal landfill in Southern Ontario, Canada - Methane capture system biofilm | ecosystem: Engineered > Solid waste > Landfill > Unclassified ... | reverse complement strand
TCAGCCTTCCACCTTTTCCAAGCTTGAAAACAACCACGTTCATCCAGATTCAAAGATTGGGGATCTAAAGCCAAATCAAAACACACGCTTTGCACTCTGGTATCCCGAAGGTGAGCACATTCTACTTATCCAAGAAAACATCTATGAAGAAGCGGAAGTGGTTATACGTCTGGAGCTCAACGAACAAGGACTTATAAGCTGTCTAAGTTTGAGTGATACCAAACTCTATGCCTACGACCTCTTGGAGGATCACCTTCGCTCTGATGTTCAATTGGGACAAGCAGCCGTGGATTTTATCAACGAACATTATCGGAAACTTGGGTATGAAACCCATGCCGTACCGTATGAAGTGGATATCTTTCCACATCTTCATGTCATCAAGCAGTACACAAAATTTCAAGTTGTCGTTCTTGTGGATCGCTATCCCTTCTCAGGCGGTATCAACAAAGACATTGAACTCTTTCTAGGCATGCGCAGCTATCTCAGTCAATGCCCCATCAAGCTTGTCAATGTCCAGGTCGAGAGTCTAGGACCGCATAAGCACCGTTTTGAGATGGATCATCCCATTCAGTGCCATATCCTATCCATTCAAGATGCCTATACCCCCTACACCGAAAAGGAGAACGCATGAAAACACGGAATCAATTAAAACACGATGAACGTCATCACATTGAAGAACTGGAATTTAAATTGGCCGATAATCAAGAGGACATCGCACTTCAGATTGAGTTGAGCAATGCCTATTTCATGGCTGGGCTCTTCTTTGAAGCCTTTGATCTCTTGGATGCGATTGATAAGAAGCATTTCTCACAAGAATCGTTCCGCTTGCGTATCTATTTCGCGAATTCCATTTTAATCATGCTTAATCCAGAGAATGAACATCTTGATGATGAAGCAGTTCGTGAAACCTTTAAACAACTTTATCCGATTATCAAAGTGCACATCTATAAGGGGTTCTTTACGGATGCATATCAAGCACATGTTCTCTACAAAGCCTTCGGTAAACATGTCTTCATTGATTTTGCCTATTACTTCCTAAGACGTGCCGCCCAGCTTGGTCATCCGGATGCACAGATCGACCTGGCCTTGGAGTACTATCATGGAGGCTTGCTTCCCAAAAATCATACCCTTGCCTTCGCATGGACAAAGAAGGTTGCCGATACGGGAAATCGGATTGGTTTGAATAACCTCGGTAACTTCTATTTCTTGGGTGTCGGGACGGAGGTCAATTATGAACTCGCGTTCAAGTACATGCACGAGGCCATGCTTATGGGTGAAACCATCTCCTATAATGAGCTGGGGTATCTCAGCTATCATGGTTTAGGCACAGAAAAAGATATCGATAAGGCCATCGATATCTGGGAGAAAGGTGCTGCTCTGAATAATACAGAGTGCATCCATTATCTAGAACAATACAAAACGCCTGGGCTGAATTAAGCTCAGGCGTTTTGCATTACACACACTAAAGATTTGAATATCTATATACACTTAGTACAACTCGTTCATGAAGTGGGCAGCTCCATGAAGATAATCACTTAGACGGACTGCTTAATCAAATTACTTCGGACAAGCTCAACAATCGCCTCTGCATCAATTTCTAAGATTCTCTGAAGATAATCTGCCGTTCCAACTTCACTGAAGCAATCTTGAACCGCAATTCTTCTAAGAGGTACATTAATTGCATTTTCAGCCATAACTTCCGCAACAGCCGATCCCAAACCACCATACTTTGAATGATTCTCAGCTGTCACAACCAAACGTTTACCAACACTCATTTCTTTTATGATTTCTTCATCAAGTGGCTTAATGGAAAACATATCCACAATTGCTACTTCAATCCCTTCGACAGCTAATATCTCACGCGCTTTATAGGCTTCTGCGACCATTTCTCCTATCGCAAAGATCACGACGTCCTTACCTTCTTCAAGTTTGATTCCTTTTCCAAGCTCAAACTTAGAACTAGAGTCATATAAATCAACGAAGGCTTTACGTCCTGCACGGATATAGAATACACCATAGGTATCAGCAGCTTTCTTAACACACCATTTGAACTGTGTCGCATCACTTGGGGCTAATACCGTGATATTCGCCAAAGCACGCGTCAAAGCAAGATCTTCCATCGTCGTATGCGTTCCCCCATTGTGAATCGCCCAAAACCCTGGGTCCGATCCATAGATCTTGATGTTCGCATCTGAATACACTCCCGACATATACAATTGATCCATGACACGACGTGTCGCAAAAGGAGCAAAGGTATGAATGAATGGTATCTTACCTGTTAGAGACATTCCAGCGGCAGCGCCGATCATATTGGCTTCACTGATCCCCATATTGATGCATCGATGCGCATATTTCTTGAAGAGTTTCGTTGCTCCGGATGCACCCACAAGATCTGCATCCAAGTTCACAACATTGGGATTGGATTCCATCAGTTCCATCAATGTTTCGACATATACGGATCTAAACTCAGGTCTTTTTTGTTCCTGTGCTCGGATGATTTTCATTCTGATACCTCTTTTTCTAAACTTGCGATCGCTTCTCGCAACTTCGTTTCACTTTCACCTGCAAAACGAATATGATGGTTATCAAACATCTCTTCAAAGAAAGGAATACCTTGACCTTTGATGGTATCCAAAACGATAGCAGTTGGTTTACCTTTTGTGGAAATGGCAAGCAGAATGGCTTCGTAAATAGCTTCGACATTCTTTCCATCAACACGAACGGCATTAAAGCCAAATGCTTCCATCTTCAAGCGAAGATCAAAGGGATTGATGATGTCTTTTGTCAGACCATCCAACTGCTTATGATTCTCGTCGATAAAGATGATGAGATTATCAAGTTTCTGGTGAGCTGCAAACTGAAATGCTTCCCAAACTTGTCCTTCATTCAATTCGCCATCCCCAACAATGGTATAGACACGATTGGATCTACCATCCATTTGAAAGGACTTCGCAACGCCCACAGCTTGTGAACTGCCTTGTCCAAGGGACCCCGTTGTACAATCAACACCCGGTGTTCTCAAGCGATCTGGATGCGAAGGCAAACGTGTACCATTATCATTCAAAGTCATTAACCATTCTTTAGGAAAATAACCTTTTAAAGCTAAGGTGGAATATAAAGCAGGACCTGCATGTCCTTTTGATAGAACAAACCAATCACGCTCATCCCATTTTGGATTTGAAGGATCAACATTCAAAATATCTTTATATAAAACGGCTAACGTTTCAACGATTGAGAATGAACCCCCCAAATGACCAAAACCCCGCTTCATCAACATCTTTGCAGTTTCCAAACGAATCACATTCGCAAACTTAACTGTACTTTCTTTATTCATAACGCTCCTTTAAAGAAAGGTGTTATCTTAGATAACACCCTTCTCAGTCAAATATTCAGTCAACTTCTTTTCCAACTCTGGCAATGAAACGATGTTATCGAGAACGATTGTTGGCCCGTAAGCAGATATTATATCGTTCATATCTTTGCCGATGACATATAAATCGGCAGCGCCTTTGTAAACATCCGTTGCAGCAGAGTGGCTAACTTCGATGTCTTGTATATTCAGTTTTTTAAGAACTTTATTTACGTTCATCTCTACTAAAAACGAAGAACCCAATCCTACTCCACATGCACACATGATTTTCTTTATTGCCATTCGTTGCCTCTCTTACAGCTCTAGCACTTAGCTAGATTTAATTCTATTTTACGCCTTAACTTTTTTAGGCACAACCAATGCGTAAACGATTGGAGCTGCGAAACAAGCAAGTACAATTGCCATTAAACCAGTTCCCTGAACGAAATTCGCAATGTTACCAAAGATGATACCAACTACTGTGAAGTCCGCATCGGAGAATGTTGTTTGAGCAAAGCCCAAGCTACCCATAACAGGCATTAAGAATGCTGGAAGGAATGTGATCAATAATCCGTGCCCAAATGCACCAATGATCGCACCGCGTCTTCCGCCGGTTGCGTTACCGAAGACACCTGCAGTTGCACCACAGAAGAAGTGAGGAATGACACCTGGAAGAATAAGAGCCAAAGTACCACCCATCAAGGACAAGATGCCTAAACCTACGATACCACCTAAGAATGAAACTAAGAAACCTAACAATACAGCATTTTCTGCGTATGGGAATACAACTGGACAGTCCAATGCAGGTTTTGCATCTGGAACGATCTTTTCAGAGATTCCTCTAAATGCAGGAACGATTTCAGCTAAGACTAAACGTACACCGGCCAATACGACGTAGACGCCACCGGCAAAGGTTAATGCTTGAATAAGTGAGAAGATGAACCAATGTTGACCCATGGTCAAGTTGGCATCCAATGCCGCCGCTTCCGCATACCCTGTTGTAGTGATTGCTTTGACGGATACGATTAAGAAGAAGATGAACATCGTCAATGAAATTGCTACGGATGTATCTCTTAAGAAGGATAAGCTCTTAGGGAATTTAATATCTTCAGTTGAAGCGGATCCCTTACCAAATAAACTACCTAACCAAGCTGAGAAAACATAACCTAATGTCCCAAAGTGACCAAATGCAATGGAATCATCCCCTGTGATTTTAACCATTGTCTTTTGTGCCATTGCTGGGAAGATAGCCATTGTTAAACCAAGTAATGCGGAACCAGCAAGAATCAGTTGCCAGCCTGTCAAACCACCCACTGTCAATACAACTGCGATCAAGGCTGCCATATAAAGTGTATGATGACCTGTGAGGAAGATGTATTTAAGACGTGAGAAACGCGCAAGAATGATGTTAGCCAACATACCGAATGCCATGATGTAAGCTGTCGTTTGAGCATAGGTATTTAAAGCTAGTGAAACGATGGCTTCATTGTTTGGCACAACCCCATTAACACCAAACCCAAAATTGAACATCGCACCAAAATAATTCAATGCACCAACCAATACGTTTGCCCCTGCACCAATAACTAAGAATCCTAAGATGGTTTTGATCGTCCCTTTAATTACAACTTCAATTGGTTTCTTTTGCGCCAATAAACCGATCAAAGCGATCAAACCGACCAGCACGGATGGCGTTGAAAGAATCTGCTGTAAAACGTTTAAGATTGCTTCCATTTTCTACTCCCTTTCTGTTTTCTCCATGAAACGCGTATACACTTCTTTTGTTGTCTTAGCCTCGAGAATGGATTGAACTTTATGTTCATCACTAATGATCTCAGCTACCGCTTTTAACGCTTCGAGATGAGAGGCACCATCTTCAGCAGCAAGCGCAATCAACAGGCGGACATCATAGCCATCACTTGTGAAACGGATCGGATTTCTCAAGACCGTTATTGCAAGTTGCTTTGAAATCACACCTTGTTCAGGACGCGCATGCGGTAAGGCAATTTCTGGCGCTAAGACATAGTAAGGTCCATATTGTAGTGTATTATCGATAATGCCTTGGATGTAGCGCTCTTCGACGTACCCGGATATTACCAATGGCAGCACGGATACGTGTACGGCTTCTTTCCAGTCACTGACCGATTCGAGTATTTGAATATTCTCAATTTTCAACATCGTTTCAATCATCATCGTTCCTCACAGTTCTACGGACCTACCCACGCTTTCAGTATAGGGAGTCCCACTTTTTGATTGAAGTCCAAAAGACTTCAACTTGAATATGCAAAAATTGGACACTTATTTTGTGTCCAAATAGAGATAAACAGAATACACAAAGCTGGTGAGGCCTAAGCCTAGAAAACTTAGGCTATCTCCAGGCAGATCTGCAATAAATTTGTCATAAGCAAAAGCGAGAAGTAAAAAGAAGGCAATTGGGAGTGTGGTGCCCATCTTTGTCGTTATGAAACGATGTTTAAAACGTTGCCAACCATGACGATGATCTTGATGCTCAATCATGCCAAGTTTTCGTAGCGCATTGGGTATTCCCGCTTCATCTGATTTGCTTGTGACCCGAATGGACTTGACCTTCATCAAATCAGGGTGTGCATCGCCCATGGCAAATGCGATTTCTGCTTTTTTCGCCATACATGTATCATTTGCACCATCCCCAAAAACAAGAGTTTTCGACCATTGGCCATGCATCATTTTAAAAACATGGTCAATCCCCACACTCTTATCCACATCTTTAGAATAAACATCAAAGAAAATAGAGCCAAATGTTTCTACAATCAATTCAGGAAATTCAGTTCTGAAACCCTTAATCTGTTCAGGACTTTCCATTTTAATCATGATGTTATAAACCGGCGTAGCATGATCAATGTGATTGGAATGCTTCAAGTCTCGCGGACGTTTGATTACATTTTCAATTTGCTTTTGAATGGAGTCCCCAGACAGGATGATTGTTTCTTCAAGGGTATGAACACCATGTTCAAGCCCCATTTTGTTTGCATAATCAATAACTTCTTGAACCACATCACCCTCTATGGCTTTATTCCAAAGCATCTCTTTTTTATCGTTGTAGATCACACGACCATTCAATGAAACGACATAGTCCGCATTGATTTGCTGTAAAAGTATTGGATCGATTTCGTAGTAGGGTCTACCGGTTGCCAAAATAATCGTGATGCCACGCTTTTTCAATTGGTCGATCGCTTCAAGCGTCGACTTCGGAATATTACCTGTATTACGGTCGGTTAAGGTTCCATCCAAATCAAAAACGACATGATTAATCATCATACTGAGTGTTCTCCCGATCTTCGTTAAAATCCAGTAAACTTGGTATGCTCTCGACATCCGCATGTTTGATCAGCTCTATCCGAGATTGATCTGCAGTCAAACTTAAAAAATCTTTCATAATGCGAAGATGGCTATGTTTATCTTCAGGTGCCAGTACAAATATCAAGGAAGCTTGTCTTTCTTTAAAAAGCACAGGTTTCTTTAATCTTAATAACGATACACCCAATTGATGGACACCATCTTTAGGTAAAGCGTGTGCTAAAGCAATATCTGGGCCTAACACAATATAAGGACCATAGATATCCACATTCTTGATCATTGCCAGAATATAGTTCTCAGATATCGCCTTACCATTTATCAATGGTTGCGACGCAATATGAATCGCTTCCTGCCATGTATCCACTGCTTCGCGTGTTTGAATGTCTGCAGCGCGAAGTATTTCACTGAGTTTTGGTCTACCTTCGATCTGCATCGTTGGTACGTTGACTGTTTCATTAAAGAGGTGCTCTAAATCTTGCTTAATTGCTTGATATTTGTCACTACTGACATGTTGAGCAATGATATTAAGGATGGTATTTAAACTAACGCCCTTACTCGTCTGTAGATTATGATTCTTCTTAAGAACCCTAGACAAGATTCTCAAGCGATCGTCTTCAGTAATAATCGGGCGTACTTTGATGACAGGGATTGGTGCATTTAAATCAACTGTAGAAATGATGAAATCACAATTTCGTGATGCTTCATCCACTTCTTCAATTCCTACGATGTCGCATATTTTAATGCTGGGATGAAGTGCTTCGACTTCCGCTCGTAACATCGTTGCGGTTGAAACCCCATTGGGGCATACCAGAAGCACATTAAACTCTTCCTTAACTTCTTGTTTCCTTCGTAAGAAACCTCCAAAATGCATGGCAAGATAAGCAATCTCACTTTCAGGAATGGGAAGACGTAGACTTGTTTTGAGTACGCGTGTTGCTTTTACGGTGATTTCAAACAATTCTGGGTAGGCATTCATGATTTCATTCATCAAAGGATTGCCTATTTGAATCCCATATTTATAACGATAAATAGACATACTTAAGTGCGAAGCAATAAGTCGAATGAGTTCATTGCGCTCATCGAATTCAACCGCTGCCAATTGCTCAAATTCTGTGACCAAGCTTTGTGCAATGGCTTTGACGACAATTGTTTCAGATCGATTATCATCTGCACTTCGTATTTGTACACGTGAACCCAAAAGATGCATAGCCACGTAGATTTGTTCAGATTCAGGCAGCTCTGTTAGATTATCTTTTACCAATCTGAATTCGTGTGTCGTAATGATGTCGTTGATATCCAACAAGCGCGTATCCAACTGCGATGGTTTGTTTAAGATGACACTGATCAGCGATGCCAAGCTAAATATTAAGCCATCCACATAACGTGTTTCCAGTTCATCTTCGATATTGCGAAGTTTCTTTGCGAAATACTCAATCTGAGCCCGATTGTAAAAAGGCAGATCAAGGTTCTTCAAGTGTGGGTTATAGTCCAACAGAGGAATGAGCTGTGCGTAGTAGTAAATGAAAACAGCCCGTTGTGTAAAGATGGATCCTTTGATCTCATACCCCTTCTGTGCTTCGAATTCCAATTCTAAGCCATAGCGAAGTAACTTTTCACGTACGATTTTCAGATCATTGAAGATCGTATTTCGACTGATGTCACAAAGATAACCGATCTGTTCTGCATAAACCGCTTCATAGGCACTTAATATGTAGCAGATTTGTAATCGATGCCGTTCTTTGGGGGAAAGTACATAACGATTTAGACTGTCTTCCGTTTTTAAGACGTCTAGGATTTCATTGATCTGTGATTTTGTTAAATAAACCCCTTTATTGCGTTCAATGTTGATTTGAGGAAGAGCTTGAATCTTCAACCAGTCGTTGATTTTGCTTAGGTCGTAATAGATGGAACGGACGCTCACATTAAAAAAACGAGCCAACGCTTGTACATTGACCGCATCTTCTTGTTTGATCAGATGATTGAGAAGTGAGATGCATCTCGAATCCAGTTGCATGATGTTCATGTGCTAATAGAATTCTATCATATTATTTTTTTCACATGAGTCCTTTTTTTGAATAAGCTCTGTGCAAAAAGATTACTTGAAACATCCGTATCTCATGACTTCATTAAAAAACTCTGGATCAGTGGAACCCAGAGTCGGATAATCGCTTCACAGCGATATAATACTATTCGTTAGTGGAAGTAAAGACAGCTTTTAAATCATCGTATTGAACTTTGAATGCCTCGTAGTTGTCATCAAATTCTTCGATTAAACCATTCACGATGGGATCCAATTCAGGATGATTGAATACGACCCAACTCTTAAACATCATTAGTACTTCTTTAGCGTTACTGTCCATGTGTATCCTCTTTTCTTCCGCTTCTTTTTCAGCGAATACGCTTTTAAGATTATCATATTCTGCTTTAAACTCAAACCCCTTTTCTTTAAATTCTTGAATCAATGCGTCCATTAAATATTCATCTTCTATCTGATTAAACACCACATAACTCTTCAATACACTAAGCACTTCTAAATTTTGGTCTTTCATGTTTCTGACCTCCTTCAATACCTTATACGCAAGCCCTAGAAGTTCTCCTAAAAAATATTAAAATTTTTTAACTTTTTTCTTAATGTGACATTTTTATTAGCTACTATCCCGTTTTATGGTCAGGTGTTTGAATCTCAAATTAGATGTCTTTATACTAAAATCATCCCTATACAGAGTGTGCCAGAGAACAGGCTCATAACACACAGCAACCTACCTAACGGCAAGGTGCTAATCCTGCGGAGATATCCGAACGATAGGCCAAGAGATAAAACAGTCCCTATCGTTCATTTCGATAGGGACTTTACCATTTAAAGGAGGTAGAACAATGCAGACAAACAATTATGAAGAAGCTAGAAGATATTTCAGTAGTAATGCCCAATATGGATGGAAGCACATTGAGTCGTTCATTGTCAGTGAGCAAATGTTTGAAAGAATGCTTAAGGATGATTTCCCCAGAGGAGCTGTCATTCAGCTTGGGAAATATGCGGATCCAAGAACACTTCCGAGAACCAATGTACGAATCAAAGGGTATCCGATCATTGTAACGAGTGGGTATACTCAAACATATGGGGTTGCGTATATCCTTTATGAAGATGAGTTCAAGGATGAAGTGATGGGATTGTTGAGGAAGAATTGCTCAAAGAGCATTGATAACATTGAATGATTCCATATTTAGTTTAACCAAACTATTTAAACTCAGAAATATTCATCTGCTAATCCATTTAAGCAATTTCAATAACATTCTCAGAATATTTGTTTGGATTACTTAAAAGAGTGTCCTTAAGTGATGTCTTTAAAAGCTTACAACTAGACTCAAAGGTCATGAATGTAATTCCGCCACCAATAACACCACCAACAATGGGTATGGACTTTTTAAAGAAACCAGCAAATACTTCTTTTGTCATTTTCTTTCCAAAATACTTCGCAACTTCTCTAACAATTGGGTAGATAGTGCCTTTTGTTAATGCAGCATTTAGTAATTTCTTCTCAACTCCAGTTGCAAGTGCTCTTCCGATCGCTTTAATTGCATTATTTGCAGATGCAGAACCATACATAACACCTAAACAGATAATCATAATGTTCATAGTTTCAGAATCTAAAACTTGTTCATTATCTTCAATTGTTAATGAAGGAAATCCATATAGATATAGAAGCTTTTGAGTTGCTCTCAACATATATCCATAATACTGGATTATATCTGCTGGAATCGTTGCTACCATTGCATAACCTCCAGGAGCTCCTAGAGCGGCAGAAATGCCGGAGACGAAATTCCGCTCGTACTTTATTACTTCCGACGCGATCTTATCAATCTCTTTTGAAGATATTTTCGCATGGGCAGGATTAAACAAAACTGCTTCATCAATCACTTCTTTTGAATGATTCTTTGCAAATTCAGCTCTTAGAAATTTATCTCTATCGATTTTCACACCAGGCGTTTTAAAACCTTTAATAATGATATCTTCGATATCGATTTCGCCATTACCATTTTCATCAATTGAATTAATGACTACTCCTTTAGTTTTGTTTGCTAGTTCAAGAGTTGCTTTTGAACTGCTTTTTGCAGCACTTGCTATACCGTTAATAATCTTCGTACCACTCTCTGAATTGACTTTCATATTTTCTTTCCTTTTGTTCAAACTTAACAGTATATATAAAACATCTCTTAAACTAAATGTCTAAGGTAACTTTTCTACTTCTCAATAATTCGCGTAATTTTCCCTAAAACAATCTCTTTAAGATCATCTTTCGAGTATGCGTCAATAATCGTAACACTACCTAAAAGACTAACTTCTTTATACAGTTCAACAGTATGATCGTATGAGATTAACTTACCTAGTCTTTCCACCTCAATAAATGCACTGAGTATTGCATTTACTATTCTAGGCGAATTTGAGTAATTTCGATATGCAAGTTTCATTAGAAAGCTTTGGTGATGAAAAGCATAATAAGTCAGTTCATAAGGATCTTCTCGTTCTTGATCATAAGTCATACGAGTTAACCACCACAATCGAGCTAGCCCATGATGAATTAAGCCACGTTTTCCTTTCTGGTAAAAATTCCATCTATATTTAAACTTTGTCCCTTCTGCCCCCCATCTTTTCTGCAGATATTCATAACCATCTGTGAGCGCTAATCCAATCCACAGCGCTTCATTGGATGCTTGTGTTTCATTAAGTCCACTTAATGCTTTGTGCAACATTTTTGCATTAATGAAATCAAGATCATCTGATGTGTAATCTTCATCAATTATAAAAACTAAATCCTTAGCTTCAATCTTTGATTCCTTTAAGTAATTAGTTGGAAAAACCTTTCCTGTCCATGAAGAATCTTTATTTTCGATAATGTACTTCTGAATCTCCATTGGGTTGCTTTTGTAGAGGTCTAACGCTTCTTGTGTTACATACTTAATCTTCATAAATATCACCGCTTTCGAAAATCTTAGAATACGATTCAACTGCTTTTGTAATTGGGCTATCCAATAGAATCTGTGCAAGCTTTAGGCTATCTTCCTCTAAGAATGTATCCGATTCAAAATCAATGCTTTTCTTCGACAAAGCCTTCTTAAGTGCCCTGTACCATCTAGTTTCTTGATATTCTTCAACAAATAACTCTCCTCTGCGTTTACGGTCTTCAAACACCCCAATAATAGCTGGAACAATAATAATGGCGTTGATTAAGTCACTCTGCCCCTGTGCATTTGACAAGTACTTAAAATCTTCGTATTGCTTTGATGGGACTTTTATCTTTATTAAGTCATCAGGAGTAACAATAACATCTTTTGAATTATCACTTAAATCTTTGACTAACGTGAAAATACTTGAGACTTTTTTAATCTCGTCATAATCCTTCGCAATAATAAGCTCGGATGGTAAACTTATTGCCATAATGCTGTGTCGATCAATATAGAAACTTAGACCTTCATAGTAAAGATTAAAAAGTGGATTAATGTAATCACTGATTGTTTTTCTAGCTAAAATATATGGACACAATGTAACTTTCGCATTGATCATTCCCGAAGGAACAACAAATTCATAACTGAGATCGGTGAATCGAACTAGAGAACGATACGAAGTTGATGAGCACTCAATATGAATTGCAAAATCAGCTAAATCACTTTCGATTAGATTCAGAAGATGGTCATTTTCAAGCAATACCAATACTTCGAATGTGACATAATTTCTTGTAGTGCTTTTAACTTTAACAGTTACATCAAAGTTGGAGTCAATATAATCGTCATTAAATGAAGCTAGTACAGGATATGGAAACAATTTATTGCTGATTTCCATGAATAATTACCTCCGCGCTAAAGTACTCTGCATCTTCAATCTCAAAATCGATGATTTTTACTTGATCTCTTTGCAAGTCAAATCCATTGATTCGATTCTTTTTAACATCCAGCTGAAGATCGCTTATTTTTGCTGATACAATCACTACTGGTGTACGTTCATTTTGCTCATCAAGTTTGTAAATAAGCATTGAGCAATCAATAGCACTGTGTTCAGGCATTACAAGAATCCTATAGTGTTTCTTTGTTAAATCAGTTGAGAAGAACTTTGTAAACTGAGTTTTTACAAGTTGTTTTATCAATCCAGTTGCTGATCCTTCTTCACTAACTTCAGCGCTCATTGGATTATTTGGTTTATCACTGCTGTTACCACCATTACCTTGCATACCAGGATAACTCTCATTTGGTGCTCCCTGACCACTTTCATAGAGTTCAGCCTCTTCCTGAGATGTACCTTTAGATTTTGTGATTACCTTCTTTACCTTCTTAACTTCAATCTCCTTAATACCAGGATAAAGATTTTCTATATCACTCTGCGTTTTTTGCTCATCTTCATCTTCCTCGATAGGAATAAAATCATTGGCAGTTTCTAGTTCAAACTCATCATTCTCAAATCCAATCGTCTTTTCCTTTAATTGCTGTAGCAGATACTCTCTAAGTTTTTTGAGTAAGTTTTTACCAGCTTTTCTTTCGATATCTGAATCAAGAAGATTGGAATCCCATTTTGAGTGTGTTGGATCCTCCATTCTTCGTAACTCTTCATTCAACTTTTCGCCTTCAACAATTAGAACTGCACTGAATGGAATTATGTCATTTAACTTATCTTCCTTTATTTTCATCCAAGGCTTTCGAATCATCGCAACTCGTTTAATATTACTCTCATCATTAATCAGAAATCCAGTTTTGATATTCCCAAAACCATCAAAATCTATTTCTTCCCAAATTGTGCTAGCTGAGGTGAGTACTCGATAGTATTCAACTGAGTTTACACTTAAATCATCTTTGTATTTTTCTACAACACTCTTTAACGTGCCTTTATTTACTACAATATTGGCAATCTTAATTTCAAGTGTCCCTTGATAAATCGCATAAAAATAGTTATCTATAATTTCTTTGAGAATTACTTTCTCCCAAGAATTTTTAAACTCTTCTTTATAAGCAGCAATATATATATCAGTACCAAACTCTTCACGATGATAACCTGGTTGCAATGTGAGGCAATACTTTAATGGCATCAAGTGATATGGCTCACCATAATAACCTGTACCTTGAGATTCTAGGGTTGGATCATCGGGATCCCCCAAATTAAAGGAAACTAATCGAGCAACACCTTGTGTGGCTTCTAATCCATCGATGTCTTTTGTTGAATAAAATACTGTTCTTATCTCCGAACACACGAAAGTTGCATTCTTACCTATGCCAAATGAGCCACCTGTTGTGCCTGTTTTAGCTGAACTACCAGTCGCTTTTACCAAATTGTGCCACTCTGTACCATTGTGTTTATTCGATCCTCGTAACCCTGTTGTATTAAAGTCACTTATACGCAAGAAATTGATTGATTCTTGATTCATGACTTCTTTCATATGATTTAGAGCTTTAACAGTTTTTTGACTCTTTTCATTCTTCCAAGTGCTAATTGATCGATCGATTACATTTCGAAAATAGCTGATTCCAGGAAATTCATTCGTTTGAATTTCAAACATATCAAATTCTATGCGAACCGGTTTCTCTTGAATTCCAGCATCGAGTGAATTTTGGCAAATTTCTCGAGCTAGGGACTTTACTGGACCCGACTTAAACCCCTCCAAAGCTGCATCTGAAATACCATGTGTTAAACCATGATTATTAGAGGGAAAAATCCATTGCTTATCCATTTAACCATACCTCTCTATCAGTAATTTTGGATCGAGACCATTATCATTCTTAACAACAATAAACTCTGTCGTGGAATAGAAATTCGTTGTATTTATAACTTTAAACTCATCTATGAATGAATCAATAATACTTGCCATAAGATATTTATTCCATGGACATCCCATATTAGGTAAACTACTCATTTTTAGCTTTTTGAGATTGATTGCTTCTCTCTCTTTTAAGAGTTTACTCACAATATACTTAACTGATGATAAAACATCTTCTGAAATATCTAGAGTTTTAGTGGACATTATTAAGTCCTCATCAACCCATAAATACTCTTTGCTTATTGAGCGTATAAACTCTAATATTCCATTTAACTTTAAATCGTTCTCCCGATTATATTCAGTGATTTCTGAAATTGTAATTTGATCAAATCCTTCAATAAACTGCTTAATTCGTTCTGGACCTTTTGTAATAACAGTATCATGACTTGCAATAAATGGTCTTTCAAACTTGAATTCTTCTCTAAACATGCCTCTTAGAATACCAAAAAGATAGAAAGGATATTCTATATTGTTTCGTTTAAAAAAGTCATTTAATTTCAACCCAGCTTCTTCGATTACATGTTTGGCTGTAATGATCTCTTTAGATTTCAATAGTGTTACGATAATATTTCTTAATGCTTCAACTTCAGTATTCGAACGTTCAATGTCTCTTAAATTAATCCACTCTCTATTGAAGTTAGGTATATACTCAGGATGATTAGATAGATATGTCAATACCGTAACAGCGTTCGCTGAAGGGAAGAGTGTATTCAGTGTGTCAACTGAAACAAGGCCTCTGTGTTGATTAAGGTATCTTTCAAACTCATCTATAACTTTGTATCCCAGACCCTTTTTGGATATGAAATCTCTCTTAAAATAAAACTCATCACCAAATCTACGCTTTAACATTGCATGTAGCATATAACGATTATTTATTCCAAATGGTGCAAGTTCTTCCTCAAACTGATTGAAAACTCTTAGTGTAAGAATTATGCTTGGCCCTTCCATTATAAAATTATTAATTCTCATTGCAATCTCATTTGGTAAGTCATGTGTATCTTCCTCAACACAATATGTACCTCTATCTATTTGAATTGTTACGTCAGCGATTCGGGCGTTTATTGCGCGATTCTCTTTCTCAAATATTTCTGGATTTTCGAACATTGAAAAGTGTCGTCTTCTAAATTCTTTTAATGACTCATCATCATAAATATGGATTCCACCCTTAAAATATTTCTTAATAACCAAGTTATACTGATCAAGAATGGTTAAGTTTTTAACAGAGTAAACCTTCCCAAAAGTCTTGTAACGATTTGCAATAACTCTGTAATAGGCTTCTTCTGGCAAAATAATGTTTGCTAGTTCCAAATCTTGTTTGAAGTTTCTAAGAAATGCATCCATGTCTGTATCCGCCATAACTTCATCAAGTAGATTTACTCTCTTGTTGACTTCTGAATACCAATCAATTTTCGATAGATTTAGTACGCTTATGTCACTATAGACCTGAAGATACCTAATCTCGCTCTCAATAGCAGGTTTTGATGTCAAGATATCAATTAATGCATAAGCATAGTCTCCCATCAGAGAATTAAGCTCTTCGTATGTGACAAACAATGGGTTTTTACTCATAATTCTCAGCAAGTTGAAGAAATATAGCTTAAATTTACTATTGATACTATTAACAAATCCTTCTACTATTCTTTTTTCTATTTGGCGAATTCGCTCACGAGTAACATCAAGTTGTATCCCTATTTCGTCCAACGTCTTGCCTTGACCTCTTTGAATAAGAATATTAATTTTCTCAACACTCGATTTTTCTTTTATTGCGTTCAAAAAGGCTGAAACTAGACTTTCAGCAGCCGGCTTGTCAAATGATGATAGCAAGGAAGCATAATCAGCATTCTTAGTTGAAAGCACACCTAATTCTTCAATTTCGCTATTTGATAAATCACAAATTCTAGTTCCTAAAGGTATATTAAAAGCATAGAAGTCGCTTGGACTCAGTACTCTTTCCAGCAACACTTCTCTATAATCATGATGAATATTCTGGATACAACTATTTATTTGCGATTTGATTCTCTCTTCTTCCAAAAAGTGACTGTATATTTCTTCAATCATATTCTTATTAAGCTTATTCAGATAAGCGCTTAGATTATTTGAGACTGATAACTTAATGTATTGCTCAAATGCTCTCTTAATTATTTTATTTTCTTTATCAATTTTGCTAGTTTCTACACTAAGTCCATTCCTTAATTCTGATAGCATTTTGTCAATAGTACTTTTATTAGGTTCATCACTCGAGTAGTATTTTAGATTCAAAACGCTGTCTCTTAATTCTAAAAATGACCGGAAATTATCTCTAATAATCTTCTTATCGTTACTTGATTGTTTTAAAGAAACTCTCCCTGAAGCATTTACATTAAACTCATCAATCAACAAACGCATCAAGTTCTTTCGATTAAAAGACCTCAATTCATAGTAGTCTCTTAGATAATTATAAACATCTTCGAAAAAAACTATTGCATCACCTTTTACATAGTCATATATTTTTTCTACAACTTCACTTCTTGGAAAGCTAATGTTTACAGTACATTCGTACATCTCTGTATAAAAATTATCTATCTTCAATTGATTTCCCCCGATTTTTTATAGAACATTACTTCATTAGTAGCAAACATTCTTTATAATATCAACCTATATGTCCCCATTTACGGACTGATTAATCTTCATCAATAAGCATCGTATCCTTGTCTATCGTTACATTACCAACTTCTGCTTTATACTCATCTAGAATCTCTCTCTGCGCTTTTTCAAGTGACACAACATTTTGACTGTGTTGATCTATTTGCGTTCCAAGTAGTTTTGAGGCTTCAACAATTTGTTGAAGATGTATATTTAGTTCTTTGACATCCTTCAATTTAGATTCAAGCTCACTTACTTTACGTTCAATCTGATCAATGTTATTGAGTTTCTTTAAAAGTTCATCAAGTTTCTTCTCTGTCACAATACTCTGATCATAGTTCTGAATTGCTGATGACAAATCATTAAACTTTGAAGTGAGTCGCTCTAATTGCTGAATTGTTTTCTTCTGTGAATCAATTAGATGCTCTAGTGTTCCGCTAAACTTTTCCATTTTTTACCTCCAGGAAATTATCAATTTGCTTACTAAACTCTGTTTGTAATTCACTAATCTCGGTAAGCTGATCCTCTAAAAAGTAACTTATAAGTTGTCTCTGCCACTCAACAATCTCATTTGATTGAATAAGATCAAGTACATCAAGCCCCACTTCATGAAGTCTTCTTTGAAATGCATCTATATCACTATCCAAGAATGCCATTAAGCAATATTTAATCTTCTTATTTGATTTTTGATAATACCGAGCTGCAGATCTATACAGTCCATTATTTTCACAATAATTAGCGATGTTTATATGTGATTCATTTGCTGCTATTTTACGAGTCAACTCAAGATATTCTTTAATCTGCGGATAATGTGGATTGATACGATAGATTATTTCGAAATTTCTTTGCGCTATTTTATGTGCTTCATTCCCTAGATGTACTTTCCCGTTTTCATAAATTCTCTCTAGCGACTCATCTGCTTCGATGTCGATTTCTTCTACTTTAGTGACATTATGCAAGATCTTAAGTTCATCTAGCTTCTTTTCAACAAATTCAAGAAATCTACTCTCTTTTTCTTCAACGAGAACAATGTTCTTCAAAGATCTACTTACTGCAACATAGAACAGATTGAAGAAATAGTGCATTGAATCAGTCTTGTTATAATTTTTATCAAACATCTGATCAAGAAGTGTGGAGTAGTCAGAAACTAAGTTTTCTACGATAACATTTTCAAACTCAAGTCCTTTCACATCATGTACAGAAAATTTAGAGTCCAACTTCGAGATATCAGTCGTAATCTCAATTACATTGCTGAAGTTCTTAAATTTACTTAATTCATTCAAGTTCCCCTTATAAAAGTATATTTTCCCACTAAGTGGGTTATTGCCAATCTCGTTTTGAGCATATTCTTGTTTTCGAGCTGTTAATTTCTCATTTCTTAACTCATTCAAGACATTTATGAGTTGTGTAACTTCTGATGAATTTCTAAAATTCGATCTAAGAGGACCTCTTTTATGCCAATCAATTCCTTTCTTAGAGAATAACTTTGTTACGTTTCCAATGCTAAATAGAGTTGGATTGATTGTCTGATTCGCATCGCCTGTTATAAATAACTTATTCTTTTCGTTTACGAGATTGAGCAGGAAATAGAATTGAGTTTCAGTAAAGTCCTGAACCTCATCGATCAGAACCAGATCATACTTTTCTTTCTTGCTTAAACTCTTTGTCAATTCATAACATTGATTGTTAGAATCAAAATAGGTATCAGATCTATACTTTGAATAATGCTGTGCAAGCCTATATAAATTTTCACGTACCTTTGGATCTGATGAAATTGAATCAGTGCTCTTAAAACTCAAGTATTCCTTCAAAGATAATTGTTGATGTGAATTGTTAAGTTTACCGAGAATTATTCCAACAATTTCAGCATAAACTCGCATCAAGCCAAATTTATCAATGAGAGTACGAACAAAGGATAGTAGTGAAAAATCAGTAAAAGTACCTGTGCTCAACATTTCAATTAAATTGATTTGATTGAGTGGTGTTCTATGATCATCATTAAATTGGTTGATTAAACTGTTCAATGTGTGAAACTGAACATTTGGTGAATGAATATCTAAATGCGTTTCAATGTCATTTACAAGATTCTGTGAAGCAGTCACAAATAATATTCGATCTTCTGGATAATTTTGATGCCACTGATCCAATATGGTCTTCAAAACTTCAGTTTTTCCACTCCCAGCAATCCCCTCTAGAATCATAGGGCTATTTTGAAGATCGACAAATTCAGAGACGATTTGATTTTTATCTTCTGTAAGTAATCTTACAATCTTGCTGCCATAAACGCGTGAGTAGACTTCTTTCAACTCCAATGCATGTTCAAAAGAGCGATCTTTCTCAATATATGAATCTAAATCAACACTATTCACCACGGACCCAACATGCCTAGCCTCATCAGATTGTTGATCATGATCAGTAACTACTCTATGTAGGATAATCGTCAGTTCATTATCACCTACCATTTTATTTAGTGTAGAGTTCTGAATTGAACTGTGGTCGTGTAAAAAAGTAGCAATGATTCGTTCCGCACTGCGAATATTAAGATCGAGTCCATAGACCTTGTCATGATTGGTTAAAGTGTACTTCTTAAATCCTAAGCCTTTGTAAGTATTTAAGTCAGCTAAGTTCTCAAACTTTTCCAATCTTTCAAAATACGTCTTAAGATATGCTTTCTCATTAGTTTGCTGATAAAGGTCAAGATTTCGCTCGAATGTTCGGCTCATTAAGATTCTCATGTCTGCAATACACCTTCCTTCTTAAGCGATAAGTATTTCTGAGAGTGAACAAGAAAACTAATAAGTCTTCCTAAAGTCAGTGAAGAGTTTTGGAATATCTTGATTACTACTGAATGGTCAAACTCGTAAACTTCATGTAACTCTAATATATCTTCTTGTGTAAGCATTGCTTCAATAAAGACATCACAATAGTAACCAGACTTGAGATAATGAGTGATATCTTTTATCGTTATTGTTTTTTGATATTCAAAAACATCAATCGTCTCATTTGATAATTGAAATACTTTTTCAATGATTGTACTTTTAGAATCAAAACTTCTATCTGCATGTGGATAGACAATAAGTATTTTCGCTTTTGCAATATCAATAGCTTCTTCGATATTCTTTTTTATTGGTTTGGTTATATTTACAATTTTCGGTTTATCGATGATTATACTTGTACGATAGTCTTTAAAAACCTCATAGGCATTTGAGTACATAAACGGATCTTCTACCGTACTCTCTGCGCAAAGCACATCAATCACGAGTTTTTTCGACTCTCTTCTTTCGTTAAAGATCGCTTCTAGCTTTTGCGTAAGTCTTACAGAGTTTCCAAGTGTTCCAAATATCAATGCGTAATCAATATAATCAAAGTTAAAATTGCTGAAATACTTTATGTGATCAGTAATCAGTACTTTTTGGCTAAGCCATTCATGAGGACTTCGTGATAAGTAGTTAAGGTCTTCGTGCACTGAATACACAAGATAATCAATGTTTTCCTGAATGAGTGGCTCAAACATCTTCATAATCACTTTTGGATTTTCACAGAAAATGATTACCTTTTTAAAACTATTGAAAGACTTTATTTTACTTAAGAAATAGGAGAATTTAGACTCAAGTCTCTGAGTAAACTGATATAGATCATCAATGTCTCCTATAAGTACTTGACTTGGACTCTGCTTAGCTTTCTCGAATTCCTTTATCGCTAAAACATCAATCCACTGTCCCCCTTCAATTCTCTCTCCATCTATACGCTTTAAATATTTATTGAATCGTGCTGCCTCATCTTCGGCAATCGAAACATGCTTAAAATTTAAAGTAAAATCTTGAATTATATCTTCAAGCATTGCTTCAGTAAAACTATATTCAATTAGTTTAGTTTTAAAGTAATCGACTACTTTTGTCGACTTCGGTGTTGTTAAACCCATTAAGAGACGATTTGATATCTTAGTAAAGTTTTCACTTTTAAATTCATTCGTTTCAATATTGTCGAAGATCAATAATATATTCTCAACTATTAATGGAATTTTTCTTAGCCAATATTTAGTCACAAGTAATATCGATTTATCTTCTATTTCGTGTTGATTGGGTACATCGTTCCTCAGTATTTTTATCTGCCAACCAAAGAATTTATTTAGTTCACTTAAATCGTCATTCCAGATACCTATCTCATCTAGTGTGTTTAAAACCACAACAACAGGTCCTTTGGAATAAGCATGATATAAGGCAATACGTTTCGCTAAATAACTTTTCCCTGTTTTTCTTGATGAAACACAATATCCTATATAATTATTTGCTTGCCAAGAGTTTAGCACTTTCTCTTGCCAGCTATGGAGTCTGAAATTATTCCAATAGCTTTGTTCTTCTAACATATTTTTAAAAACTGTACTAGCGCTAATATCTTTATTCTTTGCAGGCTCGTCTATTTTAGTTTGTGGCTTTGTATTTCTTGCAGGCTTAACTTGTTTGTCTAGATTAGACTCTAATATCTCTTTGAATTCATTGATTATCTGATTAATCTCACTCTTATTTGTATCTGATACATTTTTAATCAGTTTATTAGCATTAGTTTGTGTTTTTAGCGTCCAAGCAGGCTCTCCAAATTCATTTTGGTTTGGCACAAATGTCTCTTTGCACTTATAAAGTATTCGATTAATTTCACCTTTAACTGCATCTAAATACCCCATCTTCCTAAGAAGGCTAGCGTAATATGCACCCTTATGCCCAGGATCATTTCTAACAAGATCAACTAAAAATTTCAGTTTTTCTTGTTCACTGAGTTTTTCAAAATTCATAATTATATCCAGCCAATGCTTGTTGCATTCTATTTATTTCAGCATTACTTTGCACCATTATATAATTTCTTCATACCCCTCTAAGATGCATTTATTATATATCTTCATAATTATCTGAGATTGTCTATCTGTTGGTATCTTAATGTGATTCATTTTGCACGCTGTCTCCAAGATACTCATCTCCTTTTCATCAAGTAGCTTCTTCTGGATTGCAAAGATTGCTACTCTCTTCCAAAATTCTGCTCCTGCCTCAATTACTTTACTTTGAACGTTAATCTCGGTAGATAACTTCATGTCATCTTTTGCATCTTTTTGTTTTTGATAAATTTCAAACTTATTTGTTTTATAATTATTAATAATAATTTCTATTGGATAGTTTATTTTCTTAACTTCTTCCCAACAAGCTTCCTTTTTACACCATTCTGATATGTTTGAAATAGGTCTATTCTCTTCACAAATCTTGCGATAAACAACCTCAGATAATCCTAGCAAAACAGAAAATGACTGTAGATCGACAGTTTGATTGTTCCATATTTTCAATAAATCAAACTTTTCATTTTTAGAATCAAATATAAACGCTAATAGTGCTAATGTGTAAATTGTCACTTCTGCAGCATATCCAAAACGATACCATGCTTCTTTCAAAATTGCTTTATTCAACTTTCGATATAAAATACCTATCGCAACAGTCTCTTTAAAATAGAGCTCATTAAAAACTAAATGATCCTTATCCCATTGTTTAGACATTATGTCAATAAAATATTTAAGGCTTTTTTCTGCTCCTCTTTTCGCAATATGTGGTCTTCCTTCCCAAATATTACGATATGTACCAATATTAGTTTTAGTAAGTAATTGAGACTTTGGATTCTGCATTATAAATTTTTTAATCTCTATATTTGACATTCTTGATTGAGCCAAAAAATATTGACCTTTAGCTCTTTCATAGAACCAATGCGTCTCATATTGATTCCCATTTATTGCCGGTGCGAAGATTCTTCTCGAATGTTGCTCCATTCGAATTGCAAATTCTGACGTAGAGTAAAAATCAGCATCGGTAACTTTATTTTGACTGTTAGAATATTTTGAGATATTCCTAACTACCTCTATTTTATTTGAGTCTTCTATCTCAGTTATCTTCACTTGAAGAAAAATCCCCTCCAAATCTGCTTTATCTTTGAAACGAGCACTTGATAATGACGCTGTTGTTTGCCCTCCATTTACAATTTGCATTCTTTCAAGGCCTGTTATGTAATTTTGGCCTTCAACATTTATTGTGTGTATTTTTGATGTTGTAATGGATATTCCATTGTTATATGCAAAGAACTTTCGCTTCTCTATATTGTTCAATATTGTCGCTCTTATACCAGAATTAACTTTTCCTTTTGCACTTAAGAATGACCTGACATTTGATTCAAGGATTTTCGATCCATATTGGTCAAAGACATCAGCTAAGACTTCTCCTGATATAACACCAAGATAGTTTTTGATTTCCAACTCACTTGTATTTTCGATTTCAATATACTTAATACCCAAAGATGTAGGTCGAGATACATTTACAATATAATCATCATCAATATCATTAGCAGATTCCATTAATAATATACGATTTATATCCCAAATAGCATGCTCAACTTCTTTATCTAAAATTGTTTTTGATTCAAAAATCAACGCCCTATCACTAAGCACTTTGTCTGTTATTATATTTAATTTAAATTTTTTTATTATTCCAAATTTATTTCTAATCTCATTAATGCAAGCATGAATTCTATCAGAAATATCTACATATCTATCAAGTTTTCCGCTATAAGCTAACTCGATAAAAGTAATTAGTCTCTCAAAGATCAAATTCGCTTCTGTATTTGTTATTCTGCTTAATTCTCTACTACCACCAAAATCGGTAACATATAAAAACAAATTTTCTTCAATTTCGTCAAAATAGTACGCATCTACTCTTAATCTTCTGCCCCTATTTGTTGATGTTTCAAAAAAAGATATGTTATATTCATCAATCTTTTCATATTCCACTAGCTTAGCCAAAATTAAATTTGTAAAAGTTGCACTTCTTCCTTCGCCTGTTTCTGTGTTTTCTAAATCTACATCTGCTAGAATTGATTCCCTATACTGAATAAGCTGTTGCATAAATATCCCCTCTAAATCTCTCAATACCCGATAAAGATAAAGTGTAGTTTGTATTTAAAATTTCCACATCAATTGATTCTCTACGTATTCTAGGAAACGTATTTGTAACTGTGTAATCTCGAGCTCTTTTAACTAAGTAGATTGAATCATTATAATACTCATCGTCTTTATAACCCAAAAGTATTAGTTTTCGCTCAAACTCATATAGTACAGATAAATTATCACTAATTGAATAAAGAATATCATTGATTAGACTTCTAATTCCTATTGTGTTCTCAACAGAATAATTAGATTTTTCAACTTCAAAAACAATTAAGCTACCAATATCAGTTCGATCAAGTTGTTCGATGGATGATATATTTACTTTCTCTTTTCCAAATCTAATTGTCTTAACTTCAAACCAATTTTGATTAAAGACAAAATCCTGGTCCTCCCCAAGTGGACCTCTCCAGCCTCGAATCG
>Ga0265295_1003174_pt1 | contig 24493 bp, 19 predicted proteins | sample Munlansysbiofilm_FD_192503 | JGI IMG/M metagenome (GOLD analysis project Ga0265295, IMG submission 192503) | Leachate microbial communities from a municipal landfill in Southern Ontario, Canada - Methane capture system biofilm | ecosystem: Engineered > Solid waste > Landfill > Unclassified ... | reverse complement strand
ATTCCGTATGTATTGGGAACAGCCCCGTTGCCAAATAAATTTGTTCCGATATAATTCCCTTTTATAATATTATTGCTTGTGTGTTTCCCGATCAATGGAAGACCGTATGCGTAATTCCCGGAAATCAAATTTCTCATGTTTTGCCCTGCACCACCGATGGTATTGTTTTGAGTAACGCCTTCAAGACTAAGTCCGTCATAATTGGGTAATGCATAGGTGCCGGTTCTATCCAAGCCTATATAGTTGTTATACAGAGTGTTGTAGCTCGAGTTTAGGAGTCTTATGCCAATATGATAATTTCCACTGACAATATTTCGGTCTTCAACATTGGTTCCTCCAATCATAACATGGCTTGCGGAATTGAGAATTTCAATTCCTATATAGCATCCGGATGTGTCAGAAGCATTATGGTTGACGCCTATGTAATTGCTGCAAATTAGATGGTTTTGAGAAGGCGCACCTGAGATTTGAATACCATAAGTAAATCTCCTGATAATGAACCCTTTGATTGTGATATTTGATCCGTTAATAATAAAAAAACAAAAATCTGTTGAGTGACTTCCGTCTAAATCAATTTCAGGACCGTCGGGATTGGTGTTCCCTGCGAATGTTGTTTGTGTTGTGCCATCAATAGTGATGTTGCTGCCTGTAATGAAGGGGAGAGTAGTTGAGGGGGCAATTCGCCATGTTCCTTGACTTACGTTATATCCAGGATCTGTTGTCGGAATATTAAAGACAATAGTGTGTGGACTTCCTGATGCAGTGTTGGCAGAAGTGATGGCTGTTCTGAGAGAACCCGAACCCGAATCATTAGTGTTTGTTACTGTGAAAACAGTGCTGAATCCAGCTATATTAAAGAAACACAGAATGAAAAAAAAGATAATATGCTTGTTTTTCATAGGTATAGGTGTTAATGAATTGTAAATGATTTGGATACAATTCGGGTTTCTAATAAAATCATAATATGATAAATACCAGCGGGCAGAGATGAAGGAAAAATAATTTTTGTTTTCAAGAAGTCAATTTGTTCTGTTTTTACTGAAATTTCATTTCCATTGTTTGAAAAAATCCTTAATGAATGGATGGTAGAATTACTTTCAATAAAAATATAATTTTCAGCCGGATTGGGATAGAGTTGAATTGTTTCAAGCTTGGAAAAGTCTTCTACAGAAACAATAACAGTGAAATTGGGGCAAAATTCAGAAGTGTTTCCTGAAATATCAGTTGCAGTGGCTGTAAGTAACTCTCCGTCAGTAATCCCCTCGCCATAAAAAAACCATTCTCCTGATGCATTGGCGATAGCTTTTCCGAGATACGTTTTTCCCTCTCCACGATCAAACTGATTTTCATCTGCAATAAACAGTTCAATAATGGTTCCGTTGGGAGTTTGTGTATCAATAGTTCCGTATGCCCAAAACCCCAAGGAAGTGGGATTATATGCTACGTGCTGAATATTAGGGTGATTCATTAAATTATTTGGTCCATCATCTTCATCTCCAGCATCATTGTTATTTGGTCCTTCTGGATAAATATCAATGCCCATCAGCGTATTTTGAAACATGGAATTTTCAGAAATGGTATTCCTTTTTGTGTTGTTGTCTTTAATGAAAATACCAATTGAGTCATGATATGCAATGACGTTTCCCATCTGATGACCTCCGATCATGTTTCCTGAAGATCCTCCCCAAATAATAATGCCCGCAGTGCCGTTGCTTAATGGATCCAGCTGATTGGCTGTTGTTCCGATGCTGTTTCTGCTTATGGTATTGCTATCGGCAAATTCGAATAACAAAAGCCCGAATTTTAGGTTCCCTGAAATCAGATTATTGTCAATGGTGTTGTGTTTTGGTCTGGTTGTGATTCCAATTCCGTATTGGTTGGGAATAGCTGCACTTCCGTTGAAATCAGTGCCTATATAATTTCCTTGGATGGTATTATCAGTTGTGTATTGGTCGGATATTTCGATTCCCCCGTATCTATTGCCAGAAATAATATTTCTATCGGCAGAATTATTGCCTCCGATGATGTTGTGTTTTGCCCCGCCTGCCAAGAGGAGTCCGGCATCGTTTGGAACGCTTGATGTCCCTGAATAATCAGTTCCGATAAAGTTTCCCTTGACTTCATTATAAAAGGTTTGGTTGGTGACGATAAAAATCCCGTAACTAATGTTGCCCGATATCACATTGAATAATATGGGATTGTGATGTGAGCCGCCATCAACACAAATTCCTGTCGCATTTGGAATAGATGTGGTTCCTGTGATATCTGTTCCTATGTAATTGCCAATCACTTCATTATAGGCTGTGTTTCCATAATACACCATCCCATACACTCTGTTTCCTGAAATGATATTTCTTTCAGAGGGAGATGTGCCTCCCAATCGGTTATGTTTTGCAACAGTATTAAATTCCACGCCATTTGCCTGAATCAGGGTATCGCCTATTATCAATGCTGAAGTTCCTGAAATATCCGGTCCGATGATGTTTCCCACTATGACATTACTATCTGAAGCTTCCACATATATACCCATCTCGATATTAGCAGATATGAGATTGCCTTCGCTGGGTAGGATTCCTCCTATATTGTTTTTATTGCTATTGCTCTTTAGCACTATACCTGCATAATTGCTTAATGGTATTGTTCCTGAAATATCTGTTCCTATATAATTTCCTATAATGGAATTCAGTCTGGTGCCCGTTCCGTTGAGTGTAATACCTGCGCCAGTGTTTCCTGAAATGATGTTTTTGTGAGAAACTGTACTTCCTCCGATTATTGTCTCAGATGCATTTGACAAAATGATGCCACCTTCATTGGGGATGGCTAAAATTCCATCTGAGTTGAGCCCTATGTAATTGCCACAGATGATGTTGTTTTTGCTTTGAAGACCGTCAATAACAATGCCTGCCGAAGTATTTCCTGAAATAATATTCCTGTCCTGCATTGTTGAACCCCCGATTTGATTTGACCAAGCATTTTGAATGGCTACGCCATAAAGATTGGAAACAGAAGACATGCCGCTTGAATTAGTTCCGATGAAATTTCCTTTAATAATATTATTATGAGATTCGCCAATGGCAATACCTGCCTGAGTATTCCCGGAAATGACATTCCCTGAAATTGTGTTGTTTGCAGAATTTCCCGAGATGCCTATTCCATGAACATTGGGTGTTGCTGACGAGCCATTGTAAGAAATTCCAATAAAATTTTCTGTTACAGTATTATTGGATGCAGTGACATTGTATATCAAAATTCCATATTCAAAATCCTTAATAATAAACCCTTTAATGCTATTGTTTTGAGTCACTACAGTAAAAGCACTTGTGACTGTTCCAGTATGCGTAATTCTGATTTCGGGACCAAATGGATTTGGATTTCCTTGGTTGCTTGCTTGCGTTGTTGCATCGATGTTAATATACGCTCCTGTGAGCATGGGAAGAGCAGATACCAGCTTTATTTCCCAAACACCTTCGGCTGAAAAATAATTGGGATCGGTTGTGGGAATATTGAAATAAATATTATCTGCACCCGGAGACGAATTGGCTGAAGTAATGGCTTCGCGTAAACTTCCTGCGCCAGCATCTGAAGTTGTTGTGACCGTGTAGTTTGCTGAAAAAGAGAATATTGACACAATCATAAACAGGAAAACTGAACCAGTTTTTTTCATGGGGGTATTGTTTAATAAAACAAAAATACGACAAAATATTTGATAAATAAAAAGAGCTGTCAAATCTTTAGACAGCTCTTTTTTTAAGATAAGATGATTTTTATTTCATCGGAGAATTTTGCAATGTTTCCAAAAGAAAATCATAGAAAAGTTCAACTGTTTTAATGTTTACTTTTTCATCTGGAGAGTGTGGGAACCTGATAGTAGGTCCAAAGGAAATCATATCTAGTTCTTTTCCGCAGGCAGCTCCGATGATACCGCATTCAAGGCCAGCATGAATGACTTTTAATTCAGGAATTTTGCCATATTTTTTATTGTAGCTCTCTTTCATAGCGTGGAGAATAGGAGAGTTAATATCTGGTTTCCAACCTGGATATTCGCCTTTGTGTTCCACTTTTGCGCCGTTTGATTCAAATGCTGCTCTGATACTGTAAGCTACAGCGTCTTTTGCAGGGTCGATTGAACTGCGTTGAAGTGATCCCATTGTTATTTTGCCATTTCCTGATTTAATAAGTGCGAGATTTGTTGAGGTTTCAACCACTCCTTGCATGTTTGGGCTCAGTCTGATGATTCCGTCAACGGAAGCATAAATTGCATTCAGAAGTCCTTCGGTTGTTTTTTCGTCAATCAAAGCAGAAGGTCTTTCTGTCATTGTAAGTTTAATTGCAATATCTGGATCTGTGCTTTCAAATTCACTGATGATTTCTGCAGCAAGTTTTTCAAAGCAAGTTTCAAATTTTTCCTGTTGGCTTTTTGGAACGGTAACAATTGCAAAAGACTCACGTGGAATGGCATTTCTTAAGCTGCCACCATCAATGGATGCAAGTCTCAGTTTATGCTCACGGAATCCGTGCCATAAAAGTCTATTTATCAGTTTATTGGAGTTCCCGCGGCATAGAATGATGTCAATTCCACTATGTCCACCTTTGAGTCCTTGAACTTCAATTTTGTATGCAGTATGGTCGGATGGTACAGTTTCTTCTTTGTAGAAAAATTCTGCATTTGTATCAATGCCACCTGCGCAACCGATATAAAGTTCTCCTTCGTCTTCACTGTCTAGATTAAGAAGAATGTCGCCGTTGATAAATCCGGGTTTTAGACCGAAAGCTCCTGTCATTCCTGTTTCTTCGTCAATGGTTATGAATACTTCCAGCGGTCCGTGTTGAAGGGTGTCTTCTTCAAGAACTGCAAGAGCTGCTGCTACTCCGATTCCGTTATCAGCTCCAAGAGTAGTGCCTCTTGCTTTTACCCAATCTCCGTCAATGTATGTTTGAATAGGATCTTTCAAAAAATCGTGATTTGTATCATTGTTTTTTTGAGGAACCATATCCACATGACCCTGCATGATGATGGTTTTGCGGTTTTCCATTCCGGGTTTAGCCGGTTTTATAATGACAACATTGCCAACCTCATCAACTCTGGTTTCAAGTCCTAGACTTTCACCAAATTTTCTGACATATTCGGCCGCTGCCTGTTCATGTTTCGATGGACGTGGAATTTGAGTCAGTGCATAAAAATGCTTCCAAAGATTTTTTGGGGATAAATTTTTAATTTCTTCACTCATGAGTTTTTCTCCTGTTTTTATTGAACATTTTGTGTTAATTGTTTAAAAGTGATGTATTTGTAATTGAATAATTGTTGTATAAAGTTAAAACTGCGTGTTTCTAGTTGTTCGATAGTTTCTTTTCCATCGCCTTGAATCAGTTCTAGAATTTTGCCGATGCTGTTTTCTCCATTAATATGCCTGTAAACCCTCGTCCCGTGTGAATCAAGATCTACGATAAAGTAAGGATTTGCTTTTTTTGAGAGAAAAAGATTTCCAAAACGTCGATTTTTGAATTTTGGAATTTGAAGCATAATATACCCTTCTTTGTTTTCTTCGTGAGGAAACAGTGGCACAGGTATCAAATCGTATGGCTCTGTAGTTGACAGCAGCCGTTTGCTAGAGTTAGAAAACACTAAATCAAAATATTTTGTACAAATTTACTAAAAAATAATAATAAAATCTGCATTGGGATTGAACAAAAAAAAATCGGAGAGTGTTTTTCTGAGCTAAAGGATTATTTCAACATATTCACAACTATATGTGATTACAAAACTCCATTTATATCGCTTATGTTCTGAACTTCCGACACCAATGCGGTTGAAATCCTTGTTCAGAATGTTTTTCCTGTGCCCTCGTGATCGCACGTTGTCGTCAATTAGTAGTGAAATGAGTGCTCTGTGCCCTGATTGTGATCCATAGGAAATATTTTCAGCCATACAAATCTGCCACTGTCCATATTGTAGCAGTCTTTTGCTTGAAGCATTGCGAAAACCGTGTCCGGTTCTGCCGTTTTGGCCTTGGCTAAGGGCATGATCTTTTGAAGCTTTTGACATTCCCGGTGATGGAAATAGAATCCCCATTGGACTCGTTTTCAGAAGGAGTTTGTGTAATTGAAGTGCGGCTGTTTTTCCTTCTTTTGTTTTTATGGGAGGTTCTGAAGGATAGATTAATAGTTTGCCTTGATAATACCCTATAATTTCCTTCACATATAGTTCGGCAAATTTTTGAGGATCTGTTCTCACCATATTGGTGGCAAGAATCATGTTTTTTTCTTCATCATTTAGAAAATAGGCGAGGGCTCCTGTGTTTAAATAATCGGCATCCCATCCGTCGGATTTGCATTTCACAACATATTCGGTATTTGTCATCACTCCTTGATTTTGCCCGATGCTATCAGGAGAAAGAATAAGCAAGGCAAAAAGGATAGAAACAAAGGAAAGTATTCGGGTCATTTTATTTATTAAGTTGAGAGATGTTTATATTCAATAACTCATACGGGAATGAGTTTCGTATAGTTTCACGAAAGTTTATATGCCAGATTTACACTTTTGTTAAGATTGATTAAAAAAGTTTCATCTGGATAGCTGAAGAAAAAGTTTTTCGGTGATAGGAGGTGTGTCCATATTTATGAATGGCAAATTTATGCTCTAGCGTGGGATATCCCTTGTTTTGAATCCATAGATATTCAGGGTGCTCTTGATGTATCTTTACCATGAATTCATCTCTGGCTGTTTTTGCAAGAATTGACGCTGCTGCAATACTCTGGTATTTTCCATCTCCCTTGATGATGCATTCATAAGGGATGTTTTTGTATGGTTTGAATCTATTTCCGTCAACCAGAATGAAGGCTGGAGTTGTTTTAAGCATATCAAGGGCGAGGTGCATGGCTAAAAAGGAAGCATTCAATATGTTGATGTCGTCAATTACTTCTGGTTCAACAAATGCGATTGCATAATCCAATGCTGACTCTATGATTTCTTCTCGTAGCTTATTGCGTTGCTTTTCGCTGAGTTTTTTTGAGTCATTCAGTCCCACAATTCCCTTCTCTGGATTCAGAATTACTGCAGCAGCAGTAACGGGACCAGCCAAGCAACCTCTGCCGGCTTCGTCGCAACCTGCTTCAGGATATGATGTGCCAAAATAAGATTTCAGTTGGTTTTTCAATGACAAGAATTATGTGTTTTTTAATGCTAAAAGAAACTATGAAAAACAATTAAAGCAATGCAACCCAAATCAATCAGAATTGCAAATAATTTTTTTTCGTGTAGAAAATATAAAGAAGAGGAAATGAAAAATCCTGCTGGAAAGGCAATTAAATAAATGATAATATCAATAGGGGCATTCTCAAATAGTGATATCGAAAAACTTAAAATGAAAAACCAAATCAGTAGAGTGGTTTGTTTTCTGATGGCAATTTTCTTTTCTCTTGTTTTTGAAAGAGTTTTGATTATGGCCGGTACAACAACCAGTCCTGCTCCTATCCAGTGATATGGATATGCTTTTAGATGAATAAAACTAGTGCTAATCAGGGCCAATGAATCAGAAATCAAAGTGAAAAAAGTAATTTGATCATTTAAAAGATAGTCTGCAGTATTCAAAAAAAGAATAGGAAGGATTATGCCTGTTATGGCTGCAACCCATGTCCTCAGATTAAAATCTCTGAAATGAATCAGAGCGACAAATGGCAGCAAAATCAGCGGAATCAAAAAAATATTCAATATTACTGCAAGACTTATTAAAAAAGCAGAATCAAAAATTTGCAACAATGGATTTGGTGATTCATCGAAAAAGAGAAGTCTGAACAATCCAAAAAGTACCAATGCTAATGTAAAAAAATGCAAATATGAAACAAGAATCGGATGCCAGACAACAATTAGTATGACTGTGAAGAGTAGTCCCGTGAAGTTTTTTGCGGAGGTTAATTTATTGTTGATAAGTACGTGGTGGAAAAATATTGCCGCGGCTATTGTCAATACAATGATTGAAATAGTGTTAATAGGTGTTTGTTGATAGATGAACCAACTGCTGATATGGAGATTAGTTAAAAGTGTGTGAGAGTATTCATGCAGTGAGAAAATGTAGTTGAAGGGAATAAACAATACGAACAATAAAAGGATTGCCGCAAACCACCTTGTGTCGGAAAGATTTTTAAATAGTCTTACTATCACGGTGTTTTTGAATTATAAATATTTTTTAAGGTCATTTCCGATATCTGTTCTGAAATATTTGTTGTCAAAATTAATATTATGAGCTAGTTTATAGGCTCTAGAAACGGCTTCTTCAAGATTTTTTCCCATGCCGCAAGCAGTTAGAACTCTACCACCTGAAGTTAACAATATATCATTCGTGTAGGAGGTGCCTGCATGAAAAATGAGGCTGTTGTTATCTGTTGGCGGAAGATGGATGTGTTTCCCTTTTTCATAATGGCTAGGATATCCACCTGAAGCAAGCACAATACTCACTGCTGTATGTGGAAGGATTGCAATTGATTGTGACCCGAGAGTTTTGTTCCATGCTGCAAGCATGAGTTCTGTTAAGTCAGATTCTATTCTTGGTAGAATTGATTGTGTTTCAGGATCCCCAAGTCTTACATTGTATTCAATAACATACGGGTTCCCATTGACATTCATGAGCCCAATAAAAACAAATCCGCAATAATGCATGTTTTCATTTCTGATTCCTGCGATTGTGGGTTCAATAATTCTTGTTTTTACTTTTTGTATAAATTCTTCGTCCGCAAAGGGGACAGGAGAAATTGTTCCCATGCCGCCAGTATTTGGTCCGGTATCATAATCGCCTATTCTTTTGTAATCTTTTGCTTCGGGCAGCATGAGATAATTTTGTCCATCAGTTAATACAAATGAACTCATTTCAATTCCGTCAAGGAATTCTTCAATTATTAATGAATTTCCTGCATTCCCAAATTCTTTTTTTAAAAGAATGGAATCAATGGCGTTTTTGGCTTCGTCCAGGGTTGAACATATTAAAACACCTTTGCCTGCTGCAAGTCCATCAGCTTTAATAACATAAGGAGGGCGTATGGTCGTTAAAAAATCTTTGGCTGCTTCTGTTTCATCGGGAGTAAAACTTCTGTGTGCAGCTGTTGGAATGCAATATTTATTCATAAATGCTTTTGCATACGACTTGCTGCCCTCAAGCTTTGCAGCTTCTTGGGCGGGACCAATCACTGCGATGTTTTTTAATTCTGAATCAGACATGAAATAATCCACAATTCCATTAACAAGAGGATCTTCTGGCCCAACTACGACCATCCCGATATCATGAGATTTAGCAAATTCACCAACTTTCTGAAAATCAACAGGTGAAAGCATGATGTTTTCACCATAAGCAGTAGTTCCTCCATTCCCAGGAGCAATATAAAGTTTATCACAATATGAACTTTGCGAAATTTTCCATGCCATGGCACACTCTCTTCCACCAGAACCTAGTAATAGTATGTTCATTGTTTTTGCTGTTTCAAGGGTCAAAGTTACAATAAAATGATAAAAGATTATCAATTTCAGAGAGTGTTTATACCCTTACTATTCTCCTGACTTTTTTGTAAATTTGCATAGAAATTATTTTATGTATCATGAAAGAACAGTTGAGTGTATATAATTCGTTGACTCGAAAGAAAGAAAAATTTGTTCCTATTTCACCAGGGCATGTTGGTTTGTACGTGTGTGGTCCCACGGTATATGGAGATCCTCATTTAGGACACGCACGACCCTCGGTCACTTTTGACATTGTTTTTCGGGTATTAAAGTATCTTGGTTATAAAGTGCGCTATGTTCGAAACATAACTGATGTTGGCCATTTGGAACATGATAGTGATGATGGTGAAGACAAAATTCAGAAGAAAGCAAGATTGGAACAGCTTGAGCCAATGGAAGTTGCTCAATATTACACCAATCGTTACACTGATTTTATGAACATGCTCAATGTACTTCCTCCAAGCATTGAACCTAGAGCATCGGGTCATATTATTGAACAGATTGAATTGGCGAAAGCTATTTTTGATGCAGGTTTTGCCTATGAGGTGAATGGTTCTGTATATTTTGACGTGAGAAAATACAGTGAGAAACACGATTATGGGAAACTTTCAGGCAGGAAAATAGACGAATTGCTTGAGAACACGCGTGAGTTGACGGGTCAGGACGAAAAACGGTTTTCAGCTGATTTTGCACTTTGGAAAAAAGCTACTCCCGAACATATTATGAAGTGGAATTCTCCATGGAGCGTGGGTTTCCCCGGTTGGCATCTTGAGTGTTCAGCAATGGGAATGAAATACTTGGGCGAGCAGTTTGACATTCATGGCGGAGGTATGGATTTGTTATTCCCTCATCATGAATCAGAGATCGCTCAGTGCGTTGCGGGTGTTGGACATGAAGCTGTAAAATACTGGTTGCATAATAATATGATCACCATCAACGGGCAAAAGATGGGAAAATCTCTTGGTAATTTTATTACACTTGAAGAACTTTTCAATGGAACGCATCAAATACTTGAACAGGCTTATGATCCTATGACTATTAGGTTTTTTATTCTGCAGGCTCACTACAGAAGTACTATTGATTTTTCTAACCAAGCATTGCAGTCTGCCGAAAAGGCATTTCAACGTTTGGTTGATGCTGGGAAAAGATTGAAAAGCTTGAAGGCACATCATGATATTAATCCTGAGCAGAACATTATTCAGCCAATTGTTGATGCTGTTCACGTGGCTCTGCTGGATGATTTTAATACTCCCGTGGCTATTGCCCAGTTGTTTGAAGCTGCTCGAATTATCAATCTGGCCACTGACGGGAAACAGAACTTGAACGAAAATGAAATCAATTCATTAAACATATTAATGAACGACATTTTTGTGGATGTGCTTGGAATGGTAGTGGAAGATGATGCTGTTACCGTTGACATAACACAGGATTTGATGACTATGATTTTGTCACTAAGAGACAAAGTGAAAATGGAGAAGAATTATGAAATGGCTGATTATATCCGCAATGAACTGGATAAATTCGGCGTTATCGTTAAGGACACTAAAGACGGTGCCATTTGGGAAAAAAAATAAAAATTGTATGAAAAAAATATTTAATTATTATAGTTTCATCATTTTATCTGTATTGGTAATTGGTTTGTATTCTTGCAAATCAGATGGTGGAAAAGGACAGCAATCTGTGGATGGAGATCAAGATACATTGGTGCAAAAAGATGTTCCGAATTTTAATGCAGATTCAGCGTATCAGTTTATTCAGAAACAGGTTGACTTTGGACCACGAGTTCCTGGATCGTCAGCGTGGGAAAAATGTGCTTTGTTTTTGTCGGAAACACTTAAACGCTTTGACGCCGAAGTAATCGTGCAGGAAGGTAGTGCCAGAGCATGGAACGGTACAATTCTTCCCATAAAAAACATCATTGGATCATGGCAACCGGAAAATAAGAAACGAGTCATGCTTTGTTCACACTGGGATTCTAGACCTTATGCCGATTGGGATCCTGTTTTATCCAATCATCGCAAACCAATTGACGGTGCCAATGATGGTGCAAGTGGGGTTGGGGTTTTGCTTGAAATAGCTCGTTTGATTGCAATAGAGCAGCCAAATGTTGGTATTGATATTATCTTTTTTGATACTGAAGATTACGGAGAACCTAAAGATGATCAGTCAAAACTTAAGGATGATAACTGGGGACTTGGTTCACAATACTGGGCAAAAAACCCTCACAAAAAGGGATATTATGCTCGCATGGGCATTTTGCTTGACATGGTTGGGGCCGAAGATGCAGTGTTTTATCATGAGGGATATTCATTGCAATATGCTTCACATGTGGTTAAAAAAGTTTGGGAAGCTGCTCAAAAAATTGGATACGGTAAATATTTTTCCAACGAACAATCTAATCACATTACTGATGATCATTATTATGTGAATCTGCACATGGGGCTACCAACCATTGATATTATTCATCAGGATAAAACAAGTAGCACAGGGTTTTTCAAATACTGGCATACTACTGAAGATACAATGGATAAAATTAGCACAGAAACCCTGAAGGCTGTGGGACAAACTGTATTGTATGTGATTTACAATGAGAGGTAATGGGTTTTGCGAGATCTTTTATTGGTTTTATGAAAAAACCAAGTTTAATTTTCTTTATTTTTTGTGCAGTTTTGCTGTCTTTTAGTTTCTCCCTTAACAGAAACCCTCACTTAATTGTGGGCGATTACAAATGCATTGATAATGTGAAAGTAACGTCTTTTTTAGGGAAAGAACTTATTCTTGGTCAGTGGTATTTTTCCAGTGATGAATTCACCTCTCATGTTTATTTAATGAAAAATGACCAAGAAAGCAGATTAAATCTTGCATACAAAATATACGAGAATGACGAAGAGCTAGTTGAAGAAGGGTTTAGCGATCCTGTGATTGTATTTAAAAACCCAGACAGAAAAAACTTCATATTGGTGTTTTCCATTCGGGAACTTAAAAAATCAGGAATGATTTTACATTATGAAGAAAACATTTCTCAAGGGGACGTGCAGTTTATGCCTGCAGACATCAGTATGGAAAGAATTGCAGGGCCTCCTGAGAATATGGATTAAGCTGTTTCTGAGTTGTTATAGCAGGTCGTTCGCTAGATTGGCTAGTTCTGATCGCTCTCCCTTTTCAAGCTTAACATGAGCATACAGATGAGATTTTCTAACTCTATCAATAAGGGTTGACAGACCATTGCTTTGAGCATCGAGATAAGGGGTGTCAATTTGGAAAATATCACCTGTGAAAATCATTTTTGTTCCTTCACCAGCGCGGGTAATAATTGTTTTCACTTCGTGGGGAGTTAGGTTCTGAGCTTCATCAATTATAAAGCAGATGTCTGAAAGGCTTCGACCTCTGATGTATGCCAGTGGAGTAATAAGAAGCTTGTCATTTTCCAAATCTTCAGTGATGGTTTTAAATTCTTTATCCCTTTCGCTGAACTGGTTTTGTATAAATTTCAGATTGTCAAACAAAGGTTCCATAAAAGGATTAATCTTACTTTTAATATCTCCAGGAAGAAATCCGATATCCTTGTTGCTTAATGGAACTATTGGTCGAGCAAGATAGATTTGGTTAAACAAGTGTTTTTGTGCAAGCGCTCCAGCAAGCGCGAGAAGAGTTTTTCCAGTACCGGCTACTCCTTGCAGAGTCACAAGCTTAACATCTGGGTTGGCAATGGCATGCAATGCAAATATCTGTTCGGCATTTCGTGGAGAAATTTTGTATGCCGATTTTTTTTCAACTTTTTCGATGAGCCCTGAATTGGCATTGAAATATGCCAAAACAGACTGGCTTTCATTTTTTATAATGAAGTAGTGATTTGGTGTAATGGATTCAAGTCCGAGGTCTGCAGGATTGCAAAAACCTTCCTTGTAAATTTTGTCAATGACTTCTCCGCCAGCATTTTCAATAGTTGTTTTTCCTGTATAAAGGGAATCTAAATCTTTGATTTTTCCTGTTTTGTAGTCTTCAGCGCTGATGTTAAGGGCTTTGGCCTTGAGTCTCAGATTGATATCTTTACTTACAAGAATGACTTTTTTATTTGGAAATTCTTCTGAAAGAGAAAGTGCTGTATTTAATATGCGATGGTCAGCCTTATCTTCACCAAAAACTTGGCAAGCGTCAATTGACGGATGTCCGTTCATAACGACTTTGAATTTAGAATTCTTTTCTGCAATAAGAGGTAGCCAATCGTTGGTTGTCATTTGGTCTGACAATTTATCGAGAATACGAATAAATTCCCTTGCTTCAAAATTAATGATATCGTTTCCTTTTTTGAAATTATCAAGCTCTTCAAGAACAGTGATAGGGAGTGCTATATCATTATCCTCAAAGGTGAACATGGCATTGTGGTTATGTAGAATAACCGATGTGTCTAGCACAAAGATTTTTGGTGCTTTTTCATTCAGTGAGGAAGTTGCTTTGCTAACTTTTGGCATAGTGTATAAGTTTAAGTGTTGAGGCAAAAGTAATGAATAATAAAAAAAAAGCCACCATCGGGCAGCTTTTTTTTTAACAGTTCATTGTTATTAATATCTTATATCTAGTTCCTGTATGATATTTTGTGCTTCTGCATATTTATCAATTAGGAACATAATAAATCTAATGTCAGTAGAAATCGTACGGGTTTTGTCAGTAACATACCATAGACTTGATGCGGTGGCTTCCCAGTTAATATCGAAGACGATTCCAACCACTTCACCTTTCCCGTTAAGAAGAGGAGCTCCAGAATTTCCGCCTGTCACATCACAGTCGGAGAGTAATCCAATATGCATAATGCCATTTTTATCGGCATATTTGCTATATTCTTTTTTAAGATACAGGTCTTTAACCTTTTCTGGAATGGTAAATTCAGGATTCCCAACTACTTCACGTTTTATATATTCCTCAAAAGTAGTGAAATATGGTAGTTCGGTTCCATCAGTGGGCGTGTATGTGCAAACTTTCCCATAGGTTAAGCGCATGGTTGAATTAGCATCTGGATAGAATTTTTTGTCAGTCATCATCGCCAGAATACCATGTTGGAAAAGCTTTTCTCCACGTTTCAGCATAAGTTCATATGAATGCATCCCTTTGAGAATATTATCATAAGCTTCATAAAGCTGTTTGGTTGCCATGTATGCAGGATCTTTTTCCATAGCTTTTGCAGTGGGAACTCTCAAAAACTCATACAGAAATTCTTTGTTTGAGAATATTGATTTCTCGAACAAGTAGTTAGCGTACAATGTAAAATTTGATTTGTATTTTTCTTCTACTTCTTTAAAAACTGAAGCATGGAATTCTGAAGGAACTTCGTCATAGTACATGCGGAGCAGAGCAACAAATAACTTTTTATCGGTTTCAATATTATACCCGTTAAAATGATAATTACTTGCAAAATATTTCAGTTTGGTACTCTGGTCAGCAATAAGTGTCATTCTTTCTTCATTGGCATATCTTGGCTCAGTCATGTAATAGTATAAACTGTCAAATTGTCGAGTGAATCCAAAGATTTCAGGGCCTCTGATAATTGCTTCTCTGAAATAATATTTGGCTAGATTGTATTTTTTGAGTTGTTCCAATGCAATTCGAATTGTTGGCAATGCATCTGCATACATCTCTTTTCTTTTTGGATCAGCATTGTACCATCTTTCAAAAAGCTGTTCAATATTGACTTTTTTGTCATATACTTTAAGGCGTTTCAACGTTTCGGTTTGTCCGATGTAATATTTCCAATAGTTAGAAGAACGATTGTATTTGGATCTATACATAAGTTCAATATTGGGATCAAGCAACATTTGTTCATCAATAATACGAAGCTTGGTATCACGAATTTTTACAATTGTTGGATTAATTTGATCAGTAACTTGTTGCACCCCATAAGATGTCATGAAGCGTTCAGTGGTTCCTGGATAACCCATAACCATTGTAAAATCTCCTTTTTCAACCCCTTTGAGGGAAATTGGCAGGTGATGTTTTGGAACATAGGGAATATTCCGTCTTTTGTTATATGTAGCTGGTTCGCCTTCGGGAGACATATAGATTCTTAAAAAGGCAAAGTCAGCATTATGGCGAGGCCATAGCCAGTTGTCTGTGTCAGCACCGAAGTTTCCGACTTCCATTGGGGGAGCACCTACAAGTCTAACATCTCTATATGTTTCGTAGACGAATAAATAAAACTCGTTCCCTCTATAAAATTCCTTAACAACTGCATCATAATATGTTTTTGCAGTCGCTTCTTCAATAATCTGTTGGGTTATTTGTTTGATCTTTTCGTCGCGCTCAACATCATTTAATGTGTTGTCAAGTTTTGAAAGAACCCGTTGGCTTACATCTTCTACTCTTACAAGAAAAGAAACTTTTAGATTGGGATTATACAATTCTTGTCTTTTGTCGATTGCCCAAAATCCGTTATTAATATAGTCTGTGTTGTATTTTATAGAATTGTCTGTTATGTACTCAAGCACGCAGTGATGATTGGTCATCATCAGTCCTTCTTTGGAAACCATAAAGCCTGTACACATCCCGTCGTTAATAGAAACAATAGCATCTTTGACTGAGGCGTTATTGATGCTGTATATTTCCTGCGGGGTGAGCTCCAAACCCATCTTTTGCATGTCAGTATAATTAAGACGTTCAATGAGATTGACCATCCACATGCCTTCGTCTGCGAATAGCTTGGTGGACATGAACAGAAACATTGTAGATAAAATCAGTATGTGTTTTAGTTTCTTCATGGTATTGATTTGTTTGATGCAAATTTAATTACTTTATTAATACTTTTTTATTTTTTTAGGATTTTAAACTCGGTTCTTCTGTTGAGCTGTCTTCCTTCACTTGTTTTGTTTGATGCAACAGGCATGGTTGCTCCATAGCCCTTGGCCACAAGACGGTCTTTTGAAACACCATTCTTTATCAGGTAGTTCACTACACTTTGAGCCCTTTCTTGTGATAGTTTCATGTTGTATTCATGTTTGCCAATAATATCAGTATGACTTGAAAGTTCAATCACTAGGGTTGGTATATCTGTCATTAGCTTGATAAGTCTGTCGAGTTCTTCTTTTGATTCGGGTCTAAGATTTGACTTATCGAAATCATAAAAAATGTCGTTCAGAACAATTTTTTGTCCAATACTTAAGTCTTCAACTGCTAGGTATGTAGTGTCAACAATTAAACGCATCAGAAAAAGATCAATATTGATAAATGCACGTGGGTCATTTTCGCTGATTGTAAATTCTTTCTCGGCTTTGCTGTATCCTTCTGTTTTGCCTTGAATTGTATAGGTTTTATTCATTGGCAGAGTTATTTTATATTGCCCTGTTTCTTCATCTGTCTGAAGTTTGGCTACAACTTGTCCTGTTTCATTGTCAGTAAAAAGAACATCAGCTTGGATTGATTTGAAAGTGGCATCGTCAGCAGTTCGTCCTCTGATAGAAATGTATTTTTTCTTGGGTTTTATGATAGTAAGAAAATTGATGTCAAGTTCGCCAAGACCTCTTCTCTGACGGCTTGTGGAGAAAACTGCGCTTTTTTCATCAGCGGTTGGATAATAAAAAACATCATCTTCTGTAGTGTTTATAGGATATCCGATGTTTTCAGGTGTTGACCAGAATCCGTCTTCAGAAACTGTAGAAATGAAAATATCAAAACCACCCATGTTTTCATGTCCTTCTGATGAGAAATATAATGAAACACCGTCTGCTAGAATAAACGGAGCATCTTCGTCATATTTGGTGTTGATAAAAGGTCCCAAGTTTTCAGGTTCTGTCCATCGATTGTCGTCAAGAGCAATCGATTTGTATATGTCTCTTCCTCCATAACCTCCGGGCCTGTCACTTGTAAAATAAAGTGTTTTCCCATCAGGAGCCAAAGATGCGTGAGTTTCCCAATATTGTGAATTGATTGGTTCAGGCATTTTCTCGGGTTTAGTCCAGTCTCCGTTGACGAATAAACTCATATAAATATTTCCATCTCCTTTATCATCTCTATATATAAACAACTTTTGTTCATCATGAGAAAGACTGATCGAAGCTTCATGTCCTGCTGTGTTGATTTTTCCTTTGATGGGTTGAGCTTTCTCCCATTTTCCATTTACAAATTTTGTGATGTAAATATCTTCAAAATAGAGACCTTTCTCATCTTTTTTCCCACCAGTTGAAGATTCTCGTCTGGAAGTGAAAATGATGTAATCTTTGTTGTCTGATATTATCGGAGAATACTCGGGATGAGGTGAGTTTACGTTGGGTCCAAGATTTTTAATTTTAATACTGACAGGGTTGTCGATAAGTTTTTTTGCATTATAAGTTTTTTCTATCATGAATTTCACCTCATCAACAGCATCTGGATTTATATCTACTATATAACTCTGGTAAAGGTTGTAGTATTCAAGTGCTTTGTTGAACTTGTATTGCACATGATTTGCCTGTCCAAGCAGATAAAAAGCTTCCAGAGGTGCTGTGGTTTCAATATAATCTCCCAAATATGAAAGATTCACATAGCGTATTGCCTTTTCAAGATAGGGGATGGCTTCAACTTTTTGTCCTCTGATATGCATATAGCAATAACCGATTTTAAAATTGAGGTTTGGATTATCTGGCCAAATCTTTTCCAAATCTTTGAATATTTTTAAGGCAGACTCGTAATTTTCATCCATTAAAAGAACTTCTGCTCTTTCATAATTAATTTTAAACTCTTTGTTGTTTACAATGTTTTTTGCAAAATCGTCTTGTGAAAATGCATTGCTTATATATAATGTGCAAATCAATGAGAGAAATGCAAGTTTGTAAATTCTTATATTCATTTTGTGAAAATTAAATGTCGTTAATGTTTGTGTTTTGACAGACAAAAGTATGAAAAATTATTAATTCTTATCAATTATACTTAAAATAATATATTTTAGGTGAATAAAAATTGCATGTGTAGTCAATATATTACAATGAAATTGATACTGCCTTAACAGTATATCCCTTTTTTCTTAACAGCGCAATGATGCCTTCAGCTCCTCCTAGATGGGCTGCACCCACTGCATAAACAACTCTTTGACGTTTTGAAAAACGAATAATCTGTTTAACCATATTGCGATTTCTGCGGGTAATAAAAACATCCTGAAAGCCTGCAGGGAGTGAAGTGTCGGAGACTGTTATGGTATAAAGCAATTCGATATCTTGTGAAATATAAGCACTCATAAGTTGTTCCATATTGTTGTTCTCATTGAGGGTGTCACGAACCATCTCCATGAGCATGGTGGCTTGGTCTTTCAGTGAAATTTTATCTACTGCTGCAATCTGATCTTCAAATTTTTCAAGACCTTTTACAATCTTTCCATTTTTTCTTGCATAATCCAGAAATTCCAAGTCCATTGGTAATACTTTGTCTTTATTCATGTCAATTTGCATAAGCTGTGCAGATAGAAAAAAGGGTTTCAGCTTGTTAAACATCAGCACTCCTTGCCCAAGTTTTTCTTTCATATATTCATTAAGAAAATCATAATCTTCAGCAGATAATAATTCTTTGAGTGTAGTGTTTTTCATGACCATGTGGTTTTGCGCAGCAACAGGGTCAATCTCATCAAGAAGAACCTCCATCGCAAATGCATCACAAATCATGATATACTCCTTGACTGCATTTTCCATTTGAAACACACTTTCATCCTGGACATGCATGGTCCCATACAAATAGCTTTCACCTTTCATGCCCTTGCCAGAGATTTTCCATAAAAGTGATGAGTTGGTGCTTTTTTGTGAAAGCACAATGCTGCTTTGTATAAGCAAAAATGATAAAATAAAAACAAGTTGGCGCATGATTTAATGTGTTATTTCTTTCAAAATTAGTACATTTGTATGAATATTCGTCTAATAAAGCAACGTTTTCCATTTTTATTTTGTTATTGAAGTGAATAGCAACAAAGAACAATTCATTAAGGATGAACAATTATTGTTGAAGGAATGCCTAAAAAACAATCCTAGAGCATTAAAATGTTTGTATGAAATGTATTCTTCAAAAATGCTTGGAATATTGATCAGATATGCAAAAAACAAAATGGAAGCAGAAGACATGTTACAAGAGGGCTTTGTAAGGGTTTATCAGAATCTTGATAAGTTCCGCTATGAAGGCTCCCTTGAGGGCTGGGTCAGGCGTATTATGATTAATACAGCAATCAATTATTATAAAAGCAACTTAAAACACAATCAATTAATTGATGTTGAAAAAGTAAGCCATACTGGTCCTCTCAGCGTCGATGCGATTGATATTCTTTCGTACAAGCAACTTATCAAGTTGATACAAACACTTCCTGAAGGTTACCGCCTTGTATTTAACCTTTATGTTATTGAGGGTTATTCTCACAGGGAAATAGCTAATCACATGGGGATTTCTGAAAACACATCAAAATCACAACTTTCAAGAGCTCGAAAAGCACTTCAGAAAAAAATTGTAAAATATTCAGGGATATGCTATGAAAAAGTTGATGCATAATAATGAATTTGATAAATTGCTCAAAGAGAAACTGAGCAATGTGGTGGTCAAACCATCTGAACACCTGTGGTCAAGGATTGTAACTGGTATTCCAAGATATAGTCCGTGGGGTCAGATTTTTACCCCTTTTGTAAAAATTTTCTTGGGATCTTTGGTTTTTGTTGGTGCTGTTGTTATCACAACCGTTTCTGTTTTAGATAATCAGAAATCTTCGAATGCGATAATGCCCGCTTATGAAAGCACCCTTCGAGGCAATCAGATTACTCATGGTCAGTCATTTAATATTGATATTTTTGAACTCATGCCTGTTATCAATCAATCAACGATTATTGAAAAAACAGAAACAACACAATTGTCTCCCATAGATCCTGAAATGCTTTCATTTGCAATTGTTCGTGAGGATAACTTGATAGTTGATAAAAAAGCCAATAATGCAGTTTTAGCTCACAAAACTTCTAGTGTAGTTGAATTAGATTTTTCTCAAAACTTAGACGAGTTTCCTGTAAAAATAAAGTCTATTGTCGGAGCTTCTTTGCCTGTTTCCGAAATGAGGTTAAACAAGAACCCAATTTCATACAGTTCTGCGTTATCTGCAGCAATCCCACATGAATATATTAATACAAGTGAATTGGCCTTGAATATCAGCTATCAACCCGAATTGTACTTCTTTGATAGTATGATTTTTGAACATAGTTACGCGTTGGATCATAGTCTCAACCTGTCAATTCAATATTTTACTAGAGACTTTTTCATAGAGATGGGTGTTTCAGGAACGTATGTTTCCCATGCCAATACATACCAAAACACCGTAGAAGTCAGAGAGCTTGTTGATTCATACGAGCAGGTTGATTCAGTCCATTTTGTTGATGTTTGGGATCCTATTACTTCTGAATTTATAACGCAGCCAGTGTTTTATACGTCTGTCGTTAATGTTTATGATGAAAACACTGTAACTGATGTTGTTAGCAAAAATGATTCTTATTTGTATGTTCAGATTCCTGTGTTTATGGGTTTGAGAAAGGATATCCGCCGATTTTCTATTGAGGCAAAAACTGGATTTATATTCAGCTCATTGTTATTTACCTCCGAACAAAATAACATATATTCAAATGAGGGAACAAATATTTTGCACGCAGAACAAAGCATAATTTCACTGAAAAGAAACAGACAGTATTGGAGTTTCTTATTCGGAATTGGAGCATCATATAAACTCACATCGTCTGCTGAGATGTTTGTTACTCCCACATACAGGTATCTTCTCAGTCCATTATATCCTGGTAACAATCCTTCCCGTAAAACTCCATATGCTTTTGGTGTTCAAACAGGAATTCGTTTTATTTTTTAAAACTACAGATAGTTTAAAATGAAAAAAATAATATTTCTGTTTCTGTGTTGCCTATTGTTTTTGCAGTTGGGGGCAAATACTGTTTCATTTTCAGGATATGTGAAATCAAATCAGTCAGTTCCACAAGAAAATTATTGGGTGTTTTTCAGGTTTTCAGCGCCTGCTTATCTTCCTGAAGATTTTTCTATGAATGGACCTGCAATACAAACCGATTGTTCAGGAAAATACACTTTTACGTTGTCCAACATTCCTTCAGATATCGTTTATCATGCAAAAATATATGTGTATGATTCTAGCTTTAATCTAGAAGAAAGATCTTTTTCATTTTATACAGATGGTTGCAATTACAATGTATATACTCTTTATGTTAATCCTTTAACAAGCACGAATGTACAAGTCAATTTTAACCATCAGAACATTTGTATGGACTGTCCTGCATATAGACAGATGCATAATATTTCTTCAACTAATCTAAAAAACTCTGCCATGACAAGCTGGGAGTGGAGTAGCAATAATGTTTTGATTTCTACAGATACACACACCAAGTTTTTTATTGCTTCTCCTGAGAACATGCAAGTGACCCTCACAGCAAAAGTGACCGATCCATATACTAACTTCACTTTTTTTAATGAATCAAAAACATTGGCGATTGTTCCCGACTCTGGGTTCTTTTTTAATATGGGTGGACAGATATTTTCGGGGGTTATGCCCGTGGCAAGTTCTGGAGTGGTTTTGTATAGAAAGATTTTGGATGACTATGAGCCTATTGATACTATGATTGTAAGTCAATATGGATATTATTACTTTACAGACATTCCGGATTGTGCCTATTTGATTAAGGCCTTTCCTGATATAGAACTGTTAAGAAGTGATTTTTATCTGCCAACCTATTTCCCGAATGTCCCTTTTTGGAATCAAGCTCAGTTGATTAAGAATCAAAACCATTCTTCCACAATGACCATCAATTTGATTCCATCATCAACGCATTCAGGTCCCTACAACATAACTGGGAATGTTTATTTACCCGATATGACTCCAGTCAAATGTGAAATGATGTTGCTTAATAGTGAAATGTCAGTAGCTCAATATATACTAGCTGGAAATGATGGAGAGTTTGAGTTTTTAAACTTGCCTGAAGGATCTTATTATCTTGTTTATGAAATACCTGGGCTGTATTCTGAACATATTCCTGTGAGTCTTTCTGCCAATAACCCCAATAGCCACCATACCATTTTTATTGGCTCCTCTACAGGCACAGAATTCGATCTAACACCTGCTCAGTTCTTGGTTTATCCAAATCCATTTGTAAATGAGATTTCCATCTCACTAATTAATAATACGTTGCCTGATAATCATCTGGTATTTATCAGAAATACTCAGGGGACTGTATTATATGCGTGCGAAATTCAATCAGGCTTGCAATCATTCGTGTTGCAATTATCTGAATTACCTCAAGGGCAATATTTTATTGAAATTTTTGATACTGCAAACTTTATAAAACAAGTATTGCCTATTATTAAAATGTAAGAGGTCTTTCAATCCATTGCCCGTTTTCAAAATCCATGACTTTGTGATGGTTGAGGTCCTTTAATAATTTATATGCTTCTGGAAAACCCGAAGTCAGCTCACTGCAACGGTGTGCATCTGAGTTGACCATAACGCGTATCCCCATTTTGCAAGCTTTTTCTACGAGCCAGTCGGACGGGTAAAAATCATCTATTTTTCTTTGATAAAAGCCTCTGGTGTTGATTTCTACGATGATGTCTTTCGACTTGAGCAATTGAAGTATTTCATCTGTTTCACGAATATACCATTCTTCATTTTCTTTGAAAAATCTTCCGGCATTGTTCAGTTTAATTTTATCAAAATGAGCAATAATATCAAATTCCTGAGTATCAATCATTTCTTTTACTTGTTTGAGGTATGTAAAACATGCCTTTTTGCCGTCTCCTCCAAAAAACTTATCAATACCCTCATTAAAAAAAGATTGTTTTCCGTCAATAAACCATACATTATCGGATTCTGGAACCCTGACCAGATGAACTGCACCAATAATGTAATCAAGACCCCATTTCTTTTTTATTTGCGAGAAAGGATGTGTCATTCCTGGAATATAGTCCACTTCAAGAGACTTGAAAATAGAAATGTTATCGCCATGAAGCCGCCTGCTAGCGTCAATATCATCAATGTATTTTGCAATTTCGTTTTCGTCAGTTAAACTCCATTGTGCGGAAACTGGTAGGGGAGCATGAGACGAAATGCCTAAGCGAGGCATTTGTTTTTCAATTGCTGCAGCAACCATTTCTTCTACCGTGTTGTGCCCATCACAATATATCGTATGTGTGTGAAAATTGGAATACATAATCGAAAAAGATTAAAGATGCAAACATACAAAATTGTTAAAAACAGTTAAAAACACACCAAAAATCATATTTTAATGTTAAAAAATGTTAATTCACTCATGAACCATTGCAACTTTTTAGACAAAGGGTTGTCAAAAGAAAAACAAACCATAGTTCCTTGAACAGTAATATTTAATTTTAAAGACCATAAAATTGACAATTCTTACGTTAACTTGTTGAAACTGGCCGATAAATGAAAATCAATATGCTGAACAAAGAATATTTTGTAAATTTATAGAGAAATGAAAAACAACACAAGCACAATTAAAAACGGAGGCCGTATGAATATCAAACAAGGAGTGTACTGGATTATTTACATCGTTATCATGGCTGGAATTGTAATAGCCATGACGGTATTAGGCTAACAAAAGCCCTTTTCCTTCTTTTTTTCCAATAACTTTTACCCGGGTTGTTTAATCTGGGTTTTTTTTATTTCTCAAATAATTTATTCTCTTGTAGGATAAATTGAAAATTTATTCTGTTTCTAAACAAATAGCCAATATGGTTAATCTGTAGATAATTAAGAGTTGTGTTAAATATTTGTCTATTGAAATAAGTTTTTTAATAAAACACCTAATATTAGGATGTAATTTGTTACTTGCAAATACTTTAAAGGATTTACTTCGTCATATTCTTAATTTATACCAATTATAAATTTCGTTTCGAGAAAAAAAAACAGTGTCTTTTCTTCGAAATAATTCATATACTTGCTATTCACAATTTACATGTTAATAACTCTGTAAGTAATTGCTAATGAGTCATTGTTTGAAACGGATT